>ENA-UEOJ01001109-UEOJ01001109.1-human-gut-metagenome-genome-assembly--contig:-NODE-1109-length-19964-cov-3.321265_pt1 | contig 19964 bp, 16 predicted proteins | sample MGYA00242885_ERZ507886 | MGnify/ENA primary metagenome ERZ507886 (study PRJEB26167, sample SAMN06115505) | human gut metagenome | host: Homo sapiens | place: China:Anhui | collected 2015-08-07... | reverse complement strand
TGGTTACGTATTTTATGGGTAAATACGGACTGGGAATAATGGACAGCAGATTTACTAATTATATGGCAGATGCGTCCAAAGGCGGGCTTATTGATGTTATCAGAAATTTTATTACCAATCCGGCATATGTTGTGGAAGAGTGTTTTAAACCTGAAAAATTATCATTTATGTTTTATATGATTTTCCCTTTGGGATTTCTGCCTCTGGCATCAAAGAAGGTATCAGGACTTATTTTGTTCATTCCCGTAATACTTGAAAACCTGGCATCCAATTATAAGTATCAATATTCAATCAATTTCCAGTATGTATTTGGAACGGTTGCCATACTTACTTATCTTGCAATAGTTAATTATTCCGAATTAGCCGAAAAAACAAGACGTTTTATGGCGGGCTTTGCAATCTGTATGGGAATAATCCTGCTGCCTGTATGTGCAATGCAGAAAAGTTATTATTTTGATATATACAGAACAGAAAAACAGTGGATTAATGACCTTGATGAAGCAATGAAAAGCATTCCGGATGATGCCTCGGTGGTTGCGTCAACATTTTTCCTGCCACATCTTTCAAACAGGGATTATATATATGAATATCCTTATGACAAAGGTGCAGATTATATTGTGCTGGATTTAAGATTTGATGAGGTAAAAGAAGAAGATATTGACGATCTGATAAAATCAGGTTATGAGCAGGTAAAAAAGATCAGAAGCTTATATGTGATTTTAAGAAAAAAATAACATATTTATTTTGGTATATTAGTTGAAAAATAACATACAATAGAGTATACTTAAGATAAATTAATAAATGATTTATGTTTCCTGGAATGTTCGATACTCCTATAGTTTTGATCCTACATTTGACTAAAGGGATTCCTATATTTTTAAGCGGATGTCAGGCCTCCGGATGCAGCGGAAGGCAGAAGGCAGACTGCGGTTACCCACCTAGCAAGAGCGCTAGGAGTCTAAATTACAGGACCGGCATTTTGGGTTCTTACAAAAGAATAATAATGTACAAAAGAACTCCGGACGCACAAAAGATTTATGAGATACAAAAGATTTTTAAAGCACAAAGGATTCTTAAGTACAGATGATAAAGGGAGCTGTTTTTGCAGCTCCCATTTTTTGAGCAGTAACCACTATTTGGGTGTTAAGGAGAACAGAAATTTGGCAAATAGAAGACGAAGACGGCAAAAGCCGAATCAGATGGTCTGGATAATGCTTGCGATAACCATGGTATGCGTGGTTATTGTTTTTGCAATTGTTATGGCGCAAAAGGAAAAAGGGACACTTGTAAAACAGGCGAGGGCAGTGACGAAGGATATGGTGTATGAGAATGCATATATTGCGTCAAATGACGATGGAAGGCTGATTTTCATATGTGATGGAGATCTATACAGGGCAAAGGGAACCATGGAGGAGAGCTTTACAGGGGTCTGTGATATTGAAATCAGTGGCTCTAAGGTCAAAAAGATACAGATAAAGCCGGATGATATATCAGGTGTGATGCTGTCGTACGGAAACGGCAGTATGCAGATTGCAGGGCAGGGTGACATTCCAATGCAGTCAGACAAGCTGCCGGTGTATGATGAGACCGGCACTTCACCTAAGGAAATATCGGTTTCTGACCTGATAATAGGAAGTGAAACACTTTCCTACATACTTGATTCCGGCAGGATATGTGCCATTGTCAGAAGACAGGCTCCCGACCTGACATATATAAGAGTGCTTATAAAAAATGATGGAAAGGATGCGTTTCCCACAATTGTGGCAGGCGCAGCGTCTAACCTTTATGTGGATGATGCCGACTGTGGCAGCAATGCTATTGACGATGTGGGTGCATACATGGCAAATGCGCAAAAAAGCCGGATAAAGGTGAGCTCAGCGGACAATTATGTCAGCATAAACGGTAAGAGCTATCCGGGCTCATTTGAGTTTATCGGGACAGAGGAAGGTATTGTGGCGGTGAATACAGTCGATGTGGAGACATATGTGCGCTATGTGCTGCCGTCGGAGATGCCGTCTACATTTGATGCAGAGGCGCTTAAGGCTCAGGCTGTTTGCGCAAGAACCTTTGTATATTCACAGATGAAAAATACACAGTATGCGCTATACGGAGCAAATATTGACAATACAACGGCTTTTCAGGTCTATAACGCTTCAGGAACAAAGCAGTCGACCGATGAGGCTGTAAAAGCTACAGCAGGACAGGTTGTCTCATGTGGAGGAAGCTTAATAACATGCTATTATTTTTCTACGTCTGCCGGAAAAACCGAGGATATGGAGGTATGGTCTTCGAGTACACCGGATTTCATACACAAGGTGGAGTCGGTGGATGACAATTCGCCATACTACAGATGGACCTCGGAGCTTGATTTATCGGCATACAATGATCCTCAGTACGGCACAGCAACAGGTATTTCTGTTGATAAGACGTCGGATGCTGGTTATGTACTTTCGCTCACAATAAATTACGGAAAAAAATCGCAGATCTTTACGGCGGAGAATGATATAAGAAAGGCGTTAGGGCATTATCAGAAAAAAGTTACATTAAACGATGGCTCCGTGAGGGAGAATATGTCGATGATACCAAGCGCTTGCTTTAGTGTGAGTGCCGGTGCAAATGGTCACTATACACTGTCCGGCGGAGGCTTCGGCCATGGAATAGGCTTCAGCCAGTATGGGGCAGACAAGCTGGCAAAGGCAGGAAGCGGCTATAAGGATATAATCGGATATTATTATAAGGATGTGACAGTGGTGGATATAAGCAGTGTACGTAGTGAGCAGTGATATGCCTCAATTATTATAACTTTCGGGATTTTATTATATTTAGCAGCCACTATAGCCGATTTAAAGGTGAATTTTTACGTTTAAAAAAATTGATAGCATGGATAGTAGAAATGTGGTAATATCGAAGTGCTTAGATACATGACTATGTGTGTGATAGTAAGATACATTGTAATTATTTCGTAAGAAAACAAGAGGATTTGACAATGAATTTACCGATAGAGTTTGAAAAAAAGATGAAGGCCTTTCTGGGTGATGAGTGGGATGATTTCTTATACAGCTATGACAATAACAGATTTCAGGCGCTCAGATTCAATACCTTAAAGGTACAAAGCCCGGAAGAAAGAATGCGGATATTGAAAACACTTAAAATATCTTCAGATAAAAAGGTTTCGTGGGCAAATGAGGCATATTACTTTGATGAGAATGTGCGTCCGGGAAAGCATCCGTATCATGAGATGGGGCTTTACTACATACAGGAGCCAAGTGCCATGTCGGCGGCTGCACTTTTAGCTCCAAAGCCGGGTATGAGAGTGCTTGACCTGTGTGCGGCACCCGGTGGAAAGAGCACACAGCTTGCCACATATTTAGGAGACAGCGGACTTTTGGTATCAAATGAGATTAACACACAAAGAAGCCGGATTTTGTCGCAGAATATAGAGCGTATGGGAATCAAAAATGCGATTGTGACAAATGAGGACAGCTTTGTGCTTGCTTCACATTTCCCGGGCTTTTTTAATGCTATACAGGTGGATGCACCTTGCTCAGGAGAGGGAATGTTTCGAAAGCTGCCTGAGGCAATAGAGCAGTGGAGCGTGGAAAATGTGGCAATCTGTGCGGCAAGGCAGAAGAAAATACTGGATAATGCTGCGGTGATGCTTAAGCCGGGAGGTACGATAGTGTACAGCACCTGCACCTTCTCGAAGGAAGAAAATGAGGATGTAATTGAGTATTTTTTGGAGAGACATCCTGATTTTACACTTGAAGAAATGGAGCGCTTCTGGCCGCATAAGGTGGACGGAGAGGGACATTTTGTGGCAAAGCTTGTGAGAAGAGGCTGTGTGGACACAGACCTTAAAGCTGACAGGAAAACCAAAAAGAACAAAAATAGTAAGAACAGGAAAAATGAAACGAAGCCGGCTCTTACAAAAGAAAATATGAAGCTTCTCTCAGAGTTTCTTGATGAGACCATATCAGAGGATATGGCAGCATGGATAAAAAACTCAAGGCTTGTCATGTTTGGGGAGCAGCTCTACAGGCTGCCTGATATGGAAGTTGATATTAAAGGACTTAAGGTGCAGCGAGCAGGGCTTCATATAGGAGAGTTTAAAAAACAGCGCTTTGAGCCGTCGCATTCGCTGGCACTTGCGCTTAAGCTAAGTGAGGCTAAAAACGTAGTAAAGCTTACATGTGACAATCCGCAGACTATCGGCTTTTTCAATGGTCAGTCAGTTATGTTATCTGATGAGCAGGCGGCTGAATGTAAAAAGGGCTGGGCACTCATACGTGAGCTTGCGTCAGCTCTGGTCTTGTAACCATTCTTAAAGTCTGTGTTAATGTCAATACAGTAAGCGTCCTCGCCCTCAACGGTTAAATGTCCCTCATTAAAGGTAGAACCAATCGAACCGTCATTCATTACTTTTTCAACGATACCGACACGCTCTTTTGACTCCGTCCAGTATTGCTTACTTTCTGCATGAACGGGTGTAGTCGGTAAAGCAGTAACGACAGTCGCAAGAGCTAAAAAGCCCGTACACAATCGTTTCCATGTCTTTTTCATAGTTTAATGCTCCTTTCATTTTTGGTAATAAAATAGCCGTCCAATAAGAACGGCTGGAAATAGAAAAGGAACGTCATGTTAGGCGTTCCATAGTCTATAAGTTATTCAATTTTTTCTTGTTTCAATACTGATGTGCTGTACCATATCTTTGCATATCTAGGAAAACTTGCGTATCAAGGCTCATTCGTTAGTAGTAAATAAGTAGTAAATTGATGTGTTTGTTTCCTTGAAAATGCTGATAGATACTGTGTTTTAGCGGATAATCAGATTTTTATTGTGTTTTTTTGCAAAAATCTTATAAAATAAAAAGTTTCACAATGCCAAAAGGCCGCATTCCCTGCGGAATGCGGCCCTGCAAGCTGTACTTTTAGATAGAGATTGCTTTGGCGATCTCGATCATATCGCGGTCAATCGTCTTGTGCATGGACAGTGCAACGTTGACATCGTAGTCAACGATCTTGTCGCCGGAGACGGCAACAACACGGTTGTAGATGCCCTTGTCCAGCAGGTCAATGGCGTGGTAGCCCATCAGTGAGGCGTTCACGCGGTCACGGACCGTCGGGGAGCCGCCGCGCTGGATGTGGCCCAGAACGGTTGCACGGGAGTCAACGCCGGTGGCCGCCTGGATCTGGTTGGCCAGCTCCTGCGCACCGACAACGCCCTCGGACACGATGATAATGAAGTGCTTCTTGCCCGTGACCTGGGTCTGGCGCATACGCTCGAGAATATCGCGCTCAAAATCGAACGGGATCTCCGGCAGCAGGACAGCCACAGCGCCGGTAGCGATACCGACGTTCAGGGCAATATAACCGGCATGATGGCCCATGACCTCAACGACAGAGCAACGGTCATGACTCTGGGTGGTGTCGCGCAGCTTATCGATGGCCTCGACAGCGGTATTCATAGCCGTATCGTAGCCGATGGTGTATTCGCTGCAGGCGATGTCGTTATCGATGGTGCCGGGCAGGCCGATGCAGGGAATGCCCTGGTTGGCCAGCGCACGGGCGCCCATGAAGGAGCCGTCACCGCCGATGACGACCAGTGCGTCGATGCCCAGCTCCTTGCAGCGGGCAAGACCCTTGGCCTGGCCTTCCTTCGTCTTGAACTCCAGGCAGCGCGCGGTATACAGAATCGTACCGCCGCGGTGGATGATCTCCGATACGCTGCGGACGTTCATTTCATAAACTTCGCCGTTGATCAGGCCGTTGTAACCACGCTGGATGCCCATCATGCGGTAGCCCTTGCTGATGCCTGCACGAACAATGGCACGCACAGCAGCGTTCATGCCAGGTGCGTCACCGCCGCTGGTGAGCACACCGATCGTTTTGATTTCCTTAGCCATAAAGCGAGCCCCTCCTATTTCGGGAACTATGGACCCGCCTGAACCATTACGATTTATTCAGGCGTGGTCATCACGTTACAATAAATTTTTAACAATCTCGCGACCATACACATTATACCACACTTTGCGCCCTGAAATTATGGATAAATCGCGCAAAACGTATGGATTTATTTTGCAGAGTGTTCAACATCCTGAACTTTTACACAATCCTTGCCCAAAATACGCTCCAATTCGGCGCGCAGAAGCAGATCATCCTTTACCGCCATGTGCCGCGCCAGCATGGCCCTGCCGGTATCTTGGAAGCGGAAATACACCCGCACCGTGCCCCCGTCGAAAATGTTGCAGAGCAGGTTTTCTACCTTGTGCATCTGCGCACTGTCGCGGGAGGGCACAGTCAGGAAATACCCGGCGGCCCCTCCCCCGCTTGTCTCACGCTTGACGCGCTCCACGCGGTTCATGCCAAAGTTTTTACCGGGGTCGTAGGTCTCGATGGGCTGCACGCCCTCGACGATCAGGCGGGCGGCCTCGTCCTCCTTGACGGAGACGCGGCCATTGGCGACCACAACGGCGTTTTCCTGCAAGGCCGCGCGGCACTCGGCCAGGATGCGCGGGAACACCAGCAGCTCCATGCTGCCGGTCAGGTCCTCGACGGTGGTAAAGGCCATCAGCGTGTTGGACTTGGTAGTCATGATCTTGTTTTTGACGATTGTGCAGACAAGCGTCACCGTCTGGTTGTCAAACTGCTTTGCGTCCTCGCCCAGCAGCTGAGCAATCGTGCAGGTGGAAACCTGCGCGATCTGGGCACGGTAGGCGTCCAGCGGATGGCCGGACAGGTAGAGGCCGGAGACCTCCTTCTCCATTTTCAGCAGATCAGAGGCGGAATATTCCGGCAGGTTCGGGACCTTATAGTCGTTTGCGGGTTTCTCGTCCTCTCCTCCACCCATCAGGCCGAACAGGTCCATCTGGCCGTCCAGATTCTGGCGGGCGTCGGTCTCGACGCTTTTCAGAATACCCTCGACACTCTCGAGCATACCGTGGCGGGTCGGCTCCAGAGTATCGAATGCACCGGCTTTGACGAGGTTCTCCAGCGCACGGCGGTTGAGACCCGTGCCGTGCAGCCGCTTGCAGAAGTCATAGAGGCTGCTATAGGGGCGCTCGGCACGCTCCTTAATGACGGCTTCGATCAGGTCGCGGCCCACGCTCTTGACCGCGTTCAGTCCAAAGCGGATCCGCTCGCCGTCCGCTGTGAAGCCGCCGCGCGACACGTTGATGTCAGGCTGCTGGACCTTTATCCCCAAGCGCTGGCACTCCGTCGTGTACTCAATGACCTTGGATGTGTTGTCGAGCACGCTCGTCAGCAGTGCCGCCATGAACTCATGCGGGTAGTGGCATTTCAAATACGCAGTCTGGAACGCCACGTAGGCGTAGCAGGCGGCGTGGGATTTGTTGAACGCATACGACGCAAAGCTGATCATATCGTCGTAAATTTCGTTGGCGATATTTTCCGGCACGCCGTTGGCAACACAGCCCGCGCACTCCTTGCCCGGCTCCTTGCAGCCGTGGACAAAGTGCTCACGCTCTGCCTCCATGACCTTGAGCTTCTTTTTACTCATGGCGCGGCGGACGTTATCAGCCTGGCCGAAGCTGAAGCCGGCCAGCTCGCGGCAGATCTGCATGACCTGCTCCTGATAGATGACAACGCCGTTCGTGACATCGACAATGTGCGCCATCTGCGGCGTCTTATAGGTCACATGGGACGGGTCCTTGCGGTTGCGCAGATAGGTCGGAATGGAGTCCATCGGGCCGGGGCGGTAGAGCGAGATCAGTGCGATAATGTCCTCGAGGTTTTTCGGGCGCATGCCGACAAGCACCTGCGTCATGCCCGTGGATTCAAGCTGGAAGATACCCTCGGTCTCGCCCTTTGCCAGCATCGCGTAGGTGTCGGGATCGTCATAGTCGAGGTTCGCAATGCGGAAATCCGGGTCCTTGCGGCGCACGGCCAGCTCGGTATCATGGATGACCGTCAGCGTGCGCAGACCCAGAAAATCCATTTTCAAAAGACCCAGACGCTCGATCTCCACCATGTTGAACTGGGTCACGGGCAGGCCGTCGTTGGTGGACAGCGGCACATACTCGGTAGCGGGGTCACGGGTGATGACGACGCCCGCCGCGTGGGTGGAGGCGTGGCGCGGCATGCCCTCGACCTTCAGCGAGGTGTCGATCAGCTCATGTACCTGATTGTCGGCGTCGTACAGCGTCTTTAAGTCGGGGCTGACCTCCAGCGCCTTTTTCAGCGTCATTTTCAGGTCTGTAGGGATGAGCTTTGCCACACGGTCCACGTCCTGATAGCTCATGCCCATAACGCGGCCCACATCGCGCACGGCGGCGCGGGCGGCCATTGTACCGAACGTCACGATCTGGGCCACATGGTCGCGGCCATACTTCTCGTTGACGTAGTCAATGACCTCCTGACGGCGCTCGTAGCAGAAGTCAACGTCAAAGTCAGGCATTGAGACGCGCTCGGGGTTCAGGAAGCGTTCAAAAATCAGATTGTACCGGATGGGGTCTATGTCGGTGATGCCGACGCAGTAGGCCGCCAGACTGCCCGCGCCGGAGCCGCGGCCCGGTCCGACGGGGATGTCGTGGCTTTTGGCGTAGTTGATAAAGTCGTAGACGATAAGGTAGTAGTTCGTGTAGCCCATCGTCTTGACGACATTGATCTCATAGGTCAGGCGCTCCTTCAAAGCGTCCGTGACCCTGCCGGGATAGCGGCGCTCGAGGCCGTCCCAGCAGAGCTTTTCAAAGTATTTCTGGTTCTCCATGCCGTCCGGGGCCTTGAAGTACGGCAGCTTTGTCTCGCCAAAGGTGAACTCGAAATTGCACTGCTCGGCAATTTTGTTCGTGTTCTCGCAGGCCTCCGGCACCATCGAGAACAGGTCGTACATCTCGTCGGTGGATTTCAGGTAGAACTCGTCGGTCTGGAACTCCATGCGGTCCACATCGTTGATGGTCTTGCCGGTCTGGATGCACAGCAGAATGCTCTGCATCTTGGCGTCCTCTTTCGTGATGTAGTGGGCGTCGTTCGTTGCGACCATCGGGATGCCGGTCTCGCGCGCTAAGCGGATGAGCTGCGGCAGCACGGCCTGGTCCTCCTCAAGGCCGTGGTCCTGCAATTCGATATAGTAGTTTTCCGCACCAAACAGGTCACGGTACCACAGGGCCGTCTGCCTGGCGCGGTCGTAGTCCCCCGCCAGCAGTGCCTTGGGAATCTCGCCCGCGAGACAAGCAGACAGGCAGATCAGGCCGTCGTGGTATTTTTCCAGCAGCTGCTTGTCGATGCGGGGCTTTGAGTAAAAGCCCTCGGTAAAGCCGGCGGAGACCATCTTGATAAGGTTCTTGTAGCCTGTCTCATTTTTGCACAGCAAAATCAGGTGGTTGTTGCCGTCGATGCGGTTGACCTTGTCAAACCGGGTGCGGGTCGCCACATAGACCTCACAGCCAATGATCGGCTTGATGCCTGCGGCCTTGGCGGCGTCAAAAAACGCCACACAGCCGTACATGACGCCGTGATCCGTGATGGCACACGCCGTCTGCCCCATCGCCTTCAGTCGGTCAAACATCCGGTCAATACGGCAGGCACCGTCCAGCAGGCTGTACTCGGTATGCACATGCAGGTGGGTAAATTGTCTTTGGGTCGTTTCAGGCATTCGTTGCTTCCTTTTCGGTAGGCTCCGGGGCAGCATCCAGACGGGCGGCGGCCTCCTGGATCTTCTTCATGCGGTGGGAAAGCCCGGCCTTGCTGACCGGCGGGTCAAACTTCTGCGCCAGCTTGGCCAGCGGCAGGTCTGGGTACTGCATCCGCAGCCTGGCGGTGTGGCGCAGGGTCTCGGGCAGGGTGTTCAGCGCCCCCGCCGCCTGCAGCTTTTCAATCGCCATCTGCACCTGCACGGCGGCATTCACGCTTTTGCTGATGTTGGCCGTCTCGCAGTTGGAAAGGCGGTTCGTCTTGTTGCGCATTTCATTGTACATGCGCTGGTCCATGATACGCATGGCCGCGCCGCCCGCGCCCATAAAGGTCAGCAGGTCCTCGATATGATCCGCCGCCTTGATGTAGATCGTGTTCGCGCCCTTGCGCAGTGCGCGGTGCGGGTGGAAGTTATGCTCCGCCAGCATGGCCTCCAGCTGTTGGGAAAGGTAATGCCGCGTGGAGAGGAACTCCAGATTATAGCTCTTTTCGGGGTCTGTCATCGTGCCGCAGCACAGAAACGCCGTGGCGATGAACGCCTGCATACAGTTTTGGCATTTGAAGTTTTCCGGGCGGATGCGCAGGGTCGGCTCCTTGCCGGTGTGGCCAAAGAGCGCCAGCATTTTGGCGACCTCGTCAGGGTCCTTCACGCTGAACTCATACACGGGGCCGGTGGGGCGCTCCTTGCTGATGACCGTCCCCTGCACGCCGCAGCGGCGGTAGAGCTTTTGGGCAAAATGGGCCACGCCCTCATTTTCGGTTTGCAGAACAACGCCGCGGTCATCAAAGTATTTGCCAAAACAGGCCACCGCATACGCGGCGGCCATGTTGCAGCAGGGCTTTGAAATTTTGCGGCGCAGTATTTCGTTTTTCACTTCTTGAGAAAAGCTCAAGGCGGTGTTCTCCCTTATTATAGACTTCGGTTCACGTCGCGGTGCTGTACGCTGGGTGCGTAGCCGAGCTTCTTGCAAAATTCACCGATCTTACGCGCAAAGGTGATGGAGCGGTGCTTGCCGCCGGTGCAGCCCACCGCGATCATCAGCTGGCTCTTGCCCTCCTTCACGTAGAGCGGCAGCGCGTATTCGAGCATATACTCATAGCGGTGCAGCAGCTCCTGCGACTCCTCGGAGGCCATGACGTAGTCAACGACCTCCTGATCCAGACCGGTCTTGTGCTTGAGCTCCGGTACATAGAAGGGGTTCGGCAGGCAGCGCACATCGAGCACGAGATCTGCCTCCTGCGGCAGCCCGTACTTGAAGCCGAAGGATACGACCATCAGCTCCATCGGGCTTTCGCCCTTGTCCAGGAACAGGCTGCACACCCGCTCCCGGTTCTGCGCCGCCGAGAGCAGCGACGTGTCAATGACATATTTTGCCTTATCGCGCAGCGGCTGCAGAAGGCGGCGTTCCCGCGCGATGGCCTCGGTGATGGGAATTTTCTCGGCGGCGGCCAGCGGGTGCTGGCGGCGCGTCTCCTTGTAGCGGCGCTGAATGGCTGCATCGTTGGCATCCAGGAAAAGAATATCGTAGTCGATCTTCTTTTCATCAAGGTCGGCCAGCGCCTCCTGCAGCTTTTCAATGCTGCGCACGCCGCGCACGTCCATGACGACGGCGACGCGGTTCAGCTGGTTTTCGCCCTGCAGGGCGAAGTCCACGATACGCGGCAGCAGCGCCACCGGGATGTTGTCAATGCAGAAAAAGCCGATGTCCTCCAGTGCGTTGACAGCCATTGACTTGCCCGCGCCGGAAAGGCCGGTCACGATCAGAAAATTCATCTTCCCCACCGCTCTCTTATTTTACCACGCGAATTTCGCGTTCCAGCACAAAGCCGGTCCTGGCCTCAACAATTTGCCGGACCTGCTCGGTCAGTGCGACCACGTCGGCGCAGGTCGCGCCGCCGCGGTTGATGACAAAGCCGCAGTGCTTTTCACTGATCTGTGCGCCGCCCACGGTAAAGCCCCGCAGGCCGCAGTCCTCGATCAGCTTGCCCGCAAACGCGCCCTGGGGCCGCTTGAAGGTGCTGCCGGCGCTCGGCCATTCAAGGGGCTGCTTTTCCCTGCGCTTGCCCAGCAGCTCCTGCATACGGGCCAGCACAGCGGCTCCGTCACCGCGGTGCAGCACCACCGTGGCCGACAGGATGCACCAGTCGGGGTTCTGCTCAAAAATGCTCGTGCGGTAGCCCATGGCCAGGTCTGCCGCAGGCAGTGTGCGCAGCTGCAAATCACTGTCAAGGAAGGTCACGCTCTCCAGCACGTCCTTCAGCTCACTGCCGTAGGCACCGGCGTTCATATAGACTGCACCGCCCACCGTACCGGGGATACCGCAGGCAAATTCCAGACCCGTCAGGCCCAGCGTCTGCGCCTTGCTGCACAGCCGCCCCAGCGTCTGCCCGGCCCCGGCGGTGATGCGCACCGCGTCCGTATCAAGGCCGGAGTTTTCCATCCCGGACAGGCCGCGCATGTCAATGACCGCGCCGTCAAACCCGGCATCGTCAAACAGTGTGTTGGAGCCGTTGCCGAGCAGGTAGACGCGGACATCGTTTTCCCGGCAGAGCTGCAGGGTGCGGCGCAGCTGCTCTGCATTCCGGGGCGTACACCAGAAGGCTGCCGGGCCGCCGATCTTAAACGTCGTGTGGGGGGCCAGCGGCTCCCCCTGCGCAAAGGGCAGCTGCTGTGCCGTCAGCGCCGCGCACAGAGCCGTGATCGTCTGTTCCTGCATGGAAACCTCCGTAGTATCAGCGTTTTATCAAATAGAACTGCCCAGTGCGGCAGCGCCGATCACACCTGCATCGTTGTGCAGCTGGCAGGCGCAGATGACCGGGAACTTGCCGGTGGTGATGTTCCGGGTCTCGTTCTCCGCATAGGCGCGGACGGGGGCCAGCAGGACCTCGCCCTGGTTGGACACACCGCCGCCGATGCAGATGACCTCCGGCTCGAACGTGTTGATGACGTTGGCGATGCCGACGCCGACATACTCGATCCAGCTGTCGATGACCTTCCGGGCGGTCTCGTCACCCTTGGCAGCGGCATCAAAGGCCAGCTTGGCGTTGACGTGGTCGATGTCCTGGGTCATCTTCCACATAATGGTGTTCTTGTCGGCCTGCATGGCGGCCTTCGTCTCGCGGGTCAGTGCGCTGGCGGAGGCGTAGCGCTCCCAGCAGCCCCTGCGTCCGCAGGTGCACTGGATGCCGTCCTTGACAATGACGTTGTGACCCATTTCACCGGCGGCGAAGTTGAAGCCGCGCAAAATCTTGCCGCCCAGGATAATGCCGCTGCCGATGCCGGTGCCTAAAGTAATGACGACCGCATCGTTGTACCCCTTTGCACCGCCCGCAATGTACTCGCCGTAGGCGGCGGCGTTGGCGTCGTTCTCGACATAGACCTTGCAGCCGAGCAGGGCCTCGAGGTCAGGGCCGAGGTTCCAGTCGTAATAGCCGAAGTTCGTGTTGAAGCCGACGAAGCCGGTGGTAAAGTTCACGCTGCCGGGCGTGCCGATGCCGACATATTTGATGTCGGCAAAATCGACCTTATTATCCTGGGCCACGGTGCGGCACAGGTCGGCCAGTGCCTTTTCCAGATCCTCCGCCGGGCGCGGCAGCCGGGTGGCCCAGGTCAGCTTGCCGACGATCTCATAATTTTCGTTGACAATACCGGCGGTCATTGTAGTGCCGCCCAGGTCGATACCAATCGTGTATTTGCTCATAACAAAATTCCTCCTACTTCTTCTGCACAGGGCTTGCCGTGCAGTTGTAATTCCTGTACCAGATTTTCCCGCGTCGCGTTCACGATCAGCTCCTGCGGGAACTGCATTTCCTCCAGCATGGCGTAGAGGGCCGTCAGGCCGTGCCGCAGCTGGTGGGTGCTGTGGGCATCACTGTCCACTGAAATATGACAGCCGTTGGCAAGGCAGGCCCGCAGCAGGGCGCACATATTGGGGATGCCGTCCCTGCGGACGTTGAACGAGTTGCCGTTCAGCTCCACGACCTTGTGATTTCGGGCAAATGCCTTCGTGACAAGGTCGTAGTCATAGCGGTAGTTTTCCTGCTCGGAGTGACCGATGATGTCGACATAGGGGTTCTCGGCCACAGCCAGCCAGAGGCGGTTAGCCTCCCTGCGGGTCAGCAGACCCGGCACGCAGGAGCTATGGATGGATGCGACGACCCAATCCTGCGCTTTGAGCTGGCTTTCCGAAAGGTCCAGCCCGCCTTTGGTGTCCATGACGTTGGCCTCCGCTCCGTAGAGCATGACGACACCGCCGATTTCCCGGGGCATCGCGCTCCAGTTCTGAAAGTGCCAGGCGTGGGGCGAATCCGGCATGGCGGGCGCATGGTCGGTCACAGCCAGCGCGCAGTAGCCGATCTCCTTAGCTGCTGCGGCCATTTCCGTAAAAGTATTGTATGCGTGCGTTGCGCACAAGGTATGCGTGTGCAGGTCTGCGATCATCTGCATGGAACGGAAAAACCTCTTTTATTTTGTAATGTCGTCTGCCAGGCCCAGCTGGGTCAGCAGCTCCTTGGCGGCGTTGTAGCCCATCTCCTTCTGGCGGTTGTTGATGGCAGCTGTTTCCAGAATGACGGCCAGGTTACGGCCCGGCATTACGGGAATGAGCATGCTGGGCACCTTGACACCGAGGATGTCGTAATACTCCGTCTCCAGGCCCGTGCGGTCATAGTTCTTGGTGCGGTCCCAGGGCTCGAGCTGGACGACCATCTCGACCTCGACGCTCGAGCGGACCGAGCCGATGCCGAACACACGCGCCACGTTGATAATGCCGATGCCGCGCAGCTCAATAAAGTGGCGGATGTTGGCGGGCGCGGTGCCCAAAATTTTGCGGTAGGATACCCGGCGCAGCTCAACCGCATCATCAGCGATCAGGCGGTGGCCGCGCTTGACGAGCTCAATGGCCGTCTCGCTCTTGCCGACACCGGAGTCGCCCAGAATCAGGATGCCCTCGCCGTAAACCTCGACAAGCACGCCGTGGCGGGTGATGCGGGGGGCCAGCTCGGTGTTCAGGGTCGTGATGAGCTGCCCCATCAGGGCGGACGTCATCTCGGTGGACATCAGGATCGGCACACCGTACTGCTTGGCAAACTGCATCATTTCGGAAAGCGGCTGCATGCCGCGGGTCAGCACGATGGCCGGCGGCTGGAAGGAGAACAGCTTTTCCAGATGGGTGTTGCGCAGTGAGGTGGACAGCTCATCCAGATAGGACATCTCGGTCAGGCCGATGATCTGGATGCGTTTGCTGTCAAAGTTTTCGTAGTAACCCGCCAGCAGGATGCCCGGACGGTAGACCTCGGTGGCTGTGACCTGAATTTTATCCAGCTCACAGGGGGTGTAGGCAATCGTCAGGTTGGCTTCCTCGGCCAATTTTGCAAGGGAAACAGAGAATTCGGACACAGTGGAACGCCCCTTTCCTAGTTTCAAACATTATTTTCTATTATACCGTACCCGCCCGTTTTTGTACAGAGGGCGCGGGCGCACAATGTTAAAAAAATACCCGCTGTTTTTGTGGAAACAGCGGGCGGAGCTTTATATTTGGGGGCACAGGGCGGCAAGGCCGGTGCGCAGCGTTCTTTGCAGCCAGAGCAACGCGTGCGCTGCGGCAAATGTTGCGGCCAGATAGACGACAAACAAAAACGCCGTGTCCCGGCGGGACAGCACCGCCAGATCAAAGTGCGCGGCCAGCTCCTGGATCAAAACGTGATGCACAAGGAACACCGCGTAGGATATTTTGGCAAGCTGTGCGCCCACCGCGCGGGGCCACGGGCGGTCCAGCAGCGGGGCCGCCAGCGCCAGCAGGATAAACACCCCGGCACCGGCCAGCGCGCAGGTGATCTTACCGTCCCAGGGCTGTGCCAGCACGGCCCCCGCCAGCAGCAGCGGGGCCACAATATACCGTGTGCGTCCGGCGAGCGTTAAAAACGTCATGCCGAACAGAAATTCCGGGATATGCACGGCCACAAGCCGCGCGTCCCAGCCCAGCAGGTGCACCGGGATGCAGACCGCCAGCATCAGCGCCCAGGTCAGCCACGGCCTTTTGCGCAGCCCCCGCTGCAAAAGCGGGAACAGCAGGTATAAAAACAGGATGCTGCCGAGGAACCACTCGCCCACACAGGCAAAGTCTGTTCCGACCCAGCCCGCGGCAACGGCAAAGTTGTCGAGACCCAGAAGCGTCAGCACCAGCGTGACGGTCCTGGCCCCGTCGAAGCTGCCGGGGTGCGCCACAAACCGATAGCTGAACACGACGAGCCACGCGAGCCAGAACAGCGGGTAGACAGCCCTCGCGCGCCTTTTGTAAAACTGCGCAGGGTTCTGCTCCGCCGGGACGGTCAGCGCCAGCGATGCGCCGGACACAATGAAAAACAGCGAGGAGCCGAAATCTCCCAGATAAATGCCCAGCGGCAGCGTGCTGGTAAAGAGCTTGTGCGGCAGCGTAAAATACCCCGTGACCGTCGCGTTGAAATGCACGATCAAGATGCAGATCAGCGCTGCGGCACGGACAAGATCAAGATAAAACAGGCGTTGCTTTTTGATGGGTGGTCTCCCCTTTTACTTTTGCAGTCTGTGCTTGACGAGCCGCCCCAGCTGCTTGGCTACAGCGGCAGGCTGAGCGGCGGCGGTCTCATACTCATTTAAAATGTCCGCCCGCGCCGCGGACCGGGTCAGCGGCTCAAAGGCGGCGGCATAGGCACCGTTTTTCTGAGCGGTCAGGGCCAGCTTCCAGGCGTCACGCTGGCTTGTGCAGGCGGGGATGCCGTCCGGGAAGGCAGACTCCCGCACAAGCACCCAACCGCAGTTGGGCGCGGGCGGCGGGTCACTGCCGACGGGCACGGATACCTCCTGTGCCAGTGCGTCCTTCTCCCGCATCCAGGCAGCGCGGCGGGCGGCGGGGTCTTTTTCTGCCTTCAGACCGCAGAGGATATTCTGTTCTACGGTCATATTGGGGAACAACGCATAGTTCTGGAACAGCAGCCCCACGCCCCGCTGCTGCGGCGGCAGGTCGATGTGCTGCGCACTGTCGAACAGCACCCGCCCGTCCAGCACGATGCGTCCGCAGTCCGGCTTTACAATGCCTGCAATGCACCGCAATGTCATGCTTTTGCCGCAGCCGGAAGCGCCCAGCAGGGCGGTGGAGGTGTTGCCGGCGGTAAAGGCAGCACGGAGGGTGAAGCCATCCAGCTTTTTTTCAATGTTAACTTCAAGGCTCATTTCCGGGCACCCGCTTTCTGTTTTTTCTCCAGCAGGTTCACAGCCAGCAGCACCACCGCCGAAATGACGATATCCACCAGCACCCACCGCATGGCACCAAGCTCATCGTTGGTGCGCCAGAGCTGGTAGACCGTGGTGGCAATGGTGGCGGTCTTGCCGGGGGTGTAGCCCGCGATCATGCTGGTAGCGCCGTATTCGCCCAGTGCCCGGGCAAAGGCCAGCACCGTGCCCGCCAGAATGCCCTGACGGCAGGCGGGCATCCGCACCCGCCAGAAGATCCATGTATCGGACTGTCCCAGCGTCTGCGCCGACCACGCCAGCGTTTCGTCAAAGCTTTCAAACGCGCCGCGCGCGGTGCGGTACATCAGCGGAAAAGCCACCACGATGGATGCAAAGATGGCGCTGTACCAGTTCATGACCAGCTTTACCCCAAAATGCTGCATGAAAAAGATGCCCAGCGGCCGCTTTGCGCCGAAGATCAGCAGCAGAAAGTAGCCCACCACCGTGGGCGGCAGCACCATGGGCAGGGTGAGCAGCACATCCAGCACACCCTTGACCACCCGAGGCAGACGGACGATATAGTAGGCTGCAAAAATGCCAAGAAAGAACACCGCCGCGCAGCTGATCAAAGCAATGCGCAGGCTGTTCCACAACGGATACCAGTCCATGTCTGCTCCTTTATACGGCGCTGAAGCCCACGCCCTCGAACACGGTCATGGCCTTGTCGGTCTGTAAGTAAGCCAAAAACTCCTTGGCAGTCTCGGCGTTGGGGGCGGCCTTCAGTACAGCGGCGGGGTAGATGACCTGACCGCACATCTCCTTGGTAGCCTCGTCCACGGGGGTCAGACCGGCACTATAAGCATCAGTGCAGTAAACGACACCGGCATCCACGCTGCCTTCGGTGACCTGCGTGGTCACCTCCTTGACATTGGAGCCGTAGGTGATCACGCCCGCAGCGGCCAGTGCAGCTTCGTCCAGCTGGTAGTAGGCAAGGATCTTCTGGGTGTACTGCCCCACGGGCACATCGCTGTTGCCCATGCAGAACAGGATATCCTGTGCCTTCAAGTGCTCGGCCAGTGCGTCAAAACTGTCAATGCCCTTGTCGCTGCCCTCCGTCACGCAGAGCACCACCTTGTTTTCCAGCAGGTTCACGCGGCTGTCGGCATCCACAAAGTCAAGACCGTCCTTGTTCACATCGGTAGAAGCGGTGATGTCCAGCTGGTTCATCTGCTTCTGACCGGCAGAGATGAACAGATCGCAATCCGCGCCCTCCTGGATCTGGGTCTTGAGGGTGCCGGAAGAGTCGAAGTTGAAACGGAAGGTCACCTCCGGGTGGTCTGCCGTGTAGCTCTCACCGATAGCATTCAGCGTCTCGGTGAGGGAGGCGGCGGCAAACACGATCAACTCCACGCTCTGTGCTGCTTCCGAGGAAGCGGCGGCAGAGGAAGCCACGGACGATGCTGCGCTGGAAGCACCGCCGCCGCAGGCGGTGAGGGCAGCGGCTGCACCGGCCATACCGGCGGCGGCCAGAAAGCTCCGTCGGGAAATGCGATGGTCGTTCATCTCTGTTTCTCCTTACTTCAAGTGAAAAAATAGTATATTTCTACGCCCCGTAAAGGAAAACAGGGCAGGAAACCTTACTTACGGGCGCACTCGCCGTCCAGACCCGCGGCGATGCGTACCCCGTGCTCCAAGCTGGGCAGGATGTACTCCAAATTTTCCTGCACCGCCTTGGGGCTGCCCGGCAGGTTGACGATCAAAGTCTTGCCGCGCAGCACGCTGACGCCGCGGCTCAGCATCCCGCGCGGGGTGATGCTCAGGCTGTGGTAGCGCATAGCTTCGGCAATGCCGGGGGCGTTGCGGTCGGCCACAGCGCAGGTGGCCTCCGGGGTGATGTCCCGGGGGGAGAAGCCGGTGCCGCCAGTGGTGAGCACAAGGTTCACCTGACGGCCGTCTGCCATGCGGATGAGCTGGGTCTTGAGTGCCTTGGCTTCGTCCGGCAGGATCATGGTCTCTTCCACCACATAGCCAGCGGCGGTGAGCATTTCTACGATCAGCGGGCCGCTTTTATCCTCCCGCTCTCCGCGGCTGCCTTTATCGGAAAGGGTAATGACGGCAGCGCGCAGGGGCGGGTTTTCCAGTGCGGGCAGCAGGGTCACCTCATCCCCTACATGGATCTCGCCGCCGGTGAGCACCCGGGCGAACACGCCCTCGTGGGGCATGATGCACTCGCCGGTCTGCTGCTTGATGACACAGTCGTTGTGGCATTCTTTGCCGATCTGGGTCATTTCCAGCACCACATCCCCGATGGCAAACCGGCTGGTCACCGGCAGATTGCGGAAATCGAAGCCCTCGATGACCAGATTTTCGCCGAAGGCACCGTAGTCCACCCAGATCTTCTTGCGGAAGGCCTCAATTTTTTCGGCGCTGAGCATACTGACCTGACGGTGCCAGTTGCCGCCGTGGGCGTCCTCCACGATGCCCCATTCCGGGGTCAAAACGGCGCTGGGTACCTCGGTTTTTACGGTGCCCCGCTTGGGGCTGGTGCAGATTGCCAGAAGCTTACCCATAGTTATTTATCCTCCAATGCGATACATCCCGCGGGTAGCGGGCATGGAACTATCGTTAAAATGGTGTTCCCGGGGCTTTGCCCAGATGGTCTCCCGGATAGCGGTCAGCAGCTGCGCATCGTCCGCGTCGCCGCGCAGCAGTGCGCGCAGGTCGCACCCGGTCTCGCTGGCAAGGCAGGGGCGCAAAAAGCCCTGACTTGTCAGCCGTACCCGGTTGCAGGAAGCGCAGAACTTGCCGTGCACCGCTGCAATAAAGCCGATGCTGCCCTGCCAGCCCGGCACGGTGTAGTACACCGCCGGGCCGTCGCCTAAAGCGTGCTCCTGCGCAGTGGAAAGGGGCACAAGCTCCGGCCAGCGCCGGGCAAACCGCGCCCGCAGCTCCGGGCCGGAGATGCAGGGCATGGCAGCGCCGTAGCCGATGGGCATCATCTCAATGAACCGCACCTGCAGGGCGTTGTCCTTTGCCAGTGCAGCGAGCTGTTCCAGTTCGCCCTCGTTGATGCCCGCCTGCGGCACACAGTTCAGCTTGACGGGCAG
>ENA-UEOJ01001108-UEOJ01001108.1-human-gut-metagenome-genome-assembly--contig:-NODE-1108-length-19968-cov-4.351968_pt1 | contig 19968 bp, 25 predicted proteins | sample MGYA00242885_ERZ507886 | MGnify/ENA primary metagenome ERZ507886 (study PRJEB26167, sample SAMN06115505) | human gut metagenome | host: Homo sapiens | place: China:Anhui | collected 2015-08-07... | reverse complement strand
GAAGCGCTGGATATGATCAAAGAACAGGGCCTTGGCCAGGGTATGGTCAAATATGTGGACAGCGATCTGCCGGAAGGGACGGTAACGTTCCAATCGATCGACGTCGAGACCGAGGTCAAGGCCGGAACGGTCATCAACGCCAAGTTCCACGCACGCGCATCCGGAACCGGTATGAAATACTGGATGCTGGAGTACTACGACGGCGGCGAATGGAAGCCCGGAGCGCCCTTGCAGACGACGACCGTCGGAGAGGGCGATCAGGCGCAGACATTCTCTTACAATTACGAAATGATGAATACGGACCATTGCCTGATCGACCGCAACATGACGTTCGAGCATGCCATCAATAACGGGGATATTCTGATCCGGCTCCGTTGCATGGCCAACTGGCAGGCCAGCGGAAAGGGAGCCTTAGCCGCTCCCAACGGCGGTACGCACCGCATATCCGTACAAAACAATATCAACCCCACGATCTCGATCGTTCAGTAAACGGGATCGGACAGCAAACAGAACGGCCGCTTCTTTCGGGAGCGGCCGTTTTATTCGTCTACAGCCGAGCAAATTCGCGTCATAGCAGACGATCCCCGACCGGGCGGACATTGGCCGTCGTTCTTACGTCTCAGAAATAAGTATTACTCCATAGCAACAAGAGTATGCTTAAAAATTAGGATGAACCGGGATGCAACTTCCCCTTTTGCGTTCGGCTTGGTGCGCACAATAAAGTTGCCAGAGGGACATTCTGATTTAAGTCTACCCATAATTTCCGATTTTTTACCATCACAAAGATGAATCCAAAAATTGTCAATTTTTTGTCAATTTTATTTAACCGGAAATGTCCCTTAAATACTAACGGCACGATTATGAATCGTGCCGTCGAGTAATTTAACTATATCATTTTGAGCTATTTCAGCCCAAAATTCTTTTCAGTACTCTTCCTCGTTGAAGAAGAAATCGTCTTTCGAGGGGTAATCGGGCCAGATGTCTTCGATAGATTCGTATATCTCGCCTTCGTCTTCTATTTCTTGCAGATTTTCAAGCACTTCAAGAGGTGCACCCGAACGTACTGCATAGTCGATCAGTTCGTCTTTCGTGGCAGGCCAAGGGGCATCTTCGAGTTTCGATGCCAATTCAAGTGTCCAGTACATAATTTCAATGTTTTTAAGTTCCCAAATATCAGCGGATTAGCCAAACCGAAAACGGGACTGTTCCGCCATCACTGATTTGCAAAAGTATAAAAAAAACGAGAAAAACAAAGAAAAAACAACAAAACATCGCCGGTGCAGGATAAACACGCTTGCACTCAACAGATTACGGAATCCACAAGGTTTCATCGACCTCGTAATGCGCCGTAAGCATGCGTCCGAGCGCATAGAAGTAATCCGACAGCCGGTTCAGGAACATCAGCGCCTCGGCGTCCGTGCCGTATTTCTCGTCGGCGCGCAGTGCGGCGCGTTCGGCACGGCGGCAAACCGTGCGGCAGACATGGCACATCGAAACGACGGCGTTGCCGCCGGGAATCGTAAACTTGTCGATCGGCGGTACGGCAGCCTGCAAGGCGTCGATCCGCCCTTCGAGCCACGTGACGGCTTCGGGCGCCAGCGGAGCGACCTTCTCGCAGCCCGATTTCCCGCGGGCCAGCAGGGCTTCGACGGTCATCAGCCGCGAAAGGATGCGGTTCAGGTCGTCCACATACGGCGTCAGTGCGGCATCGGAGCGCATATTGTCGCACAACAACGCCGTAAAAGCCGCCAATTCATCTACCGAGCCGTACGCTTCGACCCGTTCGTCGGTCTTGAAAACCCGCTCGCCGCCGACCAGAGACGTGGTCCCCTTGTCGCCCGTTTTGGTGTATATTTTCATATCCGGAAATGTTGTTTCGGCAAATTATTGTTGAAAATCAGCAGGTATCCCCTATTGTCCACCGTCGTCGAACGATGCGCCGCCACGATCTGACGGCACAACATCTGGCGATCCTGTCCCTCGCAGGGCGACATCAGGGCGACGGTATGCCCCGCTTCGCCCGCGGCGGCGACCAACGCCAGCGTCTCCGCACGGGGCAGGTCCCGCGTCAGGATACAGAATTCGGCATCCGCACGATTCAGGCCAAACGTACCGTAACCGCAATGAATCGCCACGTTTTGCAACTGTATCGCCCGGCGTTCGGGAACTCCGGTACCGCGCAACGCCCGGTACAGCCGCCGGTCACCCGGCAGCAGCTCGCCGCGCATGAATACCTCCCGTACAATATTATATACGAAGGGCGAATGGACTCCGTGCCCCCGAAAATAACGGGCGCGGACCAGCCGGTTGTGCAGTTCTGCGATCCGTCCGTAAAAACCCAGTCCGATAGTGCGGCCGCCGATCCTCATCTCCCCTACTTTTTCAGCATGCCCGCCAGACGGCCCGTCGAAAAGGCGATCTGCAGGTTGTATCCGCCCGTATTGGCGTCGAGGTCCAGCACCTCGCCCGCAAAGTAAAGTCCTCGGACCTTCAGCGACTCCATCGTATAGGGGTTCACCTCGTCGCAGCAGACGCCGCCGGCCGTCACGACGGCATATTCGAACGGCGCATAATCCGTAAGCGGGAAGGTGAATCCCTTGAGCGTCTTTATCAGGCGGCCGATCTGCTCTTCGGTGATTTTGCTGACGTAATTCTTGCCGTTGACGTCCATTTCATGCACAAGAGTCAAGACGAGCGGCTTAGGAACCAGCTTACGCAGCAGTTCGGTGAAAAACTCGGTCGGCTCCATATCGGCGATCTCGCGCGCGATCCGCTCGCGCAACACCTCTTCGGTAAGCGCGGGTTTGAGGTCCACGACCAGTTTCACGCGCCGCTGGTCGATCAGCGCATCCACCGCGTCGCGGCTCATCCGCAGCGCCACGGCGCCCTCGATGCCGCGCTGCGAGAATCCCAGTTCGCCGAACTCCTCGCGCACGGGCTGGTCGTCAATCCAAAGCGTCGCCCGGACGTTGCGCAGCAGAAGGCCGTCGAGGTATTTGATCTGCGGATGCGACGAGACGAGCGGCGTCAGCGAAGGGCGCACCGGCTCTACGGAGTGCCCCAAGTCGGATGCGAAGGCGTATCCGTCGCCCGTGGAACCCGTCGCGGGATAGGAAAGCCCTCCCGTAGCGACGATGACGTTCGGGCACTCCTCCTTGCGTTCGAAACCGCGCTTGTTGATATAGCGGACGCCGAAGACCTTGCTGCCCAAGGTCATAATCCCGGTGACGCGCGTATTGTATATGATTTTGACGCCGTTCTCGAAGCAATATTCCAGCAAGGCCGTAGCGATGTCCCACGCCTTGCCGCTTTTGGGAAAGACCCGTTCGCCGCGCTCGATTTCGAGCTTCACGCCCGCCCTCTCGAAGAAGCGGATGGCGGCGCGGTTGTTGAACTCGGCGAAAGCCGGCGCGAAAAACTCCGCATTGGTCCGCACCTGCGAGGCGAACTCCTCGGCAGGGCGGGCGTTGGTGACGTTGCAGCGGCCCTTGCCCGTGATGCGGACCTTACGGCCCGATTTCTCCATCTTCTCGATGAGCAGCACACGTTTTCCGTTGCGCGCGGCGGTTCCTGCGGCCATCATGCCCGCAGCCCCCGCACCGACGACGATGACGTCGTACGGTATGATCTCTTTTTCTTCCAATTGCTCCATACGACCGCAAAGATAGGCAATAATTCTTTCTTTACGGAAAAATTTTTCTATCTTTGCGGCCGTTAAAACCGTTCTAAAAGATATGTTGAGCAGAAGATTACTTCGTATTAAGGTCGTCAAAGCGCTGTTCGCGCACCTCAAATCGGGTGCAGACAACATGATTGCGTCCGAGAAAACGCTGATGACGTCCGTCGACAAGGCCTACGACCTCTACTTCCAGATACTGATCCTGCCCGTGGAAATCGCCCGTTACGCCGAACAGCGTCAGGAGCTGGCCAAGCAGAAAAAACTGCCGACACACGAAGACCTCAACCCCAACACCAAATTCGTCGACAACCAGATCATCCGCGTAATCGCCAACAGCGACGCGGTGAACGACTATGCGGCGGCCCGCAAGCTGAACTGGACGCGGTATCCGGAGTTGATACGCACGCTCTACACCCAGCTGACCGAAAGCGACTACTTCAAGGATTACATGGCGCGTCCGGAGCGTTCGTTCGCCGACGACCGCAAACTGCTCGAAGACTTCTTCAAGGAGCTTCAGAGCTGCGAACCGCTGGACAACGTGCTGGAGGAGATGTCGATCCTATGGAGCGACGACCTGCCCTATATCGTGATGATGATCCTGCGTTCGCTCTCGAACCTGCGCCCGACGCACACGGAGCTGAAGGTTCCCGCGAAATTCAAGAGCGACGAGGACCCGCAGTTCGTCCGGACGCTGTTCGAAAAATCGCTCGTCAATTACGACTCCTATCAGGATTATATCGAGAAATTCACCTCCAACTGGGACGTGGAGCGCATCGTCTTCATGGACAACCTCATCATCGGCACGGCGATGGCCGAGCTGACCTCGTTCCCGTCGATTCCGGTCAAGGTGACGCTCGACGAGTACATCGAGATTTCGAAATACTACTCGACACCCGGCAGCAGCACTTTCATCAACGGCGTGCTGGACAAGATCGTCGATTCGCTCACCGCCGAAGGCCGCATCAAGAAAGCGGGCCGCGGCCTGATCTGAGGTCCGATGCTGCGTGTCTGTCTGTTGCTGCTTCTGGCCGCGTCGCTCGCGGCATGCGGCGCCCGGCAGGTGAAGACCGAACGCAAAGGCCGGATTATCACCCTCACGGACAAGATTCTCGACACGGGAGGTACGGACACCGTGCGTTTCGGACGCCTGCATTCGGGCGAAATCGCCCAGCTGCGTCTGTGGCTGGCCAACGAGACAAGCGGACCGGTCGTCATCGCCAAATACGGCCGCAGCTGCGGATGCACGACGCTCGAATATGACAATCAGCCGATTAACGCCGGCGATGCGCAGCAGGTGACGCTCACTTTCGACGCAAGGGGCGAGTGGGGCTGGCAGCTCAAGACGCTCGACGTCTCGTTCGCCGGGGCACGCAGTCCCCTCCGGCTGTTTATCGAAGCCGAAGTGGAATAAATAGTTGCGTATTCGACAATATTTCGTATATTTGTCCCGTTACAGAAATTAAACACTAAAACATAACGACGTATGATCAATTTTCTTCAGGTGCCGCCCGTAGAACCCCAGCCGGGTTTCATGCAGCAGTACAGTTTCATCATTATGATCGGCCTCATGGTGCTGGTTTTATGGCTCTTCATGTGGCGTCCCGAAGCCAAGCGCCGCAAGCAGATGCAGGCTTTCCGCGACGGGCTGAAAAAGGGCGACAAGGTCATCACCGCCGGCGGTATCTACGGCACGGTAAAGGAGATCAAGGAGACCACCCTGCTGATCGAAGTGGACGGCAACGTAACGCTGCGCATCGACAAGAACATGGTCGTAGCCGACAACAGCGACCTCCAGCGTCAGTAAAACAGGATACGCGAAAACAGGAAAAGCTGCAAAATTTGCAGCTTTTTTGTTTGTCGGTTAGGAATTTATCCCTATATTTGCACTTGTAACCGGAGCAATCCGGACACGATCCCAATAACATTGTCGAGGGGGGGGGAATCTTTTAAGCGCCTCTTACAGATTACCCCCTTTTCGGCAATGTTTTTTTAGGCCCTTCACACAAAGAGACACGCCGATCTTCGGCCCTTCGGCCGCCGATCCACCGGTCAAGCGCCAGCCAGCCAGCCAGCCAGACGATCCGCAGGTCGACAGGTCGGCGCATTCCCGCAACAGCCGCGGCCGCGAAAGCACCTCCCCTACATTCAGAAAAGATTTCCCGTTTCGCCGTTTATTGCTATATTTGCGGTCGAATTTTCATATCAGACACCATGACCCAGCACATATCCTATCCCACCGTCGGGACCTGTTCCCGGCAAATCGACATCGAACTGGAAGAGGGCGTTATCCGCAGCGTAACCTTCACGGGCGGCTGTTCCGGAAACACGCAGGGCATCGCCGCGCTCGTACGCGGCATGAAAGCCGCAGATGCCGTCGCGCGGCTCGAAGGCATCGACTGCCGCGGCAAGGGCACGTCGTGCCCCGACCAGTTGGCAAAAGCGCTGAAACAGGCGCTTTAGCGCCCCGGCGCAACATCGGGAACGAATTTTGCACGCGGCAGGTACATAAGATCAAAACTGGAAATCTATGTATTTTGTCTGGTACCTCCTGCTAGGTCTGGCGTCCGGATGGATCGCCAACCTCATCGTCAAGGGCGACGGCTCAGGGCTCATCATCAACCTTATCGTAGGACTCGTCGGCGGCGTGCTGGGAGGCTGGCTCTTCTCGCCCGTAGGACCTGCGCCGATAGGTTCGCTCGGCAGTCTGGCGACTTCGGTCATCGGCGCCGTCGCGCTGTTGTGGATCGCCGCCGTCATAACGCGCAAGAAAATCCGATAAACCTAAATCATTCGATCATGGACACACTGAAAACCGACAAGACCGACACCGCAGAGGCGGAAAATATCGAAACGATGGAACTGTTGACCGGCATGCTCGACAATGCGACGCAGTGCGGCGGAACGGACGACGAAAATCCGGAGCCGGAGAAATCCGGGAAATGACGCCGGAACCCTCCGGCAAAAGCCGTGCCGGACTGGTGTAGACAGCTGATGGACAGCGCGATAACACAAAAGGGAGACCTCGAACGTCTCCCTTTCTTTGAGTTGAGCTGCCAGGACTCGAACCTGGAACGACAGAACCAAAATCTGCTTTGTTACCATTACACCACAACTCAATCCGTTGCTCGAAAGCGGCACAAAGATAAGCAAATTTTCCCAAAATACAATTCCGGAAGCGAAAAATGCTGCAAATCAAGGTGCATAGTCGGTATAATTTTATTACTTTTGCAAGGATGAAACAGTGGTTGATGATATTGGCTTTGTGCTGGGCGGCGGCGACGGTAAACGCCGCCGGGGAGAGTCAGTCCCGTACGCTCCGGGCCGAAATCACCGCCGCCGTTCTCTCGCAGGCCGACAGCGAACGTTTCGAGACCGACAACGCACCCCTGCTGGCTACCGCCTGCACGGGCTGCACCCAGCTTTCGGGAGCGGAACAGGGCGCAGGACGAAGCGTCCGCCACGCGGAGAATTTCATCGTGGCGGGGACCCGCGGGTACGCCTGCGCAGGCAATCCGCACCCGGCCGCACCGGCTGTCGGAAAATGCGGCGTACGCCCGCCCAGCATACGCAGGGCCGATCGGTATATTTATTATTTGAGGAGGATCATCATTTAGCGGAGGATTCACGTTCGAACCGCACGCTCCGGCATGCGGACAATACTTTCACGAATCTTTCACCAAACGAAAACTCATCAATGAAAAATATGATCGATGATGCGATTTATTCCGCATCGCCCGAAATTGCATGCCGCCGTTACAACCCGTCATTAGGCATCGTGCTGACGGCAGGCAGCATCACCCTGCTGTGGGCCAACTCCCATGCCAGTCTCTTTACCGAGAACGACATGCTGTCACAGTGGAACCTTTTGATCAGCTCCTGCATCCTTTGCACGGGCATCGTGATGATCTGCTACCGGCTGTTCGGCGATTCGTCGGCCCCGGTCGAGAAGCGGAGCCGCGAGCGGCTCTACCGCTCGGAATACTCCTTCGAGGCGCACGATCTGCCCAAAGTGCAGTCGGCGATCGAATGCGGCAACTTTGCGGTACTGCAGAACCTGCCCCGCAGCTACCAGCCCGCGGCTCAGGTCATCTGCTACCGGACGGACAGCGGGTCGCTTATTGCGGCGCAGGTGCTGATGAACCGGCAGCCGACCGGGGAGATCAAGGTCTTCCGCGCCGGAGAATATGATTTTTAATACATAAAGCATGATTCTGACAATGATTCTGCTCTTCGTGGTGGGTTACACGTTCATCGCGCTGGAGCATAAGGTAAAAGTGGACAAATCGGCCATCGCACTGCTTATGTGCGGCGCGATATGGACGGTTTTCAGCCTGTGGGGACACGACAGCAACATCAGCCACGAGATGGTAGACCATCTGGGCGACACGTGCGAAATCTTGGTTTTCCTGATCGGAGCCATGACCATCGTCGATCTGATCGACACGCACGGCGGCTTCAACGTCATCACCGACCACATTACCACCCGCAACAAGCACAAGCTGATGTGGCTGCTGGCCATCATCACGTTTTTCATGTCGGCGGCGCTGGACAACATGACCACGACGATCATCATGGTAATGCTGCTGCGGCGAATCATTGCGGATCAGAAGGAGCGCTGGATTTTCGCCAGCCTGATCGTCATCGCGGCCAACAGCGGCGGCGCATGGTCGCCCATCGGCGACGTGACGACGATCATGCTCTGGATGCGCGGCAACGTCACTGCGGCGGCCCTGATGGGAACGCTCTTCGTGCCGTGCATCGTATCGGTAATCATCCCGACGGCGATCGCGATGCGCTACGTGGGCAACGAAGACGCGGCCCCCGTGGACGAAAGCGCGTTCGAAGCGGAGCTGCCCAAGGGCGTGGGTCCGCGGCTGAGCAAGTTCATCCTCGTCACGGGCGTCCTCAGCCTGCTGTTCGTACCCGTATTCAAGAGCATCACCCACCTGCCGCCCTACATGGGCATGATGGTTTCGCTGGGCGTGATGTGGGTGCTGACGGAGATCATCTACGACCGCAAACGCGGCATCGAGGAGTCGATCAAATGCCGCGTTTCGAAAGTGCTCAAGCATATCGACATGCCGACGATTCTCTTCTTCCTCGGCATCCTGATGTCGGTGGCCGCACTGCAGAGCGCGGGCGTGCTGACCGACGTGGCCAACTGGCTCGACAAGCAGGTGCACGAGGTCTTCACGATCGCGGGCGTCATCGGCGTGCTTTCGTCGGTCATCGACAACGTACCGCTGGTGGCCGCATGTATGGGCATGTATCCGGTCATGGACGCGGCGGCGGTTGCGGCCAGCGCCGATCCGGCCTACATGCAGTCGTTCGTGCAGGACGGACTGTTCTGGCACCTGCTGACCTACTGCGCAGGCGTGGGCGGCAGTCTGCTGATTATCGGTTCGGCGGCGGGCGTCGTGGCGATGGGGCTGGAAAAGATCAACTTCGCGTGGTACTTCAAGAAAATCACGCTGCTGGCGTTCGTCGGCTATCTGTCGGGCATTCTGGTCATCCTGCTCGAACACCTGCTGATCGGGCTATGACCGGAGAGGAGCGATGTGAAAAAGGGCGCGGAGGATTTTCCCCTGCGCCCTTTTCATTTACAGGCGGTTATTCATAGCCGGGCCGCTGATTGTCGGCCGGCCGTTTTCCGGGCTGAGCGTTCTCCGCAAGGAACGGCGAATACATCATCAGCGCGTCGTTGCGGGTGACGTACTGCACATCGACGCAGCGGCCTTCGGCGTCGTACACCTCGCGGTAGAGCTTGTTGTGGCGGCTGTATCCGCCCCAGTATTCGCTCTGCATGCAGTGATCCCGTTCGACCACGCGGTAGGAGTATTCCGGCCGCCGGTCGGCGCGCCACTCCCCTTCGAGGAACTCGCCGCCTACGGTGACATGCAGGCGGAAAGTCGTCTGCGTATCGTTGCGGATCATCAGGTCGCGGTAGGGATAAACGCAGGTCGCGCCGCTTCCGAAAGGCTGGTGCGGCCGCAGTCGGGAAATACGTCGTACGAATGGCGGTAACGCTCGACAACGGTCAGCGGCGTATGGAGCGTCATCCAGAAGATCAGGTTGGACATCTGGCAGAGTCCGCCGCCGACTCCGGGGCGGAACGTGCCGCAGAAAAGAACGATGCCGTCGAGATAGCCCTTGCGGCGGGAGGGACGTCCGATCAGCCGCCAATAGCTGAACGTCTCGCCCGGACGCAGCACCACGCCGTCGAGACGCGCCGCGGCCAGCCGGAGATTGGTGATCTTGTTGTATTGGTACTGCATGTCGACGTCCTTCAGCCTGCGCAGCAAGGGCGTCCGGTGCCGGAAGTGCGAATAGTCGCAGCTCGGAGAGCCGGATTTACGGGCGAAACGCAGGCCGCCGAAGTACCACAACCCGTAACGCAGGCAGGTGTACCAGAGACGTCCGCACCACAGACGGAAGCGGCTGCGGCGCCGAGGTTCGGCACTTGGTCGGTCCACGGTCAGCCCAGTTTGGCCATGAACTTCTCGCAGTCCACGACATAGCGGATATGCACGCCCTCGCCGATCATCCCCCCGGCGTCGCGCGCGCCGACGTTGAAAGTCAGCTTGCGTCCCTCGACTTCGGTCAGCACGGCCGTCGCGGTGATTTCGGCGCCCAGCCCCGAAGGTTTGATATGGGTGACGTTCATCTCCGCGCCCACGGTCGTCGAGCCGGCAGGCAATGCGGCCGCCGCGGCTGTCATGGCGGCGTTTTCCATCAGCGCCACCATCGAAGGCGTGGCGAATACGGGCAGGTCGCCCGATCCCATCGCGGCGGCCGTATTTTCGTTCGTTACCGTAGTGCGGCTCTGGGCCGACAATCCTTTTTCGAGCATAATATCGTTCTGGCGTATGACGTTTAACCGATAAATAATTACCTTCGCAAAGGTAACAATTTTTTACGGACATGAAAAAGTGGCTTCTGCTTCTGATAACGCTGGCCGCCGCACTCCCCGGAGCGCAGGCGCAGGGAGGCCGCGGCTTCTGGCATCAGGAGTGGTGCGTGGAAAAGTTTGATGTTATTACAAGTTCATTGGCTTTTGATTATGTAGAAAATTTTGAAAGGCTTATGAAACAGATTTATAGTCACTTGAATGAAAATGGCAAATGTGTTTTTTCGATGTCACACCCAATAAGTACAGCATATGATGGGACTTTTGACAGATATACCAGAACAGAAACTGGAGAAAGATTATATGCTAATCTACGAAATTACGGAATAGAGGGTAAGCGTGTTATTCATTGGGTAGTAGATGAATATGAACTTTATCATAGAACGATTTCAACATTAATAAATGATATTGTTTCTGCTGGATTTATTATTGAGGAATGTCAGGAATCAAAAGTACCAGAATCAATTAGAGAAAAGCGAGCAGATATGTTTGGAGGAGTTATTCATCAGCCAGACTTTATTTTTTTTAGGTGTGGAAAGAAAAATTAATATTTTATCTATGTAAAGAACCCGACAACTTCAAGTTTGTAAAACTGATGGAATAAAAAAATGTAAAGCTGGGAGCATTAGCTTACGGCTTTTTAAGTTAAAGCAAATAGAAGTAAATAATGGTCAAAAAACAATCGACATCCGACCTCACACACGTTATAATATAGATAATCTAATAAGAAAACAGTGTTATCATTACCGCATATTCAGTGAGAATGGTAGCCATAAATATGAATTCGCAGGAACGGAATGGTTGAACCCTCAGGGTGACAGTGTCACTCATTTGTCAGCGAGAGGTGCTTAACTTGGATGATTTTCAGTTTTCTTATTTTGACATGGATTTACAGGAAAGTCAGTAAAATCAAGTTGTTGCTTGACTTATGTTGACCAAGAAAAACATAGATTTTCTGTAGTGACTTGAACTCCTAAGCACTAGTTGTGGGTTCGATTCCCGCAGGGAACATTGATTTTTTGCAACAATGATCAAAATTCATTGTTGCTTTTTTTACTTTATGGTGCTTGCGAGCAACAAAACACTATATTCCTGCTTACCAAAAATGCAGACTATACCGTTTCGTATAGCAATAACATCAATGCAGGAACTGCCACAGTTACGATTATGGAAATAGGCTCTTACGAGGGAACCACCGGCACGACATTCCAGAATAAATCACGTTCGATCGGAGAGATAACTGTAGAAAAAATTGGTAAAAGTGCTGTATTTTTCGGAAGGGGAGTGATACAATATTTTATGTAAAAATAGAATAATAGAATTGTTCCTGAAATTTATTGACTTTGAGAAAAAAATTTGATATATAAGGAACGAGTAAAAGAGAAAGGAAATAGCAAACTATGGCGTCAAAGAAAAATATAAAGAAAAAGAACTTAGAAAATTTGCATCTGAAGGAAAGGATAAACTATGGCTACAGAAAAGTCATTACTATGATGTTAGTCTCAGGGCTGTTATCTATTGTGGTCATAGGTATTCTATTTTTCAATATGAAGCATTATGTACAAAATGTTACTGTTGCAGACCAGGCGGTGAAAACCTGCAGGATAAATGTTAACGCAGCAGCGAGAAATATCAGGGAAATGGCATTAAATAATGATGTATCCTCTTATGACAATTATGAGCAGACGGTAGAAAGACTGCTTGCAGAAGTTGATACCCATCTGAAAAATTTAAAGGAATCCGGAGTTGTTCCGGATGCGGATTATGAAGAATACTCATCTGCCCTTGCAGACTGGGGAAACATTGGTTATTCCATCATGGAAAAAATCAAAAGCGGTGACAAAGATAAGGCAGTTGATTCAATTCTGAATGATTGTACCCCGGCATTAAATAAAGCTGTAGAAATTGCAATAAGATTAGATGAAATGACCGATGAGGTAAGCAGCCGGTCAGCCAGAATTACGATTATTTTTGCAGTGGCAGGAATTGCGTGTATTATTGTTTGTCTGGTTTTGGCATGGAAACTGACAACAAAAACAGGCAAAAAAGTACTTGAGACAATTTTAGTACCATTACGTGAAGTGGAAGCCGTTGCACAGGAATTAACAGATGGAAACCTGCACAGCACGCTGGAATACCATTCGGATGATGAGATTGGAAGACTGGCACACAGTATGCGTAAATCCATCCGCATTCTGGGAAGCTATGTAGATGATATTGGACGTGCAATGAAGATGTTTGCAGAAGGAAATTTTGATGTGCAGCCGGAAGTAGAGTGGAAAGGGGATTTTGTTGGAATTCTAAACTCCTTTATGTTGTTTGAAGAAAGCATGGCAGAGGTGATAAAGGGAATCCAGCATGTTTCAGATGAAGTTTCGAGTGCCGCAGAGCAGGTAGCAGCAAGCTCCAATGACCTTGCGGATGGAGCAACAAATCAGGCAGCAGTTGTAGAAGAACTGACCGCAACAGTCGAAGGTGTTTCTGAACAGGTAGAAAAAAATTCAAAATCCGCAAAAGAAATCAGTGGAAGAGTAGACGAACTTGGAAATGCCATTCTGGAAAGCAATGGTAAAATGAAGGATATGGTTGATTCCATGAATGAGATCAACGGGGCATCAAAAGAGATTGACAAGATCATTGCAACAATCAATGAAATTGCGGCCCAGACGAATCTGCTTGCATTGAATGCTTCCATTGAGGCTGCAAGAGCAGGGGAGGCAGGAAAGGGATTTGCAGTTGTAGCGAATCAGGTAAATGTGCTGGCAGACCAGAGTGCCCAGGCAGCAAAGGAATCTGCAACATTGATTGAAACCTCTGTGAAAGCCGTGGAAAAGGGTATGGTGATTGCAGGGCAGACGGCATCACAATTGCAGGAGGTCGCTGAGAATTCCCAGATCATTACAAAAGAAGTCACAAATATTGCTGATACGTTAGAGACACAGGCAACAGAAATCAAACAGATTAATGATGGAATTGAACAGATCAATGATGTCGTACAGACGAATTCGGCAACATCTGAAGAATGTGCAGCATCTAGTCAGGAGATGAGCAGTGAAGCAGAAAATCTGCGTGAAATGATCCAGAAATTTAAAATTGCAGAAAATAAAAATTAAAAACGGTGCAAGAAATTATTGATGTTTAATTGTTGATTAAAGGACGAAATACTGGAATTTAAAGAAAGTTACTGTATTTCGTCTTTTTTTATGGTACAATGCTAATATAGTTTTATTTGTATGTGAGAATGGAAATTTATAGATAAAAAAGAAGAGAGGACAGAGCATGAATTATATAGTGTTTGATTTGGAATGGAATCAATGTCCTGACGGAAAAGAAAAAGAAATTAAGGATATGCCATTTGAAATAATAGAGATTGGTGCAGTCAAACTGGATTCACAGAGGAGAGTCATAGATACTTTTGCAAAAAATATAGTGCCCGGTGTATATCAGACGCTTCATCCTGTTATGCAGGACCTTATTGGCACAACTATGGGTGAACTTGTTGAAAAAGGAGTGCCATTTCCACAGGCTGTTAAAGAGTTTATGGAATGGTGCGGGGATGATTACATTTTCTGTACATGGGGATGCATGGACCTTACGGAACTTCAGCGTAACTGTGATTATTACAAGATAAACCTTAATCTTCCAATGCCGCTTATTTACTACGATTTGCAGAAATCGTACAGTATATGTTATGACGATGGCAAGAAGCGAAGCTCGCTTGAAACTGTAACCGCAGATAAAAATATTGTGCAGAATGAAGCTTTTCACTCGGCTTTTGCGGATGCAGAGTATACGGCAAAGATTTTTGGACTGATGGATATGGATAAAATATATGAGTACACCTCGGTGGACACATACAAGATACCGTCATCACGGGCTGAGGAATTCACGTTAGTGTATCCTACCTACAGTAAGTTCATATCAAAAGGCTATCGTGACAGGGAAAAAATTATGCTGGACGGTGTTATCCGTACCACGAAATGTTTCTTGTGCAACAGGGAAATCAAGCAGAGAATAAAATGGTTTTCCAATAACCAGCATGTATATTACTGCGTGGCATATTGTGAGAACCACGGTCTTTTTAAGGGTAAAATACGATTTAAAAAGACCGAGGATGATTTATATTATGCGATTAAAATTTTAAAGCAGACCGACGAAAACGGCGTTGCTGAAATCATCCAGAAGCAGGACCACAAAAGAGAGCGCAGAAGGGCGAAACGTTCAAGGGAAAAACAGCGCCAGAGACAGGGTGCTCAGAAGTGAAAACCTCTCCTGTGACGTCTCCTGTTTTTTACTCTTATGACAACCGGTACAATAATGAGTGAAAGCCCTGCCACTGCACCGATTAATACAAAAATATTTATATAAATTGTTTTGTCTTTATTAATAGTGATGTGTGTTTCTTCCGTCATTACTCCGTTAGTTCCGGGTGTGACGGAAGAATTTTTATTGTCTTTTATATAGATAGTGGAATTACCGAGAGGCAGGTTTTTGTAATAAAAGCTGATGCAGGCAAATCCGCCGCTTTTACCGGAATAAGCGGCATTATCTGCGTATGTTACAATCTTTGTCAGGTCCGATATATTGGCATTTGACGGAACAAGAATATAAGCCCCATCATCGAATTCTATGCTGTAGCCGTTTGTCGATGTCATCTCATAGGTAATATCAAGGGCATCAAGCCCAAAAGATGAAGATGACATATTATTATCATCAAGATAACATTTACGGTAGTTATTAAGGTAATAATCAAAAAGTGCGATGGAGTCGGTGTATCTTCCCGAAGCCGTTGAATTCATAACTGAGCACACCAGCCTTATACCGTCTTTTTCGGCAAAAGATACGAGACAGTTGCCTGCGGCATCGGTATATCCGGTTTTGCCGCCTTTTGAATACCGGTACTCATACTCGCCGCCTTTTAACATCTGGAAACGGTGTGTGTAATAGCGAATATTGTTATTTGTGTTAGTCTTGCCTATCTTGTATACACCTGTATAACTCATGATATTTACAAGGGTTTTGTTATTAAAACAGGCCCTTCCTATCAATGCCATATCATAAGGCGTGGAGTAGTGAAATTCATTGGTGAGACCGCTTGGATTGGAAAAATGCGTTGAAACAGCGCCTAAGGCAGCAGCTTTGTTATTCATCATCGATGCAAAACCGGAAGCCGTACCGCCCACATATTCTGCAAGTCCGTAAGCCACATCATTGGCGGAGCGGAGCATAAGGCAATACAAGGACTGCTCTACCGTAAGCTGTTCGCCCACAGCAATTCCTACATTAGCATCACCGGGAGAAACACTGTCAACCGCAGCTTTGGAATAGGTAACCACATCTGACATAGATGTATTCTCTATGGTAAGCAAAGCCGTCATCATCTTGGTGGTGCTTGCAGGATAGCATTTTTTATCCATATTCCTCTGATAAAGAACCTCCCCGGAGTCGGCGTCCATCAGCACAATATACTGTGACTTAATATCGGGAAATTCAGGCAGAATGTCATTATTATCAGCCGCCCGGCATAGGCTTAAATGACACATAATATATATAAAAGTAAGAGTTGAAGCAATTATTTTTTTCATACTAAATCCCTTTAACAAAATTTGAAATTATAGTAGCATATTCGGGGGCGTTTGTATATACTAATAATATCGCTTAGATACGGAGGAAACTCATAGATATGAGATTAAGAAATGTGAGAGGTGCCAGAGAGGCACTTGAAGAAAGTGATTATACAATTAATGTACCTGAAGAAAATAAAGGCAGATGGCATGAGATTTTCGGCAACGACAACGAAATCCATCTTGAAATCGGAACGGGCAAAGGCAGATTTATCATGGAGCTTGCGTCAAAGAACCCTGATATCAATTACATTGGAATAGAAAAGTTTTCAAGCGTTCTTGTCCGTGCATTGGAAAAGCAGAAGGAAATGGAGCTGCCTAACCTTCGCTTTATCCGGATGGATGCTGAGAAAATAGAGGATGTATTTGAAAACGGTGAGATTGGAAGAATATATCTTAATTTCTCAGACCCATGGCCAAAGGACCGTCACGCGAAAAGACGTCTTACTTCAAGACAGTTTTTTGCCAGATATAACAATATTCTTGCAAAAACAGGGCGTGTGGAGTTCAAGACCGACAACAGACCTTTATTTGATTTTTCTTTGGAAGAGGTTGAAGCTGCCGGCTGGAAATTAGACAGCGTCACATACGATCTCCACAACAGCGATATGAACGATGGCAACGTAATGACCGAATACGAAATCAAATTTTCAAAGCTTGGCAATCCTATTAACAAGCTTATCGCCACAAGGTAAAATTTTAATAATGTTGGGAGGGGAGTAGAATGAAAAAACGTTTCCACTGCATGTGCATTTGTTCCGGCTGCCGCCGACTTAACTGCGAGCTGCTTAAAATCAAGCGGGGTTTCGACGAACTCAAGAAGATTTTCAACTGTAAATAGTACAGAAATTAATTTTTGAAAATTTTTTCATAAAAAATAAAAAAAACACTTGCTTTTTTTAAACGACTCATATATAATAACACTTGCGTCAAACAAAAGACAAAATATTTTATGCGCCTTTAGCTCAGTTGGTAGAGCACCTGACTCTTAATCAGGGTGTCCAGGGTTCGAACCCCTGAAGGCGCACTCGGAAGTCCCAAGCTAAGCTATGCGCTGGTTTAGGGCTTTTATTTTGTTTGCGGATGTGAAATTATATAAACAATTATTATAAAAGGTCACCTCAGGTTTTGGGGTGACCTTTTTACGTTATGTAGTTTTAGCAGTCCGTTTCTAATATTCATTTGTTTTGTTAGAAATCGGAGTGGCAGGCTGGGTATATTTTTTGTATACCTGAAACGCTACATATATAGCAGACATGATGATAAGAAATATCTTAGCAAACTTAACCATTGAAAGAGCAGAAGAAAAGGAACCAAGAAAATATCTTTTTATATATTCCATATTATAACCATCTACATAATAATCGAGAGAAATTGCATCCAAGAAAGCAGATGTAAATTTAGAACATAATATACAATTAATAATTGAAAATACAAAAATAGATATGGAATTATTTAATGTTCTTAATTTGCTAGATAAAATGACAACGATTAATATAAAAAGAACAATCATAATGAATACAGTAAGCAGAATGTATCGGCTATTTCCTAATTCGGAACATAACACTTCGGTACCATCTACTAACAAATTGGCTGTATCAAACTCAACATCTATTCCGCACCGGAATTTGAGGACAAATCCTAAAAACTGTATTAAACATGTTAATAAGAATATTCCCATAAATATTTTACGCACATTTTCAAAGAATTCGTTTGATTTAAACGAACTTGGAATATGGAGTTTCGCTCCAAAGCCAGAACCAGAAGTGGAATTAACAGGTGTTGGGGAAGCAGATGATGCAGCCGGCTGGCTATTATCGGCGGGATTTTGGTTTGCTCCACAGTTAGGGCAGAATTTTGAATTGTCTGGTAATTTATTACCGCATTTATAACAAAACACAGTTGTTACCTCCTTATATTTTATTAAATTCAATGTAACACAAAGTTTAGATAAATGTAGCAATATGTAATGAACAGCAGTTTAAATGTAATAATTGGCATGGAAGAAAAATTAATACCAAAAGTTACAAAAAAACGGCATTTTATTACATTTAAAGTTTGATAAGAATGTTATGATGTATAATCACTTTACATTTAAGGAGACAAACAATGGATAAAAATATAATTAGATATGCTTTAAAAAATGTATTTAAAAAGACAAAAATAATATGTCCAAATTGTGGAACAATACAGGACTATAAGAATATAAAATGCAGTAAATGTAATCAAAGCCTTGATGGCTTAAAAGATAATACTCTCAAAATCAAGAATTGTATAAGAGTGGGTATAGGAATTGTTTTTTTATCATTAGTAGCTGTAGTTGCAGCGATTATTATTAATAATTCTATGAGAAAAGGTTCAACAACGGACAATACTGTTTATGTTGAAAATAAGACAAGCTCTTTAGTAGACAAAACATCAGAACAAATGACAACAAAAAAGTCTGATAATGAAACATCACCTGAGGTAACGAAGGCAACTACGGAAGCTTCAACCACAGAACAAGTGACTACGGAAACTCCAATAGTACCGGAGACTAAGGCTGCTGAAATGCCAACCACAGAATTACAAAAACCAACCGAAGAACCAACCACACCTGTGCCTATTAAGCAGAATGTAACAGAATTAAAGGATGAAACTGTTAACGGTGTTGTAAATAAGCTTTGTACGGCAATCAGGGAAGGCAGGAATAGTGATGACAAGTCGCTTAAGGTTTTATATGAAAGTATAAATAATGAAAGGAGTAATATAGGAAATATTACAAATGTGTCTTTTAATGAAAGATACTCCTTTAATCCATCGGAATTTGGACAATATGGTGATGTTGATTTGAATACGACGAGAGTCATAGGGGATTTCAGAATACAGGGTGATAAAGCAGTAATGAATTTTAGCGTTGGGATAAGTACTGTTAAAAAAGATAATTATTGGGTTGTTGATAGCGTTTATTCGTGTATGAGATATTGCGAGGAAGGAAATGAATTAGAAAATGTCAGAGCAATAATACAGGAAAAAATAAACGCAGGAGGATATCATGGTTTGTATTCATCCATAGAATATAATTCTGATATCATAGATTTAAGCAACCCTTCAAAAATTCAATCATCGGATGAAATAAAAACAAAAGCACTGATTAAAGAGGTATCTAATGCTTACGGTAATGAAATTGTATTAAAATGTCCGGAACACAAGAAGTGTAATAGGATTGTCATAGATATATCGGAAGACAGGGTATTAATTAAGCATGATGCCTATGGCGATAATGCACCTTAATAATTAAATATAAAAGAAATCTAGGAGGAAATTATATGAGTAATGTACAGCAGGAAATATGTCCTTTTTGCGGAAAGGTTACAAGAACGGATGGCAACTTTTGTACCGAATGTGGGCACAAAATAGAGGGAATATTTAACTCACAGATGGCTAACAGAGCCAAGATTAATACAAAAGAGAATGAAAGAGATGAAGAAGTAGAAAATTTAAAAGCAACTTTTAATAGAATAGAAAGTTACAAAGGTGAATATAAAGAAATAAATTCTTATGGTAGGAAAGAAGGAAAGAAGCGAATTTATATAGTAGTGTCTTTATTGGCTATATTTGTCATTGTATTTATAGTTATTAAGTTAAATGTTTCCTCACCAAAGAAAGTGGCTGAAAAATATATTAAAGCATTAATGACTGAAAATGGTGATGATTTTATTTCCGTGACAGTTCCAAAGAAAATGGTTGGTAAGATTTGCAGTAAAACTGGAATGACA
>ENA-UEOJ01001088-UEOJ01001088.1-human-gut-metagenome-genome-assembly--contig:-NODE-1088-length-20224-cov-3.332308_pt1 | contig 20224 bp, 15 predicted proteins | sample MGYA00242885_ERZ507886 | MGnify/ENA primary metagenome ERZ507886 (study PRJEB26167, sample SAMN06115505) | human gut metagenome | host: Homo sapiens | place: China:Anhui | collected 2015-08-07... | reverse complement strand
GGGACTGCCGTTCTCTGGTTGTGGCCGTGCGCGGCGGGGACGCCGGGGCCGGAGGCGTGCGGGAAGTGCTGTACGACGGCCCCCATGCCGATCTGGCCGCATGGGCCGCCCGCGCCGCCGCAATCGCCGTGCCGGACGTGAAGAGACTGCTGCGCGAGGAGGCGGCCTGGAAAGACATTCCCTCCTCCCTGTGGTTCGATCTGGGGCTGGCGGCCTACCTTCTGGCTCCGGAAGACCGCGATTACAGCTGGCCGAGGCTGTCCGCGCAATATGCGGAAAAAAGCGGACTGGACCCGGAGCGGCCGGGAACGCTGGCCCTGGGGCTGCATGACGAGCTGAAGGGACGGCTGGCGCAGGCCGATCTGGAGCGCCTGCTTCTGACCATCGAGCAGCCGCTGACCGCCGTGCTGGCGGAGATGGAGGAAACGGGCGTGCGCGCGGACATGGACGCGCTGGACGGCTTTCTGCGGGAAGTGCAGCGCGATCTCGACAGACTCACCGCCGATATCTACGAAGCCGCGGGCGGCCCCTTCAATATCCGTTCCGCCCAGCAGATGGGGGAGGTGCTGTTCAGGCGCCTGGGCCTGCCCACGCCGAAATCCACCAGGGGCGGGCAGGCTTCCACATCGCAGGATGTGCTGGAAAAACTCTCCGGCCGCCATTCCGTCGTGGACAGGCTGCTGGAATTCCGCAAGCTGGAGAAGATGCGCTCCACCTATCTGGAGCCTCTGCCCCGTCACGCCGGGCCGGACGGACGCATCCACACCACCTTCAACCAGACGGCCACGGCCACGGGGCGTTTGTCGTCCAGCAATCCCAACCTCCAGAATATTCCCGTGCGGGGGGAGATGGGGCGCAGAATGCGTTCCTGTTTCATCGCCGGGCCGGGGAATGTCCTCGTTTCCGCCGACTATTCGCAGATCGAGCTGCGCGTGCTGGCCCACTATTCGCAGGACCCCACGCTGCTGGCGGCCTTCCGCGGCGGAGAGGATATCCATACCAGAACGGCGGCGCTGCTCAACGATATCGAGCCTTCGGCAGTCACGCCGGATCAGCGGCGCGGGGCCAAGACCATCAATTTCGGGCTGATTTACGGCATGGGCGCGCGCAAGCTGGCGGGAGAACTGGGCATTTCCCTGGCGGAGGCCCGCGGGTTCATGGAGCGCTACTTTGCCCGCTTCGCCCATATCAAGGAGTTTTACGACAAGGTGGAGGAAGAGGCCCGGAAGCTGGGCTATGTCACGACAATGGCGGATCGCCGCCGCCCCCTGCCGGACATGCGCTCCCAGAGCGCGCAATCCCGCGCGCTGGCGGAACGCCAGGCGGTGAACACCCTGATTCAGGGCAGCGCGGCGGACATCATCAAGCTGGCCATGCTGGCCGTGCACGAGGATGCCGTGCTGCGCTCCCTCTCCGCCCGGCTCATCCTTCAGGTTCATGACGAGCTTCTGCTGGAAGTGCCGGAACAGCACGGCCATGAGGCCGGAGAACGCCTTGCCGCGCTGATGGGCGACCTGAAGGGGAAGGGCGTGCGTCTGGATGTTCCCCTTGTGGTGGACTGGGGCGCGGCGCGCGACTGGGGTGCCGCGCACTGAGGGCGGGGCTTTGCGCCGCAGGTGAATTGCGGCGGCGCGGCCGCCGCGGATGAGCCTGACACGGGATGTGAAGCGGCGTGTGCCGGGGAGTGCGGGAGAGGGGGCAATCCGCACGATCCCTGTCCGTCGGCTGCTTCAGTCAGCCGGCGGATGGGGCGGCTGTGGATTGAGACATCGGCGCTGCCGTCCGGTCAGGTTCATTTTCCCCTGATGGGGGCATTTCAAACCATAAAGGAATTTCTGATGAAGATAGTGATAATCGGTTCCGGCTATGTGGGGCTGGTGACGGCTGCGTGTTTTTCCGAGGTGGGGCTTGACGTCTGGTGCGCGGATGTGGACGAGGCCAGGGTTGAACGGCTCAGGCGGGGGGAATGCCCGATTTTCGAGCCGGGCCTGCCGGAACTGCTGTCGCGCAACCTTCAGGCGGGCAGACTGCATTTCGTGACCTCGGCGGCCGAGTGCGTCGAGGGCGCGGAGGCCGTCTTCATCGCCGTGGGGACGCCCGAAGGGGAGGATGGCCGCGCGGATGTCAGCCATGTGCTGGAGGCCGCCCGTTCCGTGGGGCGGGTTCTGAACGGCTATGCCGTGATTATCGTGAAGTCCACGGTTCCGGTCGGAACAACGGCCATGGCGGGCAGGGCGATAGCGGAGGAACTGCGGGCGCGCGGCGTCGAAGTTCCCTTTGATATGGCCTCGAATCCGGAATTTCTCAAGGAAGGGCACGCCGTCGATGACTTCATGACGCCGGATCGCGTCATCATCGGCGTCGAGAGCGCCCGCGCCCGGGACATGATGTCCGAACTCTACCGCCCGTTCATGATGACCAACGACAGAATGCTGTTCATGGACAGCACGTCCGCCGAGCTGACGAAATATGCGGCCAACGCCATGCTTGCCACGCGCATTTCCTTCATGAACGACATCGCCAACCTGTGCGAGCGCGTCGGTGCCCGGGTGGATCTGGTGCGCAAGGGCATCGGCATGGACAGACGCATCGGGCCGAAGTTTCTCTATGCCGGGTGCGGATACGGAGGTTCCTGTTTTCCCAAGGACGTCAAGGCGCTCATCGCCACGGCCGGGCAGCACGGATACGAAATGGAGGTGCTCAGGGCGGTGGAGCGGGTCAACGAGCGTCAGAAGCGGCTGCTGTTCGACAAGCTGGCCGGATGCCTCGGCGAAGACCTGAAGGGCGCGACCATCGCCGTCTGGGGGCTGGCCTTCAAGCCCGGAACGGACGATCTGCGGGAAGCTCCTTCCCTTGTGCTTGTCCGTCAGCTCCTTGAGGCCGGATGCCGGGTACGGGTCTTTGACCCCGTGGCGATGGAAAACGCACGGAAGGTGCTGGGGAACGACGTGTTTTTTGCGGCGGACATGTATGACGCCGCTCTCGGCGCGGATGCGCTGGCCGTGGTGACGGAGTGGAAGGAGTTCCGCCTTCCCGGGTGGAAAAGGCTGCGCGGAGCCATGCGGCGGCCCGTCATCGTTGACGGGCGCAACATCTATGACAGGGAACGCGTCCGGAGCGAGGGCTTTGACTATTGCCGGGTGGGATAGCGTTCCGTCATGACGCTTTTTCATTGGCTCTGTTCAAGTTTACGGTTGCGGTTGCTGAAAGGAAACAGGTTCCCTTAACCGCCGCAGGCGCGAGCGTGAGCGAGCCTTGAGCGGCGCCCCCTCCGTCGCATGACCATGCGGGGGGGGGCGTCGCGGCTTCAGTCTCGCTTCGCTTGACTCCGGGAGCATTCTCAAAGCGAAAATGTTCTGACACAGCTTTTTCATTTGCCCCGCGCCCCGGTTAACGGTAAGACGTGCCGGAAAGCATATATGCATTGATCGCATGGCGCATGAACTTTCAAGGCCGGAATGCCCCGGGGCCGCCGGGCGTCAGGCGGATATGCTCTCATCTGCACATTTTTCCTGCAGCCCCCCGGGGGAGGGACAATCCGCACGGCCCCCGTTCATCGGCTGCGGATTGAAACACGAGAACATGCAGGCGGGAATCTGCCGCGGAAAACGACTGCCGCCGCCCCGGATTCCGGCGTACGGGATTTGTGATGAGGATACTGATTACGGGAGCCGCGGGCTTCATCGGCCATGCTCTGGCGAAAAGGCTGCTGGAACAGGGGCACGAGGTCACGGGCATCGACGCGCTGAACGAGTACTATTCCCCCCTTCTCAAGCGGGCGCGGCTGGAGGACCTGGGGGTTGAAGCCGGGGAGTTCCCCTACGGCGGGGAAACGGGCAGCGGAATGTTTCCCGCCTTTTTCTTTTCCCGGCTCAATCTGGAAGACAGGGAGGGGCTGGCCGGGCTGTTTGCCCGGCGGGATTTCGAGGTCGTCGTCAATCTGGCGGCTCAGGCGGGAGTGCGCTACTCGCTGGAAAATCCCTACGCCTATGTGGAGAGCAATGTCCTGGGCTTTGTCAATCTTCTGGAATGCTGCCGCCGCCGGCCCGTGCGGCATCTTGTCTACGCCTCGTCAAGCTCGGTCTACGGCGGAAACGGGAAAATTCCCTTCAGCGAGGATGATCCCGTCAATGACCCCGTCTCCCTGTATGCCGCGACGAAACGCTGCGACGAACTCATCGCGCATGTCTATGCCCGGCTGTACCGCATTCCCTCCACGGGCCTGCGCCTGTTCACCGTCTATGGCCCGTGGGGGCGGCCCGATATGGCCCCGATGCTCTTTTCCCGGGCGATTCTCGCCGGGGAGCCGATAAGGGTCTTCAATAACGGCGACCTGTCGCGCGACTTCACCTATATTGACGATATCATCGACGCGGTCGCGCTTCTGCTTGACGAGGTTCCCGACGAGGGCGTTCCCGCGGCGGTGTACAATATCGGCTGCGGCAGACCGATGCGGCTGATGGATTTTATCCATGCCCTGGAAGATGCGCTGGGAAGGAAGGCGGAGCTGGAAATGCTTCCCATGCAGAAGGGAGATGTCCACCAGACCTACGCCGATACGGAGAAGCTGCGGCGGAAGATCCGCCGCAGCCCGGATACGCCGCTGGAAGAGGGCATCCGGCGCTTTGCGGAGTGGTACCGTTCTCCGCGCAATCCCCTGCGGTGATGAGACGCCCCGGCGGATTCGGCCGATCGCCGGAGGCGCCGCGCCTCCGGCCGCGGCATATGACGCCTTTCATCCATGCGGGGCACGGGCGTTCCGCGGAGCGTTCCGTTCCCGAACATGCCGTCCCCCGTGTCCCGGCTTCGGGCGCAAAGCCCGCGGGCCGGAACATCGCGCTCCGGTCTGCATGAACTTCAACCCAATCTGCTCTGGATGCCCTGAGCGTCAACACGATATCGAGGAAACCCGGATGACCCCGACGCAGAATCAGACCGGACAGTACGAACTGACCATTCTTGTTCCCGTGTACAACGAGGAAGACAACATGCCGTCTCTGGCGTCCAGGCTGGCGGCGTTTCTTCCGCAGGCGAGGAAGTCCGCCTGCGTTCTGTTCATAAACGACGGCTCCACGGACGGCAGCGGGGAACTCATCCGCAGCGCCTGCGCGGAGCATGAGTCCTTTTTCTTTATTGAGCTTGCGCGCAACAGCGGGCTGAGCAGCGCGCTGAAAGCCGGCATGGATCAGACGTTTTCTCCTTATCTGGCCTATATCGACGCGGATTTGCAGACAGCTCCCGAAGAGCTGAACCTGCTGCTGCCCTGGCTTGAGGAATACGAACTGGCGGCCGGCGTCCGCGCCGACCGCAGGGATACCGGGTTCAAGAAGCTCCAGTCCCGTCTTGCCAACGGTTTCCGGCGCATGATGATACGGGACGGTGCCCGTGATACGGGCTGCCCGCTCAAGGTCATGCGCACGGACGTCGCGCGGAGCCTCCCCTTCTTCAGGGGCATGCACAGGTTTTTCCCCGCGCTGGTTCAGCTTCAGGGCGGCAGGGTGAAACAGGTGAATGTTTCGCACTTTCCCCGCGTCGCGGGAGTTTCCAAGTACACGCTCCGGAACAGGCTGATTTCCCCCTTCGTGGACTGCCTGGCCGTGCGCTGGATGCAGAAGCGGCGCATCAGGTACGAGATAGCGGCCGAAAACCTTCAGGGCGGCCGTGCGCCGGAACAGCCTCTCCGGGCTTCCTCTCCGGAGGAGAAAACAGCCTGACGGAAGGGCGGCCTTTTCCGGCATCTTCCGGGAGGGGCGGCGCGGCTTCCGCACCCCGGCGGAGGGCCGGAAAACAGGAGCCGGGAGGGTGGACTGAGACATGAAGGAATATCTTTTGACGACCGGCGTCGGGCTGCTGGCACAGGGCTTTTTTTCCCTCCGCATGCTTCACCAGTGGGTGAAGACCGAGCGGGCGAGGAAAATCGTTTCGCCCTCCCTGTTCTGGGTGTTCAGCCTGTGCGGGTCCTGCCTGCTTCTGCTGTACGGCTGGCTGCGCAATGATTTCGCCATCATTCTCGGACAGTTCCTTTCCTATTACATCTATCTCTGGAATCTGAAGGCCAACGGTCTGTGGCGGAAGGTTCACCCGGCGTTCAGGCTCCTGCTGCTGCTTTCGCCTCCGGCGGCAGCGGCTGCCGTGGTGAGCGGCGGCGCGGATCTGGCGGGAATGTTCTTCCGCAATCCGGACATTCCCCTGCCGATGCTGGCGTTCGGCTGCGCCAGTCAGGCCCTGTTCACGCTGCGCTTCGTGTACCAGTGGTGGTATTCCGCGCGGCACGGCGTTTCCGTGCTGCCCATGGGGTTCTGGCTCATCAGTTTTTCCGGCTCCGTCCTTATCTGCATCTACGGGATGCTGCGTCTGGATATCGTTCTGATTCTCGGGCAGAGCCTGGGCCTGATCGCCTACGCCCGCAACATACGCATCGGCCTGCGGAGTTCGCGCCGGGCATAGGGCGTTCCGCCATTGAAATGCCCGGCCTCAGTCGAGCAGGGCGAGACTCCGCGCCGCCGGAGCAGACGCAACTGATCTGCGGCGCACAGCTCCGGCGGCGGCGTGAAACCTGCGGGTCAGAACATGGGGTTCCGGCCGGCAGATGTTTTCAAATGCAATGCGCCCTGAAAGGGAAGGTTTCGGACCGCAGGGCGTTTCAATGGCGGAACGCTCCGCGGAGCAGGACCTTTCTCCGCTCTTCCCCTCCGCGGCCCGCTTCGCCCGGACGGCCGAAGGCGCCGCGATGTCCCTGCTGCCCGGTGCCGCCGTGAATTGCGGCGTGTTTCCGGCTGGAAGATACGTTCAACGGCAGAATGCTCCAAAGGAATGTCTGATGAAGCAACGCATGGCCCTGTTTCTGTTTTCCCTGCTTGTCCTTGTTCCTCTTGTGCATGTTTTCGGCACAGGCATCATGGAGGCGCGGAACCTGATTTCGGCGCAGAGCATGGCGCTGGACGGCGACTGGCTGATTCCCCACCTGTACACCGAAATCCGCCTGAACAAGCCGCCCCTGCCGGTATGGCTGACAGTTCCGGTTTTTCTGCTGGATTCCGATCCTTCCCCGCTGGCCCTGCATATTCCGGTCATTCTGGTGACGGCGCTGCTGGGTGTGTTCTGTTTTGATCTGCACCGGCTGCTGTGCGGGGAAAGCAGGGCGAATTTCTACGCGGGGCTTGTGAGCGCCTCCATGCTGATGACCATCAAGCTGGGCACGGCCAACTCGTGGGATATCTATTCCGTGGTGTTCATGACCGGAAGCCTTGCGGCCATGCTGCAGACGGGAAGGGGCTGGCTCGCCGCGGGGACGCTGTGCATGGCGGCCTCCATTCTCAGCAAGGGGCCGGTGCAGTTGTATACCATGCTGCTGCCCTTTCTGCTGGCTTCCCTCCTGTTCAGGAGAGCCGTTCCGTGGAGGCGGCTGGCGTTCATCCTGATCGGCGGCGGGCTGCTCGGCTCGCTCTGGTATCTGTATGTCTGGCTGGCGGTTCCCCATGTGGCGGAAGTCGTGGCCCGCGGGGAAGTCAGCGCGTGGTCGAACAGGCATACCGCGCCGTTCTGGTTCTATCTTTCCTTTCCCGCCTTTGCCGGGGCGTGGGCGCTTCCCGCTCTGGCCGGACTGGGCGGACGCCGGATCAGCAGGGGAGAAGAAGCGGACGAGTGGGCGAACCACAAGTTTCTGCTGTGCTGGTTCGGACTTTCCCTGCTGCTCCTCTCCCTTGTGCCGGAGAAGAAGGAGCGCTACATGATGCCCGCCCTTGTCCCCTATGCGCTGCAGACCGCCGTGGTGCTCCGGTACTGGGTCCGCGGGCTGAAAGAGGGGAGCCTGACGCGGCTTGAGCGGAACATCGTCAGGGTGCATATCGGAGCGGGGACGCTGGCCGCCGCGGGCATCTGCGGCTTCATCGCATACAGCCATCAGACATTTCTGGCCTACGCGCTGCTGTTCGCGCTTCTGGCCCTGCTCATCGGCCGGTATGGCCTGAAGCGCCCGGAGCGGGTTGTGCCCGTCACCTGCCTGCTGCTCTTCTGCGCGGTGTTCGCCGCCTTCCGCATGGGGTCCGCGCGCCCGGTGGTTCAGAGCATTGCTCCCACCTGTTCGCTGGAGGAACTGCATCGTCTGCCGCAGATGGCCGGTCTGCCGTTTTACTCCCTGGACGGAATCAGCCCCGTGGAGGAGTGGGAGGTCGGCAGGGACATCACATGCGTGTCCGCTCCGTCCGACATCCCGGAACAGCGCTTTGTCCTGGTGGACACGGACACCACGCCCCCGGGCTTTCTGCGGGAGGGCGGGGAGTTCGGCATACTTGAGCGGATTCTGGTTCAGACGACGGACAACAAATACCTTACCCTGTTCCTTCTTGAAAGAAGACAGCCCGCGCCTCCGGCGGGCAGGGGAGCATGATGTCCTCTGTCAGCCGCAAACCTGAACAGAGTCCCGGCAGAACGCTCGAGAGCATTTCGCTCATGAAATGCTCCGCTTCGGTCGAGCGGGGCGAGGCTGAAGCCGCGACGCCTCCCTCCTCCGGGGCAGCCGCAATTGACTTGCGGCGTCAGGCTCCGATGGAGGCGTGAAACCTGCGTGCCGGAATGCAGGGTCCCGGCACGCAGATATTTTCGGGAACAGAACGCTCTAGAGGGTAAGGGCGGTGCCGATGCCCCGGTCGGTCAGCAGTTCCAGCAGGATGCAGTTCTCCACCCGTCCGTCCACGATGGTGACCATGTCCACCCCATCGGCCAGCGCGGACAGACAGCATTCCACCTTGGGAATCATGCCGCCGCTGATGGTGCCGTCGCCCTGCAGGGCTTTGGCCCGGGCGGCGGTGAGATCGGTGATGAGTTCGCCGGTTCTGTCCATCAGACCGGCCACGTCGGTGAGCATGAGCAGGCGTTTTGCGCGCAGGGCTCCGGCCACGGCCCCGGCCACGGCGTCGGCGTTGATGTTGTAGGTGCGGCCTTCGCCGTCCACCCCCACCGGGGCGATGACGGGCACGAATCCGTCACGGATCAGGGAATGGATGAGCGCCGTGTTCACCCGCGTCACCTGCCCCACATTGCCGAGATCGATGATTTCCGGCGGAGCGTCCTCGCCTTCGTCCGCGCGCCTCACCACCAGTTCGCGCTTGCGGGCCTCCAGCAGCATGCCGTCCTTGCCGGACAGTCCCACGGCGCGGGCTCCCGCGCGGTTCAGCCGGCTGACGATATCCTTGTTTACCGAGCCGACCAGCACCATTTCCACCACGTTCATGGTGGCGTCGTCGGTGACGCGCTGGCCCTGGCGGAATTCCGCCCTGATTTCCAGCCTGCCCAGCATGGCGTTGATCTGGGGGCCGCCGCCGTGGACGATGACCGGATGGATGCCCACCAGCCTGAGCAGCGCCACATTGAGGGCGAAGGCCTGCTTGAGGGATTCGTCGGTCATGGCGTGGCCGCCGTACTTGATGACGATGATCTGATCCTGATAGCGCCGCAGATAGGGCAGGCTCTCGATGAGAACCCTGGACTGGATCTGCGCCTGTTCCCTTGCCCTGTCCCTCTGGGGGACGCTGTCCTTCGCTCCGGTCGGCATGATGCGGCTCCTTGCATAAAGACGTTGCCTAATCAGCCCCGACAAGGTAATTAACAACGAGTCCGCGCGCAAGCGCGCGCTTCGCGGGCGCTTTGGATATCCGCCCGCAAGGAGGCTTCCCGGATCTGATCCGGGGTCATTCAACTCCATAACCCTCTCATCGGAGCAAACATGTTCGTTTCTCTCGCTCATGCCGCCGCGGGCGCTCCCGCGGGCGGGGCCGCCGGGGACCCCACCGGCGGCATCCTGGGCATGCTCATGCCCCTCGTTCTCATGTTCGCGGTGTTCTACTTCCTGCTGATCCGGCCGCAGCAGAAGCGCGCCAAGCAGCACCGCGCCATGCTGGACGCCCTGCAGAAGGGCGATTACGTCATCACTTCCGGCGGTCTGCTGGGCCGCATTCTGGAAGTGGAAAACAATATTTTCACCATTGATCTCGGGGACAGCAAGGTCCGCGTGCCGCGCGGCTACATCACCGGCACCTATGACCCCAAGGAACTGAACAAGATCGAATCCGGCTCCGAAAACAGCAAGTAGAGCGTTTTTCGATTCAATATCTGCCGAACAGGACTCCTTTCCGCCTTGCAGGTTTCATGCCCGACGCCGGAGCAGCCGCGCTCAGCCCGCGGCGTCCGACCGCCGGTGTGGAACGCCCTGCGCGCAGGGGGGCGGAAACGAGCCTCGTTCCGTCCGGCTCCGGGTGCATTTTTACCTTAGAAGATGTTCCGGGGCTCCGGCGGAATCAGGCAGGCCGTTCTCAGGGGAGGGCCGCCCGTGTCCGGGGCGCGCGTCGGGAGGTCTCCGGAGAGCGGGAAACCGTTTCAGGGCGTTTTTGTTTTGAAGACGCTCCCGGAGCCGGGCGGAGCGAGGCTCCGCAGCGACGCCGGAGCAGCCGCAGCCCGCCTGCGGCGTCACGCTCCGCGGGAGCGTGACGCCTGTGTGCCGGAACATGGGGCCGGCCCGCAGGCACATTCAATCACAAGGATGCTCTCATACTGTAAAGGAATTTTTTAATGAAAGCTGTGCGTTGGCGCCTCGCCTTCTCTCTTGTCGTGTTTCTGGCCGCGCTGTGGTATGCCCTGCCCAATCTGCCGCAGGTGGGACAGACCGCCCTGGCGCGCTTCTTCCCGCAGGCGCGCATCAATCTCGGTCTGGATCTCAAGGGCGGAATGAATCTGACCCTTGGCGTGGATGTGGAAAAAGCCATCCAGAACAATCTGGTATCGTCCGGGCAGGACATGCGCGAGCGCGCCCTGGAGGACAGGATCAGCATGCTCAAGCCGCGCCTTGATGCGGAAGGGCTGCTGGAAGTGGTGCTTCCCAGGCCGGAACAGGCCGGCGCCTTTGAGGACATGCTGCGCGCGTACTACCCCGATCTCGCCGTGGAATCCTCTTCATCCGGCAGTCTTGGCCGGGTCTACGCCATCGGGCTTTCGCCCCAGGCGCGCAGACAGGCCGAGGACATGACTCTGGATCAGGTGGTGCGCACCATCCGCAACCGTATCGACCAGTTCGGCGTGGCCGAACCCGATATCCGCAAGCAGTCGGACAATCAGGTGCAGGTGCAGCTTCCCGGCCTGACCGACCCCGAGCGCGCCATTCAGATTGTCGGGCAGACTGCCCATCTGGAATTTCATCTGGTGCGGGACGATGTCGATCCGTCCGGCCTGATGCTGCCCCCCGGCACGGCGCTTTTCCCCTATGTGGAGAAGGACGGCACGGGCGGCAGCACGCTGGTGCTTGACTCGCAGCCGCTCATGAGCGGGGAGACCATCACCAATGCCCGCCCCCAGTATGACCAGAACGGGCAGATCCATGTCGCCCTGGAATTCAATTCGCGTGGCGGCGGCATCTTCGAGCGCATCACCGGGGAGAACCTCGGCCGCCGCATGGCCATCGTCCTGGACGGCAAGGTCTATTCCGCGCCGGTCATCCAGAGCCGCATTTCCGGCGGCAAGGCCGTGATTACCGGCAGGTTCACCCTGGCCGAAGCGCAGGATCTGGCCGTGGTGCTGCGGGCCGGTTCCCTGCCCGCGCCGGTCACCGTGCTGGAAGAGCGCACCGTCGGCCCCTCCCTGGGGCAGGAGTCCATTGAAAGCGGCATTCTCGCCGCCCTGGTGGGCGCGCTGGCCGTGGTGATCATCATGCCGCTGTATTACGCCATGTCCGGCCTGATTGCCGACATCATGCTCTGCTTCACCATGACCCTGCTCATGGCGGGGATGACCGCCTTCGGCGCGACCCTGACCCTGCCGGGCATCGCGGGCATCGTGCTGACCATCGGCATGGCCGTCGACGCCAACGTGCTTATCTACGAGCGCATCCGGGAAGAACTCAAACTCGGCCTCAGCCCGCGGGACGCCGTGGAGGCCGGCTTCAGCAGGGCCAGCATCTCGATCACCGACTCCAACCTCACCACGATCATCGCGGCGGCCATTCTGTACCAGTTCGGCACCGGGCCCATCCGCGGCTTCGCCGTGACGCTTTCCCTCGGCATCGTGGCTTCCATGTTCACCGCCATTTTCGTCTCCCGCGCCGTGTTCGAGTTCTGGATCCAGCGCAACGGCGGCAAACGCATCAGCGTGTAACGGAGTACCCATGGCTCTCGCTATTCTGAAACATACGACACACATTGATTTCGTGGGCGTGCGGCGCTACGCCTACGCCTTTTCCGCGGTGGTCATCCTGCTCGGACTGGTGGCCATCTTCATGAACGGCGGCCTGCGTTACGGCGTGGACTTCGCGGGCGGCGTGATGGTGCAGATCCAGTTTACCCGGCCCGTGGAGGACGAGGCGGTCAAAAAGGCCGTGGCGGATATCGACATGCCGGGCCTGACCGTGCAGCAGGTGGGCGATGACTCCCGCAATTACCTGCTGCGCTTTTCCGTGAACAAGGAAGGTGCGACGGAAAACCTGCGCAACGACGTGAACGAGGCGCTCAGGCTGAGCATGCCGGACAATCCTGCCGGCATCGAGCGGCTGGAGATGGTCGGCCCCAAGGTGGGGGGAGAACTGCGCAACATGGCCGTGGAAGCCCTGTTCTATTCGGTGCTGCTGATCACGGTATATATTTCCGGCCGTTTTGAACACAGCTGGATGCTGGCCGGGGCCATGGCCGTGCTGATGTGGGGCGTGGTCTACGGCGCGGGCTGGCTGGCCGAACTGATCGGCTGGACGGGCTACAACCGCCTGTGGGGCGTGGCCGTGGCCATGGCCATTACCGTATACCTGACCTGGAAGTTCAAGCTGAACTTCGCTCTCGGGGCCATCATCTCCCTGCTGCACGACGTGTTCACCACGCTGGGGCTGCTCATGGTGCTGGGGCGGGAAATCGACCTCAACATCATCGCCGCGCTGCTGACGCTGGTGGGGTATTCGCTCAATGACACCATCATCGTGTACGACCGCATCCGTGAAAACCTGAAGGCCATTCCTGAAGGCGGGCCCAGGCCGACCATGGATCAGATCATCAACCGCAGCCTCAACCAGACGCTGGCCCGCACCATCCTGACATCGGGCACGACCCTGGTGACCTGCATCAGCCTGTATGTGCTGGGCGGCAGCGTGATCCACGATTTCTCCCTGACGCTGCTGCTGGGCATCCTGTTCGGCACCTTCTCTTCCGTCTATGTGGCAAGCCCCGTGCTGCGCGCCTTCGGCAGCGTGGACATGTACTGCTCGGCGCAGAAGAGAAACGACGACTACGAGCGCCCCGGCGAACACGGCATCGTGTAGACGGAGCGCATGCCGCATGAACGACAAGGGGCCGGGAGCAATCCCGGCCCTTTGCATGGAACCGGCTGCGGGGTCAGCCGGACTCCGGGGCGGCGGCCCTGTGGCAATTTTCCGCCGGGCGGGGTAGGATGGCGTCACGCGCCGCGCATGGCGCCGCGATATCATGAACAAGGCACATTCCGTTTTGTGCGCAGGAGACTCACATGGGCTTTTTTTCCGCCGTCAGAAAGATATTCGGGGCTTCCGACACCGCGCCGACCGGCGCGCAGGCCGCCGCCGCGCCGGAGCATGCGGGCGGGGCGGCCGCCGACAGCATGGGCGACGACGAGCTTGTCCTTGCCCTGCGCGGGGCCGAGCCGAAACTTTCCGCCTGGCTGGATGTCGCCCTGCAGGGCGTGAGCGAAGCCGGCGATCTGCTGTGGCGGAGGCTCGCCTTCCTGCTCAAGGCTCTGGAAACGCCGGACGAGGAGGCGCAGTCCTTTGCCGACGACTTCCGGAACTGGCTCGCGCGCATGGATTACCGTTATCTGGAGGACTTTCGTTCCGAACTCCAGTATCGCCTGGCGCTGGCGCTGGACATGGAGGATGAGGAGGACGAGCGCGACCGCCTGTTCCTCAAGCTGAACGAGGGCCTTGCCCGTACCCGTGCGCAGTTCGGCAAGGGACTGAACGCCCTGCTTGCCGGGCATTCCAGCCTTTCCCCGCAGTTCTGGGAGGAAATGGAAGAGCTGTTCATCATGGCCGATATGGGGGCGGAGCCTGCTCTGGATCTGGTGAAAAAATTGAGGGAGCGGGCCGGAACCGAGGGAGTGTCTTCCCCGGCGGAACTCCTGCCTGTCCTTCAGGACGAGGTGGAAAGGCTGTTCAGGGCTCCGCGCCGGATCAGTGCGGTGAACCCGCCGGAAGTCGTGCTCATGGTGGGAGTCAACGGCGTGGGCAAGACCACCACCATCGCCAAGCTGGCCTATCGCGCCCGCATGCAGGGCAAAAGGGTGCTGATTGCGGCGGCGGACACGTTCCGCGCGGCGGCGGTGGAACAGCTTCAGGTGTGGGCGGAGCGTGTGGGCGCGGATTTCCATGCCAAGGGCACGGGAGCCGACCCCGCCGCCGTGGCCTATGAGGCCGTGGAAAAGGCCGTGGCGGGCGGCTACGATCTGCTCTTCGTGGATACGGCGGGCCGTCTGCACACCAAGCACAATCTCATGGAAGAATTGCACAAGATCCGTAATGTCATTGCCAGAAAGCACCCCGGAGCGCCGCATCGCAGCATCCTGGTCATTGACGCCACCACCGGGCAGAATGCCTTGCAGCAGACAAAAATGTTCAAGGAAACCAGCGGAGTGGATGAAGTGATCCTGACCAAGCTGGACGGTACTGCCAAGGGGGGCGTGGCTCTGGCCGTGGCCGCCGGGTTCGATCTGCCCATCACTTATGTCGGGCTTGGCGAAAAGATGGAAGGCCTGCGCCCGTTTGACGCCCACGACTTCGCCCGCGCCCTGCTGGGAAGAGAGGCGGGATGAAGGACGGAACGAGAAACGGGATTCGCCCGCCGGAACGGGCGTCATGCGCCGGGGGCGCTTCGTCATGCAGAAAACGCGGGGATGCCTGAGTCATGCCGTTTCATCCGCTGTTTTCCCGCCTGATCGCCTTTCATCGGATGCTGCACGGAATACGCTATGAGCTTCTGCTGGGGTCATTGCTGTGCGTGTTTGTGCTGAACATGCTCTTTCCCTCAAATATCTACGGAGGGATTGCCCAGTTTCTCTATCTGCCGTTTCAGCTTCTGGCGGCGCTGGCGCTGTTTGAGACGAACCGCATCCTGCTCAGGGTGTTCCTGTGCTGCGCGGCGGGCCTCATGTTCTGCCGCGTGGCCGGGTTTCTGCTGCCCTTCGAGTTCGAGCCGGGCCTCACGGGGCTGTATTTCGCCTTCTTCGCGGGCGTGACGGGAGAGTTGTTCCGTCAGTTGTGGCGCATGTCCAACGCCGGGCGCGAGGCCGTTTACGCTGGTCTGAGCGGCTTTCTGCTGCTGGGGTACTGCAGCTATTTTCTCTTTCTGGGCATCGAGTTCCATACCCCCGGCTCCTTTTCCGGGCTGGGGCGGAACGAGAACATCATGAACGACCTGTTCTACTTCAGCTACATCACCATCCTGACCGTGGGATACGGGGATATCGTGCCCGTAAGCTGGGTGGCCAGAAATGCCACGATTCTCGCCGCGCTGGCGGGCAACATGTATTCGCTGGTGGTGATTTCCTCCATTGTGAGCCGCGCCGGAAGCTCTTCACGAAGATAGAGCATTTTGCTTATGAAATGCTCTGTTTCAGTCGAGCGGGGCAAGACTGAAGCAGAGCCGCCGGAGCAGCCGCAGTTCACTTGCGGCGTACAGCTTCGGCGGCGGCGTGAAACCTGCGGGCCAGAACACAGGGGCCTGGCTTGCTGTGTTAAAGTTTCTGGCTGATACAGCCATCTGTCCCGGTTTCCGCGGCAACATTCGTTGCCGTGAAGGCAACCGCACTTCCAGTGCGGTGAAAGGCCGCCTTTGGCAACGGCTGGCTACGCTTCGTCTCGCGCGGCTTCGCCGCTCTCGACCGCGTTTTGCGAGGCATGGCTTCCGCTCCTCATCTCTGCTCTCGATTCCCGTAAGGGCTCGAAGACTCGCCCAACGGGAACGCTTCGCGCCTTTCGGTCGGCCCCCCCTCCATGCCGCATGACCATGCGGCGGGGGGGGCGTCGCTCAAAGCTCGCTCACGCTCGCGCCTCCGGCGGTTAAAGGAGCATACTTCTCTTTGCCAACCGTAAACTTGAACAGAGCCTTTCAATAACAAAACGTCCCGGGGCGTCAGGGCGGGCCGGGGATTTATTCCTCCGCGCCCAGGCTCAGCGCGGCGCGCTGCGCTTCCAGCGCGGAAATCTGCGCTTCCAGTTCGCCCAGAGCTTCCAACTGCCCCTCGCTCCTTGTCTGAAGTTCGTGAAACTCCCTGAGCAGGGCGGAAGCTTTTGCTCCGTCGGCGTAGACGTCGGGATCGGCAAGCAGGTTTTCCACTTCACCGAGGCGGGTCAGCGTGGCTTCCATGTCCGCCTCGTCCCTTCTGTACTTCTCCTGCAGGGGCTTGAGCTTCTTGTACAGGGCGTTGCGCTGTTCAGCCTGTTCCCGCTTGATGCGCTTCAGGTCCTCGCGGGACAGGCCGGTGCTTCCGTCCTGGGCCGCCGTTTCGCTCTTCGCGGCCTTTTCCGCCGCCTTTGCGGCATGGCGGGCTGCGTCGTATTCCTCGAATCCGCCCTCGTAGACATGGATGCCCCTGTCGGTGATTTCCCATATCTCGTCCACGACCTCGGCCAGCAGATGCCTGTCGTGCGCCACCACCAGCAGGGTGCCGTCGAAGTTGTCCAGGGCTTCGATGAGGGCTTCCCGGCTTTCCAGATCAAGATGGTTGGTGGGTTCGTCCAGCACCAGCAGATTGCAGCGGGCGAGAAAGAGCACCGCCAGGGCCAGCCTGCTGCGCTCGCCGCCGGACAGGGTGGAGATGAAGCGGTCAAAGTAGCCCTGCCCGAGCAGGAACAAGCCCAGCACGCTCATCAGCTCCTCTTCCGTGGTGCGCGGATCGGACAGGCGGCGCATTTCTCCGAGCACGGTTCCCTTGATATCCAGCGTTTCGGTCTGCTGCTGGCTGTAATACCCCAGTCTGGTGAGCGATCCGCTGCTGACGCTGCCGCCCGTGCGGGCCAGCCTGCCCGCCAGGATTTTCAGCAGGGTGGACTTGCCGCAGCCGTTATGCCCCACCAGCCCGATGCGCTGCCCCCGGAACAGGGTAAAGGTCAGGGGCGGCCACAGAACCTTGCCGTCCGGAAAATGGAAGGCCAGGTCCGCCGCCGCGAGCACCACCTTTTCCGAGCGGGCGGCTTCCGGCCATTTGAAGGACAGTTCCTTCCGCCTTGCTTCGGGCTGGTACTGTTCCAGTTCCTTTTCCAGTTTTTTGGCCATCTTCTGGCGTGAGGCGGCCTGCCGGGCCTTGGTGGCCTTGGCCTTGAAGCGCCGCACAAAATCCATCTTGCGGTCGATTTCCTCCGCCAGCCGCCTGGCCTCGCGTTCCCGCTGCTCGTCGATTTCGTCCTGCATTTCCAGAAACTGGCTGAACGTGGCCTTGCGGAAAACGGGACGGCTGCCGCCCATATACAGGATATGCGTGCCGACGTGATCCATGAACACGCGGTCATGCGCCACAAAGACCATGGCTCCCCTGAATTCCAGCAGGAATTCTTCCAGCCATTCCACGGCGTCAAGGTCGAGGTGGTTGGTGGGTTCGTCCAGCAGCAGCACGTCCGCTCCGGCGGTGAGCACCCTGGCCAGCTTGGCCCGTTCGCGCCAGCCGCCGGAAAGCTGCGCCAGAGGCTGCGCCCATTTCGATCTGTCGAAGCCGAGGCCGGAAAGCACGGTCTGCGCCTTCTGCTCCGGGTTGTATCCGTAGCGGGCTTCCAGATCGTGCTGACGGGCCATGAGCCGGGTCAGCGCGGCTTCGTCTCCGGCTGCGTGGGCCTTTTCCCACTCCGTCCAGAAGTCGCCCCAGTCCGGCAGGGCGCTCTGCACCCACGACAGCAGGGGAGTATTCAGGGCATCGTCGTCAAGAATCTGTTCCACATAGCCCACCCGGCATTCACGGGGCACGATGACCCGGCCCGCATCGGGCTGGGCCGCGCCCGCCATGATCCGGATGAGCGTGGACTTGCCGCTGCCGTTCGGACCGCAGATGCAGAGCCGCATGCCGTCCAGCACGTCAAGGGAGAAGTCGGACAGAATGTCCTTGCCGCCGTAAGATTTGCAGATATTCTGAAGAGTAATGTTCATGGCGTTTATTGTGGGGCGGAGTTGTTATCAGTATACTGAGAGCCTGCCGCACCGTGAGTTATGCGGCAACATTCGTTGCCGCGAAGACAGCCGCACTTCCAGTGCGGCGAAAGGCTCCCCCGCTCGACGGCTGGCTACGCTTCGTCTCGCGCGGCTTCGCCGCTCTCGACCGCGCTTCGCGAGACATTACTTCCGCTCCTCGCCCCCCTCCATGCCGCATTCCATGCGGCGGGGGGTCGTCGCTCCAGGCTCGCTAACGCTCGCGCCTCCGGCGGTTAATGGTCCCTGCCGGAGGGGCGTGGGGAGGCGGAGCCTCACCACTATTCCAGGTTATCTTCTTCCGGTTCTTCCGTCTGTCCGAGCCTGGCGAGGCGCGCGGCGTGCTGTTTGCGTTCCCGTGTGCCGAGCACCAGATGCTCGTCCCACAGGGGGGAGCGTTCCTGATGGCGGCTGAAGACGAGAAAGCCGGTGTGGGCGCTCATGCGGTCCGCCGGGCGCAGGCGGTCGGGCACGGGCTTCCAGGGGCGGACGAGAATCTCGCACACTTCTGTTTCCTCAAAGGGGCCGCGTTCCAGCGCGAGCAGGAGTCTGGACACCTGATCCACGGTGGGCAGCAGGAAGGCCAGCGGCGCGCCCGGAACCAGAGCTTCCAGCGCGTGATCCAGATATTCCCAGGGCGTGCGCACGTCGAGAAAGAGCGCGTCCGCCTTCTGACCGTTGAGAACGGCGGGATCGTCAAGCCCGAAGCCGTCCCCGATGTCCCGCAGGTGCAGGGAGACGTTTTCCCCCACGCCCGCCCAGTCGAGGTTGCGGCGCGCCAGTTTGTGGAACTCCTCGCGCGCTTCGAAGGTATGCACGCGTCCGGCGGGGCCGGAGAACCAGGACAGGGCGATGGTGAACCCGCCCGAACCGGAACCCGCCTCAAGTATGGTGCGGCCCGCGCCCACGCCGAGCTTGAGGCAGATCAGCCCCATGTCCTTGGGATACATGATCTGCGTCTGGCGCTTGATGCCCATGATCAGATCGTGGAGCTGGGGGCGCAGCACGCGGAAGGGCACGCCGAGCGAGGTGCGCACCTCGCTCCCGAAGGCTGCGGCCGCCAGATCGGCCATGCTGACGACGCCGTCCTGGGTGTGCCAGTCCCTGCCTTCTTCGACGCGCATCATGCGGCGTTTGCCGCGTGGAGAGAGCAATATGACCAAATCGCCGTACCGGGGCATGACAGTTCCTTTTCGCGGGCCGGGCCGCATGGGTTCAGAGCAGGTGATCGAAAAAGTAGGTGTATATCCGGCGGACATAAAGCGCCATGCCGAACGAGATGCGTCTGGAGCGCGCCTCATCCGCTTCCAGCAGGCCGGTGATGTGACGGCTCGGCTCGGAAAAGTCCGCGTCGCCGTACTGACGGAGCGAATCCACATACTGGAGGATGCGTTTTTCCCATTCGCGCCGGCGGCGGGCGGGAAGCCTCGCTTTCTCGCGCAGAAGCCATGTCCGGAAGATTTCCTCGTAGTCGTGCGGAAAGGAGCGGCGAAGGGCAAGGTTCCACAGGCCCGCATACAGGGCCAGAAGCTCCCGGCCCATGCGCCTGCGCAGCCCGAACCGAAAGCGTCCCAGCTCAAGGATGCCGAACGCTTCGGTCCTGCTCACGGATTCCAGCAGAGCCTGAAACTTGTCCGCCAGCACTTCGGGGGTAACCTGGATTCTGGTGGGCGGAACCGTGACCGGTCAGACATTCGGGAACCCTGTTTCCCGGCGGAGCATGTTCGTGCGTCCCCCGGTCTTCCCGCCTCGCGTTCCCCTGAGCGGGAACATCAGGCGGGGAGGCCGGGGCGCTCTCTTGCGTTTCGTCGTCTTTGCTCATCGTCGACTCCCTCGGGGGAGCAGCTCTTGCTGGGGGTTGTTCTCCAGAATATTCCGCTGTCGGAGGCATCTGCCGGGCAGGTTCCCCGGTTCCGCCCGCAGGTTTTACGATTCCGCCGGAACGCTTTCTCCCGCCCCTCCGGCGCCGTTTCCATCCCCGGCGGGGGACTTGCGGCGCGGGCGGCGGCGACGGCGCTTTCCGGGGGCGCCCGCTTCGCCGGGTTCTCCTCCGG
>ENA-UEOJ01001086-UEOJ01001086.1-human-gut-metagenome-genome-assembly--contig:-NODE-1086-length-20261-cov-3.848296_pt1 | contig 20261 bp, 16 predicted proteins | sample MGYA00242885_ERZ507886 | MGnify/ENA primary metagenome ERZ507886 (study PRJEB26167, sample SAMN06115505) | human gut metagenome | host: Homo sapiens | place: China:Anhui | collected 2015-08-07... | reverse complement strand
AATATTCCCAAGGTTGTCCCTATTTTCTTATTTGAGAAAATATTAATAATTTTTATAATTGATTTCGTTTTAATATAATAACACGAATAGTTACGTGTGTAAATAAAAATATCGAAATCAAGGACTGCTCATGTACAAATATTACTATATAGAGCCAATTATATTTACTAGTTATTTAATATGATATACTGGGCGTATCTGGAATGGATACGTTGCTTCTAGGTTCAACCGAATCGGGGAAATAGCTGAGGTGCTGAACAGTTCCATGACGGAATTTTTCAAGAAAAATGACTCCGTAAGGGCGAGACCTGACTATCTTGCAGACAGCATCAATCCTCTTCCGCTAGGAAAATCCGATATGCGCCGGAACAGGCCATCCTGCAATGGTGTTCCGAACAAACAGATGTTACGGACTCGGCATCATGTGTTCGAACATCGCAACTTGCTGCCTCATGCCAGCCGCGTCATTGAGACGCTTCCACAGCTTGCTCCGGCACTGTTCGGACTGCTCGAAGGGGCCTTGAGAACGCATGGCGGATACCTGCTGACTGTGCCGATTGGGGCTTTTGACGAGGATGCCGCCGTGTCTCGGAAAACACGTCGAATGGGATTGCGGAACTGCACGCCAGTGCCGTTTGTCCCGTTTCATAGCCAGATAGGAAGGAAAAGATATGAGTCTCGGAAAATGGATACCTGTGGTGATTGCGATTCTGACCGTCATAGCGGATGAGATGGACGAGTAAAAAAGGTGGAGGCTGAAAAATCAGCCTCCACCTTTTATTTTTTTATTTCAAAACCTCATCCTGTACGGGCAGCGGACAGAAAAAAGAAAGATGAATCTTCCCAATCTATCTGAAAAATTCCCATTGGTTCATCTAAGAGAGCGGGATAAAAGGGCTTGCAAAAAGAAAAGCCCCTTAGAGTGTCTCTCTCTAAGAGGCTGAATTTTCTGGTACGCCCGACAAGAATCGAACTTGTGGCCTACAGCTTAGGAGTCCATACCGCTAGTGTTGTATGGGATAATGTCTATTGATATTAAGTAATGTATTTCCAGTTGTTACGTGAAAAGTTGTTGTTTCGACTGCTACAGCCTGATACCGTTTTTGCTCCTCAAGGTTGGAAATAGGGTTGGAAAAAGGAAAAGCCCTTATGGCTTTAAAACCATAAGGGCTTGAATTTTCTGGTTGCGGGGGCAGGATTTGAACCTACGACCTTCGGGTTATGAGCCCGACGAGCTACCGTGCTGCTCCACCCCGCGACATTGTTTTGACAACATAGTCCGGATGACTCGAACAGTCAAGCACATTCTTGCGACACCTGAGAATTTTCCACTTCCACGGGCATGCGCTGGTCATATGCCTGCCCTCCCGCGTTTGCGTGCGGCGTTGGCCTCGTGTTCCGCCCGGCGTGCGGCCCGCAAAGCGGCACGGCGTTCCTCGCGCTGCTTTTTCCACGCCTCGGCTTCCGTCCTGCTCAGGATGCAGCCGCACCACTTCTGACGGTAGATGCCCAGTTCTCTGGAATAATCAATACCCTGCTGCCAGTATGTCCGAAAATCCCGGTAGAAAAAGGGAACCTTGAAAAGACGCGCCGCCCGTTCCGCTTCCGCGACGATCAGTTCATGATGCTGGTAGCGCGAATACAGCAGGCTGGAGCTGAATGCAGCGAACCCCCGCGCCTTTGCCAGACGGGCGCTTGCCTCCATACGGACACGGTAGCACCATACGCAGCGCACGCCTTCCCGAAGAACATCCGGTTTTCCCCCTTCCCGCTGTTCCGAAGAGGCTCTTTCTCCGGCCTGTGCAGGAAACAGACGCGTCATCTCCCCTTCCCGCTCACTTTCATACCCGGCCAGGCAACGCGGAACTTCCATCTCCAGGGCTCCAACCCCGGCGGCGACATCCACAGCCGATGCGCTCGGCAGGGACGACTGCGGCTCGAACAGCACCGGCAGATCCAGCATTTCCCCTACCTGCCGCATGGCGACGCGACGCCTCTCGTATTCATCCGCCGGATGAATGTTGGGATTGAAAAAATATGCCGTCACATCCAGCCCTTCCCCGCGCAGATGCCGAACCGGCATAAGCGAACAAGGGCCGCAGCAGGCATGCAGTAAAATCCGGGCTCCCCGCGGCACTAAATTCATATATTCTCGCACAACGACAACCAGAACATTTTATTATTGAAAATATCCGCCAGCCAGGACCCTGTATCCTGGCCCGCAGGTTTCACGCCTCCACCGGAGATGTACGCCGCAAGTGAATCGCGGCTAACCGGAAGAAGGGGCGGCGCGGCGGAGTCTCGCTCCGCTCGACTCCAGGAGCATTTCAACGGCAAAATGCTCTGAAAAAAGTTTTGCAGAATGGAGTGTGAGGGAAGGGGGCTTTTTCAAAAAACCCCCTTCCCTCGCACTCCTGCGCACTTCTTCCCCGGACTACACGCCAGCAGCCCGGATGCGGATTTCCTGCGCTTCGCGCTCCCGTCCCTGCGCTTCCAGCGCCCGTGCCAGTTCCAGCCACGCCGCACGGCGCTCGGGCCGCAGAGCCACGCTCTGCCGGGCCAGAGCCTCGGCCAGTTCCGCGTCCTCCCCGCCATCCAGATACATCCTGGCCATGAGGTGCAGACTGAGGGCATCCTGAGGATTGCGCAGCAACGCCTGATGCAGGCACTCACGGGCCTTGTCCGGCCTGTGGCTCTTCAGCTCGATCCGGGCCATGCAGCGGTGCGGCAGGGGACTTGTCCCATCGGTCTCCTGCGCCGCCCGGAAAAACCCGCGGGCCGCCGTCATGTCTCCCCTGTTCTCGGCCAGTTCCCCCAGCCTGATACGGGCGTAGAAATGGGACGGATTCAATTTCAGGCAGTTTCGGAAGCGTTTTTCCGCTTCTTCGACATTTCCGGAGGCAACACAGGCGGCTCCGAGATTGTAATGCACCGCCGCGTCATCCGGCCTGCGGCGCACGGCCTCTTCAAAGGCGCGCATGGCCTCGCCCTTCCGGCCCAGACCGGACAGACACACGCCAAGCGAATTCCAGGCCAGCGTATTCTCTTCATCAGCCAGCAGCGCAAGACGATACTCTTCCAGCGCGCCGAACAGATCGCCCTGACTGTATTTCTTGTCCGCGCTGATATTCAATGCCAGACTGTCGAAAACGCCGACATGCGGAGGGGGGAGCAGCAGCGCATATTCCAGCGCCTTGCGGCAGCATTCCAGCGCGTCCGCGGCCCGGAAATTGAGAAAGGGCAGGCAGCAGATGCCTATGGCAAGCTCCACGCCCAGTTCCTCGCGCAGACGCGCGGCCAGACCGCCATAGCGTTTCCACGCCTCCGAAGCCGTCAATCCGGGATGAAACGCCAGCAGACTGTTCAGGCTGTAGCGTCCCATCAGCATGTCCCGCCCCGCGGGGCAACATTCTTCCCGGTCTCCGGCCTCTCTCTCTCCGGCGGATGCAGCTTCCCCGGACCGCTCCGCCAGCAGCCGCCGCAAAGTGCGGGCGGCAAGAGCCATCGCGTGTTCCGCATCGAGTCTGCGCCCCGAGGCGTCCACCGGAGCCTGATCAAAACGGGCCATCACCAGAGCGAAGACGGAATGATCCTCCGCGGCCTGAGCCAGACGGGCCAGAAAATCGCCGTGACGATAAAGTCCGGTCAGCGCGTCGGGACGGGAGGAGGCGTCCGCATCCTCTTCTCCCGAGGCGCGGCCGCCGCTGAAATCCGCATTGTATTCCTCCGGGAGCAGAGACAGCCTGTCGCCCGGCTCCAGCGGCCAGGCAGGATCCCCCTGAAGCAGAATATCGGCCAGGGAAAAATCCTCCCGCACATCCACCAGCACCACTTCCCCCTTGAACAGGGGTTCGCGTTCATTCTCATGCGGGGCCGCTCCCTGCCGCACAGGATAATCCAGCGACCACACGGAAAAACGCTGTCCTTCCCGCGCGCCAACATCCCTCCCCAGAGTGACGCGCGCACGGGAAAGGGGGAGTATCTGATCCACAAGACCGCCGCGCGAAAGAATCATGCCGTAGCCCAGCACCCGGCCGTCGCCCGGCGTCAGACCGGACTGCTCCCCGGCCCGGACCCTGTGTGCGGCCAGACGCGCCTTGTCCAGCAGCAGCCCGGCTTCCTCCTCCGGTTCGCGGGAAACCCTGCCTCCCTCCCAGTCCTGCGGAAACAGCGCATATCCGGCGAATACCGCAGCGGCTATTTCCACGCCGGTAAGGGCATTGCGTTCCCGCACGGATTCCATGGCCCGCATCCATTCCCGCACAGAAGCCTCGACATTCCGCGCGGACGCCCCCGGCAGAAGCACTGCAAATTCCGCGTCCCCGCTGCGTCCGGCCTGAGCCTCCCCTGGCAGAACCGAACGCAGCGCGTCTCCCATACGGGCGAGCAAGCGCTCCGCAAAGGCATGGCCGCAGCTTCTCTGAATACGGCGCAGGCCCGCCACGCGCAAAACCACAAGTCCAAGCGAGGCATGCCAGGGCTGCTCCCCGTCCGTTCCGGATTCCCGCGCCTTTTCCGGAGGCCCTTCCTCAAAGACCGCCGAGGGCTTGTCGGACGCGTCATCCAGTGTCTGAGCGTGCTCCATTTCGGATGCGAAGGAACGACGTATTCCACTGATTTCCCCGGCTACCCGCTCCAGAAGGGCATCCCGCGAGACGAGCCCGGTAAGCGCGTCGCTGCGCGCCCTCTTGTGCTGCGCGATATTGTCCAGGCACAGCTCCACGATGGCGGAAATATGCGGCAGAAGGCGCTCCGCCGCATCGAGTTCAACGCCGCGCAGCAAAAGCACCCCCAGAAAGACACCCCCGCGCCGCAAGGGAAGAAGCAGACGGGATTCTCCGCCGATCCAGACAGGAGAAGGCACCTCTTCCGCGCGGGGAAAGTAGAGGGCATGCGCTTCAAACTGCAGAATGCGGGCCATGTCGCTGCACAGAAGCTGCTCATATGCCAGTATGTCGCGTTTTGTCAGCGCGTCCTTTGCCGGAGTGGAACATGTTTGCGTCATGCGCGAAACATAACGTCTTTCCCCTCTTCTGAAAAGCCGGAACAGGCGGGAAGCGAATACCGCTTGAAGGGAGCGGACATCCGGTCTATCCTGCCTTTCATCATGAAGGCTCCTTTATAACCTGCCCCTTCAGAGGGAAAGAGACATCCTCCCTTTCAAGGATTTTCTAAAAAACTAGTTTTGAATTTCATATGGTTAACATACAGTTTTCATTGAAAAGACGAATATCTCGGGGGAAACGCCTTCTTGACAAAACGGCAAAGCCGATGAAATCCCTTTTCGTCCTTCCCTCGGAGAGGGACGCGCCGCGCGCTCCCTGTCCGCCGGCTGTGGATTGAAAACTTCCGCGAGGTGAACATGCCAGTCCTGACCTTTACTTACGGCCCTCTGGAAAATAACGCCTATCTTGTACATGACGGCAGGGACGCCATCGTGGCGGATCCGCCCGACAATACGTCCCTTGTGCTGAACGCGCTGAAACGTGAAGGCCTGACCCTGCGCGCCATTCTGCTCACCCATCTGCACTTTGACCACGCCTCCGGCTGCGCGGCCCTGTCCGAAGCCGTCGGTCTGCCCGTATATGTGGGAGCCGAGGACTGGGAAATGAAAGATACCCTGCTTTCACGCGGTATGCGCTTCGGTCTTCCTGAAGTCCCCGCCTTCAAAGGCGAAATTCTCGCTCCCGGAAGCTATGTCTGGGGCGATATGGAATGCCGGGCCATTCACGCGCCCGGACACTCTGCCGGAAGCCTTTGCTTCTACATTCCGAAAGAAAAGGCTCTGCTTGCGGGGGACGTGCTGTTTTACCGTTCCGTCGGGCGCTCCGACTTTCCCGGAGGGGATGCGGATACCCTGTGCCGTACGTTGCGCGAACGCATCTACACGCTGCCCTCCGACACTGTGGTGTACCCGGGACACGGCCCCGTCACCACTGTGGGCGACGAAGCGGCGCACAACCCCTTCTGCAGCATATGAACGGCTTTTCCTCCTCCGGCCGGCACACTCTGGTGCTGTCCTGCAGCCCCCGCAAAGCGGGAAACAGCGACAGCGCCGCCGAACTTGTCGGCGGGGAGTTTGCCGCGCGGCGGCCGGGGCTTTCCCTCTCCGTCCGCAGGCTCTCCGACATCGATATCCGGGCCTGTACGGCATGCGACTACTGTGCCGCCCATCCCGGCAGGTGTTCAATGGCCGGACTGGATGAAACCAACCGGCTGCTTTCCGCCCTCTGTGCGCCCAGCCCGGAGCTGCCCGTCAGCGTTATCGTTTCTCCCATTCATTTTTATCATCTCCCCGCACGGCTCAAGGCGCTGCTTGACCGCAGCCAGTACAGCTGGCATCTGCCTCCCGGAGAAAAGCCGGGGCGTGACGCGAAACTCGCCGTCGTGCTGCTGGCCGCCCGCAGACAGGGAGCCAGACTGTTTGAGGGTTCACTGCTGACGCTGCGCTATATCGCTTCCGCTCTGGGGCTGGAACTTGTCGAGCCTCTGACGCTGTATGGTCTGGACGCTCCGGACGCATTGTCCCGCGACGGGGAAGCACAGGCCCGGGTGCGGGAATACGCCCGTTCGCTCGTCAGCCTGTCCTGATGCCGGAATGAACTTCCTTTTCCGCCGCATGCTGAACGCGCCGCGTCTCCTCGGAAGCCGCATCAAGGAATTTTCCGGAAGGCCGGGAAGCATGCTGGGTCTTGTCGAGAGCCGCTGCCCCATCTGTCACGGCGTCTTTGCGCCGGATCACTCCGGCCCTCTGGCGGCGGCCTGCCCCGCATGCCGGGCCTCCATGCCCCGCAGGGATGCCGGATACTGCCCGCACTGCGGGGAACTCACGGCTGACCCGCATGCCCCCTGTACTCCCTGCGGCAGATGCCTGAACGAAACGCCGCCCTGGGCAGACTTCCGTTTCCATGGCGTGTTTGAAGGCGCCCTGCGCGAGGCCCTGCACCGCGCCAAATTCTCTGAAGACAGCGCCTGCCTTGCTCTGCTTGCCTCCATTCTTGACAGTCTCTGCCGGGAACTCCCTGAAGCGGACGCCATTGTTCCCATGCCCCTGCACCCGGCCAGACTGCGCGCCCGCGGTTTTAACCAGTGCCGGGAAATGGCGCGCCTTGCGGCGCACCGCCGAAAACTGCCCATACGCGACGACCTGCTGCTCAGAACCCGCAGTGCGCCTCCTCAGACATCTCTTTCCCGCAGGGACAGACTGACCAACCTCAACCATGTCTTTGCCGCTTCGCCCCTTGCCGGGGGACTGCGTCTGCTGCTGGTGGACGACACCGCCACAACGGGAACCAGCCTGCGCAAGGGCGCAGAAGCACTGATCCGGGCCGGAGCCGTCCGCGTGGATGCAGTGGTGATTGCCCGCGCCGGCCGCCATGACACAGGAGGATACTGATTCCATGGACAGCGTATGGACAGAACTTGCCGTCTCTCTGCTCGCCCCCATGAGCCGCATTCTCACCGGACTCGCGGCCGGGCTTTTTGCCGCATCGTTCATTGAAGGCATGCAGTGGACGCGCCATCTGGCAAAACTGGCCGCGCCCCTGATCCGCAGAGCAAGGCTGGGGGATGTTCCGGCGGCGGCCTTTGCACTGGCCTTCTTCTCGCCCGCCTCGGCCAACGCGCTGCTGGGCGACGCCCATGCGCGGGGCGAACTCTCCCAGCGGGCCGTGATTCTGTCCAACCTGTTCAACAGCCTGCCCTCATGGCTGACGCATACGCCTTCCATCTTCTTTCTTACATGGCCGGTTCTGGGTTTCCCCGCAGTCATTTATACAGCGCTGACCCTGCTGGCCGCGGCAATGCGCACACTGCTCACCGTGGGCCTGGGCAGACTGCTGCTTCCGCCCCTGCCTTCGGAAAAGGAAAAGAAAGCCGACCCCGGCTGCACACCTCCCGGCTCCTGCTCGCCGCTTTCAGCCGCCTTCTGGCGCAAGGGGCTGGATTCCGCTCTGAAACGCTTCCGCCGCCGCCTGCCCCGGCTGCTGTATATGGCTGTACCCATCTATGTTCTGATGTTCTTTCTCCAGCGCGCCGGACTCTTTGAGGCCGCCGAGGCATGGCTGGCGGAACACGCTGGTTTTTCGGGCGTTCTGCGTCCCGAGGCTCTGGGAGTCATCGTGCTGTATATGGCTGCCGAACTGGGAGCCGCTGTGGCCGCAGCAGGCTCACTGCTGCACGGCGGGGGGCTGGGCACACCGGAAGTGGTGCTGGCGCTGCTGGTGGGCAATGTGCTGTCCACCCCGATGCGCGGGCTGCGTCATCAGCTCCCTTCCTACGCGGCCTATTACCCCACCGCTCTGGCCATAAAGCTTATCGTCATCAATCAGGGCCTGCGCGCCCTGAGCATGATCGCCATGACAGCGGTTTACTGGGCGCTGGCGTTCTAGGGCATCCTGCCCTTGAATGGCTGTATCGGCATATCCTGCTGCCGTATGCACACGAGATACGCCCCAGTATGGGCGTCGGAAGGCAAGTGCTTTAAGGCGACATCGGACAGGGGGAACTTCGCCGCGATATTCCGCTCTGCTCCGAACCCTTCTTGCCAGCGAATCGCGCGCCTGTTATGCCACAAGACGTTATGACGGAACTTCCCATCAATCCTGAATCCCCCTGGCTGGCCCCGCTTGCGGGATGGTCCGATCTGCCCTTCCGCCTGCTCTGTCGTGAACGCGGAGCCGCCGTCTGCTGTACTGAAATGGTCAGTGCCAAAGGACTGGTCTACGGCGGCAGAAATACGGAAGAACTGCTTGCCACCCGGCAGGATGATGCCCCGCTCGTCGTGCAGGTTTTCGGTTCCGAGGCCTCATTCATGGAACAGGCCGTGCGGATGCTGCGTGAACGCGGATTTGGATGGTTCGACGTCAACATGGGTTGTTCCGTGCCCAAGGTCAACAAGACCGGCTCCGGTTCAGCGCTGCTCCGTACCCCGGAACTGGCGCTTGAAGTGGCCGAAGCCGTCATTCGCGCTGCGGGCCACGGCCGCGCGGGCTTCAAGCTGCGCCTTGGGTGGGACAGACCCGCTCCCGGTCAGCGTCCGATCTGCCATGAACTCGCCCGCCGCCTTGCCGACCTCGGGGCCGGCTGGATTACGCTGCATCCCCGTTATGCCCGGCAGGGCTTTTCCGGTGTGGCGGATCGCTCCGCCCTGGCTGAAATGGCAGAGAACCTCCCCCTGCCGCTTATCGCCAGCGGAGACCTGTTCAGCGCCGAAGACGGCATACGCGTTTTGCGAGAGTGCGGCGTTTCAGCGGTAATGTATGCGCGGGGGGCCATGGCCGATCCCGGCATCTTCGCCCGGCATCGCGCGCTGCAGGCAGGACACGCGCTCCCTTCGCCTGACAGGGAGGAACTGGCGGCACTGATCCGCCGTCATGCCGAACTGGCCCGGGAGCTGGCTCCGCGCACCGCCCTTCTGAAGATGCGCACCTTTGTGCCACGATATCTCAAGAGCCTTGACGGAGCGCGGAACTTGCGCCGGCGTCTTATTCAATGTACGGAATGGACGGAACTTGACGACATCATCAATGCCATAGCCTCGGGCGAACCTGCCTGAGCCGTTGCGGTAGGCCATGCACGATCAGGTCAATATCTGCGATCTCGCCTTTGGAGAGCTGGAAGCCTTTGTCACCGGAGAGCTGGGTCTGCCCAGATTCCGGACGCTCCAGATATGGCAATGGATCTGGCGCAGAAACGCCCGCGCGTTTGACGACATGACGGATATCGCAAAAGATGTGCGCGTCCGGCTTGCGGAGCGCTGCCGCATTGTCTGGCCGGAAATTTCCCTGGTGCGAAAAAGCGAAGACGGCACCGTCAAATTCCTGCTGCGTCTGGCCGACGGCGAACATGTGGAAACCGTGCTTATCCCCAGTACAGACAAGGCCGGAACAACGCGCATGACCCAGTGTCTGTCCACCCAGGTAGGCTGTGCCATGGCCTGCACCTTCTGCAGCACTGGCAAGCTCGGCTTTACCCGCAACATGAGCATGGGAGAAATTCTCGGACAGGTGCAGGCCGCCCGCGCATGGCTGGGTGACACCCTGCCGGAAAGGCCCATCATCCGGAATCTTGTGTATATGGGCATGGGCGAACCGCTGCTGAACCTCAAGGAAGTGATGAAGTCGCTGGAAACCCTGCACCACCAGCGCGGACTGGCCTTTTCCGCCCGGCGCGTTACCGTTTCCACCTGCGGCATCAAAAACGGACTTAGGGAACTTGGCGACAGCGGGCTGGCCTATCTGGCCGTTTCTCTGCATGCTCCCACCCAGGAACTCCGGGAACGTCTGATGCCCCGCGCGGCCCGCTGGCATCTGGACGATCTGCTTGCCGCTCTGGAAAGTTATCCGCTCAAGACCCGGGAACGGATTACCCTGGAATATCTCGTCATCGGAGGGCTCAATGACGGCCCCGAGCAGGCTCGTCAACTGGTGCGCATCTGCTCCCGCCTCAAGGCCAAGCTCAATCTCATTCCCTACAATCCCACGCCGGACTCGCCCTACTCCCCTCCCTCACCGGAGGGATTGCTGGCTTTTGAAAAAATGCTCTGGAACAAAAATATCACGGCCATCGTACGCAAAAGCAAGGGACAGGATATTGAGGCGGCCTGCGGACAGTTGCGGGCGGCGCAGGATGCAGGCATGTTCGGGAACGCCTGAACCTTTGCGGCCCCCCTGCCGGACTCTGAAGCATACTGCGCTATCCGGTTTTCAGAGGCGAACCACTTTTACTCTCCATTCCATCCTTTTTTATCCTGATCGGGCATGCTCTCATTGAGAATATCTGCCGATCCGCCCCTATGTTCTGCCCCGCAGCCTTCACGCCTGAAACCTGAGCCGGAGCTTGACGCCGCAAGTAAATTGCGACAGTTCCGGAGAAAGGGCGGCGGAGTCTCGCTTCGCCCGATTCCGGGAGAATTTTCAAAACGAAAAAGCTCTGATGTGAAATTATTCGTGAGAGGACGCCATGAAAAACCTTGCCCTGCTTCGCTGGCCTGTGACCCTGTTTCTGCCCGTCATTCTTTATCTCTGCTCGCCTGTTGACGTTTCCCCCAAGTTTCCGCTCTTTGTCGGCATGACCAGCATGGCCGTGCTGGCCTGGGCCTTCAACGTATTTCCGGCCATCGGCGTGGCCGCGCTGCTCAGTTTCGCGTATCTGCTCGGGGAGGTCGCCCCGGCGGAAGTGGTGTTCGGCCCATGGACGACAGTACTGCCCTGGCTTTCCTTCGCGGCGGTCATCATCGGTGAGGCCATGGACAGAACCGGCCTTGCCCGCCGCCTCGCGCTGCGTTGCCTCCAGCTCACCGGGGGAAGCTTTTCCGGACTGCTGTGGGGCTTTTTTCTCGGCGGCATCGCGCTGGGCATTGTTCTGCCGTCCATCCTCGCGCGCATGGTCATTCTGTGCACCATCGCCTCCGGCATTATCGACGCGCTGAAAATCGATCCCCGGTCGCGCATGTCCTCCTCCATCGTGCTGCTGGCCTTCATGGCGGCGGCCGCGCCCCAGTTCATGCTGCTGCATACCTCGGAATCCTATATATGGGCGTTCACCATGCTGTTCAAGGGCACGGACATCACCGTGAATTTCTGGCAGTACGCCTGGCAGAGCACGCTGATCTCCATGGTGTATACCGTCATGTCCATGTACACGGTGTATCTGGTCAAGGGAAAGGAGAGTCTGGCCGGGGGCGGCGACGTCATCAGCTTCATCAATCAGAGCTGCCGGGAACTCGGCCCCCTGCGCCCCGTGGAAATCAAGCTCATGGTGCTGGTGCTCGGCATGGTGGGCGGATTCATGGTTCAGCCATGGACCGGCATTGACCCCGTGTATATCTTCTGCGTGCTGGCCATGCTCTGCTACCTGCCCGGCATTGATATTCTGGACGGTGAAAGCATCAGCAAGCTCGGCATCATGTTTCTGGTGTTCGTGACCGGCTGCATGGCCATCGGCTTTGTGGGCGGTTCGGTCGGGTTCAACGCCTGGGCCGTCAGGCAGGTGGTTCCCCTGCTTCAGGGCTGGGGCGAGAACATGTCGATCATCATGGCCTATCTGGCGGGAGTCGGCGTCAATTTCATGCTGACCCCGCTCGCGGCCACGGCGGCCTTCACGCCCGCCATCGGCGAACTGGGGCAGGCCATGAACATGAATCCCCTGCCGGTGTTCTATGCCTTCGGTTATGGCATTGACCAGTACATTCTGCCGTATGAAGCAGTGTACTTTCTGTACATCTTCATCACCGGCAAGGTCACGCTCCGGCATATTATTCCCGCTCTGGCCGTGCGCGCGCTGCTCTGCGGCGTCATTCTGGTCTGCATCGCCATCCCGTGGTGGAAATTCGTCGGCATCATGTAACTTCGTTCGCGTCCGCCCGGGTGTTCCGGGGCGGACGCATGTCCGTCAAGGAGAAATTGTCGTGAGAATCCGTGAAATCTGTGAAAGAACGGGAATCAGTCTCGGCCTGCTTGAGCCTGGCCGCCACAATGCCATAACCGACGTGCCCGGGGTCCGGGTCGGCCATTCCACCATTGTCCGTGACGGCGAAGGCCCGGTGAAGGACATCATCCGCACCGGGGTGACGGTGATCGTGCCCTGTGATGATATTGTGGAGAACTCCGTGAGTGCGGGATATTTCAGCCAAAACGGCAACGGCGAGTTTACGGGGTGTCACTGGATGGACGAGGCGGGGCTTCTTTCCACTCCCATCGCCCTGACCAATACGCACAGCGTGGGCGTGGTGCGCGATGCCATGATTTCCTGCTACCGGGAGAGGATGCCGGAGTTTGTGCCGGAATGGATGCTGCCTGCCGTGGCGGAAACCTGGGATGGATGGCTTTCGGATATCTTCGGCATGGCCGTGACTCCGGAACATGTGCGCGAGGCGCTGGATTCCGCGTCTTCCGGCCCGGTCGAGGAAGGCTGCGTGGGCGGCGGCACGGGCATGATCCTGCATGATTTCAAGGGCGGCATCGGCACAAGTTCCCGCGTCACCCCTGCGGACAGGGGCGGCTACACTGTGGGCGTGCTGGTGCAGGGCAATTACGGCAAGCGGCATGACCTCACCATCGCGGGCGTGCCCGTGGGACGCTATATCCCGGCTTCGCGCATTCCCGGCAAGGCGGAGCAGGAAAGAGGCGAGCGGGCGAGCAAGGATACAGGTTCAATCATTGTGGTGATCGCCACGGACGCGCCGATCAGCGCCGATCAGTGCAGGCGGCTCGCGCGCCGTGCCACGCTGGGTCTGGCCCGCACGGGCGGGATCTGCGGCAACGGTTCGGGCGACATTTTCGCGGCCTTTTCCACCGCTCACAGGTTTCGGGAGGAAACCGGATGGATATACGATATCAGGACGCTGGGCAGCGACAGTCTGGATGAGCTGTTCCGGGCCGTGGTCGAAGCCACGCATGAGGCCATCGTCAACGCCATGTGCGCGGCAAAGACCACTTCCGGCATCCGCGGGCGCGTCATGCACGCTCTGCCTCTGGACGAGGTGGAGGCCGTCATGCGCCGTTACGGAGAGCTGAACGCCGCCCTGCTGGCGGATGCGGGCAGAGGCCATGTCGGCTAGGCTTTCGCGGGGACCGCTGCTTGTTCTTGCGGGCGCTCTGTGCTTCAGTACTACGGGATTCGTGCAGGCGCTGGCTCCGGAAGGGGCCACGCCCTATGTCATCGGGGGAGTGCGGATGATGGGCGGCGGTCTGGCCCTGCTGTTGTGGTGCGCGCTGCGCGGCCTGCTGCCCCGGCGTGACGGCTGGCCCCCTGAACTGGTGCTGAAGCGGGTTATTCCCGCCGCGCTGGCGCTGGTAGGGTTCCAGATATGTTTTTTCCGCGGTGTGCAGGAGGCGGGCGTGGCCGTTGGCACTGTGGCGGCCATCGGCTTTTCCCCGGTGGTTGTGGCCGTACTCGGTTTTCTGCTGCTCGGGGAAAAGCCGGTGAAGATATGGTATGCTTCCACGGCTCTGGCCATCGCCGGACTCATTCTCCTCAACTGGCGGAACGGCGGGAGCGGAGGAGGGGTCTCCGCGCTTGTTCTGCCTCTGGCGGCGGGCTTCTGCTACGCCTGCTATTATGTGTTCAGCAAACCGCTGGGGCAGAGGCATCCTCCGGAAACGGTCATGATGGTGCTCTGTCTCGCCGGCGGGGTCTGCCTGTCGCCGGTGTTTTTTCTGTATCCCACGGCATGGATGCTGAGTCTGCCCGGCGCTCTGGTGGCCCTGCACCTTGGGGTGATCACCACGGCGCTGGCTTTTTCCCTGACGCTGGCCGGGCTGCGCGAGACCCCCGCGGCGGCCGCCGCGACCCTTGGCCTGGGCGAACCCCTGGGCGCCGCCTGTCTGGGGATTTTCTTCCTGCATGAAAGCGTGGGCGTTCCCGCCCTGGCAGGCATGGCGCTGCTGCTCGGTGGGGTTGTGCTGCTGACCCTGTTCTCCGGTGGGGGCGGGAAAAGAACCGGATAGGGCATGTTCAGAACTTCATGCCCCCGGAACGGGCGGAGCGAAATTCATTTCTGCTCCCGCTTCCCGCCGGTTCCGCGCTGCACCGCATCGGACGCGATCCCTGCTGGTCCGCCGTGTTCCCCGCCGCATTGACATGCGACGGGGTGTCGCCGTTCCCGGAGCGCGCGCGTCTCTCTGCGGTCAAGGTCATTTTCGGCGCCACGCAAAGGGAGAGCGTTTTGAAAATATTTTTTATGCGGCGTAATGTGCCGGGAATAATGGTCGATAATAACAGCGGGATGTTAAGCATTTTCCACCCAGAACTGTTCCCGGCGGGAAAGCTGTGTGCGGCATGCCGCTGTTGACATGGGCATGTTTCCTTTTTCGTTTTTACAGGGTGTGAGCCATGAAGTTGTCGCTGCAAACAAAAATTGTGCTGCCTTCCGTGCTGGTGTTTGTACTTGCATTCGGTTTTTCCGGCTGGAACTCCTATTCGCGGGCGGAAAAGGCTCTGCGTGAGGCTGTGGTGGCCATGCTTGAAGGCAATCTGCGTTCCGTGAGCATGGGACTCAGGGATTACAAGCAGGGGATTCTGGACGATCTGCGCGGCAATACCACCATTACGCCCATGCGTATGCTGTACTCCGCGGACAGGCGCGAAGCCGGAAAGGAGAGCGTGCGCGTTTCCCTGCGCAACCGTCCCTTGCTGAGGGACGGAGTCTTTCTTTATGTGGATGCCACGGATGAAAACGGACGTGTCCTTGCCAGCAGCGACGAGAAGAGGGTGGGGATGTCCGTGGCGGATTCTCCCGCCTTCAAGACTGCTCTGGACGGCAGGGACGCCGTGGGAGCAGCCCTGCCCGGGCCGGACAAGAATGCCCTTGTCCCCTTTGCCGTGCCGGTGATTCTGGACGGAAAGACGCGCGGCGTGCTGATGGCCATGGTGGATTTCTCCAAACTGGGGGAAAAATTCGTTGCGCCGATTCGCATCGGCAAGCTGGGTTACGCCTTTGTCGCCACCGGCGTGGGCGAGGTGATGTATCACCCGGACGGCGCGGAAATCATGGTTCCCGTGGCTTCCACCTCGCTGACTCCCAAGATGGTGAAGTGGCGCAACGGCATATATGAATATTCCTGGAGCGGGCAGGACTGGATCGCACTGTATGAAACGGATGAGCAGTCGAACTGGACGGTTATCGTCAAGGCCCAGGGCGGTGAGGTGTTTGCAGCCATCCACGATATTGCCGGAAGCACGATCATGCTCACTGTCGGGTCCAGCGTTTTTTTTGCAGTCATGCTCTTTCTGCTGGTTCATTATCTCATTGCCTCGCTGCGGAGAACCGTGGCGTTTGCCGAAGCCGTGGCCGGAGGCGAGCTTGACCGCAGCCTGGATATCCGATCCGGCGATGAAGTGGGAATGCTGGCCTCCGCCCTGCGTCATATGGTAGGCAATCTGCGCGAGATGATCGCGTCCAGCAGGCGCAGCGAGCAGGACGCTCTTGAGCAGAGCGAGCGGGCTGCCGCGGCGATGCGTGAGGCGGAAGCCAGCCGTCAGGAGGCGGAATCAGCCCGTCGGCAGGGTCTGCAGGAAGCCTCGCGCCAACTGGGTTCTCTGGTGGAAGGGCTGGCGGGACATGTGGAGACGCTGCGCGGACGTCTGGAACAGGCTGCCGCCGGGGCGGACGGGCAGTACCGGAGTTCGCAGGAAAACGCTCAGGCCATGACCAGCATGAATGAGAGCGTGCGCGCCGTGGCCGAAAGTGCTGCTGCCGCCGCCGCGGGGTCTTCCCATGCCCGGGAAATGGCGATGAACGGACAGCGGGTTGTCTCCGGCGTGGCGGAATCCATTTCAAGGGTGAACCACAGCGCCGAAGCTCTCAAGGAGAGCCTGAACAGTCTTGGCAAAAAGGCCGAGGGCATCGGGCACATCATGAATGTCATCACCGATATTGCGGATCAGACCAATCTGCTGGCGCTCAATGCCGCCATTGAAGCCGCCCGCGCGGGTGAAGCCGGGCGCGGGTTCGCCGTAGTGGCCGATGAGGTGCGGAAGCTGGCGGAAAAGACCATGAAGGCCACGCAGGAAGTGGATGAGGTGGTCAAGGCGATTCAGATAGGCACGCGGGACAATATCCGTATGATGGAAGATACCGCGAGCGTGGTGGAGAGCACGGCAGGGCTGGCCTCCCAGGCGGGAGAGTCGCTGTGCGAGATTGTGAAGACCGTGGAGGAAAGCGCGGTTCAGGTGGAGCATATCACCGGAGTCAGCCGCTCCCAGTCCGAGATCAGCGTGGGGATAACCGGAAATATCGAATCCGTGGGCAATGTGGCGGAAGAAACCTCACGCCTGATGGGGGAAGCGGAGCAGGACCTGAGAGGGGTGCTTGCCATTTCCGAAGAGCTGGGCCGCAAGATTGAAACACTGGGAAAATAGAGCAGGCTGATTTCATCTGCTCTGACGGAAAGGCCCCCGGAAGGAACTCTCCGGGGGCCTTTCCGTCAGGCGGCGCAAGAACTGCGGGTCGGCGCATCGTGTCCGGCGATCCCGGCTCAAAATGTTTCAACAGAGCGTTTTCCCCTCGTCAAAAATTCCTTTGTGGTTTGAGACCTCCCCCTTCAGGGGGAAAAGAGGAGTTGACAAGACGGCGAATCCGATGAAATCGTTTTCCGCACGCCCCCTCTCCGTCGGCTGCTTCAGTCAGTCGGCGGATGGGGCGACTGTGGATTGAAGCATAAGGGAATTTTGATGAATCCCCGGGAATCCGCTCATGCCGGGGCATGTTTTTCCAGAAAGCGGTAAAGGAGCTGCAGACCAAACCCGGTAGCTCCCCTGCGTGACATGGGAGTATCCGCGTCGCTCCACGCTGTTCCCGCGATATCGATATGGGCCCACGGGGTGTTGTCCACAAACTGTTCCAGAAACTTGGCGGCAAAGATGCTGCGCGCATTCTGGCCGAACGTGGCGTTTTCCAGATCCGCATCGCCCGTTTTCAGCAGGGTATCGTAATCCTCGTCCATGGGCATGCGCCAGAGCCGTTCGTCCGTCTCTTCTCCGGCCTCGAACAGAGCTTCGGCCAGCCTGTCGTCGTTGCTGAACAGACCGGCCTTCTGCCAGCCGAGCGCGGTGGACATGGCCCCGGTGAGTGTGGCGATGTCAATGAGGCAGGATGGCGCAAGCCGCGTGACGGCATACGACAGCGCGTCACACAGCACCATGCGCCCTTCGGCGTCGGCGCTGACGATCTCTACATGCCTGCCGGACAGGGTCCGGATGATATCATCGGGACGCAGGGCTTTCCCCGAGGGCATGTTTTCCGCCAGGGCGAGGATTCCGGCCACATTGATCGGCAGACGCGTTTCCGCGGCGCAGCGCAGCAGTTCCAGCACCACAGCCGCCCCTGCCATGTCATGTTTCATTCCCCGCATGTTTGGACGGGTCTTGAGACTCAGCCCTCCGGAGTCGAACGTGATTCCCTTGCCCGCCACAGCCACGGGCGGGGCGGCCGGATCGCTGTGTCCCTGCCAGCGCAGAAGCACCAGCCGCGGCGGACGGTCACTGCCCTGTCCCACGCCGAGCAGCGCGCCCATACCCAGACGGCGCAGTTCCCTTTCATCCAGCACGTCCACCACCAGCCCGAGATCGCGCAGTTGCAGAGCCATCGCCGCCATGCTTTCGGGATACAGGACATTGGGCGGTTCAGACACCATCTGCCTGACCCGGTGTGACGCCTCCACGATGCGGCCCTGCCGGAGCCACAGAGCGGCCAGACGCTCCGAACCGGCGTCTTCCACGAACATGCGCTGGGGCGGACATGCTTTTTCCGGGGCGCGGTAGCGGTCGAAACTGTACTGCCGGGAACAGTACCCGGCCAGGATATGCAGCAGGGCACAGTCATCGGGCCTTTCTCCGGGAAAGACGTCTTCCGTGCGGAACAGCACCGAGGAATGCCCGCGCAGGGCGTCGGCCAGCATGCCTCCGAACCTGCGGCAGCTCCGGGGAGAACAGTCCGGGAGGCCGTCCAGATCCGCAAGCAGGATATTTTCTGTCCTCTCCGGGCCTTGCAGTATCAGCGGCATGGTCCTGCCGGAGGAAGCGTCAGGGCCATGCCTGAGCAGCGCGGCTGAAACTTCGGGAGCGAGGGCGGGGTGCTGTCCTCCGGACTGGCGGTGCACGCCGAGGACACGTGTTGTTTCCGCTTCAGCCGGAAAATTCACATGAAATTCGGGATTCATTGAAGTGCCTCTGTGTTGTGAAGGGTGAGCAGGCATTGGACGGACGGGAGACGGTTTGCTCCTGAACGGCTTCATCAGACCCTTTCAGGGGAAAAGGTGTTCCTGACACGACGGTGAAGCCGATGAAATCCTTTCTGGCAAGTTCTCCGTAGGGCATTTCGCTCATGAAATGCCCTACTTCAGTCGAGCGGGGCGAGACTGCGCCGCGATACCGGAGCAGCCGCAATTCACTTGCGGCGTTAAGCTCCGATGGAGGCGTGAAGCCTGCGGCAGATATTTTCAATGGCAAAACGCTCCAGAGGGAGAGGACGGCCGGGGAGCGGAACAGGGAAGGTTCAGCGCGGACTGTCCTGCTCCCCGAGGTTCAGCATCCGGCCGGCGAAGGTTTCCTGCCATGTGCGGAGCAGAATATACAGCCGGGGAACAATCGTGGCGAGGGGGAGAGCTTCGTTCGGACTGTGGTTGTCAAGGCAGCCCAGGCCGAATCCGTCCAGGGAAGGGCAAACCTGGGCGCAGTGGCTGGTATCATTGCCGCCGTTCGCGTGTCGGAAACCCAGCCTGCGTCCCAGCTCCCGTTCCGTAAAGGCCACGACCTTTTCCGCCAGGGACAGCGTGACCGGATCATTCTGGAAGGGAAGCACGCTGATATCCATGTCGAATTCGACGCGGCAGTCGGGAATGAGTCTGTTCTTGATTCTTTCCTCGATGGTGGCCCGGATGCGGTCGAATTCGTCCACGCGGGTCACCCGGATATCGGCGAAGGCCTCAGCATGATCCGGAATGACGTTGAGCTTGTGTCCGAAACTGCCCATGGTCCAGTGAACTCCCGTGCGGATTTCGGGGCGGGACAGATCCCGGAGCTGAAGAAGCTGATGAGCCAGTTCGTAACCGGCGTTGCGGCCCTTTTCCGGTCCGCCCCCGGCGTGGGAGGCGATGCCGGTCACGGCAAGAGTGCCCTTGGCGATGCCGCGTCCTGATATGGTGATCAGCTCGCCTTCCCTGCCGCTTTGCTCCATGTTGTAGGACACATGATGGGAGCGCCCCAGTTCCCGGATAAGGGCGCGGCTGCCGTAGGAACCGGTTTCCTCGTCCGCATTGCAGTGTATGGTCAGGGTATCATAGTTGCGTTGTCCCAGCTTGTTGTGCAGAATTTCGACAGCCGCGATGAGCAGAGCGATGGAAGACTGCATATCGGCCACGCCCGGCCCGTAGGCCATGTCTCCTTCCCGCCGGAAGGGGCGGCGGGCCGCTTCCCCGGCGGGAAAAACAGTGTCGTAGTGAGTGAGCATGAGCACGCGGGCCCTGCCTGTGCCCTTGAAGACGGCCACTACATTGTAGGTGCCCCGGCGCGGTTCCGGCGCTTCGCGCAGTTCCACGGAGTTCGCGCCCAGGCTGCGGAAGATGTCGGCAAGGACATGGGCCTTGCGTTCCAGACCCGGCAGATCATCAGTGCCGGAGTCCATGTTGACCAGCCGTTCGGTCAGCTCAAGCACGCGCTCCTCGGCCTCCTCGCAGCAGGTCAGAAGAGCGGCGTCGGGATTGGCGTGGGGAGGAAGGGGAGGACGGATCATCAGGGAGTCTCCTGTGCGCGGAAGTTTT
>ENA-UEOJ01001082-UEOJ01001082.1-human-gut-metagenome-genome-assembly--contig:-NODE-1082-length-20308-cov-3.729821_pt1 | contig 20308 bp, 17 predicted proteins | sample MGYA00242885_ERZ507886 | MGnify/ENA primary metagenome ERZ507886 (study PRJEB26167, sample SAMN06115505) | human gut metagenome | host: Homo sapiens | place: China:Anhui | collected 2015-08-07... | reverse complement strand
ATTCTCGACGATCACCCCGTGCTGCGGGACAAGCTGGCCGGGCATTTTTCGCGTGCGGGGTTCGCGGCGGATGCCGTGGGCGGGGGCGCGGATGCCCTGGCCTATCTGGATCGCAGAAACTATGATATCATGGTTCTGGATCTCGGCCTGCCGGACATGGACGGTATGGAGCTGCTGGCCAGACGGGGCGGGGCGCGCTGCCTTATCCTGACCGCACGGGATGCCCTGGAGGATCGCCTGAAGGGACTGGACCTGGGTGCTGATGACTATGTGCTCAAGCCGTTTGAAATGGCGGAACTGGAAGCCCGTGTACGCGCCGTGCTGCGGCGGGCGGACAATGCGGCCGCCCCGGTGCTGCGCTGCGGAACGCTGTGTTTCGATACCCGTTCCCGCCATGCGGCGGCGGGAGAGCGTCCGATCCAGCTCTCCCGCAGGGAAGGCATGCTGCTGGAGGAGCTGCTGCGTTCCTCGCCCAGGGTGGTCATCAAGGATGTTCTGGAGGAACGTCTGTACAGCTTTGAGGAGGAAGTCACGCCCAATGCCCTTGAGGCCGTGGCGTCCCGCCTGCGCCGCAAGCTGCGGGAAAGCGGGGCGGACTGCCGCATGGAGACCGTGCGCGGTCTGGGATACCGCATGTCTCCCGCGTCATCCGAAGAGAGAGCCGGGCGCGGACGCACAGGCGGAAGGCGGATATGAAATTTCACTGCCCCGTGGCTTTTGACTCGCTCAGTCTGCGCCTGCGCATATTGGTGGCGCTGACCTGCATGCTGCTGCCCGTGTTTCTTGTGCAGGCCTATCATCAGCGTGACATTCTGGACGACCTGCGGCGAAATATCCTGCTGTTTCAGGCCAAGGACATCACCTTCGGCAGGGATTCCGCCGCGATCCGTTCCCTGCCCGCCGCCTTTGGCGAAGATATCCTGTATTATACCCTGTACTCCCCGGAGGGGAAGCTTCTGTGGTATGCGCCCCACGGAGGCCGTCCGCGCAGGCTCAAGCCCATGCTGCTGGATGAGGGGCAGCGGTACGGCGGCTGGTTTTCGCACTTCGCCGGGGAAGAGATCAGTGTACCGGTACGGCTCACGGACGGGAACATTCTTATGGTATCCAAGCGGGATGTCCTGGAAAGAGCTGCGCTGGACAGACTGCTGGGGAGCCGCTCGCTCAGGGGGGCTTCCCTGACCATCGGGCTGGGCGTGCTGGTTGTGCTGTTCATGGCGGTGCTGCTGCGCTGGACCATGCGGCCCGTGAACCGGGCGGCGGCGCTGACGCGCCGGATTGTTCCCGATGATCCGGGCAGGGGGGTGCCCGTGGACGGGCTGCCGCCGGAACTGCGCGGGCTGGCCGAGGCCGCGAATGACGCGCTCAGACGCCTTGGCCTCGCCTATGAACGGGAAAAGAGGTTTGTTTCCGACGCGGCGCATCAGCTGCGTACGCCCCTGACCGTGCTGGGCCTGCTGCTGGAAGAGGGCAGACGCGGCGGAAAACCGGACTGGGTGGGCATAAGGCGGGAATTTCGCCACATGGAACGCATGGTGTTTCAGCTCGGACGGCTGGCGAAAAGTGATCGCGCCGCTCTGACCGCGCGATCGGGAGCGGTGTCTCCGGCTGATCTTTCCCGCGCTGTGCGGGAAGCGGCCGTCTCCCTCCTGCCTCTGTTCGAGAAGGAAGGGAGAACATTGGAAGCGGATATCGCTGACGGGCTCCGATGCGCCTGCGATGCCGGAGACATGCGCGAACTGGTGGGGAATCTGCTGGAAAACGCCCTGCTGCACGGAAAGGGCGCGACAAGGCTGTGCGCGGGCCGACAGGGCGGGCGGATCATTGTGGATGTGACCGACGAGGGGGATGGCGTTCCCGAAGAACTGCGCGAAGACATGTTCCGGCGTTTCAGCAAACGCGACCCCAATTCCGACGGTTCCGGGCTGGGGCTTGCCATTGCGCGGCAGATTGCCCGCAATGCGGGAGGGAATCTGGCTTTCGTCTCGTCGCCGGTGTGCGTTATACGGCTGGATCTGCCGGAAATTCCGGACAGATCCCCGCAGTTGCGAGAGGCTTTGCCCTGAAAATCGCCAGAGCATTCCGCTCTTGAAATGCTCCGTGGAGCCGGGCAGGGCGAGACTCCGCCGCGGCGGCCCCTGCCCGGTATCGCTGCAATTCACTTGCGGCTGCTCCGGCGGAGTCGTGAAACCCGCGGGCCGGAATGGAGTCCCGGCCCGCAGATATTTTCAGGTGCAGGACGCGCTAATTGTCCCGCAGCGAATACCTGACGGGAATCAGCACGCGGAATGCCTTGCCCCTGACGCCGGTGTCCATCCCGGCGAGCCTGCCTGCCAGCCGGGATGTTGCGGCATCGAGAACGGGCGAGCCGCTGCCCTTTGCCAGCCCGCAGCCTTGCACCACCCCCGCCGCATCCACGCGGATTTCCAGGGTACAGGTTCCCTCGGCCCCTGAACGTCTTGCCTGACGGGGGTATTTCTTGCGTTTTTCGATTTCCGCGATCAGCCGGTCCAGAAGCCTGCTGCGCAGTTCCCCTTCCGCCCTGCGTTCGGCCACGGCGGCGGCATCCGCGGAAGAGCCGGAGATTTCCCCCGCCGGCGCATTGACGGCGGCGGATTCGCGCGGAGCCTCCTTCACCGGGGCGGGAGGCTGTTTGCGCCGGGGCGCTTCCCTTTTGGGCGCCGGTTTGGGCTTCGGCTCGGGTTTGGGTTCCGGTTTCGGTTTGGGTTTGGGTTCCGGCCTGGGGTCGGGAACAGGTTTGGGTTCCGGTTCGGGGATATCGAATTCCGAGTCTTCGGCCAGGATTTTCTGCAGTTCTTCGTCCGCGGGGGGCAAATCCTCGGGCGTAATCTCTTCCATGACGCGCATGAACATCATGGCGGGGGGCGCGGAAGGCGTGGGCGGAAGGACTTTGCCCGCCGTGACCGCGAAGATGCCCGCCGCGCCCAGCGCGACGATGCAGCCGGTGAGGGCGGCCGCGCCGTCGCGGCTGCGGCGCAGGGCCGTGGAACCGTAAAACCGGTATTCAGGAAGATGAGCGCGTGCTGATGACAAAGCGGCCTCCCGGGCGCTGCCTGGCCAGATCCACCAGTTCCACGAAATACCGGAACGGGGTTTTCTCATCGACATGGAGGTTGAGCATGGCCTCGGGATGGGCGTCGATGAGCGCCCTGACGGCCTCCCTGTCCATCTGCTGTTCCTGATGCCAGCATGAGCCGTCCTCCCGGACGGAAATGAGCAGTTCCCCCTTGTTTGCGGTGGGGTCTTCGGAGGTTTCCGACTGCGGGAGAACGATATCCAGCACGGGCTTGCTGAAGGTTGTGGTCATGATGAAGAAGATGAGGAGCATGAAGATCACGTCGATGAGGGGCGTGATGTCCAGACTGATATCGTCGTTGAGCGGGTCGTCATGCATGGCGCGTCTCCTTCGGGGGCAGACATTCCGCGCCCGGACGCGAGCAGAGTTCCAGAGCGCGGTAACTGTGTTCCACGGCCTCGACGTGGAATCCCCTGAACTTGAGCATGAGATAGTAGTAGAACATGAGCATGGGTATGGCGATGCACAGCCCCATGATGGTGGTGATCAGCGCCTCCCAGATGCCTGCCGCGAGCAGAGCCGGATTGGGAGCCGCGTTTTCGGCGATGGTGCGGAAGACGGTGACCATGCCGAGCACGGTTCCGAGGAGCCCGAGCAGGGGAGAGACGACGGAAACGAGTTTGATCCAGCACAGGCTTTTCGTGACACGGGCGAAGTTCCTGTGGAAGAGGTAGGCGACTTCCGCCCTGATGTCTTCGGAGTGTTCGCCGTGTGTCTGCGCGATGTCGCGTATGACGCAGACGAGTGGGTTGTCGCTGGCGTTGACGACATTGTTCCAGTTTCTTGCGGAACTTTGCTCCACATCCAGGAAATCCCGCTTGAATTCCCTCCAGACGAGCTGGAGAAAGAGCAGTGTGCGCAGGGCGAGGAACAGGCCGACGCAGGCGACAAGCGCCAGCACGACCCCTGCGGGGCCGATGGCCGCGTAAATGCCGGAAAGACTCATGCCGTCAGCTCCTCCGCCCGGACGGCAAAGGCAAGGAAACATTCCTTCGCGCGGGCGCGATCCGTGTCATCCGGATGTCTGGCCGCTTCTTCCAGGCGGGCCTTGCGTTCCGGGGTCATGGGGTGAACGTCGGCGGCCACCTTGTTCATCATTTCCACCACGCGGGGATCAACCTTGCCCTGACAGATGAAGGAACCCATGACCGTGTTGCCGCGTTCCGGCTCTTTCAGCAGAGCTTCGCTTTTTCTGATGCAGTCTCTGGCGTGTTCGGAGTCCGGCCATGCGCCCAGCGTGCCGAACAGGGCCGCGCGCACTCCGCGCAGATTTTCAAGGTATGCCCTGGCCTTCGCGTCGGGCATTCCCTTGTCCACCCAGTAGCCCACGCAGACCATGCCGTATTCTCCGGGCAGCGTTTCCGGAGCGGGAGCGTTTTCCACCGGAAGGATGTCGCTGTCCGGCAGGGCTTCATGGATGGCTTCCGCAATGCTGCGGGTGTTTCCGGTTTTCGAGGAGTAGATGATAAGGGTTTTCATCAAAAATTCCTTTGTGGTTTGAAAGTTCCCCCTTCAGGGGGAAAAGAGCGGTTGACACGACGGCGAAGCCGATGAAATCCTTTTCTGCAACTCCTCCCCTCAGGGAGGGGCAATCCGCACGTCTCCCGTCCGTCGGCTGCTTCAGTCAGTCGGCGGATGGGGCGACTGTGGATTGAAACATGGAGATGCTCCTTGAGTCGAAGTGTTGAATCGTGAAGGAGAGGCGCGCCGGACGAAGAGCCGTGCGCCCCGCGGGAGCCGTTCCGCCAGACTCTGCGGGCTTTTCCCGCCCGCTGCGCGGATGCGCGGCCGGACGGCAGAGGCCGCGTCATGCCTTGCCGAACTTTTCCTTCAGCGCAAGGAAGGAGTCGCGCGCGGCGGGGATAATCCGGTGGTGTTCACGCCCGACATATATGGAGAACATGACTTCCCCGCCGCTGTGGAAGAAGTGCACGGAGTGGCTTTCCTTTCCCATGAAGGGCATGGAGAGAAAACACATGCAGTCCAGTTCGTCCAGCTTGAGATGCCCGCCCAGCGGGGCGTCTCCGAACAGGTTGAAATAGCCGTGGCCATGTTTGCCGGGCACGAGGGCGCTCCTGATTTCAAACACGCAGCCCATGTGCTGTACAATGACCGTGGCGCTCGGCCATGTGGCCAGGCCCGCCCATATGTCGTTGAAGGACGAGGCCGGGGCAAAGGCCCGCATTTCGTCGGGCAGGGCGCGCACTGCCTCCAGTTCGGTGACGCCGAAACGTCCGGCCAGGGTTGCGGGCATGACGGGTCCCTGGCTTTCGGTCAGGGCTTCGGCCACGCGGGCGCGCAGTTCTTCGCGGTTCATGTCGGTTCTCCTTTGTCTGTCAGGGTATTCCGCTCCGGATTCGGAGCCTGGCGCCGCAGGCGGATTGCTGCGGCATCGGATATGGGGAGCTTGGCGTTCAAGGCGGGTATGTCATGGGACGGGCCGAGGTAATCCGGCGGGGGAACCTGTGTCCCGCGCGGCGGGAAACGGCAGCCGCAGCGCGCTGGAGCAGGCCCGTTCCATAAGTTCAAGATCGTGGGTGATGACCAGCGCGCACACGCCCTGCGCGGCGACATCTTCCAGCGCATCGGCTATGCGGCGCATGTTCAGGCCGTCCAGCCCGCTGGTAGGCTCATCCAGAATGAGTACGCCGGGGTGCTTGGCAAAGGCGCAGGCTATGACCAGCCGCTGTTTTTCCCCGCCGGAGAGGGATTGCGGATGCCGCTCCGCAAGCTCTTCCAGCGCGAACATGCCGAGCAGACGCGCCGTCTCTTCCCTGCCGCGTCCGGCAAGCGCGAGACAGCACTCGATTTCGGCCCGCACGCTTTTCATATGCAACTGGTAGTCGGCGTTCTGGAGGACCACGCCGGTCTTTGCCGCGAGTTCGCGCGGGGAGAGTTCCCGGCCGTCGGCGAAAAACGCGCCGTCAAGCGGCTTGTTCAGACCGGAGAGCAGCCGGGCAAGGGTGGTCTTGCCCGTGCCGTTGTCGCCGATGAGCGCGACGACGCCGGAATCCAGCCCGAAGGATGCCCCGTCATACAGGAGGCTGCTTTCTTTCCAGCCGAAGCGCAGATTTTTCGCTTCGAGGACAGGCGCGGCAGGGAAGGCGGCGGGCGGAAGAGTCGTCCGCGGATCGCTTACCCTGTCGGCCCGCAGGCCGCAGGTTTCGCGCAGGGCGGCGTCGCGCAGCAGGGAAAAATCGCCCTCTTCTGCCACGCGTCCGCCGCGCATGACCATGACCCTGTCCGCCACGCCGTCCAGCCAGTACAGCCGGTGATCCACCACAAGGATCGCCAGCCCGGATTCCTTGAGCTTCAGCAGCATGTCGGCCAGATCGCGGGTGGATTCCGGATCAAGGTTGGCGGTGGGTTCATCCAGCACCAGCGCGGGCGGGTCCTGAAGCAGGAGCGAAGTCAGCCCGACCTTCTGCTTCTGCCCTTCGGAAAGCTCGTGAATGGCGGAATCAAGAATGTGCGTGATGCCGAGTTCCCCGGCCTTGCGCATGATTCCTGCGCGGATATCCTCCGGAGCCATGCCCCGCCATTCCAGGGCAAAGGCCAGGTCATCCTCCACATTGAGCGCGAAGAACTGCTGTTCCGGATCCTGGAACAGGGTTCCCATGCGCCGCGCGATATCGGGCAGGGAGAGCGCCGCCGTGGAATCTCCCCCCAGCGTGACCTTCCCTTCAAGGGCGCCCCGGTAATATTTGGGGCACAGGCCGTTGGCCAGGCGGATCAGGGTGGATTTGCCGCATCCGCTCGGCCCGGTGCACAGCACAAGCTCGCCGGGACGGACGGAGAAACTGATGTCGTTCACGGCGGGGCGGCTCTGGAAAGGATAACGGTAGGTGACGTGATCGAAGCGGAGCATCAGTGCATGCCTCCCATGCCGCCTCTGCCCGGCGGAATATCGGAAAGCGTGATCTGGCAGAGCGCGGCGGCTCCGGCCGCGGCCAGAGCCGCCAGCACGAAAAGCGTATCGCTCCGCGTCCAGCGGGAGGCGCGGTAGGGACGCGCGCGCATGCAGGCCGTATCCGCCCGCATGCCCTTGAATTCCGCGGCGATGCCCAGTTCCTCCGAGCTGCGGAGCGAACGGAAGAGCAGCGGAATGAACAGAAAACGGAAGACCAGCACGGGATGCAGCAGGCAGTTCCGGGGTGAAAGCCGGAAGCCGCGCAGTTTCATGGTGTCGCAGACCTGCCGGATATCCTGGGCGAAGGTGGGAATGAAGCGGATCATCACCGTGGCGGGCAGATAGACGCAGAACGGCAGCCGCAGGGACCGCAGGGCGTTGAGCAGATTCTGCACGCGGGAGGAGAAGGCCAGCGGCAGCACCACGTTGATCATCACGGCCAGCCGCAGGAACGGCACCAGCATGGAGCCGAAGTCCACCGTGGGCAGGGCGGGAACAAGCGCATGCAGACCCCGCACGCAGGCGAAGGCCAGACCGGCCATGAGCAGAAGCGCCGCGTAGGCAATCAGCAGCATGCGCAGGTTGCGCATGGTCAGGGCATAGATGAGCGACATGCCGTAGAGCACGAGCTGGGCCTCCGGCGCGGCGAGCGCTATGGTCACCATTGAGGCGAGCACGCTGACCGTCATGCGCGAGCGGACGTCCAGCCCCTGCCCGGGGAACGGGGCTGAGGAAGAAAGGCTAGCTTCTGACGATGCCTGCATGGCGCAGCTCCCTGACGGCGCGGACGCCGGAAAAAAGTCCCATGAATGAACCCGCGTAGCCCAGCGCCACGATGATCGCCACGGGCACAAGCATGCCGGGGCTTTCGCGCAGGGTGAGCCAGGACATGCCGAGGGAAAGGATTTTGGAGGAGAGATCGTAGACGCCCACGGCCAGCACGGGGCCCCACGGCCTGGACAGACCGCCGGCGGCGAAGGCGGCGGCTTCTCCGAGCAGGGCACCGCCCAGCATGGAGGGCAGCAGGGTGACGCTCCCGCCGAGCAGAAGCAGGCTGACCAGCATGTTCACCAGCACGAACAGAACAAGCGTGCCCGGCGTGCGCACCTTGTACAGCATGACCACCAGCATGGTGGTGAAAATGAGATTCTTGAGCAGCAGGGTGACGGGATTGATCCCGCCCCCGGCCAGAGCGACTACCAGAGTGGAGAGCTTGGCCGCCGCGGAAAAGACGCCGAGCACGACGAGATCGTGCGCGCTCCAGCGCAATGTCCGCGCGGGGGAGAGCAGGGCGGGAGGGGAAGGAACGGGGGGGATGGGCATGTGGCTTCTCTTGAAGGGATATCTGCCGGGGCGTCGTGCATACGCCCCGGCCAGAAGTGTATTTGAATTTCTTTTTCAGTCAATCATGTCCCGTGCGGAACTGAAAGCCTAGAACCGCCAGGAGAACTTGAGGTTGGCGTGCAGGCCGGGCTCATATACGGAATCGCTGAACTGGTAGGTTTTGTCAAAAATGTTCAGTACTTCCGCCGTAACCGAGTACTGGCGCTCACTGCCGAAATCAATGCCTGCGGCAAAGTTGGCCGTGGTCCAGCCGCCGTAGGTTATTGTGGAAATGCCGCTGTCTTCCTGAATGTCATCGCGGGACGCATTGGCGAAACGCGCGTAGGCGTCGGCATGGAAGAGAGTGTTTTTCGGCAGAGCCCGCTCATAGCGCAGCCCGGCCCGCCCGGTGAAGGTGGGATCCCCCACGTGGTAGGTTTCCCATGAGCCGTAATCGAATTTGCGCTTCATCCACGTCAGGGAGGCATAGGGGGTGAAGCCGCAGTCAAAGGCGTATTGCGCCGCAATTTCCAGACCGCGCGTCTTGGCGGAACTGACATTGCGGTATTCCGAAATGTCGGCGGCGGCGTCAATGGTCACATTGTCAATATAGTCTTTGGCGTCATTGTAGAAAAGCGCCGCATCCAGGGTAAATCTGCCGTTGTCGTAGCGCGCGCCGAGTTCGTAGTTGTTTGATGTTTCCGGATCAAGGTCTGCATTGGGGTAAATGGTGCCGCCCCCCATGCTGGAAAGTACATACCGCTCCTGGAGATTGGCCACGCGGAAACCCTGGGAGAACGTGGCGCGCAGTGCCAGATCGTCAATGCCCGTCCACGCCAGACCGACGTTGAATACCGGGCGGGATTCTGAAGTGGAACCGGTGGAACCTGTTTCCTTCGGCCTGCTGCTCCCCATGGACGTGCGTGTTCCTTCCGCCCTGTCCATGTCTGTTTCAACCCAGGTATAGCGCATGCCGTAGTTCAGCGTGAAATCATACGGCAGCACGCTTTCCATCTGGGCGTAAAACGCATGGGTGTCCATGGAGCCTTCATGCCTGGAAACGTCCCTGTACATGGTCATACCCATGGCTTTTAAAGTTCCGCTGGCCAGAGTGTCGGCATCAAGCGCATCGTGATTGTAGTCATATCCCGCGACAAGGTAGTGGCTGTCGCCCATCTGCCAGTCCGTCTGAAGACCGGCTCCTGTCTGTCTGTTGATATTGTCCGCGTCGTTGACGATTTTGATGGGCATGCCGTCCACATCTACCGTATTGATCATGTGTTTCCGGCTTTCCTGCCAGAAAGCGTCGAAGCGCACACGAGCCAGATATTCCGTAAGATTTCTGGCTTCGGCGAAGAGATTGACTTTGTCACGCTTCCATTCCGGAATTTCCACGGAGAAGTTTTCATAGCCGGGTTCCATGCTCCCTGCGCTGATGCTGCTGTCGAACATGTCGACGCCGCCGCCGATGCTGAAATGCTCGCTGAAATCATACCCCAGAAAGAGACTCCCTTCCTTTTGACGGAACGAGGTATGCGGCATGTCGCCGCGCGGGGTTTTCAGCCTGTCGTGGTCCTCATAGGAGCCGCTGGCGCGGTAACTGAAACCTCCGCTGCGGCCATAGAGACCAAGGCTGCTGTTGAACCCGTCGGATGCGCCGCTGTATCCGACGCTGGCTTCTCCCTGCACAGGTTTGGTGCCGCCTTTTTTGGTGATGATGTTGACCACGCCTCCCAGAGCTTCGGAGCCGTAGAGCACGGAAGCCGGGCCTTTTATCACCTCGACCCGTTCGATCATTGAGGGATCGATGAGAACGGCGGTACCATCCATAGACTTGTTTTCAGCGATTTTCTGACCGTCAATGAGAATGAGAACCCGGTTGGGGGATTCCCCGCGAATGGAAACGCGCTTGAGTCCCTGACTGCCGGAGTTGTGGATCTGCACGCCGGGCACATCTTCCAGCAGTTCTCCCACGGTTCGCGCCGGGGATTTCCTGATGTCTTCCTCAGTCATCACGGACACGCTCATGGGCACGTCGTGCAGTTCCCGCGCCACACGGGTAGCCGTCACCCGCACTTCATCGGAGCGAACGGTTTCCTCCGCGGAGGCGGCTGAAGCCAGCGTCAGCACACTCGGCAGGATGAGGGCGGCCACGGGCAGTGCGTACCGCATAAATTTGAATTTCACAGTCTATTCTCCCTCGGAAAAACAGGTTTTCCACAAACTCCGCCGCGGAACATTCCCGCCCGGCGGAGCTCCCTCATATCAGCACGCCCGGCCGGATTGCCCGGGCGCGTGTTTCAGATAATCCAGCAGCAACTGATTCAGATTCACCTGCCAGAACTGTCCCGCCACGGTGAGCACAAGAAAATCTCCGGCCCATGTCACCAGCCCCGCCCGTTCCCACTGCTCCAGCACCGGCCTGCATATGTCGCACAGAGGCTCATCGAATTCGGACTCCAGCGCGGACAGGTTCAGCGCGCCCCTCTCCATGCCTTCCGTTACGGCCTTGCAGAGCTTCCAGCGGGGGGCGGGCAGCACTGCCATGGCCAGGGGTTTGCGCCCTGCCTCCACGGACTCGCGCCATGCGGCGATATCGGACTGATTCATGTAGAACGTGCCGTCGATATTGCCGCCCCCGCCGGGGCCGAAGGCGAGGCAGTGCGCGCGTCCCTTGACGTACTGGTTGTACAGGTTGCGCTCGCGCGTGGTATTCGCCCAGTGGCTGATGGACAGACGCCGCCAGAATCCCTCCTGCATGGCCTCGACTCCGGCCCTGAACATCAGGGCGCGGCCTGCCGTGTCGGCTCCGGCAGGGAGCTTTCCGTTCTCGATGGCCCGGGAGAGAGGTGTTCCCCTGTAGGTGTTGAGCTGATAGCAGTCCGCCCCGTCCAGTCCGATGGACTGCGCCGTGGCGATGTCATCAAGCCAGCTCTTCATGTCCTGCATCGGAAAACCGTAGATGAGATCCACCACAATGGCCGCCTGATTGTAGCTCCGCAGTTTTTCGATGCGGCGCAGCAGGTCTTCGCGCGGGCACAGCCTGCCCATGGCCTGCCGGATTTTGGTGCTGAAGCTCTGGACGCCAAGGGAGAAGCGGTTTGCTCCCCCTTCAAGGCAGGCTTCCATCTTGCGCTCGTCGAAGTTGGTCAGGCGGCCTTCGACGGTGATTTCGCAGTCGTTGGCCAGCGGCAGGCGCGCGCGGATATCCCGCAGCACGCGGCGCAGGTCGTCGGCTTCAAGGGCCGTGGGCGTGCCTCCGCCAAGATATACGGCATGTACCGGCCCCTGTTCCTGCGCGGCGCGTCCCGCCCACAGGGCAAGCTCCCTGCCCAGCGTGTCCGCATAGGCGGCGCTCTCGCCGGGACGATAGGCCCTGTTGTAGAACCCGCAGTAAAGGCAGTGGGTTTCGCAGAAGGGAACATGAACATAGGCCACGCTTCTGCCTTCGCGCGGAGCGTCAAGCAGACGTTCCAGCGCGGCGAGGGCCTTGCCGCCGTTCAGCATTTCTCCGCCTGCGCCGGGATGTACGGCAATCTTGCCGTCAAAGGCGGATGTCAGAGGGTCGACGCCTTCCCTGGCAAAATAGCGCGCCATGTCTCCGCCGGGACGCTTCCCGGCGTCTCCGGCGACATGCCCCGCATGGTTGCCCTTCCGGCCGTCGGCGATCTCGCCGGAAATCCCGTCCGCATGCATGCCCTGCGCAATGTCCCCCGCGCCGGGCATGGGCATGGCGCTGTCTTTTCTCCGGCTGTCGTCCTGCAAGCTCATATCTTCTCCCTCTCCGGATCATGGCCGGAGTGATTTTGGTGGTTCAATAAAGTTTTATTAATCAAACTTTATGCGTGGACTTAAACAATACTTGTGAGGAAGTGTCAAGATTCATTTTCCGATAAACAGAATTTTCAATGAAAAAAGGAGCGGAACGCGAAAGCCCCGCCCCGGATGTTCCGGGGCGGGGCTGAAGACAGCGGAAACGAAGCGGGAGGAAAACTACAATTCCCGCAGCATCTTCACGGCGCAGAAGTTGCCGCACATGGCGCATTCCTCCTCGCACTTGTGCGGTTCGCGCCGGGCGTCGAGCAGTTCCGGATCAAGCGCGGCGGCGCGCATGCCGTCCCAGTCCAGATTTTTGCGGGCCGTATTCATGGCCGCCTCGCGGCGCAGGGCGCGGGGGCGTCCGAGCGAGGTCTCGCCGATCTGGGCAGCCGCGCGGGAGGCCATGACTCCGGCCTTGACATCCGCCGCGTCGGGCAGGGTGAGATGTTCGGCCGGAGTGAGGTAGCACAGGAAGTCCACGCCGGCGCGCACGGCGAGTGCGCCGCCCACGGCCCCCGCAATGTGATCGTAGCCGGGAGCGCAGTCCGTGGTCAGCGGCCCGAGTACATAGAGGGGCGCGTTGAAGGTGGCTTTCTTGATGCCCCGGATCTGGGCCTCCACCTCATTCATGGGCACATGGCCCGGGCCCTCGATCATGCACTGCACGCCTTCCTTCAGCGCGCGCCGGGCCAGCGTGCCCAGCGTGATCACTTCCTCCCACTGGGCGGGATCGCCCGCGTCACATCCCGCGCCGGGGCGCAGGCCGTCCCCGAGGGAAAGGGTGACGTTATGCCTGCGGGCAATGCCGAGCAGACGGTCAAAATCGGTGAGAAGGGGGTTTTCCCTGTCGTTTTTGAGCATCCAGCGGGCCAGAATGCTGCCTCCGCGCGAGACGATGCCCATGGCGCGTCCGCCTCTGGCCGCCCATTCCGCCCCGCGCCGGGTGATGCCGCAGTGCAGGGTCATGAAGTCCACGCCCTGCTCGGCCTGCTTTTCCACTTCCGCGAACAGGCGTTCCGGGTCCATGTCGGCCGGGTCATCGCCGCGATCAATATAGTGCTGCGCCACGCCGTACAGGGGCACGGTTCCCAGAGGGGCGGGACAATCCTCCAGCATGCCGCGCCGGACGGCGTCAAGATCGCCCGCAATGGACAGGTCCATCACGGTATCGGCTCCGGCCGCGAGAGCGACCCTGAGCTTGGCGCTTTCACATTCGGGGTGATTCTGGAAAGGGGAGGTGCCGATATTGGCGTTTACCTTGACGCGGGAAGGCTGGCCCACGACAATGGGTCTGACGTTTTTGTGGGCGGGGTTGCCGAGCAGAACCATGGAACCTTCGTCCAGGGCATGTTCAATCGCCGCGGGCGTCAGCTCCTCTTCCTGCGAAATGCCCTCGATATGGGCGTCAAACAGCGTTTTCAGGGCGGAATTCAGGGAAATAAGGCTCATGGATGCTCCTTGAAAGACTGAAGAAACGCGGCCGTAACCGGGCCGCGGAACGGAAACCTTCCCGTTTGCTCTAAGCGGAATGAACGCCGGGGTCAACCTTGCCCGTTTTTCCTCCGTCTTTTCCGTATCTGCGGGCATACAGCAGAAGCAGCAGGAATCCCGCCGCGGCAAATCCGGCTCCGATCAGCGCGGTTCCGGAGTATCCTCCGCCGGAACTGACGGAGATGCCGCCGAAATACGCTCCCACGGCATTACCCAGATTGAACCCCACCTGCGCGAGAGACGCTCCCAGCATTTCGCCTCCTTCCGCGCTGCCGAGCAGAAGCATCTGCTGCGGGGCGGAAATGCCGAACAGGCAGGCCGTGCAGACGAACATGAGGCCGAGAGCGGCGGCAGGGCTGTTCCCCGCGAGGAAAATCAGGATCAGGGCAAACGCCATGACGCCCTGCATGGTTCCGGCGATGGCGGCGGGACTGAAACGGACGGAAAGTCTGCCGCTGAGAGCGTTGCCCGCGACCATGCCCAGCCCTGCGAGGGCCATGACTGCCGTCATGTGCGCGGGCGGAATGAGAGTGATGCCCGTCATGAAGGGACTGACATAGCTGTACCAGCAGAACATGCCGCCGTTGCCCATGACGATGGCCGCCAGGATGAGCCAGGGAGCTGGGGATCTGAGAAAGCGGAACTGCCCGCGCAGGCCGGTATCCTTCATGCCCGGCAGACGGGGAACCCAGGCAAGAATGCCCGCAATGACGAGAAGTCCTGTGCCCGCCACCAGGCCGTAGGCCATTCTCCACGATCCGGCATGGGCAATGAGCGTGGAGCAGGGCACTCCGGCCAGGTTGGCTATGGTGGCTCCGGCAATGACGATGGAAACGGCAAGCACCGAGTAGGCCCTGTCCACCAGCCTGTCGGCCACGATGGCGGCCACGCCGAAATAGGCTCCGTGCGGCAGTCCGGCCAGAAAACGGGCCGCAAGCATCATGTGATAGTTCTGGGCCGCGGCTGTCAGCGCATTGCCCGCGATATACAGGCACATGAGCGCCAGCAGGATGCTCCTGAGGGGGCGCGTGCGGACCGTCAGCACCATGAGCGGCGCGCCCGCGCATACGCCAAGGGCATATGCGGAGATAAAGTGCCCGGCATCGGGGATGCTGACCCCCAGCGTACGCGCGACATCGGGCAGTATTCCCATGATGGAGAATTCGGACATGCAGACGCCCAGTGTGCCGAGGGACAGGGCGGCAAGACTCTTGAAAACGGGGTGGCTGATTTTCATCAGATGCTCTGTAGATGCTCTGTTTAAGCGTGGAGTGGAGTTGAAGGCATTCCTGACCGCCGGAGGCGCGAGAGAACACAGGCAATCCGGTTGAGGATATGTGCTGCCTTACCGCCGCTGTCGCCATTCGCAAACTTTTGTGGCTCAAGACCTCTTGCGGCCCGCCAGCCCGCGCCGGGAACCCCGCCGGAAGGGGGGGGCGCCCCCCTTTCCCTCCGCCTCACTGGACTGAACGCATCAGAAACAAGGGGAATCAAACACACAAGACTTTTCCGCCACCTGCCCGTGCTGGGCGCGGGCTGCTTTTGCGGCAGCATTCGCTGCCGCTCTGTCCGTGCAGACGGGGCGCCCCTTGAAATTGTCGGCAGCCGTGAAAATTGCGGGAAAATGCAAAAGGCGTGTCCATATGGAAAAGACATGGACACGCCTTTCACCCCGCTTCGGAAAAGGCGGGCAAATGTTCTACGCGCGGTTTTTGAGCTCCGCGTTCAGCAGATACAGCCCCTTGGCGTCTCCGCCGAGGAGGTCGAACTTGGCAATGAGATCGGCCGTACTTTTTTCTTCCTCGCCCTGTTCGGCCACGAACCATTCCAGGAACTGGCAGGCGCGGAAGTCGTCGCTGTCGCGGGCCTGCTTGTAGATGGCGTGGATAAGGCTGGTGACGTACTGCTCATGCTTGAGCGCGGCGGTCAGAGGCGCCCTGTAATCAGAAAAATCCGCGCCGGGCGCGGCAATGGCCGCGAGTTCGACCTTTACGCCGTTGTCCTGAAGATATTTCAGGATTTTCATGGCGTGTTCCTGTTCTTCCCTGGCCTGCACTTCAAACCAGTGGCCGAAGCCGTCCAGATTTTCGCCGTAGTAATAGTTGGACATGGCGAGGTAGAGATAGGCCGAGTAAAATTCCTTGTTGATCTGATCCTTGAGCAGAGCTTCAACCTGCGTATTCATGACAGCGATCCTTGTTGGTTGCGATTTTGAACATTCCTGAAAAACGTCTTCACGTCTCATAATTAATACGGATTTTCAGCTTGTCACGGGCAATCGTGAACTATCCGCAAATTTTTTGCTCCGTGGGGGAAATGCGCGGGGCGGAAGACGGCTACAGGGAACCCGCCAGCACGGCGGGAAAGAACAGAAGATAGCTCAGGGCCAGCGCGCGGCTCCTGAGCCAATCCCGCGCGGCCTCGGGCGCGCAGGCCATGAACAGCGCGGTCAGAACCCCGGCGGGCGCCAGCAGGCCGAACCATGTCACCACGCCCACGGCGGGGCCGTAGGCTCGGCAGGCGAAGAGCAGGGTCAGGCCCAGGGGAAGCCAGCCCTTGCGCCAGCGGAAGACGAGGGGCGCGGGCGCGGCGCTGTCCCGGTCTGTTCCGGGGGCAAGCAGACAGCAGGCGGCCAACATCATGAGAGCGGCGCACAGACTCAGCATGAAAGTTCTCCTTTGTTTTTGGGGAGGGCGGGGCCGGTTCCGGTCTTTGCAGGGGATTTCTTTCCGTCCGGGGAGGAAGATGCGCTTTTCGCTCCGGTGGCGGAAGATGAGTCCGCGGAGGAAACGGCAATGGAATCGGCAGGATGTTCTCCGGCTGTGTCGTCTTCTTTCTCCGTCCGGGCGGGAACAGCGGCGTGCATGGCTTTTGCCCGGACGGCGGCCAGTGCGGCTGCGGCGCTTCCGCGTTTCGGCATTGCCCCGCGCACGCGGGCGGCGGTTCTGTCCAGCATTTCCGCAATGCGGCCGCGCAGCGCGTGCAGAGGCGACGCCGTCCGGCTGCGGCGCAGCGAGCGGAAGCCCGCGCCGAACAGCCCCATCCCCGCCAGCAGCGCAAAGATGTCAAAGCCCGCGAGCTGAGCGGGGCCGTGGAACAGGGTATCCGGCAGAGCTTCCCCCCCGGTCAGGCCGTTGAGGAAAGGCAGGAGAGCGAGAGCCAGCCCCGCCGCCGCAAGCTGCTCGCCTCGTCCGGCGGGCTTGTCGCGGGCCCATGCGTGGGTAAGGCAGCAGGCCCAGGTAAAGAAAAAGGTCAGACTTTCCCATGTGGCGCGCTGCGGCAGATCCGCATCCAGCAGGCGGTTCATCCAGAAGTAGGCGGCCACGGAAAGCGGCAGCCCGGCGATGACGGCGGTGTTTGCGGCGTAAACGCCCTTGGGCACGCTGTCTCCGGTTTTTCGCTCCCGTGCCTTTTCCCAGAGCAGCAGCCCGGCCGCCATCATGCCCGCGGAGAGCAGGCCGGAAAGAAAGAGCAGGGCGCGCGGCAGAGGCGCGGCAAAGCGGCCCAGATGCAGGGCGCTGGCGGCATACCAGACGGAGCGGATAAAGGAGGGAGGGGTTTCCGTGCGGGGGTCGAGCACCTCCCCCCTGTCCATGCCGGGAATCACGCGAAGCTCGAGGAGATCGGCGGAGGAGCGGCGGGACAGGGCGGAGCTTCTGGCCTGCATGGCCTGCATGCTGATGACGTTTCCGTCGTGAAAGCGGATCAGCAGCGAACCTGCACCGCAGTCCGGCCAGCGCCGGGCAGCCAGTTCGAGCAGGGGGGCGGGGTCGGGCACGCTGCCGTATTCTTCGGAAAGCGGCGTGACGGGCAGAGTCCGGGCTGTGGGCGAGGGGGGCTGCATGATGCCCGCGCCCTTGGATTCGCGCACAAAGTTCCGCGCCCCGTCGCGGTAATGGGGGAAGAGCGTGGAGGGAAGCAGGGACTGGGCCAGAAGCACCAGACCGGAAGCGGTGATGACGAGAAAGAAGGGCAGGGTCAGCCCGCCCGCAACGCCGTGCGCGTCGCGCCAGAACGCGAACCGGTTTTCACCGGGCCGAAAAGCGAGAAAATTCCGGAAGAAGTCCCTGCGCAGGCAGACGCCGCTGACGCAGACCAGCAGCAGGGCAAGAGCTGCCATGCCTACGGCCTTGCGGCCGACGCCGCGATCCAGACCGAAGAGATCGACGTGCAGGCGGTACAGGAACGAGCCGCCTCCGGTTTCCCTCGCCGCAAGCGCCCGGCCGGTTTCAGGATCGAACAGTTCCGGCGCCATGCCGTGAGGATCGTGCACGGCCTCTCCGCTGGCCCATGCCGCCGAGGGTACGGGAGAGCGTTCCGTGGGCAGGTTCACGCGCCACATTTCCGCGTCAGGCGCGCGCCGGGTCAGGTAGGCGAGTCCGGCGCGCGCGGCTTCGATTTTTTCGCGCGTACTGCCGCGCTGCGCCGCGTGATGGGTTTCCGGCTGCATCCAGAAGGTGATTTCGTAGCGGTACAGCGCCAGCGAACCCATGAAAAAAAGAAAAATTCCCAGCCAGCCGAGGACAAGCCCGGCCCGGGAATGCAGTTCACGCATACTGCTGCGGAAAGGAGCGTTCATGGGCGCTCCTCCTTTGCTCCGGAGCGGAGCAGCGGGGTCAGTCCCATATGGTACAGGACGGCGAGAAAGGGGAAGAGGACAATGGAAACCAGAAACGCCGCCGCGCTGGCCTCGAAGGGAGGCAGGGGCAGCACCGAGGCGAGGCCGGGAGCCAGAGCCCACAGCGTGATGAACGCCGCCGCGAGCGCGCCCGCCGTGCGCAGCCAGGGCAGACATTCCGGCGGAAGGGAAGGATACGTCATGGAAAATCCTTTTGTCGGGGAGGAAGGGAAAACCGGGGCGGGCCTCGGGAGGATATGGAAAACCGCGCGCCGCCCCGGGCAGGGAGAGTCATGCCGGGGCGTTCCGGAAGACCGGAGACGCCCGGCGGATTCACGTTGAATGTGTCCTAGAAGGTATAGGCCAGCTTGAGCCAGTAACGGCGGCCGCTGTCCGGATAGGTGTAGTCGGCGTCACTGTTGCTGCGCGTGTCATTGAACAGATTGTACACCGTGCCGCTGAGCTTGAGGTTCTTGTACATTTCCCAGGTGAAGCCGATGTCCGTGGTGAGGGTGGTGTCCTCGTTTTTGTTCAGTTCCCCGCCCTGGCCGAAGTTCGGATAGTATTCCTTGCCCCGGTACTGGAGAGAGGCGAAGGTGCTTACGCTTTCAAGGGGCAGCCATTCGACGGTGAGGTTGGCCAGGTGTTCGGGCATGGCCACCAGCGGCTCCCCTTCCAGTCCGTCATACTTGTGGAAGTCATAGGGCAGGTTCGAGGCTTTCCCGGTGATTTCCGAATTGTTCCAGGTGTAATTGAAGCGCGCGGACAAAGTGTCGGTGAACTTGTAGCCGAGAGCGAACTCGATGCCCCACACTTCCGCGCCGGTGATATTGTAATAGGTGCTGAGGCCCTTGCCGGTGAGCGGGTCCTGAATGGGCTGGCCGTCCGGCCCCAGCAGTCCGTCCGTGCCGGTATTGACGATCTTGTCCTTGTAGTCGGTGTAGAAGCCGGTGAGGCTGGCGCTCAGACGGGAGTTGTCATACAGCACGCCCAGTTCGTAGTTGACGCTGGTTTCCGGGTCCAGATCCGCGTTGCCCCGTGTGATGCCGCCGCCTCTCTGACCCATGCCGAACATGGGATTGATCTGGACAAGGGTGGGGGACTTGAAGCCCCAGGCCACGCCGCCCTTGAGCGTCCAGTCAGGCAGGAAGTTGTAGACGCCGTACAGGCGGGGACTCCAGTGGTCGCCGAACTCGGTGTTGTTGTCCCAGCGCAGACCGCCGGTCAGGCTGAGGTTGTCCAGCAGCCACCATTCGTCTTCCAGAAAGAGGGAATATTCCTCCATGGAAGCTTCCGTTTTTGTGATATTGGTTCCGCCCGGCACGATAGTGGTGTAATAGCCGTCGTCGTCCAGCCCGTATTTCTTGTATTGCCCGCCGACCAGAATCATGTGGCCGCCGAGCGCGACATTGTACTTCGCCTCGATATTGGTGTTGTCCACGTTCATCAGGCCGGGCTTGGAGGAGAAGGAGGAGGTATATTCCTCATAGAAGGCGTCCAGGCTCAGGTTTCCCACAGGCAGCCTGCCGTTGTAGGAAAAGTCGTACTGCGTGCGATCGTACTCGGTTTCGGCGACGCTGTTCGGCCTGCCTTTGCTCATAAGCTCCGTGGTCTTGCCGGGGGTGGTGCGGAAGCCCTGTTCCTGCCGGGTCATGCCGATCATGAATTCCTGCCCATCCACGGGGGTGAACCACAGGCGGGCGGTACCGTTCTGCTTCTTGTGGCGGGCTACTCCGTCAAGAACTTCATCCTCGTCGCGGCTTGACAGATCTCCCCAGAGCTGGATTCCCAGCTTTTCCGGGATGATGGGGCCGGTCAGGTAAAGATCGCCGCCCAGCGTGTCGCCGTAGTCGCTTTCCCGCAGGGTGGCGCTCGTGGAGAAGGTTCCCGTCCACTTGCTGCCCACTTTCTTGGTAATGACGTTGATGACGCCGCCCATGGCGTTGGAGCCGTACAGCACCGAGGCGGGGCCACGAAGCACTTCCACCCGGTCGGTCAGCATGGTCTGATAGGCATCGGCAATGGGATGTCCCATTAATCCCATATATTG
>ENA-UEOJ01001076-UEOJ01001076.1-human-gut-metagenome-genome-assembly--contig:-NODE-1076-length-20383-cov-4.163449_pt1 | contig 20383 bp, 10 predicted proteins | sample MGYA00242885_ERZ507886 | MGnify/ENA primary metagenome ERZ507886 (study PRJEB26167, sample SAMN06115505) | human gut metagenome | host: Homo sapiens | place: China:Anhui | collected 2015-08-07... | reverse complement strand
GCCATACGTAAGATCAAACGCTTCATGGAGGACGAGGAGAACCTCTCCAAGTCGGCCCAGAAGATCGTGAAAACCAAACAGCAGCAGGCCGGGGAGGGCGCGACGTTATGATAGCGAAAATGGCGAAATACGACTTTGTGCTCTATGCGGCGCAAAGCGAGGATTTTATCGAAAAGCTGCGCGAACTCGGCTTGGTGGACATCACCACTACGGGCTGGGAACCCTCCGAGGAGGACCGCCAGCTGCTGCTCGACATCGAAGGACATGCCAAGGCGTTCGAATTCCTGCGCAACTTCCGCGCGGAAGAGGGGCGCTGCAAGGCCGGAGCCGAGCCTTTCGCAACGGGCGCCGAGGCCTACGAACACTATGCCGCGGCGCATCAGCAGGCGACGGCGCTCCACGCCGAGATCGGCCGTCTCGAAAAAACGGCCGACGAACTGCGTCCGTGGGGAGAATTCTCGCCTGAGAGAACTCGCTTGCTCGCCGAGCAGGGTATCGTGCTGCGATATTTCTTCACGCCGAAGAGCAATTACGACAAGTTCGAGGCCCAATGGGCGGAACGCTATACCATCGCGCCGATCAACCGCACCGAATCGACGGTCTATTTCGTCGTCGTGGCGGCTCCCGGCGAGGAGGTGACACTCGACGCGCAGGAGATGAAAACCCCGTCGATGGATATCCGCGAAGCGGAACGCCGCATCGCCGAAGCCCGGAAGGAGCTGAGCGCCCTCGACGCCGAATTCTCGCGCGTCGCGGTTTCGGAGAAGCTGCTCGCGGCGCATGCCGCCTCGCTGAAGGAACAGCTGCAGGGCGTGCGCGTGAAGGCTACGGCGCAGCAGGCGGCCGACGGAACGCTGGTCGTCATGGAGGGCTGGGCCGAGAAGGAGACTTCGGACAAGGTCGATGCCCTTTTGGAGCAGTATCCCAACGTCGTGTACCTCAAGGGCGATCCGACTCCTGAGGACGATACTCCCGTGAAACTGAAAAACAACTGGTTCGCTCGCATTTTCGAGCTGGTGGGCGACATGTACGCCCGCCCGAAGTACGGTACGATGGACCTGACGCCTTTCTTCGCGCCGTTCTACATGCTTTTCTTCGGCATCTGCCTGAACGACGCCGGTTACGGCGCCATTCTGGCCCTGCTGGGGGCGTGGATGCTGGCCAAGAACCGGCAACCCGGCATGATGCGTCAGGCCGCGTGGTTCGCCACGTTGTGCGGCTTGACGACGGTCGTCGTGGGACTGGCCTGCGGTTCGGTGTTCGGCGTGAATCTCAAGGAGTACTTCCCTTCGATCCCGTTCTTCGACTTCCAAGGCAGTTTCTTCTCGATCGCCTTGGCGATCGGCGTGGTGCAGATCGTGTTCGGCATGATGCTGAAGGTCGTCATGATCTCGGCTACCGTCGGATTCCGCTATTCGCTCGGTACGCTGGGCTGGCTGCTGGTGATCCTCGGCGGAAGCATCGCCGGCGGTCTGCCGCTGCTCAATCCCGAATGGGTGATTCCGTTCTACACCACCTCGTCGCCCGCGTTCTATGCGACGCTCGGCGTGGGTGCGGTGCTGATGCTGTTCTTCAATTCGCCGGGCAAGAATCCGCTGCTGAACTTCGGTCTGGGATTGTGGGATACCTATAATAATCTGACGGGCATCCTCTCCGATGTGCTGTCGTACATCCGTCTGTTCGCCATCGGACTCTCTGGCGGCATCCTCGCCACGGTGTTCAACGCGCTGGCCGACGGCTTCGTGCCCGAAGGTTCGGGCATCGTCGTGCGGCTGCTGATCATGATTCCGATTCTGCTCGTCGGTCACGGCATCAACCTCTTCATGTCCACCATTTCGTCGTTCGTGCACCCGATGCGTCTGACGTTCGTCGAATTCTATAAAAATGCAGGTTTCGAGATGTCGATGCGTTCGTTCGATCCCCTGCGCAAAATCGAAAATTCGGAAAACAAATAACAACTAAAACAAATTACAATTATGGAATCAACAACTGCAATTATTTTGGGCTATCTCGGCGTAGCGCTGATGGTGGGCCTTTCGGGCGTAGCGAGCTGTATCGGTACTTCGATCGCCGGTATGGCGTCGGTGGGCGCCATGAAGAAAAACGGCGGCGCTTTCGGTAGCTACATGATCCTCTCGGCCATTCCCGGTTCGCAGGGTCTCTACGGTTTCGTGGGCTACTTCATCATCAAGGGCTTCCTGACCGATTCGATGACGCTGCTGCAGGGTGCCGCCATCTTCGGCGCCGGTCTGCTGACGGGTCTGGTCTGCCTCGCTTCGTCGTACTTCCAGTCGAAGGTCTGCGCCAACGGTATCGCCGCTATCGGCAACGGCCACGACGTGATGGGTAAGACGCTTATTCTGGCCGCCTTCCCTGAGTTGTACGCCATTCTTACGGTAGCCGCCGTGTTCCTCATTGCGGGCGCTATCTGATCTGCCGCTGCAGAATTTCTCACGGGCGGAACGTCGGGTGCGATGTTCCGCCCCGTTTTTTTTGAAAATGCTGCCCGAAGCGGTTCCCGATCGTAAAATAATACATTTATTGCATAAAATAGTACTTGTACTCTCGGCTGTTTTACGTAATTTTGTGAAAACTCAAAATCTTTTAAACCCTGACAGATATGAAACCGAACCGATTTATGCTGGCCTTGGCCGCGTTGTGCTTCGCCTCAGGCGGCGCTTCGGCGCAGCAGACCGACGGCAAGTCCGTGGCGCCCAAGACCTACAAGGCCTACATGGTCAGCGACGCCCATCTCGACACCCAGTGGAACTGGGACGTGCAGACGACCATCCGCGAGTACATCCCCCGCACGCTGTTCCAGAACCTCTACCTCATGGAGCGCTTCCCCGACTACCGTTTCAGCTTCGAAGGCGGCGTCGTCTATTCGTGGATGAAGGAGTACTATCCCATGCATTACGAGCGGATGAAGAAATACATCGCTTCGGGCCAGTGGCATATCGCCGGCGCGTCGTGGGACGCCAATGACCCCAACATGCCTTCGGCCGAGTCGTTCTTCCGCAACATCCTGCTCGGACAGGAATTCTATAAAAAGGAGTTCGGCGTGCGTTCGACCGATATTTTCCTGCCCGACTGCTTCGGCTTCGGCTATACGCTGCCGACGATCGCGGCCCACAGCGGCCTGATCGGCATGTCCACGCAGAAGCTCAGCTGGCGCAACCACGACTTTTACGACGCTCCCTACCACAAGAAGAATCCCTTCTCGTGGGGCGTGTGGTACGGCATCGACGGCAGTTCGGTGATCGCAGCCTTCGATACGGGCGGCTATAACTCGGAACTTCCTGAGAATGTGCAGTATAATGAACGCCTGATGGAGCGCGCCGCCCACGGTTATGACAACACCTGCTTCCGCTACTATGCCGGCGGCGGCGAAGGGGTCGGCGACAAGGGCAACAGCGGTACGGTGACCACTTGCCGCCGTCTGACCAAGGCGATCAACGACCCGAACGCCCCGATCGAGATCATCAGCGCCACGAGCGACGACCTGTTCAAGGCCTACCTCGGCCGCAAAGCCGAGCTGCCCTCTTTCGACGGCGAATTGCTGATGGACGTGCACGCTACGGGCTGCTATACTTCGCAGACCGCCATGAAATACTACAACCGCCGCAACGAGGAGCTGACCGGCGCCGCCGAGCGTGCTTCGGTCGCCGCCGACTGGCTCGGTGCGCTGGCTTACGACCAGCGGAAACTCACCGAGATCTGGCAGCGTTTCATCTGGCACCAGTTCCATGACGACCTGACGGGTACGAGTATCCCTGAGGCCTATACGTGGTCGTGGAACGACGAGCTGATCGCCCTGCGGCAGGGCGGCGACGTGATGAATTCGGCGGTCGGCGCGCTGAGCTATTCGCTCGATACGCGCGTCAAGGGTACGCCCGTGGTGGTCTACAACGCCGTGACCTATCCCGTCAAAGCCGTTGTCGAGGCCGAGATTCCGCTCGCCGCCAAAGCCAAGGGCGTGGCCGTATACGGTCCCGACGGCCGCCGCGTGGCCGCGCAGATTCTCAGCCGCGAGGGCGACAAGGCCGTGATCGCATTCGCCGCCGACGTGAAGTCGGTGGGGTATGCCGTCTACGACGTCCGTCCGGCATCGCCCGCCAGATCGTCGGCGCTGAAAGTGAACGGCAATACGATCGAGAACGCCGTTTACAAGGTGACGCTCGACAGGAACGGCGACATCGCGTCGCTCGTGGACAAGCGTTACGGCCGTGAACTGGTCGAGCAGGGCAAGGCCTTCCGTCTGGCGATTTTCGAAGGCAATCCGTCGAACGAATGGCCCGCATGGGAGGTGCTGAAGGAGGTCGTGGACAAGACCCCGCGCGCCGTTACCGACAACGTTTCGGTATCCGTCGGCGAAGAGGGGCCCGTGCGCGCTTCGCTCAAGGTGGAGCGCACGTACGGCGATTCGAAGTTCACGCAGTACATTACGCTGACCGACGGTGCGCAGGACGATCGCATCGACATCCGTACGACGGTGGACTGGAACAGCCGCAATACGCTGCTCAAAGCCGAGTTCCCGATGTCGGTGAGCAACGCGAAAGCCGCTTACGACCTCGGCATCGGTTTTATCGAGCGCGGCAACAACACGGCCACGGCATACGAAGTGCCCGCTCTGAAGTGGGCCGACCTGACCGACGCCGACGGTTCGTACGGCATCTCGGTGCTCAACGACTGCAAATACGGCTGGGACAAGCCCGCCGACAATACGATCCGTCTGACGCTGATCCACACTCCCTCGACCGAAAAACGTTACCCGCACCAGCGCGATCTCGATCTGGGCGTCAATCACTTCACCTATTCGATCGTAGGACATAAGGGAACCGACCGCAGCGGTGTTGTGGCCGCATCGGAACAGCTCAACCTGCCGCTCGTGGCTTACGTGGCTCCCAAGCATGCGGGATCGCTGGGGCGCACCTTCTCGATGCTGGAGTCCTCGACTCCGCAGATCGGCGTGCGTGCGCTGAAGAAGGCCGAGGACGGCGACGGATATATCGTGCGCTGCTACGAGCTGACCGGCAAGCCCGTCGAGAACGCCCGCATCACCTTCCCGGCTCAGATTCTCTCGGCCGAGGAGTGCAACGGCATCGAGGAGAAGATCGGTGCAGCCGAGACCGAGGGCCGTTCGCTGATCGTTTCGGCCGGCAAATTCGCTCCCAAAACCTACCGCGTGCGGCTGGCCGCTCCTGCGCAGAAGTCCGCGTTCGAGGTGAAGAGCACGCCCGTGACGCTGCCTTACAATACGGTGGCCTTCACGACAGACGAGTTCTACACCTATTACCGTTTCGACAACCAGCGCGGCAGCTTCGCCGCCGAGCTGATTCCTGCCGAACTGACTTGCAACGGCGTACGGTTCGTGATGGGCGAGGAGAATGTCAAGGACGCCGTGACGTGCCGCAGTCAGGAGATCGAACTGCCCGAAGGCGGTTATAGGAAACTCTACATGCTGGTGGCCGCTTCGGACAAGGAGTGCGAGGCCCTCTTCAAGGTGGGCGACTCCGAGCAGGCCGTCTATGTGCCGCTCTGGAAAGGCTTCTACGGACAGTGGGGCTGGCGCGGACACAGCGAAGCATTCCTCAAGGATGCGACGATCGCGCATATCGGCACGCACCGCCATCAGGGCGACGAGGGCAACCTGCCTTACGACTTCTCTTACATGTATATGGTTTCTCTCGATATTCCCGAAGGTGCGCGGACGGTGACGCTGCCCGAAAACAAGAACGTGGCGGTATTCGCCATGACGGCTTCGGACAACGGCATCGACGACGTGCTTCCGGTGAGCGGCACTTTCATCCGTCCGGATGTGAAGTAACAAGTTTTTAAGTGGTATAATTAGGCGCTCCGGCCCGGCTGTAAAGCCGGGCCGGAGTTTTTGTGTCAGGACGGCGTTGTGACGCGGTTTGTATGGTTTTGTGCCCGAATTGTCATAAAACGGCGTGAAAACCGCCGATCGGGGGCGCGGGACGGTGCCGGGAGTACGTTTGTGTCCCGGATCGGAAAATACAATTTTGTGACAAAATAGTACCGGATCATGTACGGCGGAGAAATTTGCCGTCCGTATATTTTTCGGTCCGCATCTTATTTCTCAACTTTGTTTTCACAAAAACCGACCGCTTAACCTAAAACTTAAAACCAGATTAGCCTATGGAAAAAAATTCCTGTCTGATTCTTTCCGCTGATTTTTTTGCAGAATCCCGTAATTTATCCTGTTATTTTTCCGTTTTCTGAATCCATGAACCACATCCGCGTCACCGGGTGCGGGGAGTATATTTTAACTAAACCAAAAAACAATATCTATGACCAATTTTGGGCACAAAATCATGCTGACGGTTTTGGTGCTGCTGATTACCCCCCCCCTTGGGTTTGCAGCCGCAACCGTTAATGCCAGCCCCCTGACCCAGACATCCAAGGTCACCGTCAAGGGCGTTGTGAAGGACGCCGCGGGAGCGCCGCTGCTCGGCGTTACCGTCATTGTCAAGGGTACTTCGGTCGGAACCTCGACCAGTATCGACGGTGAATACCAGATCCAGTGCGCCGCCGATGCCGAACTCGACTTCTCGTTCATCGGCTACGAGACGCAGACGCTTCCGGTGGCCAACCGCACGCTGCTGAACGTAACGCTGAAGGAAGACGCGCAGCTGATGGACGAAGTGATCGTCATCGGCTACGGCACCACCACCCGCCGCCGTGCGGTGGGCGCCGTGGACCAGATCAAGTCCGAAGCCATCACCGAACGTTCCGTCGCTAACCTGACGCAGGCGCTGCAGGGCACTTCGCCCAGCCTCGTCATCCAGCAGCGAAGCAGCGACCCCGCCGACAACCAGCTCAACATCAACATCCGCGGTATCGGTACGATGAACAACAACGAACCGCTGATCGTCATCGACGGTCTGGTGTCGGACAACGCCAGCTTCAACAAGCTCAATCCCTCGGACATCGAGAACGTCTCGGTGCTGAAGGATGCCGGTACGGCCGCCATTTACGGTTCGCGCGCCGCCAACGGCGTCCTGCTGGTCACCACCAAGAAGGGCAAGCTGAATCAGGCTCCGACCGTCGAACTCACGGCTATGGTCGGCTGGCAGCAGCCCGAAGTGCTCTACACGCCCGTTCAAGGCTGGCAGAACGCCACGCTGCTCAACATTTCCAAAGCCAATTCGGGGCTGGCTCCCGCCTTTACCGCCGAACAGATCCGCGACCTCAAGGCGCACGGCAACGGCACGTTCTACATGGACGAGATTCTGCGGACGGCCATGCAGCAGAACTACAACGTCAGCGTATCGGGCGGCGGCGCCAATACGACCTATATGATTTCGGCAGGCTATTACGATCAGGAGAGCAACTTCGAAGGTCCCGATTACGGCCGCCAGCGTTACAATTTCCGTACGAACATCACCACCGAATACAAACGCGTGAAGGTAACGGCCCTGCTCTCCTATTCGCACGAGAACAGCAAGACGACGACCGACGGTTCGACCATCGCCAACGCGATGCGTATTCCCACCTATTACTATTACCGTCAGTACGATCCCGTGACGGGCAAATACCTGCTCAACGACAAACTGACCGACCGCAACTCGCTGGGCCTGCTCGAAGAGGGCGGTTACAACAAGTACCGCAACGACTATGTGAACGCCAACCTGTCGGCCGAGGTGAAGATCATCGACGGGCTGAAACTGCGCGGCGTGCTGGGTGCCGATATCTTCGCCGACCACCGCTATACGCGGACGCACGAAGTGATGTTCTACAATACCGACGCTGCGGGCAATCCGGTCGGCGAAGGCCGTTCGGCCAACAACGACAACAAGTCGGAGGACTGGAACAAACGCGCCTACCTGATCAATTCTCAGCTGATGCTCGACTTCGACCGTACGTTCGGCAAGCACCATGTGGCCGCCCTGTTAGGCGCCTCGAACGAGTCCTACACCTCCGAAGCGAACCAGATCTCCTTCAAATGGGCCGATCCCGATCTGGGTATCAACGGCGACGGCACCGAGGCCGTCATTTCGGGCGACGGCCGGTCTTCGGTGACGCCCGAAAACACGACCCGCACCAGCCTCACCTCCGTTTTCGGCCGCGCAGCCTATGACTACGACAACCGTTACTACGCCGAATTCTCGTTCCGTTACGACGGCTCCTCGAAATTCCGTTCCGACCTGCGCTGGGGCTTCTTCCCCTCCGTGTCGCTGGGTTGGCGTCTCTCGCAGGAGGCTTTCATGGAGAGCTACCGCGACAACGTCGGCGACCTGAAGATCCGCGGTTCCTACGGTACGCTGGGCAACCAGTCGGTGGGCGACTACCAGTACTTCACCACCTACAACGTCTATTCGAACACCTATGCCTTCAATAACGTGGGCGTCGGCGGCGCCGGCTTCCAGCTCGGTACCGACAACCTGCAGTGGGAGGTGTCCAAGACCTTCAACGTCGGTTTCGACGCCTCGTTCTTCCGGGGCAAGCTCAACCTCGGCTTCGACTACTTCAACAAACATACGACCGACATTCTGGTCAAGCCCCAGACCCCGCTGATTCTGGGCACCGAGCTGCAGAACTACAACGCCGGCGAGATGCGCACGCAGGGCTGGGAGCTGACGCTCAGCTATGCGCTCAAGAAACGCGACTGGTCGCACTTCTTCCAGTTCAACATCGGCGACTCGTGGAACAAGGTGCTCAAATACGAGGGCTTCGAGGATATTTCCGGACAGGAAGAGTTCTGGCGCATCACCCGCGAGGGGCTGCCGTTCAACTCCTACTACGGTTACAAGACCGACGGCTTCTTCCAGAGCTATGACGAAATCGCCCATTCGGCCGTGCCGACGGGCAAGAGCGTCAAGCCGGGCGACGTGAAATTCAAGGACCGCAACGGCGACGGCACCATCGACGAGAACGACCGCTACTATCTGGGCAACGCCTTCCCGCGCTACACGCTGGGCTTCACCTACAACGTCGCATGGAAAGGCATCGACCTCTCGATCTTCCTGCAGGGCGTTCTCAAGCGCGACATGATGGTCCGCGGCGAGCTGATCGAGCCGTTCCACTCCAACTACGGTTACACGATGTACGAACACCAGCTCGACTTCTGGACCCCGACCAACACCGACGCCCGCTGGCCGCGTCTGACCGATATTTCGGACCCCTCGAACCAGAACAACTACCGCATGGGTTCGGACCTCTACATGTTTGACGGCAGCTACCTGCGCCTGAAGAACATCCAGCTGGGTTATACGCTTCCCGAACGGATTTCGATGAAATTCGGCGTCAAGCGCTTCAAGATCTACTTCAACGCCCAGAACCTGCTTACGTTCAGCAACTGTTCGTTCATCGACCCCGAATCTTCGGAGTTCGGCTCGAACATGAATTCGGGCGGCGCCAACTCAGGCCGCAACTACCCGAACCTGCGTTACTTCGGCGCCGGTCTGAACATCACATTTTAAATAAAGGCGAAAACTATGAAAACGACGATTTTAAAATATATCACCGTGACGTTCGCCGCCGGAGCGATGCTGCTCGCAGGCTGCAACGATCTGGATCAGGAGCCTACCAACAAGTTTACCGACAAGGCTTTCTGGACTTCGCCCGAACGTGCGAACATGGTGCTCAACATGGCCTATAACCAGATGTTCGGCCACGACAAGATCTGGCAGGACGAAGCCCTGAGCGACAACTTGTACGAACAGCGCGGCAATCCCGACACGCGCACGATCCGCATGGGGCAGGCGACGCCCAACACGGGACTGTTCCGCAGCGAGTGGAAATGGGTGTTCGAGGGCGTCAAGACCTGCAATGTCTTTATGAATTTCGTGGACGAGGTGCCGGGCATGGACCCCGAACGGCTCGCCGGGATGAAGGCGCAGATCCGCTTTATCCGTGCATTCCTCTATTTCCGTCTGGCCAATTTCTACGGCGACATTCCCTTCTTCCTGCAGGATATTTCGCTCGAAGAGTCGCGCCGCGTCTCCCGCACTCCCTATCCGGAGGTGATGAGTGCGCTGCACCGCGAACTCGACGAGATCGTCGGCGACCTGCCCACCCGCGACGAACTGAAAGCCGACGACAACGGCCGCATCACCAAAGCCGCCGCCATGATGCTCAAGGCGCGTATGTATATGTACGAGAACGTGCAGCGCACCGGCAATTCGGTTTCGGACAACATGCGCAAGGCCGCCGATATCTGCGACAAGCTCATCCACGAGCAGGGCACCTACGGCACCTACAGCCTGCTGACCCAAGGGTCCGGCGACGGCATTCCGGCCTATGAATACCTCTTTACTTCGGCCGCCGAATACAACAGCGAGGTGATCCTCGACTATGCCGCCGTCGAGCTGAACAAGCAGTGGTCCACGCTCTATTCGATGGTTCCCCTGACGATGGGCGCCAACCTCTGCCAGAAGGCTCCGACGCGCGCGCTGGTGGACAGCTACCTCAATGCCGATGGCTCGGTTCCGGCGGACAAGACCGTCTATGCGAACCGCGATCCGCGTCTGACCGCTACGGTCGTCTACAACGGCTATGTGTGGAAAGACCGCAACGATAAGGGCGAATACGTGACCAAAGGCACGATCAACGTGACTTCGGGCAATGACAAGGCCGGTACGGACAACGGTTCGCCCACGGGCTTCTACACCCGCAAGTATTTCGATACGACCCACGGCAAGAACCTCGAAATGTGGACCAATATCATCATGATGCGTTATGCCGACGTGCTGCTGATGTACGCCGAGGCGAAGGCGTACCTGAACGAGATGGACGCCGCGGTGTGGAACGAGACGATCAAGCCGATCCGCCAGCGTGCGGGGCTGAGCGGCACCGACTTCCCCTCGTCGGGCGATTACACCCAGATCGTACGCGACGAACGCCGTGTCGAGCTGGCGCTCGAAGGACTGCGCTACTTCGACCTGATCCGCTGGATCAATTACAAGGACTCCAAGTCGCAGGGCGTCATCGACCTTTTGAACGGTGCGGTCTACGGCGCCAAGGAGCTGAACGGAGGCCGTCAGATCGACGAATTCAAGTTCAATTCCAGCCGGGACATCCTCTGGTCGCTTCCGCTCTCCGAAACGCAGCTCGTGCCGACGCTGCTGCCCAACAATTCGGGTTATTAATCGTCAATCAAAAAAGTATCGAAAACAATGAAAAAGATATTGAACATACTGATGGCGGCCCTCGTCCTTACGGGCATCTCCTGCTCGGAAGACTTGGAGTACAAGCCCGGAGGCGTCACTCCGGTGCAGACGCTGCTGCTGCCGGCCGACAACTATTACGTGGAGCTGCAGAGCGCTTCGACGGCGACGCTCCGTTTTTCGTGGGAGCCGGCGCTGGCTGCCGACGGACAGCTTCCCCATTACGAGGTGGTCTTCTTCGGCAAGCCCGGCGGCGAGATCGTTTACCGTTGTGACGCCGGTTCGTCGACCAGCGTGGATATTGTCCACAAGGAGATCAACCGCATCGCCAATGCCGCGGGCATCGACGTCGGGGCTGACGGAGCCGTCTACTGGTCGGTCGTGTCGAGCCGGGGCGTGGATACCGCGCCTGTGGTTGCGACGCCCCGCCGGTTGGAACTGACGCGTCTGCTGGGCTTCAATGTGATTCCGGACCAGTTGTTCCTCACGGGCGAAGCCACCGAGGGCGGCAGCGATCTTGAGAATGCCTGTGTCGGCCGCAAGACCGGCGACGGCGAGTTTACCTTCTATCAGCAGCTCGAAGCCGGCAAGGGCTTTACGTTCGTCAGCTCGAAGGGCGACGACCGCACGACCTATACGGTGGTGAACGGAGCGCTGAACGACCAGAGCGCCGAACCCGCCACGATCGACAGATCGGGTGTCTACCGCATCAAGCTCGACCTCAATGTCCGCGGAATCACCTTCGAGCATATAGACCGCGTGGAATTCAATTTCGCACCGCGCACCGAAGACAACGGCAATATGGAGTATATCGGCAACGGCTGCTGGAAATTCTCCGATTACAACGTCAAATTCAGGGAAGAGAGCTGGGGACTCGACCAGCGTTACAACTTCCATCCGGTTTTCGACGGGGTTACGTATGTATGGGCCGGTACGAAAGGCAACGACAGCAGCCCCAGCGCGCTGAGCGGTGCGGAGTATTACATCCTGACCGAGAATCTGTTTACCGGGGATGCCTATGGTCCCGAAAAGTTTAAGTTCCACAGCGATTTTAACGGTAAGAAAGTCGATATCACCCTGATTATGTCCGGTGACGTGGAGAATTGTACGCATGTAATCGAGATCGTCGGCTAAAAAATAATTGAACCTATGAAAAACATACTGAATAAACTGGTTGTTCTGCTGCTCGCGGGTTTTGCACTGGCGGCCTGTACCGAGCATACGGAATATGACGATACCGGCTTCAGCGCGGTCGAAAAACTGCTCTATCCGTCGGACGGCTACGCCCTCGATCTGATCGAACAGGCCGATGCCAACCTTTATTTCGAATGGGAGGTCTCCAAGGTCGGAACTCCCGTCTACACCGTGGTTTTCCTCGATGCGGCCAAAAAGGAGATCGGCCGTTATCTGGCCGACAACAACGGTCAGAAGTCCTCGCTGAAAATGCTCCACAGTCAGCTCAATGCGATTGCCGGCGACGCCGGCATCGAGCCTGACGCTGCGGGCGACCTCTATTGGACGGTCAGCGCCGGACTGGGCGGAGCCGAACAGCTTTCGCCGGCCGAGCCGCACAAACTCACCGTCAAGCGTTATGCTTCGATCGACGCGCCCTACCACCTCTATGTGACGGGCGAAGGCTCCGAGTTCGGCACGGATCCCGCCGCGGCTAAACAGATGCGCGAGCTGGGCGACGGCAAGTTCGAGATTTACACCCGATTCACCGGCTCGTTCAGCTTCATCAACCGCAATGCGGCGGGCAGCAAGCGTACGTTCGGCGTTGCCGAAGGCCGCCTGACCGAGGGCGCCGACGCCGCAGGCACGGGCGACGGCGTTTACCGCGTACTGGTCGATTTCAAGGCCGGTACCGTGAAGATGGAAAAGATCGAAAGCGTGAAATACCACTGGTGCTGGACGCCCGATCCCGATGCCGTGATGGAATATGCCGGCAACGGCGTCTGGAAGCGTCAGATCACTTGGGACGGTGACAACCGCTACCGTTTCGACGCGGTGATCGACGGCACGGATTACATCTGGGGCTACTCGTCGAGCGATATGAGCGATTCGGACATGCCCTCCGGCCTGACCGGGCCGCAGTACAGGCTGTCAATGCGCGAAACGGGCAATATCAATCAGTGGGACTACTCCTTCAAGCATATCGCCGTGCTGAGGAACGTCACCTGCACGATCGTCGTGGACTGCTCGCCCGAAGCCGAGGCGTACTACCACCGTTACGAATTCGACTTCGCGCCCGAAGCCACTCCCGTGACGCTGATCTCGCCCGATGACAACGCCTCCGTCGTGCTGAATGCGCAGGCGGGCGCCAAGCTGACCTTCGCGTGGAACAAGCTTCCCGATTCGGACCCTGCGGGCAAGCTGACGAGCTATACGCTGGTCTTCTATTCGGACGCTGCGCTGGAAAAGGCCGTCGGCCGCAAGGAGGCGCAGTATAACGGCTCCGTGGACGTCTCCTTCTCCGAGCTGGAGTCGATCGCCGATGCTGCGGGCATTGCCGCCGAAGGCACGGGCGACCTGTACTGGGCCGTAGAGAGCAAACTGCTTTCGTGGACGGCGCTCTCCTCCGGCCGCAAACTCACGGTTACCCGCATGAAGGGTATTCCGACCGCCGCCTACATCACGGGCGCCGCTTCGGAGTTCGGTTCCGGCTATCAGGCCCTCAAGGCGCTGGGCGCGGGCAAGTTCGAGATTTTCACCAAGCTGACGACTGACGCCGCAGGGTACAACTTCACCGACGGCGATACGGCCGATGCGCGCAAGTTCGTCGTCGAAGGCGGTGCGATCCGGGAGAGCGACGCAAGCGTCGTTTCGTCCGAAGAGGCCATCTATTACATCCTGCTCGACTTCGGCGCAGGCACGGCGAAGCTCCAGAAGATCGAGAACATGCGTTACCTCTCGCCGAACGTCAAGACCCAGCATACCGAGAAGCAGATCAAGCTGCCTTATCAGGGCAACGGCATCTGGTATGCCGCAGGCGTGGTGCCCTACCTGAGGGACTGGGATGACGACCGCTACTTCTTCTGGGCCGAGGTGGACGGCGTGAAGACGAAGTTCGGCGCCAATCCCGGCATGACGGGCGACCTGAATTCCAAGCCTGCCGAGAACGATTCGCGCTTCCGCGTATTCTGGCCGATCGCCGATGTGAACGGCGACGATGCCGGCGCGTTCAAGATGCTCCACGCCTACCGCGGCAACGACTCCAAGCGGGTGAACATCAAGCTCAACATGAGTCCCGATACGGAGCACTACTACAACTATATCGAGTATCTGGATTAACCAACTCTCCGGGGGAGGCGCGCTCCGCAAGGCGTGCCCCCCCCCGGTAAAAAACGACAGACTTATGAAAAAATACATTTTAGCGCTTACCGCCACGGCGACCCTGCTGGGAGCCTGCGAGGTGGACGACAAATACTACGGCAAAGAGGTGGTGGATCCGGCCGAGAAGCTCGAACCCGCTTACGGGGAGGACTGGACCGCCCATGCCGACAAGATCGACGAGAAGCTGATCGAGAATTTCATGAATACCGACCGCGGCACATTCTGGTATACCGATCAGGACCGCACGAACGAATCGACCTACTGCTACTGGCCGCAGGCTCATGCGATGGACGTGCTCATAGACGCTTACCTGCGTATTCCCGAAGGCGACGCCCGCCGCGACACCTATGCCGGCTACATGTCCAAATGGTACGAGAACAAGGGCAACAACTACGGCAACAGCTATTGGGGAACTTACGGTTTCGGCAATGCCTACACCGACGACTCGGAGTGGATCATCCTGACGCTGATCCGCATGTACGAGGCTACCGGAGTACAGAAGTACCTCGCCGCCGCTCGCAAGACCTACGAGGAGACGGTGATCGCCCGCTGGACCGAAGACGAGAACGGCGGCGGCATCCGCTGGAGCTTCGACGCCGAGAACAGCAAGAACGCCTGCTCGAACGGTCCGGGCGCCCTCTGCGCCATGCGCCTGTGGGCCAACAGCCCCAAAGGAGCCGAGAGGGATCAGTATCTGGCCGATGCGAAGAAGATTTACAACTGGCTCAGCTCGACGCTCTACAATCCGCTGACGGGCGCCGTGTCCGACAACATGAAGAACGGCGTGATCAATGGCGGCGCGCTGACCTATAATCAGGGTACGTTCATGGGCGCCGCGCACGAGCTTTACAAGGCCACGGGCGACGCCAAATACATGACCGACGCCGCGCGCGCGGCGCGTTACACCATGAAGTCGATGGTGACCAACGGGGTGCTGAACAACGAAGGTTCGGGCGACAATGCGCTTTTCAAGGGGATTTTCGTCCGCTATGCGATGAACGTCTGGAAGGACGCTTCGGTCGATAAGGCAGATGCGGGGCTGCGCCGGGAGATCGAGGAGTTCCTGATCTACAACGGGCTGGTCTGCTGGCGCGACGGCGTGGACAAGTCGGAGGGATCGAAGTGGTTCTTCGGCGGATTTTGGGGCGAGCCGGGATCTTCGTGGGACGGCCGTCTGAACGAGCAGGTCAGCGCTTCGACGATGATCGAGGCCATGGCGCTGCTGATCGAGTAGGGCGCAAGGTCCTCAGGACAGGCAAAGAGAAAGAGCGGGTTTCGGCCCGCTCTTTCTTCGTTTGATATGCTCCGCCGGATGTTATGCCGGATTCCGTGTCGTGACTGTGGCGGCTGTTATGCCGGACGTCCCCGGACGTTACGCCGACCGGTCTGCGGCATCTTCGCTCTCTTCGCCCACCTCTTGCCGGATCTGCGAAAGTTTCTCCTTGCGGTAGACTTTGGGCGTGCAGCCGTATTTGGCGGAGAAGCATTTGAAGAAGGTGCCCCGGTTTACGAAGCCCGCCTTGTAGATGATCTCGTCGATCGAGAGCTTCGTGGTCGTGAGCAGCTGTTCAGCCTTGGCCAGCCGGTACTCCTTGATGATGTTGGTCGGCGTCTGGTTGAGGATGCCCTCCAGCCGTCGGTAGAGGTTGCGGATGCTCACGCCCAGTTCGTCGGCGATGAATTTGGTCGAGATCTCCGTGTTGGAGATGTTGTCGTTGATGATCTTCAGCATCCGGTCGATGAACTCCTTGTCGTCCTGATGGAGCATGCGCCCGTCGGAAAGCTCGAAGGCGCTGATCGAGGACTTGTAATAGTCCTTGAGCGACCGGTTGCGGCGGAGCAGCTGCTCCGCCACGGCTTTGAGGTATTCGACGTTGAACGGAAGCGTCAAGCAGATGTCCGCGCCCGACTCCACGCCCTTGATGCGCTCGTCGATCTGCTGGGCCGTCGAGAGCAGGATGACCGGGATGTGCGAGGTCAGCTTGCCCTGCTTGATGAACTGGATGAGCGACAGGCAGTCGGATTGCTCGGAGAGGGCGTCGCAGATGACGATGTCGGGGTGCATCTGTTTCAGCAGCTCGATCATCTCGGTTTTGCCCGACGGCATTTTGATGTTGTAGTCCGCGGCGAAAAGCTCGGCCACGAAATTCATGATCTCCGAATTGTCGTTGACGATGAACACCGTCCTGCGGTTTTTGTCGAACGGGAATTCGCGCCGCGTCACGGTCGGCAGGGGCAGTCCGTATTCTTTGGACGCGGGCACGATGTTGTCGGCGGCCGGGGTGTTTTCGGCCGTGACTTTCAGTTGCGGCAGCAGTACGGTGAAGGTCGTCTGCGCGTTGGGAGTGCTTTCGACCTTGATTTCGCCCTGCATGCGGACCACGATGCTGTGGCAGATCGCCAGACGCAGGTCGCCCTGAAACGAGAGACCGCGCTCGCTCTTGCGTTCGAAATAGTCGAGTACGCGGTAGCGGTCGAAAATCGCTTCGATGTCTTCGAGATTGACGCCCACGCTGTCGTTGGAGGCCGAGATGAGGAGCTTGCCGTTGTCGCTGCGGATCGTGAGACTTACGGCGCCGTTGTAGGGCGTATGCTTGAAGGCATTGGACAGCAGTGTGTTGAGGATCGTCGAAAGTCCGTCGCGGTCGGTCGGCCACACGAGGTTGCGCTCGATGTCCAGCTGGCAGTGGATGCTGTTCTGCTGCGAATATTCGCCGAAGGTCTCGACCATGCTCTGCGCGATTTCGGCCACGGGAACCAGCTCGATGTTTTCGCTTTCGTCGTTCTGCCCCGTGCGGATGCCGCGGAACTCGTGGAGCATGTAGATCAGGTCGTGGAGCTTCGAGACGTTCTGCCGTATGGTCTGCGCGTATTTGAGCACATAGGGGTCCGCCTTGCGGTAGGCGAGTATCTGCTGGCAGGGGGCCGAGATCATCGTCAGCGGCATTGACAGCTCCTGCGTGATGTTCGAGAAGAAGCGCATCTTCGATTCATAGACCTCCTCCTTGCGGCGGATTTCGAGCCGCTGCAGTTTCTCGGCGCGACGGCGTCGGTAGCGGAGCAGGTAATGGCGGATGACGCCCCCGACTACGGCCAGCAGCAACAGCACGTAGAGACATTTGGCCGCCGCGGTCGCATACCACGCCGGTTTGAGACGTATCGGCAGCGAATAGACCGGACTTTCGGCCCCGGTGATGTTGTTGCGGTAACGCACGTCGAGCCGGTAGGTGCCGGCCGGCAGGTCGGCGAACGAGAGTTGCGACGACGCGCCGGTCCACTGGTCGTTGTAGCCGTCCAGACGGCTGTAATAGCTGTAGTTGCTGCCGTTCACGTAGTCGAGCGCCGAGACCGTGATCTCGAAGATGCGCTGTCCGTGTCTGAGCGTCAGCACGCCGTCGCGGGAGAGCATGTCGCCGATGTTGCGGATGCCGTCGTTGAGCCGGATGTCGCGGAACAGCATCGGGGGATTGTACTCCTGCTCGCGGAAGCCCGTATCCTCGATGGTCACCAGTCCGTCGATGCCGCCGAAGAAGAGGGTGCCCGTCCGCGGGTCGGCGAAACAGGCCCCGTCGCTGTATTCGATGGTGTTCAGTCCGTACGAATAGCCGTAGGTCACCACGTAGCCCGTGTGGGGCGAGTACTGCACCAGACCGCGGTTGGTGCTCAGCCAGAGGTCACCCTTGCGGTCTTCGAGAATGCCGTGCACGGTGTTGCGGATGCCCGGAACGTGCGAGGTCGAATCCCGCCGGAATTCGATCAGCCCGCCGCTTGTGCCGAACCACATGGTGCCGTCGCCGCTGCGGTGGATGGCGAAGATGTCGTTGGCGATGGCGCTGCGCCCCGCGTCGAACTTGAAGACTTCGCTGCCGCCGCCGGCGATGTCGTAGCGGACCGCGCCGCCGCCGCGGTTGCCGAACCACATTGCCGAGCCGTTTTCGGGGTAGAGCGTGAAGAAGAAGTTCTTGATCTCCAGTTCGTCGTTGAAATGCAGTTGCTCGACCCCGCGTATCGAGGGCTGCGACGCCGTGCCGCCCAGCGTCACGCGGAATACGCCGCAGCCCACCGTGGCCACCCACAGCGTGTCGGGCGAAGTCTCGTACAGGGCGTGTATGTATTTGAGCGGCGCCGGGGTGCGGAGCGTGCGGATGCGCCGGTCGTCGTACGAATAGTAGTTCAGTCCTTCGCCGTCGGTGCCGATCCAGAGCAGGTTGCGTCTGCTGCGGGCGAAGGCGTAGACCGAATTGTCGAGCAGCTCGCTGTTGTCGGCCGTGAGCTGCTGCACGTGCGCCGGGGTGAACTCCTTGCGGTCGTAGAAGTCGGCGATGCGCAGGATGCCTTCGCCTTTGGTTCCGACCCAGAGCGTCCGCTCGTCGTCGATGTAGAGCGCGCGGACGGGTTTCGAGAGGTTGTAGGGCAGTTGGTTGAAGGTGATCGAGCGGAACGCCGTGGCGTTGCGCGTATGCTGGTAGAGTCCCTGTCCGTCGGTGCCGATCCATACGATCTCCTGCCGGGCGTCGCGCAGCAGCGAAAAGACGCCGCAGGGGATATTGATGAAAAGAACAGGGTTTCTTAAGGCGTGTTCTAAGCTTATGGCATTTGTACTGACAGCAGGAATAACAGTCGGTGCTTTTGTGGCTGATCCGGGCAATGACATGCTGGTATCCGCAAAGGATGGAAATGGTGACATTGTTGTTGTGCTCGACCCCGGGCATGGAGGCTATGACGGCGGAGCACATTCATCTATAACCGGGGATGATGAGAGCAATCTTAACTGGAATATTGCCAAGTATATGAAGGCTGAGCTTGAGACGTATGCCGGAGTACGTGTATATGTCACAAGGGCAAATAATGAGTGGAATACCAATACCGGGAGATCCCACATGGGAAAGTCGGTTGGTGCGGATGCGGTTATAAGCCTTCATAACAATTCATCTTCCAATACGGATACCAATGGATTCGTGGCATATGGTTCTGTAGCTGAGGGGTATGTTGAGCCGACGAAGAATCTTTGTCTTAATATGGCACGATACGCACAGGCAGCAGGGCTTGGACTGTTCAGCGGCGGATATCTTACAAGGACAGGCTCTAATCCCTCGGAGGATTTTTATACGGTTATAGATGAGGGCATTAAGTCGGGAATCCCGACAATTATAGCCGAGCATAGCTTTGTGACTAATTCATCGGATGCATATTTTATGCATGATACAGAGAATATAAGAAAAGTCGGTGTGGCAGATGCTACGGCTGTTGCAGAATATTTTGGACTTTCCAAAAGGACGATAAGCGATGGACAGAGCATAGAGCTTGACAGAAGCTACAGCGCGTATTTTATTCCCGCTAATCAGCGCGATGGCGGGGTGAGCTTTACAAGCTCGGATGAGAATGTTGCACATGTAAGAAGTGACGGACTTATCACGGCTGTCAATGCAGGTACGGCTACCGTGACTTATACATACGCTGATGGAACAAGCGGAAGCTGTACCTTCACAACAAAACCGGTAACGCAGGTCGGCGTGTCAGCCGGAATCAATCCTACTGTATACAGAACGTCGGATGAGATAGCGGCTATTGATAAGAGCAAGATAATTGTCAAGGCAATCTACAGTGATGGAACAAGCAGACAGCAGACATCGGGCTATACGGTGGGCGATATTGACCCATACATGTCCGGAAGACAGTTCGTCAATATATCACATAATGGCTTTAACGCTTCACTTCTTATAAGACTTGATACTACTGCTGCAATAGGAACCTATTCTGATTATTTATATCAGTTAAAGGGAGATTATTCCGATATCTTCACATTCCCGGAGCTTGTTCAGGTATCAGGTGTTTCCGGCTCACCATATACAAGCAATGGTTTTGAGAACAGCGAAAAGCCTACACAGCAGGAGACAACGGCGAGCATAAAGATCTAAAAG
>ENA-UEOJ01001074-UEOJ01001074.1-human-gut-metagenome-genome-assembly--contig:-NODE-1074-length-20405-cov-14.156041_pt1 | contig 20405 bp, 16 predicted proteins | sample MGYA00242885_ERZ507886 | MGnify/ENA primary metagenome ERZ507886 (study PRJEB26167, sample SAMN06115505) | human gut metagenome | host: Homo sapiens | place: China:Anhui | collected 2015-08-07... | reverse complement strand
GGCGGAAAGAACTTCAAAAGAAAGAAAAATAATCGCTAACGAATTTGATTTTTAGGAATTATGTTACAACCGAAAAAAACAAAATTCAGAAGACAACAAAAAGGCCGTCAAAAGGGTAATGCCCAAAGAGGAAACCAGTTGGCTTTCGGATCTTTTGGTATTAAGGCCTTGGAAACGAAATGGATTACAGGCCGTCAGATTGAAGCTGCGCGTATTGCAGTGACAAGATATATGCAACGTCAAGGACAGATTTGGATTCGTATTTTCCCCGACAAACCTATCACCAGAAAGCCTGCTGATGTGCGTATGGGTAAGGGTAAGGGTGCGCCGGAAGGATTCGTAGCGCCTGTTACACCGGGTAGAATTATTATCGAAGCCGAAGGAGTATCTTATGAAATCGCTAAAGAAGCTTTGCGCTTGGCTGCACAGAAGCTTCCTATCACAACTAAGTTTGTGGTTAGACGTGATTATGATATTCAAAATCAAAATGCGTAAGAAGTATGAAAACAGCAGAAATTAAAGAGATGCCTACCAGTGACTTGGTAGAAAGAGTTGAAGCAGAAGTAGCTAATTACAACCAAGTGATTTTAAATCATTCTATTTCTCCTTTGGATAATCCTGCTCAGATCAAACAATTACGCAGGACTATTGCGCGTATGAAGACTGAATTACGCCAAAGAGAACTTAACAATAAATGATGAGCTTGATGGAAGCAAGAAATTTAAGAAAAGAAAGAACTGGGGTTGTGCTGAGCAACAAGATGGATAAGACCATTACAGTAGCAGCTAAGTTTAAGGAGAAACACCCCATATATGGTAAGTTCGTTAGCAAGACGAAGAAGTACCATGCTCATGATGAAAAGAATGAGTGCAATATCGGCGATACTGTACACATCATGGAAACTCGTCCTTTGAGCAAGACTAAGAGATGGAGATTGGTAGAAATAATTGAAAGAGCTAAGTAATTATGATACAAGTAGAATCCAGACTTACAGTATGTGATAATAGTGGGGCAAAAGAGGCTCTCTGTATCCGCGTTTTGGGTGGTACAGGTCGTCGCTATGCTTCAGTAGGGGACGTGATTGTCGTTTCTGTTAAGAGCGTTATCCCTTCAAGTGATATTAAAAAAGGTGCAGTGTCTAAAGCTTTGATCGTACGTACTAAGAAAGAAATCCGTCGTGCTGATGGTTCTTACATACGTTTTGATGATAATGCTTGCGTGTTGCTGAACAATGCAGGTGAAATTAGAGGTAGTCGTATTTTCGGTCCGGTAGCTCGTGAACTTCGTGCTGCTAACATGAAAGTTGTGTCACTCGCTCCTGAAGTACTTTAATTTTGTAAAAGATTTAAGTAATGAGTAAATTACATATTAAAAAAGGCGATACAGTTTACGTAAATTCTGGTGAAGACAAAGGTAAGACTGGTCGTGTATTGAAGGTTCTTGTTGATAAAAAACGTGCAATCGTTGAGGGTATCAACATGGTGTCTAAGAGCACAAAACCGAATGCAAAGAACCCGCAAGGTGGTATCGTGAAGCAAGAAGCTTCTATCCACATTTCAAACTTGAACCCGGTTGATCCAAAGACTGGCAAAGCAACGCGTGTTGGTAGAAAATTAAGTGCTGACGGCACTTTAGTGCGTTATTCTAAAAAATCAGGAGAGGAGATTAAGTAATGAGTAATACTGCTAGCCTTAAGAAAGAATATGCAGAGCGTATTGCGCCTGCATTGAAATCACAGTTCCAGTATTCTTCTTCAATGCAGGTACCCGTACTTAAGAAGATTGTTATCAATCAGGGTTTGGGTATGGCCGTTGCTGATAAGAAGATTATCGAAGTGGCAATTAATGAAATGACTGCTATTACAGGTCAGAAGGCCGTTGCAACCATTTCTCGTAAAGATATCGCTAACTTTAAGTTGCGTAAGAAAATGCCGATTGGTGTTATGGTAACTTTACGTCGCGAGAGAATGTACGAATTCCTTGAAAAATTGGTTCGTGTAGCTCTGCCGCGTATCCGTGACTTCAAGGGTATTGAAAGTAAGTTCGATGGAAAGGGTAACTATACCCTTGGTATTCAGGAACAAATTATTTTCCCTGAAATTAATATCGATAGTATTACCAGAATTCTCGGAATGAATATTACCTTTGTAACCTCTGCGCAAACAGATGAAGAAGGTTATGCCTTGTTGAAAGAATTCGGTTTACCGTTTAAGAACGCTAAAAAAGATTGATAATATGGCAAAGGAATCAATGAAAGCACGTGAAGTAAAGCGTGCCAAATTAGTAGCCAAATATGCCGAGAAGAGAGCTGCATTGAAGCAAATCGTTAGAACAGGTGATCCTGCGGAAGCTTTTGAAGCTGCACAGAAATTGCAGGACCTGCCCAAGAATTCTAATCCGATTCGTATGCACAACCGTTGCAAATTGACAGGTCGTCCTAAAGGATATATCCGTCAGTTCGGAATCTCCAGAATTCAGTTCCGTGAGATGGCATCCAACGGTCTTATTCCAGGTGTAAAGAAAGCAAGCTGGTAATTTTTGTTTTTTAAATATTGTCAGGGCAGTCCTGATTAATTTAATTTATTTTTATATGACTGATCCAATAGCAGATTATTTGACGAGGTTGCGGAACGCTATTCAAGCAAAGCACAGAGTTGTTGAAGTTCCCGCTTCAAATTTGAAAAAAGAAATCACTAAGATTCTTTTTGAAAAAGGCTACATTCTTAATTACAAGTTTGTAGAAGATGGTCCTCAAGGTACTATTAAGGTTGCCTTGAAGTATGATCCGGTTAACAAAGTTAACGCTATCAAGAAGCTGGAAAGAATTTCTTCTCCGGGTTTGCGTCAATATACCGGTTACAAAGAGATGCCGCGAGTTATTAATGGTTTGGGTATTGCTATAATATCTACTTCCAAAGGTGTAATGACCAACAAAGAAGCCGCTGAACTGAAGATTGGCGGTGAAGTTTTGTGTTATGTATATTAATAGGAGGAATCAGCAATGTCAAGAATAGGAAAATTACCCATTAGTATTCCCGCTGGAGTAACAGTTACTCTGAAGGATGATGTGGTTACCGTAAAGGGACCCAAAGGCGAAATGAGCCAATATGTAAATCCTGCTATCAATGTTGCCATCGAAGAAGGCCATGTCGTTTTGACAGAGAATGAAAATGCAATGCTGGATAATCCGAAGCAGAAGCACGCATTCCACGGTCTGTACCGTTCATTGGTTCACAACATGGTTGTTGGTGTATCTGAAGGATATAAGAAAGAGTTGGAACTTGTCGGTGTAGGTTACCGCGCTTCTAATCAAGGCAATATTATTGAATTGAACTTAGGTTATACGCACAGTATCTTTATACAGTTGCCTGCTTCACCGAAATCCACATCGTAATTTCTTATTTTATCTATGTATCTTACGAAATTAAAAAGCCCCGAAAAACTTGTTTTTTCAAACTTCTCAGCCTGTAATATAAACATATTGATGTTCATTTTTCTTCTGCTGCCGTTTAAAAGGAATCCTACATAATCATAATATCCCGTCGAATATATAAGTTCCGACACAAGTTCCCTTATAGTCATAACACCTGCTTTTTTACGGTATTCTCCTATAAAATTTATGAATTTCCTGCACTTTTTAGCGGTCTCTCCGTCACCTTTACTAAACTCGCAAAGACAGTCATAGTAATTTTTTTTACGTCTGTTGCCTTTTATCAATGCCATTTCATTAGCGGTAAATCCTGCAAAATATGACTTCATAACCGCTAAAAGCGGAATTTCCTGTCTTTCGTTATCAATAACCTTTAATACATCGATTATAAGCCTTACTTCATAAGCGGAAAAATATCCCGTTGTTGATGCATAATCCGCAGGAATTCCCATATTACCGAGGGTATCCACATATTCCGGTCCTGCATCTTTACCACTTCTTAAAAGAATTACAAAATCCTTATATGTAAGCTCCTCATTCTCTGCCATAATCTCTTTAATTCTCATAGCTGCAATTTCAGCATTAATTATGCCCTTGGAATCATCGTTATAATCGTCACTTTCTTTGACATACATGCATATATCCGTGTCGGTGTTAATCTCATCCTTGATATTTCCACCGTAATTAAGTGCTGCGTCATCATCATATTCAATATTACCAACGCTTTTTTTCATAATACGCCTGAAAATATCATTAACGGAATTAATAACATTAACGGTACTTCTGAAATTCTTATGAAGTTCAATCTTGCGTTCCGGCGATTGCTCTTCCGTATATGTATTGTATTTGTCTATAAAAATTTCAGGTCTTGCCATTCGGAATCTGTAAATACTCTGTTTTACATCGCCTACCATAAATATATTATTGTAGCCAAACCTGCACCTTGATACGGCATTCAGTATTTTCTCCTGAACGTAGTTACTGTCCTGATATTCATCTATATATATTTCATCATATAATTCAGAAAGTTCATCTGCTACATGGGTATACTTTTCTGTTTTTCCCTCTTTTGACACAAGGATTTCAAGTGCCCTGTGGGCAACATCCGAGAACTCTGCAATTTGCCTTTCTTCTTTGGCCTCCCTGTATCTGTCTGCAAACTCAGTAGTAAAATCAACTACAGCAGTGATGCTTGTCCTTACGCATGCCACCTCGTCTATTATATCTTTATAAGGATAACAGCAGTATAAATCAATTATTTCTGTAATTTCTTTTTTGAGGCTGTTTCTTTCTGCTGTAATGTAATCGCTAAGTTCCTTATCAGTACCTTTTCCTGCCCTTGGTTTTGTACGGAAATTCTTATCTGCATTGTTATTAAGTTCCGTAAAACTATTACATTCAAGAAGCCTTACAACCTTACTTTTATCATCACATAAAACATCCCTTACCCCGCTAAGTCCGGGGTCTTCGCATAATTCTATGAGGTTATCATAGGATTGTGACATCTCATTCAGAAGTTCTTTTATATATGAAAAAAGATATTCTATGACAGGGGAAGCATTTAATTCGTCCTCATTATCAATGTCATATAATTTTGCACAGTCAGAAAGCCATTCCTTAGGCCAAGGGTGGCTTTCTGAGGCATCATAGAGTTTTTTAATAATATCAAAAAAAGGTGCTATTGATTTACCCTGTGTAAGACTGTTAATGGCAGTTATGAGATTTTCGTCATTGTTTTTAAGGCGTTCTTCCAGCAGTTCATTATATACATCTTCCTTAATAAGTTCTGTTTCGCCTCTATCTGCAATCCTGTATGAAGGCTCATAGCCTATGGTATTATAATAATTTTTAAGAATATAACTGCAAAAACTGTCTATCGTCGTGATTTTGGCATGGTTAATAAGAGCAATCTGTCTGATTGCCCGTCTGTTACCGCAATCTGCCTTGAGAATATCTTCAAAACGCTTTGTAAGACGCTCTTTCATTTCTCCTGCTGCTGATTTTGTAAAAGTCACTATTACTATTCTGTCTATATCAACCGGATTCCGTTCATCAAAAACACGGCTTACAATTCTCTCAACAAGAACAGCGGTTTTACCCGATCCTGCCGCAGCACTTACAAGAAGATTACAGTTTCTTTCATATATAGCAGTCTGCTGTTCACTTGTCCAGTTACTCATCTTTCTTATTCTCCAATCCGATTTTTGCGAAAAAATCATCCAGACTTATCTTTTCCCTTACGCGGTATTTTTCTCTTTTAATAACATTAAATCCGCAGATATCGCTGTATTTGCAAAAATCACATGCTCCCTCGTAAGGATTTATTGATATTCTGCCTTCGGTCATCTCATCTACAAGCTCTGACATTCTCCTTGAAGCGTAACCTGCCATTGCCCTAAACTGCTCATCCGTAACAACTTTATCACTGTATGCCACATTATTGTCCCGTCCTTTTTTTACGGGTATTACATTGGACTCTTTATCCATATTATGGTCAAGAAGCCCGATACTGTCATGTCCCACAATCCCCGATGGAATAAAATCCTGAAGAGTATCTTTTTTATCGGTTACCGGATCTTTAAGGGTATTATAAAAAACAGCGGCCGGAACTGCCTTAACGCTATCTTTTTCATACTCTTTAAGTGCTTCGTCAAGATATATGAGAAGCTGGAGTTTTTCTCCCGTAAGTATTTCTTCTTTGCTTATGGTATTTTCCCCCGACTTGTAATCAATAATTTTAATGTAGTTACTGCCGTTTTCTGAAGCTATATCAATCCTGTCGATTTTGCCGTTGACAGTCATGCCATTAATATTACGGATAAAATTATGTTCAAATGCTGCAGGAACAAAACTTCCGGCGTTAATCTGTTCACCCATAGCCCATACGGTTCTGTTTACAATATCGGAAAGTCTCATTTTAAGAAATTCATTGGCTGCACTTTCTTTAAAGAAAGAATACTTATAGTCAGTGGTTATCTTATCAAAGGCTACATTTACAAAATCCTTTCTTTCTTCATCACTGAGGCTTCCGAAATTAAGGCCGTTTTCCATAAGTGTACAGCCCATATATTCAAGTGTCTTATGAAAAATATCACCTATATCAATATTGGTTATCTTATGCTCCTGTCTTTCACCTATCCCAAGTCCGTAGGTAAGGAAATGGGAAAAGGCACAGCCGGCATAGGTCTCTATCCTTGATACGCTTGCGGTAAGATTTTCACTGTAAAGCATTTTTGCGGCTTCTTTTGTAAGATTATCGGACATAACATTCTCATTAAAGCTGTCGATTATTTTGTTAATGATATTGCCATATACATCATCATTAACAAAATAAGAAATTACTGCTGCCAGATTTTTGTCCGCATCATAATCTTTGATTTTGGCATAATCCGATACAAGGTGGAAAGAGTTCTGTCTGTTAGTAAGAAAATCCGTTATATCAGGGTGGTATGGCTTAATATCGTACATATCACTTATTATCCCTATTACCCTTGACGGTCTTATCTCTTTACCATCATCGTTATACCTTCCATAACTTAAATACAGTGTATTTTCAGGTCTTGTAAAATTGAGATACAGGTAAAAATTCTGCATAAATACTTTTTCTTTAGGCGTCGGAGAAAGAACAATCTGCATATCGGAAAGCGTCATGCGTTCCTCCTCAGACAAAATACCATGGTTATCTCCTGTTTTAGGAATAATTCCTTCATTGGCACCAAGTACAAAGAGTACCTTGATATTATCAATTCTTGAACGCTCCAGATCCCCAACCATTACACAGTCATTGGAGGGTGGAATTATCCCCACCTTTATCTCTTCAAAGCCGGCATCCATAATTTCGGCAAATTCTTTTACCGTCATAGGCTCGTCACCTAACATATCATATATTCTTTCAAGTAATGTTACCACATGTCCGTAGCTTTTGCGGAATTCTTCCGCCTTATCCTCATCCTCCGTATTATCTGCCAGCATTTCCATCTCCTCATAGAGGTTTTCTTTTTCCATAAAATCATACACGGCATTGACGTAATCCGAGGCCTTGGTTCCCTTTGTCATATCACTGTAAAATTCTGAAATAAGGCAGCAAAAATCCTCTCTTACTTCATTAATTACATCAAGTCCCATTTCTTTTGACTTGTATGCTCTTACAAACTTTTCACAATATCTGTCAAAACCATTTATACCAAAAGCAAGAATATAATCCTCAAAAACATTGACTTTATCACGTTCAAATCCACAAAGACCGTTTTTCAATACCCGGAACACGGCTTCGTAGGAAAAACGTTCTTTAATAAGTGCAATGATGCCTCTTATATATTCAACCATTGGATTACCTATAAGGCTTCTTTTGTTATCCATAAAAAAGGGAATGCCCGATTCCTTAAAAATTCTGGCGGTTTCGTTGGCAAAATTATCCTTATCCCCAAGAATAACTCCTATATCGTTAAATCGGTAACCATGGGTTCTTACTTCCTTTAAGATGGCCGCCGCAGCATATTGAATCTCTTCTTTGCCGTTTAAATGCTCACTTATATGTATATCCTCCGTATTGCCGCCAAAGGTATTGCCGTTATATCTGAAAATATTTTCTTCCAGAAAATTAAGGGCAGGCGAATTGCGGAAACGATATTTTGAATGGTCGCTTTCAATTCTTTGCATCAAAAAAGGAATACGGACATTATCAGCTATCACTCCAAGCTTCCTTATCATATCCTTACTCATATAAAAAAGCTCATCCATTCCCATATCCGTATTGATGTTATTTATGGCAGGGGATGAAATGGTAACCGTCACTATAATATTCTCCGCCTGCATAGCAATTTTCTCTATCAGCCTGTACTGGACAGGTGTAAATCCTGTAAACCCATCAAATACAACAGTGCTTCCCTTAAGTAAATCGGAATTATCAATGAATCTGTATAAAAGTTCCGGTTTATCTTCAACCGTAACAAACCTGTCCCTGATATAATTCTCAAATTCACTGTAAATAAGGCTTATGTCCTCTAACTTATCCCTGAGTCTGTCACTGCCTGCACTCACTGCTATCTCTTTAAGCATATCAGGCGTAATTCCGTACTGTTTCAGTTCGGAAATCATTGACTTCATCTCGCTTATAAAGCCCTGTCTTCTGCCTGCCTTAATAATACGGAAATCTGACTTTATATTATTAAGTATTTTTCTGACGATAAGATTTTTACCCGTATCGTCAATGGTTTCCTTAAGCTCTATCTGCAATTCTTCAAACACTCTGTAGCAGAGTCTTCCGAAAGTAAGTACATCTATATTAAAAACACCATGCGATGGGTGCATCCTTACGACCCTTTTCTGTGCCTGCAAAGATGACTGCTCCGGTACTATAAATACATATTTTTTATCCGGATTGGCACAGGCTTCCTTAACTATATCCGAATATACATATTCTGTTTTTCCATGTCCCGAAGGACCATATAAAATTTTAATTGACATATTTCCTACCTTAAATGAATACATCTGTAATAATCAGATGTTGGAGTTATTCATGAGTACAAAGACCAAAATACTTGTTTTTAAAATGAAAGAGATAATCTATACTATCGTTTTCGCCGTCCTTGCAATACTGCTCATTATTCTTCTTGTATTAATCATAAAAGGACACAGCAAAAAAAGCAGCGAGTCAGCCAAAAAATCCACCTTTTCTCCGGGTATATATGAAGCATCCATCGTATTGTCCTCCAATCCGGTAAATATTGAAGTTGTGGTGGACCATGAACAAATCAAATCAATAAGTATGGTAAATGTATCAGAAGCCGTTACAACAATGTATCCTCTTATATCTTCATCACTTACGGAAATTGCATCACAGATTGTTCAAAATAATTCGACGGAGAATCTTGTATTTAATGATGAAAATAAATACACCTCAATAATCCTTGTCAATGCAATTAATACAGCCCTTTGCAAAGCGGGGCTCTGACATATAACGATTATATCATATTGAAATTTCCTTAACAATATTTTATACTCTTACCAAAGTACTTAAAAATGTACACTAAATATGTTAAAGGACTAATAATATGAGAGATAATTTTATAAGATGTGCCGCTGTTTCTCCCGATGTGACAGTCGCAGACCCCTTAGCCAATGAGCTTTCGATTAAAGCATATATGGATGAGGCAGCCAAAAATAATGTTTCGGTTCTGGTATTTCCCGAACTTTGTCTTACAGGATACACATGTAACGATCTTTTTTTACAGGATACACTTCTTAAGAACTCTCTTGACGCAGTAATCCGTCTTGCAGAATATACAAAAGATAAGAACTTTATTGCCTTTGTAGGGTTGCCTTTTATGTACGGTAATTGTCTCTACAATGTCGCCGCCGCATTATGTGACGGCAGAATTATCGGTCTTATCCCCAAAAAAAATCTTCCCTCTTATTCGGAATTTTATGAAATAAGGCATTTCACCCCGGGTTTTGACGAATGTGTTAATGTAACAGTCGGTGACTGTTCCGTTCCGTTTGGTTCAAAGCTGTTATTTGCATGTAAAAATATTCCATCCCTTATTATCGGTGCGGAAATCTGTGAGGATGTATGGGTTCCCTCACCTCCTTCCATAAATCATGCCCTTGCAGGTGCTACGGTAATCGTCAACTGCTCTGCCAGTGATGAAACTGTCGGTAAGGACCGGTACCGCAGGGATTTGATTTCCGGTCAGTCAGCCAGACTTATATCTGCCTACATCTATGCAAATGCGGGTGAGGGTGAATCCACACAGGATCTTGTATTCGGCGGACATAATATAATAGCCGAGAACGGAACCGTTCTTGCGGAATCAAAGCGTTTTAAGAACGGAATAATCTATGGTGACACAGACCTTGACAGACTTAAAAATGAGCGCAGAAGAATGACAACCTTCCCTAATGTTTCAAAGGATTATACTACTGTTTATTTTTCCCTTGCAATTAAGGGCCTTTCATTAAACAGGTTTTACAATATGACGCCTTTTGTCCCATCATCCGTTGAAGAAAGAGAACTTCGCTGTGAAGAAATCCTTTCCATCCAGGCAATGGGACTTAAAAAGAGGCTTAAACACACGGGCAGTAAGCATGCAGTCATCGGTATATCCGGCGGCCTTGATTCAACTCTTGCCCTTTTGGTAATCGTCAAGGCTTTTGATATGCTTTCGATTCCTCGCGAAAATATAATTGCCTACACGATGCCTTGTTTTGGCACAACTGACAGGACTTACAACAATGCCTGCAATCTTGTTGCCGCATTACATGGCACTCTCAAAGAGGTAAATATCAAAAATGCCGTTAATATCCATTTTGAGGATATCGGTCAGGACCCTGACAAACACGACATAACCTACGAGAACTGTCAGGCAAGAGAAAGAACACAGATTCTTATGGATGGTGCCAACCTGTATAACGGTATGGTTATCGGCACCGGTGATTTATCAGAGCTTGCTCTTGGCTGGGCAACCTACAATGGCGACCATATGTCGATGTATGCCGTCAATTCAGGTATTCCAAAGACCCTGGTGCGCCACCTTGTGCGTTTCTATGCCGATACCTGCAACAATGGCACCTTAAAAAACCTGCTTTTGGATATACTTGATACTCCTGTAAGTCCTGAACTTCTTCCTCCTGTGGACGGCAAAATCTCCCAGAAAACAGAGGACCTTGTCGGACCTTATGAACTTCATGACTTTTTCCTTTATTATATTTTACGTTTTGGATTTGCTCCCGACAAGATATACAGAATTGCAAAAATTGCGTTTAAAGATGTCTATGATGACGCTGTAATCCTTAAATGGCTTAAGGTATTCTACCGCCGTTTCTTCAGCCAGCAGTTCAAGCGTTCCTGCCTCCCTGACGGGCCTAAGGTCGGCTCTGTTGCCATCTCCCCAAGAGGCGACCTGCGCATGCCTAGTGATGCCTGCAGCAGGATATGGCTGGACACGATTGAGAAGATGTGAACTGGCGAGGTCGGGGGTGTGAGCTGGCGAGGCCGGGGTATGAGCCGGCGAGGCTGATTTCCGCTGTTTGGGTAGAGATTCCCGGGCGACAGCTGTGGGATTCTCTACCTTTTTGGCTGATTCCCACTTTTTGGGTAGAGATTTCTCAAACGCAGTCGCCAAGGAAAGAAATACGGCACAGCAGTTTATACCCTCTGTGCCGTATTTGCAATGTTTATGTGATAGTACGTTAATTGTTACTTATCTTTGATTATTTGACAGAATGACTTTTTCTCTTATCAAATACCATTACACCTGTCAGAACACCGCCGCTGATAAAGAGCAGTGCGATCCACAGCATAAGATTGTTGTTGTCACCGGTTTTTGGGCTTTCTGCGCCGGTGCTCGGGTTGGTTTGCGTAGGATTGGTCGGTTCTGTTGTGGAGTCGGTAGCCGGAATCTCAACTACCGCCTTCTTGTAGCCGCAAACCTTGCATTCTTCATGCTTGGAACCCTTTTTGGTTGTGGTCGCTTCCTTATCAACAACCCACTTGAAATCGTGAGCCGCCTCGTCCTTCTTTTCGTGGCAGCGAGAGCATTCTTTCCAATGATTGTCTGTGTCCTTGCTCCAATCGCTTGCCCATGCGTGCCCGAGCTGTGTACCTGCTGCCGTAAAGGTTTCTGTTGTGCTGATCTCTCCGCAGGAGCAGCTCTTGAAATATACTGCATCGTTGGTGCAGTCGGCAGCCGACTTGAGGGTTTCCGGCTTCTGAATTTCCTGATCGTAGGTATGGGTATGGGGAATTACCTTGTATGTTACAATAACGGTTTTGTCTGCGTCCATCGTAACATTCAGGATATTGGAAAGTACGTCTGTTGGAACGCCGTTCACAGTAACAATGTCGATTTCATAGCCGTCATCAGGGGTAAAGATAACCGTTTCGGTGGAGCCTTCGGTCAGTCCGGTTTTACTTGCGGAAATCGTTCCGTGACCGCCGTTTACCTGTGTTGTGAGGCTATAGGTGGTGACCGGTGCGTTCTTGTAGGTCGCTTTCACACTGACTTCACTGTCAGGCATTATGAAAGTAGTGGTTTCACTGTTCGCACCTTCAAGAGTAGCGCTGCCGTTTTCTACTACCCACTTATCAAACACTTTACCGTCAGGAGCCGCATTTGCGGTCAGAGTAATGGTTGTGCCTTGCGCCGCTTTACTGATTTCGCTTCCTGCACCGATTGTCGCTTTGCCGTCCGTTACGATGATGGAATACTCTTTACTCTCCCAGATTGCATAGAAGGTAGTATCCGAGCTTACTTCATAGGTCGTGCCGGAAATAACCGAACCGTCGGCACTGGTTGACCAGCCCTTGAATTGCTTGCCTTCCGGTTCAGTAAAACCGCAGGCGGGCAGGGTGTAGCTGCCGGAAACGCCGGTGACATCTGCCATTGTGCCGCCGCCACCGTTGGCATTGAATCTGACGGTATGCTCGGTAGGTGCAGGAGGCTCGTCCTCCTCGAAGATAGCTTTGACCTCCACATTGCTGTCCGGCATGGTGAACTTGTTGTTGGTGATTACAAGCCCTGCCGGAGATATGACCTGCCACTCCTTGAAGCGGTAGTCCTCTTTGGGCGTTGCGGTCAGGGTGATTTCCGTACCAGCCACGGCCTTGTCAGGAGATGCGGAAGCCGTTCCGTTGCCGTCCGGGCTGATGACCTTCACATGGTGCCTCCTGTATATTCTGACTGTCGCCGTAGTTTCGTTTCCCGCGTTGTCAGTCGCGACCACGGTATATTCCGCTCCTGCGTCATTGTTGCCGCCGTCGGGTGCGGGGAGAGAATAGGTGGGACCGTCTTGTGGCTCGCCGTTGATGGTCACCGACTTGATGCCGGAGGATGTCTCTCCCGATGCAGCCGGGTCGCTCACGGTGAAGGTGTACGCGCCGGGATTTCCATCGATGTTATCCTCGACGGTGTAGCTTTCGCCGTCCGTCAGAGTTTCCATAACTGGGGCTTTCGTGTCCCTCTCAAGCACATGACCGCACACAGTGCAGAGCTGCTTCTGATTGCTCCAGTCGCCGGGAATGTGTTTGTCGTTTTGTTTGGACATTTCCGCGGCGGGGTCCCGCGCGCCGCATTTCTTACAGGCCCAGATGTGGCAGCCGTCCCTGTCTGTCCAGCCCAATTCATGGCTGCATGTGCTTTCATAGCAGCGCAACTCCAGCTTGCCGATCACACGGCCGTAATTGCAGGCATACGGCAGGCTCAGCCGCTGCAGGTCCACGCGCCCGTTTTCGTTGGGGATGAGAAGCTCCGTCGTGGTTCCCCAGCCCCATTCATACTGTCCCTGACTGCGGCGCCACTGCCACCCTGTTGCGCTCAGCTGCACGGTCTTCCCGTCCGAGGCTCCGATTTTGACGTTCTCTTCATGAAGCAGTCCAAACTCCGGGTTGAACAGCACCGACGTCCAGCCTAAACGGTTTGAGCCTCTTCCGATCGCGACTGCAGGACCACCGCTAATGGCTGCGTCTTCATACTGGGGGTTCGGATAAAGCGGGAGGGACTGCGCAGTAAGCGTTGTGTCCTTGATCAGAATGTTCCCGCTGTCGCCGTTCATGCCCCCGCCGATGCCCGCGCCCCACCAGCCTTGCGCCATCACTTCGCCGCCGGTGATGGAAATGTCACGGCCCGAACCATTTCTTCCGCCGCCGATGCCCGCGCCGGCATAGTTACTCCAAGCGTTGACCGTTCCACCGGAAATCTCGATATGATACGCATCTTCCGAGTTGTTCTGTCCGTCTTGATCGCCGCTGCCGATTCCGGCTCCGCATGTCGAGCTGCCGGCATTCACCGTGCCGCCCTTGATATAAATATAGCGTCCGACGCCGCCCTGACCGCCGCCGATCCCTGCGCCTTGCGAAACGGATCTCGCCGTCAGCTTGCCGGAATACACATAAATCCACTCGCCGACGCCGCCGCCCTGACCGCCGCCGATACCCGCACCGAAAGCGCCGCTGGTCGCAAGAATCTCACCGCCATAGATATCCGTCGCCAGAGAGCCGAAATGAAGGTTCATGCCGTGTCCCTGCGAGAAATTCTTGATTCCGACCTTTGAGCCTCCGATGCCGGCGCCATAAGTGCCGCCCTGACACGTGAGCTTTGTCCCCGTCTGCACCAAAACCCGGAGATAACCATCGGTTTTGTTTTTCTGCAGTGCGGCGAAGTTCTCCGCGCCGATCAACTCGCTGTCGTTGCCGATAAAGTACAGACAGGCAGAGGCACCGCCGTAAAGCTCGATGGCAGGGCCGTCCTCGGGTGCCTGAATGCGGACGCCGTCCAGAAAGATGTGCGGTGTATTGTTCTTGCCATCAATTTTGATCCGGTATTGAAAATACCAGTTCGGATCTGTGGAGCCCTTGATCAGATATGTCTTGCTGTCCTTGATTTTCAATTCTTTGTTCTGCTCCGTAAGGTCCACTATCTTGTCAAACGTCGTTGGGACGGAAAGCTTGACATCCGGTAGCTCATCCGCAGCAAAGGCCGCTGTCGGCAGCAGCGTCAGCACCATGCAGCATAGGAGCAGGATGCTAAGTATTCGTTTCTTCATTTCTTGCTACCTCCGTTTTCGTATATGTCGGCTCAGTCAAGAGCGGTGATCGTAATGGTGCCGCTGAACTCCACAAGAAGTGTATTGTATTCCGATTGCTCAAATAAAAATTTCAATGTTATATCTCGGGCTGATGCGTCATACATTCTGTTGAAGTTAAAGGAATGATAGTCGTTACTATACGGAAGTTTTGCTCCATCTCGTTTTATGCGTGTGATATTCCTGCAAAAATCTGCATCCTCACTGCTGTCTGTCATTTGGATGCAATAATAACCGGTTTTGTCGGAAGCGTTCGAGCCGACTCCGAGAGAGCCGCTTATGATGACGTTGTATATATGCCCCTTTTTCAGCGTAATTTCATTTGGGGAAGCTGAAATCAGACCGCCTCTGTTTATTTTTTCAGTAAATCCAATTCTTGCGGAACAGTTTTGAAGAAGAGCCGTCCCTACTGACGCTTTTGCATGAAAATACCCGGAGCTTCCGCCGTTCTGACCAGCGTCACCCTTGTCTCCCTTTTCGCCGTCTATGCCGTCTTTTCCGTCGGTACCCGCCGCCTTCACGCCGGTGTCGGTTTCTCCGATCCACCAGTTGCCGTTTTCACCGATAAAAGGTGTTTTACCGTCTTTGCCGTCAGAGCCGTTTTGTCCGTTTGTTCCATCCTTGCCGTCGGCTCCGTCTTTACCGTTTATACCGTCGACTCCGTCCTTGCCGTCAAGACCTTTCAAAACCGAAAGGTCGTACAGGTTCAGCCATATTTCGTCGCCGACATAACGCCATTGCAGGGTGTTTTCGTTCACGCGGAACTCCGGTGTTTTTCCGTTTGCTCCGTCCTTACCGTTCTGTCCGGTAGGACCTGTGATGTCGGCTATCGCAACAAGATTCTGCCACTCATCGCCCTCGTAACGCCACTGTATGTGGGTTGCGGCTCGCTGCACTTCTATGTTTTTACCGTTAATGCCGTCTTTGCCGTTTGTACCGTTTATTCCGTTTTTACCGTCGATGCCATTCTTTCCGTTGGCTCCGTCCTTACCGTCAGAACCGTTGATTCCGTCTTTACCGGCTTCTCCGGCAGCACCCCTCAGCTCGTCAAGAGCCACAAGGTTCTGCCAGTCGGTTTCATCGCTGTATTTCCACTGGATCGCCGTGCCGTTATTGCGCACCTCCGGCAGTGCGGTGTCGGCTTTAGCCGCCTTGCTCCATCCTATGGCAAGCACAATGCAAAGTGACATAAGTACGGCGCAAAGGGCCAAAAGTGTACCTGTGAGTAGTTTTTTCCCTGTTTTCATCTTCTTTCCTCCGTTCGGAATTGTTTATCACGGCGAAGCTTTGCACCGCTGCCCACGCCGTAAATGAGCGGCGGCTGACCGGCTTATGCTTGGTCTGCTTTGTACTTATCCACAAACAGGGCGACGCCCTGCTCTAAGACCTCCATCTGGGTTTTCAGGTAATATTCGTCCTCGAACATGGCATAATGTACGCAGGCGCGGACGAAGATAAAAATCAGCGGCGTGATGACCGTGTACGGAATACCTATTTTAGGTTCCAGTCGCTTGGCATACTCGGTATAGCGCTCGTTGACACCTTCAAAAAATTTCTTGCCGTACTCGATATACTTCGGGTGCGTATAGATCTGATACATCAGCCGATATTTCTTGCCATGCTTCTTTGCAGTCCAATAAGGTACTTCCTTCACAAACCGGACGACATCCTTTGGGTCGATAGGTGCCATCTCCATAAAGTCATCCTCGACTTTTTCCATACAGTATGCCGTTGATTCAATGATCAGTTCGTCAAGGTTTTTAAAATATGAATAAAGATTTGCTTTTGTGCAGCCGCAAGCATCGGCCAGTGCTTTGATTCCCGTGCCCGTCAGCCCGTTTTCAGCATAGCACTCGAAGCACTTTTCCATTAGTTCACGCTTGCGTGCGTCGTGCTGTTGCTCAGTTGTTTTCATGTTGATTTGCTCCTTTTATATATACCGACCGTTCGGTTATGATTAGTATAACATAGAATTGTGCCGATTACAAGAACTGTTCGAGAAAAAACGAAGAAAATCAAAATTCAATATAAACCCATAAAAAGTCCTTACATAAAAAAAATAGTGTCTTACCTCAACGTTCAAAACCGTACTAATAAAAATATCTTTGTTATCTCGGGCTTTTTCACCCTGAAACCTCTGTGTCTTTTTATTCTGCTTTCAGCCGGAATAGCAGACTGCTCTTGCCACCTTTCTTGTGTTAGCGCTGATTGATTTCAAGAAGCCTCGTTTTTTTGAAGCCACGAATTCTGGGCTAAAGTATTTGCAGATGAGTTATTTCCTGTTGTTGATGAAGAACGATATTATTCCTTAGCCTATACCGACCATAGCCGCTGACCTCAAGCTCTCGGCGGACATCGCCCGCCGCGGAATTCATCAAGAGTTTTCTTTTATCTTCCATTTAAAGACAATAAGCTATCGTCAAATTTTAATTGCTGGCAATCATTCGATTTAAAATACATATGTTTACCACCTTTTCAAGCCTATAATAATTATAACTCTTGTCAAACAAAAATGAGGTATTACTCAGTACAATATTAAATTTTCAATGTACTATGAGGTCAAATTTTGCCCCCTGTATCATGACATTGAGGTTGGTTCTCTACCTTTTTCGGTCGTTTTCCGCTGTTTGGGTAGAGATTCCCGACCGGCAGCAATTGGACCGGTAGAGATTCCCGACCGGCAGCTATGAGAATCCAGCACTTTATTTCACCAATCCAGTTTTATAATCACCTGCACCGTTTTAATGGTTTTAAAGCCAATTATTTGCACCCAAAAAGCATCTAAACATAAAAAAATGGTGTCCCCTGATAATTCTGTGTCATGCCCCGGGATTCCGGGAACACATTACAGGGTACACCACTTTTATATTATTAACCTATGACTTCTTTCATTGTGTAATGTCCTGCAGGCTGTCCTTTGAGGAACTTAGCTGCTTCAACAGCACCTTTGGCAAATACACTCTTTGAATATGCAGTATGAGAGAATGTTATTACTTCGTCTTCGCCTGCGAAAATAACATCATGCTCGCCTACTATTGTTCCGCCTCTTACAGAAGAAAAACCGATTTCGTTCTTAGGCCTTGGAATTCTGTCCTGACTTCTGTCGAATTTGTATTCATATTTCTCAGGGAGGCTTTCATTAATAGCATCACCTAAAGCAAGTGCTGTGCCACTTGGTGCATCAACCTTGAAATGATGATGTTTCTCAACGATTTCAATATCAAAACCTGCTTCTGCAAGTAATGGCGATACTGATTTAAGCACCTTAAATAAAGTATTAATTCCTAAAGACATATTAGCTGATTTAAGGACAGCTACCTTCTTTGATACCTCTTCAACTCTTGCAAGCTGTTCTTCAGATAATCCTGTTGTGCATAATACTACAGGAATTTTCCTTGTCTCAACATAATCAAGCAATTTGTCAATTGCCTTTGCTGATGCAAAATCAATGATTACATCTGCTTCAACATTGCAGTCATCAATATTGGTAAAAACAGGGTATGGATTCTGTCTGTTATCGACAATATCTATTCCCGCAACAATTTCTGCGTCTTTGTCAGCGGCAACAATTCCTGTGATGACCTGACCCATCTTACCGTTGCAGCCGTGCATAATTATCTTAACCATTTTCTGTACCTTCTTTTATATTAATCCGAAATTTTTCATTGCATTTTTGAGAACTTCAAGGTTCTTTGGCTCCATTGGAGAAAGAGGTCCTCTGAGTGGTCCTACTTCAAATCCCATAAGATTAAGGGCATGTTTTACAGGAATAGGATTAACTTCAACAAAAAGTGCCTTGATAAGCTCTATTGACTTAAGCTGGAGTTCACATGCTTTCTTGACATCACCGTTAAGGAATAATGTAGGAATGTCGTGGGCAACCTTAGGTGCAACGTTTGAAAGAACTGAGATAACACCCTTTCCACCAAGTGACATAATAGGAACTATCTGGTCATCATTGCCTGAATATATGTCCATCCTGCCTTCTGTCAAAGCTGCAAGTTCTGCAACCTGTGAAAGATTTCCTGATGCTTCCTTGATACCTACGATGTTATCCACTTCTTTAAATAATTTAGCTGCTGTAGCAGGTAAAATATTACATCCTGTTCTGCTTGGAACATTGTAAAGAATGATAGGAATTTTAACCGAACCTGCAACCTTGGTAAAGTGTGCGATAAGTCCTGACTGTGTTGCCTTGTTGTAATAAGGTGTTACAACAAGAAGTCCGTCTGCGCCTGCTGCTTCTGCTTCCTTTGATAATTTAACTGCTGTCTCAGTACAGTTAGAACCGGTTCCCGCAATAACAGGTATTCTGTGATTAACTGTCTTAATGCAGAATCTTATAACCTCTGAATGTTCTTCCTCACTTAATGTTGCTGATTCACCTGTTGTTCCGCAAATAATGATTGCATCTGTCTCATTTGCAATCTGGAACTCAAGAAGCTCAGCTAACTTCTCATAATTAACGCTTCCGTCAGCGTTCATTGGTGTAACAATGGCAACACCGGCACCTGTAAATAATGACATAATATATCTCCTTCCATATATAAAATTTATACTGATGTAAACAATGAATGTCCGCCTGACAGACATTCTGTTATTTTAAATAAAAAAAGAGTTCCAAAAGGAACTCTTAAAGTCATAGGTTATAATTTAACTTTAGGTAGCTCCCCATCTTACGATGACAGTCATATACATATTATATATATGCCCAGCTTGCATTAATACAGGTTAATACAGCTTCGGCACCGACTCCTTTCCATTGTCATCATCTATTCCTGTCATATCAGACAATGTACTGTTAATCAGTGCAACCTCTACACTCTTTTTTATTTAATGATAGTGTATCACTTAATATATACTATGTCAAATAAATAATTTTATGCCTGTAAGTCCGGCTCCCGGCAGGAAAAATCTTGCTGCCTTCGGAACAAATTCCGATAGAATATAAGTAAAAAGAACCAGTCCCGCTCCGGCAAGAAAAACATAGTATGTATTTTTAAGCACTCTGCTTATTCCAATTAATATAAATGAAAAGATTATCATATAAATAAATTTTGTAATGTTAATCAATAGGATTGCATTACCGACAGAAATATCAAGTGTAAATCCTGACATTTCCATAATTGATTTAATGGAATAATTATAATAATTAATATCAAAAAGTCTTGATTTAATCAGATAGTAAAGCAGCAATGACACAAGGAAAAGTACTACAGCTACGCTCATTGTAATTAAAATGCGGCATTCAAACAGCTTTTTTCTGCCATAATATGAAGTTTTAATAAGGACATCCGTCCTGCATCTGTAATCATTACAAAATATATTGCATATAATATACGCAATAAAAATAATTACGGTAAATTCCATTCCAATGGATGCAATGTATTTCTGCA
>ENA-UEOJ01001047-UEOJ01001047.1-human-gut-metagenome-genome-assembly--contig:-NODE-1047-length-20787-cov-3.541236_pt1 | contig 20787 bp, 20 predicted proteins | sample MGYA00242885_ERZ507886 | MGnify/ENA primary metagenome ERZ507886 (study PRJEB26167, sample SAMN06115505) | human gut metagenome | host: Homo sapiens | place: China:Anhui | collected 2015-08-07... | reverse complement strand
CTTGCTCCCTACCCTGTTTACCGCATGCGGTAGTGATAACAACAATGATCCAGCAGACGATATTAGCGGACTAACCGTTAATACAGACCTTAAAAACAATGAAGTTTCCGCAAAGGGAGGCAGTTTCTTTCTCCAAATAAAGACCGATGGTAAGTGGACCGCCTCCAGTAAGGATAGTTGGTGTACAATAAATAATAAAGAAGGAAACGGAAATGCCTCTACTATCTGTTCAGTATCCGCTAATGATGGGGATGAACGCTATACTGTTATTACTGTAACATCCAATGGAAAGAGTGAAAATGTAACTATCACTCAAAAAGAAGGAAATGGTAAAGAGCCTGATCCGGATCCTGATCCATCAGGATATGCAGGAAGGATTGAAATTCCTAAATTATTAGGAGGGAACATGAATCAATTTATCACTCATAGCACCAAACGAAACGGTAAAGATTATCCAACATATAGTATAGAATATAGTTATGAGTATAAACATTGTTATTGGGTAGCTTATCGTTTTGACAATACAACAGGAGGCAGTGTAGGACGAAATGAGAATTATCAACCTGATCCCAACATTCCTAAGCAATATCAAACCTACAAAGACGATTATAATTTCAGTGCCAATGGATATACAAGAGGACACTTATGTGCTTCATCCGATAGACAATATTCCGTAGAAGCAAATAAACAAACTTTCTACATGTCAAATATAAGTCCACAGTTACAAACAGGATTCAATCAAAGTGGAACTACATGGGATAAAGCAGAAGGAGTCGTACAAAAATGGGGAAAAATAACTCAAGCAAGCGACACTCTTTATGTCATTAAAGGTGGCACCATAGGTCCTAACAAAATTAAAGGATACATTGATAATGGAATCGCTATACCTAAATATTTCTTTATGGCTGTTCTTTATTGTAGCAATAAGAACTATAAAGCTATAGCCTTTTATCTACCACATGAGAATCTCAAAGTTCCACCTTACTCTAGCAAAGAACTTAAAGATTATGTATTGTCAATAGATGAATTAGAAAAAGAAACAGGATTTGATTTTTTCATTAATTTACCTGATGATGTAGAGAAGCAAGTTGAAGCTAATTATACATTAAGCGATTGGAGCTGGTAATATAGATCTAGCATTTTAGAGAGAAAATTTAGCTCTATGTGTTGAATGTCACATAGAGCTATTTTTTAGTTGACAATGCAACTTATCTTCTCACCACAAAGAACAGCACATAAAAGACAGACCTACACTATAAAAGTCTGTCAAAAAGCAGAACTATAATTCTCGGATAACAATTCAGCACATCCTTCTGCAATAGCCTGCATCATCTCTTTTCCTTTTTTCGAGGAATGCTGTTTCCGGTATATAACAAAGAGCCCCCACCCCCGATGTTCCAACTATGCTCAGTCGTTGCAAAGGAGTCAGTTCATTGTCATTCACACCCTGTTTCTTAAGCAGCCGATGAAGTAAATAACGCCCATACCCATCAGGGAGACTGTCTTCAAAAACACCAAAGTTTCCCCAAAAAGGTTGCGGTTTAGCAATAAACAAATCAGGTTTTAATGGTAAGTCAAGCGGAGAGATAGAAAATCCGTCAGCCAACCATTCTCTATCATACTGAAATGCGCATAGCCGGTTATCTGGTGTCATGCTGAGAGTTCCAACACTTCTACTGTGATAGGTAACTATCAGTTTATTTATAAATTTCATTACGCCCCTTCTTTCTATTTTTATTCTTATTAATCATCTCCAGCTCTTCCATTGTGTTGAATAGCGGTTCGGATAGAAGTTCTTTTATTGCTTTGGAATAACCCAACGCTTTTGCTAACGCCACATAAGAGGCCAATGAGATAGTATGCTTTTGCTCGAACTTGGCAATAGTAGGCGTCGGAACTCCGCTAAGTTCAGTAAGAGCCTCACGGGAAAATCCTTTCTCAAGCCTTCGTTTCTGCATGTTCTGAGCGAGAATTGCAAGTAACTCTTCCTTTCTTTCTATATCAAAATTATAAAGCAAAGCATACCATTGTATTCAATTAGTCCGCTATTCGCACTATTCAGATACTATTGTATCTAAATATAAAGATAGCTACTTTCTCAGAGAACAAAATATAATGGAGTATTTTCATATAGCAACCACTATACGAACTCAAATAAAATAGAAGAACAACAGCAGCACAAGATTTACTCCAATCACCGTTCCGAATCCTCCCAGAATCCAGGGGCGTAACTTACTGCCTTTCCCTGCAAAAAACAAAGCATAAAACATATTCACCAGGATATTACTGATAATAGCCTGCATACTGCATGCCACAACAATCAGCACAGCAACACTTCCTGTATTCTGCAACAGGTTCAGTATAAAAGGTGTAATATCGCTAAGTCCGGACACAAAAGAGAGCAGATTCAATCCGCCTGTACCCGCATAAACCAACGTATAATGTGTCAAAACGGTAAATATCACGAAGAGAGTGGCAAAAATCAGGGCTACCTTAAACTCAAGCGGGTTACTGCTGTCCTCCTCTTCCGAGTCAGCCGACAGGTCTTTGGAACGTCGCTGACGGGAATGGATGAACCACGCGACAACAGCAGCTACCACAGACATTATCAACAGATAAGGATAGATAGACATAAAAATCTCTCTGCTAAAGATCAGAATCAATATCATAAAGCGCAGAAACATCATGCTGACTGCAAGCAACATGGCAGCTACATACTCGTTCGCCTCCTGCGCAGAAGCTTTTCGGCTCTTGCGCGCCAGTACCGAAATGGTAGCGGTACTGCTATACAGTCCGCCGATAATACCGGAAACCAACACTCCCGATTCATGAAACACATATCGCTTTAACAAGTAGGATAGATAGGAGATACCCGATACGACGACCGTCGCCAGCCAGATAGAATAAGGAGTAAGGTTGATATCAGGAATCAGATTCTTATGCGGCAGCATAGGCAGTATGATGCCACTGATAGCCAGGAACTTTGCCAGCGTAATCATCTCATCATTCTTCATCCGCTGGGCAAACTCCGTAAAGGTATGTTTGAGCTCTGTCAATAAAAGTACCGTCACAACCACCATCACATAGAACCAGGAAGGCTGGGTAGACACGATAGGGGCCAAACAATAAGTTATCAGCGCAATGATAATGGTCGTCACGCCAAAAACGTGAAACTGGGATTGCTTGACGTAATAATTCAAACCCAGCAACAGACCGAGCACAGCACCGCCACCCATAAACAGGCGCATATCTGCAGGATCGAGTATATAGAGCAGATAGCCTAAAATACCAATGAAAGTAAATGTACGGTCAGTCCCGAAAAGCGTTGTTTCTCCTTCACGCTTCAGGCTAATGCGACGCTGAGACAGTCCGATAAGTAAAGAAAATAGGGTAACCAAGATGAAAGTAACCAGTTCTCTCGGTAAATAATTATACAACTGTTCCATACATTGTTCTTTTAATACTAAAAACAAATATACGGCTTATTTGTTAACATTCACCACGTTTGATACGGCTTTTTCATCAAATGAGAGTTATAGTAGCGTATATCTCCGGTTACTTCCTCACCGATAAACTCCGGTTTCACAAAAGCCTCATCTTCTGACTCCAGCTCCACTTCGGCCACAATAAGCCCTTCGTTCTCGCCATAGAACTCATCAATCTCGAAAACATGATTGCCACAACGAACCAGATAACGGGTTTTATCAATCATGCCCGGTTCGCAAAGCTTCATCAGTTCCTCGGCTTCCGACAGGGGAAGTTCCTTTTCCCATTCATAACGGCTGGTTCCCGATGCATTAGAGGCCCCTTTGATCGTGAGATAACCTTTATCGTCACGAATACGTACCCGCACCGTCCGTCCGCGGGCGCTGCATATATATCCCTGCACTATTCGGCTTTGGGCAAATGCAAAGGGTTTGAAATCACCGGTAACTAAAAATTTACGTTCTATTTCTTGTGCCATGGCACAAAAGTAAACATAAAAATCAGAATCTCGTCATAAACTCAATGACGATTTTATCTCGCTCCGACTCTTTGGGAACACCGGATTTCTTATAGAAGTACTTTTCGAAATTCAACCGGAGATCGGCAATAAAGGCTTTGGAAAGGCTCAGCGTGATACCTCCTGTCACCCGATGACGGGCATAGTCGTTTATCTTCAGAGCGCCTGTCTCGCTATCCGCCAGACCATTGCTATGATCCGTCATCATATCATAACGGGCCAGAAAAGAAACCTTATTGAATACTTTCTTCAACGGCAAGTCGTAATTCACAAAGCTGTTGACCGCATGAACATCCTTAAATGCTTCGTGTCCATACATCTTATACAAATACTCCGCTTCGACATGGAAATTACGATTCTGATAGTAGATACCTGCATCATACATATTAATACGTGTATGCTCCGGCTTTATCATTTGGGTGCTGAGAGTCAGATTCCAGTTTTTATTAGGCAGCAACTGGGCTTTTATCGAATAATTCAGGGTCTTATGCCACTCCTTCTGATTGGTCAGTCCGGAACCATTGAACAACCCTCCTTCAAGGATAAAAGGAAAACCTTCCTTTTGTGTATAGCAACCGGTGAAACCGACATCACGCACATTGCCCACCTGCTTGGCTATAAACGAACGATTGGCAAAATACTGCTGATGAGGCGAACGATGGGCGTCTATCGTGAAAGGCACACGCATCTGACCAAGCGTAAAATTCAGGTTTTTGACAGGAAACACACGGGTATACGCATCGAGCATCTTGATGGAGCCTTCGTCGGACAAGTCGATTTCCGCCTTATAAGCAACGATAGGATGTACATTTCCCGAAACACTGAAACGGGCATTGCGCACTTCAAAACGACTTTCATTTGTTTCTGTCTGGAACTCATATTTCCCCCGGATCGTTCCATGAATTTCGGGCAGATAATCCTTCAGTTCCATAGTCTGCTTATTCAGTTGTTTGCCATCCCCGGCATCTTCTTTGGCCTGTCCATAGGCTGCTGTCGCCAGTAAAAAGATAGCGACGGTTGTTGTGATTCTACTCATTCGGTTACTTGCTACTTAATTCGCGGCAAAGGTACGACGTGCAGAATACGGGGAGATTACAATAGAAATACAGTGAAATTACAGAAAGATTACAATACTGTTACACGAATGACAAAGGTATTACAAAAAAAGAATTCACCACGGACTACCCTGGTCAGCATGAACATTCACCGTCGAGAGATCAACGTTTACTGTCTCCATCCATGCAAAACTGCGTAACCTGTGGTGAATCAATCAGCCGAAAAAGGAATATGCGATCAGCATAATCAGTGCCAGAATAATCAGTGAAACAAATACTATCTTGACTACCCGCTGGGCCTGTTCCTCCTCTTTCTTACTATGTGCTACTTTTCTCTTACTTTTACCCATAATGCTAGCTTTAAAGTTCAACGCTAACAAAGTAAAAACAAATCTTTTAACTTTCCAAAAATAACACTCGCTAATTTTTGTTTTTATGATTCCTGCGATGAAAATTCCATCAGATAAGCTTTGATGAAATCATCTATCTTGCCATCCATCACTCCGTTCACGTCCGAAGTCTGATAGTTGGTACGATGGTCTTTCACACGACGGTCATCGAATACATAACTGCGTATCTGCGATCCCCATTCGATTTTCTTCTTACCGGCTTCTACTTTCGCCTGTTCCGCCATGCGATGCTGCAATTCTTTATCATACAAGATAGAGCGCAACTGACGCATTGCATTCTCGCGGTTCTTCGGCTGGTCACGAGTCTCGGTATTCTCGATAAGGATTTCCTCTTCTTCTCCCGTATAAGGGTCTTTGTACTGATAGCGCAGACGAACGCCGGATTCCACCTTATTGACGTTCTGACCACCGGCACCACCGCTTCGGAATGTATCCCATGAAATGCAGGCGGGCAAGATATTCACTTCGATACTGTCGTCTACCAGCGGAGTGACGAACACGGAAGCAAACGAAGTCATGCGTTTTCCCTGCGCATTGTACGGAGAAACACGTACCAGGCGGTGAACGCCGTTCTCCCCTTTCAGATAACCGTAAGCAAAATCCCCTTCAATATTGATGGTACAGGTTTTGATTCCTGCCTCATCCCCTTCCTGAAGGTTGGCGATAGTAGCCTTATAACCGTTCATTTCGGCATAGCGCAGATACATACGCATCAGCATTGATGCCCAGTCCTGACTTTCCGTACCACCTGCACCGGAGTTGATTTTCAACACACATGCCATCTGGTCGGCCTCATCACGCAGCATATTCTTGAGTTCGAGTGCTTCCACCGCTTCACTGGCTTTCGCATAAGCCGCGTCCACATCTCCCTCGGTCACTAATTCTTCTTTATAAAAATCAAATGACAGTTCCAGTTCATCTGCCAGCGTCTTGACTTCGTTATAGTCATCAATCCACTTTTGCAGGTCTTTCACCAGTTTCATCTGGGCTTCCGCCTTCTTCTGGTCATCCCAGAATCCCGGTGCCTGAGTTCTTAATTGTTCTTCTTCGACTTGAATTTTCTTCCCGTCGATGTCAAAGATACCTCCTCAGCGCATCAGTGCGCTCTTTCACGTCTTTAAGTTGTTCAATAGTAATCATGTGATTTACAATTTTATCATTTACAATTTACAAATTTCTATTTTCGGTGCAAAGGTAAGAAAAATTCCGCTACCTTTGTTTCTGTCACTAAAATGTTGTCACATTATGAACAAACTACTGAAACTTTCATGCTTATCACTTTTCCTCGCATTAGTGATCTGCAGTTGTAGCTCACCGCAGAAGTATAGCTACGAGACAGTGCCTAATGACCCGCTAAAAGCCCGCATCTACACACTGGGCAACGGATTAAAAGTTTATCTCACAGTTAACAAGGAGACCCCGCGCATTCAGACATTCATTGCCGTACGGGTGGGCGGAAAGAACGACCCGGCAGAAACGACCGGACTTGCCCACTATTTTGAGCACTTGATGTTCAAAGGTACGGACAAATACGGCACACAGGATTATGCCACAGAAAAGCCGCTATTGGACCAGATAGAACAACAGTTTGAGATATACCGCAAAACAACGGATGAAGCGGAACGCAAGGCAATCTACCACACCATCGACAGCCTTTCTTACGAAGCGTCCAAATACGCTATTCCTAACGAATATGACAAACTGATGGCTGCTATCGGCTCTACCGGCAGCAATGCCTATACGTGGTATGACCAGACTGTATATCAGGAAGATATCCCTTCCAATCAGATAGAGAACTGGGCTAAGATTCAGGCAGACCGCTTCGAGAATAACGTCATACGCGGTTTCCACACAGAGCTGGAAGCAGTGTACGAAGAAAAAAACATGTCTCTCACCCGGGATAACAGTAAAATACAGGAGGCTATCTTCTCCTCACTCTTCCCCAAACATCCTTACGGCACACAGACCGTACTGGGAACGCAAGAGAACCTGAAGAACCCTTCTATCACCAATATCAAGAACTACTATAAACAATGGTATGTTCCCAACAACATGGCAATCTGTATGTCAGGAGATTTGGACCCGGATGAAACAATTGCCATGATCGACAAGTATTTCGGCAGCTTAAAGCCTAATCCGGAACTTCCGAAACTGGACTTGCCGAAAGAAGATCCTATCACAGCGCCCATCGTGAAAGAAGTGTTAGGTCCGGATGCCGAAAGCGTAGCATTGGCATGGAGATTCCCCGGTGCATCCAGCAAAGACTTTGAAATCCTGCAAGTTGTCTCACAGGTATTGTACAACGGGCAGGCAGGGCTCATCGACCTGAATCTGAACCAGCAGCAGAAAGTACTGAACAGCTACGGCTATCCGATGGGGCTGGCTGATTATTCGGCACTGATACTAGGCGGACAGCCCAAGCAGGGACAGACACTGGAGGAAGTGAAAGACCTGTTGCTGAGTGAAATCAAGAAACTCCGTACCGGAGAATTTGACGAAAAGATGCTGCAAGCCAACATCAACAACTTCAAGCTCAACGAACTGCAAAGCATGGAAAGCAATGAAGGACGTGCCGATATGTTTGTCAACTCCTTCATCGACGGCACAAACTGGGAAGACGAAGTAACCGCCATCGACCGCATGGCCAAACTGACCAAAGAGGATATCGCAGCCTTTGCCAACCAATATCTGAAGGAAGACAATTATGCCGTGATCTATAAGAAGCAAGGCAAGGACCCGAACGAGAAGAAAATGACGAAACCGGAAATTACGCCTATCGTGTCCAACCGGGATGTGACAAGTCCTTTCCTTACCTCTATACAGGAGAGTGTAGTAAAACCAATCGAACCCGTATTTCTTGACTTCAAGAAGGATATGAGCCAGCTGACCGCCAAGTCCGATATTCCGGTACTTTACAAGCAGAACGTTGCCAACGACCTCTTCCAGCTCATCTACGTATTCGATATGGGCAATAACAACGACAAGGCACTGGGAACTGCTTTCGACTACCTCGAATATCTGGGGACCTCTGACATGACACCGGAAGAACTGAAAAGCGAGTTTTATCGTCTGGCTTGTACTTTCTACGTTTCCCCGGGCAACGAACGTACTTATGTAGTACTCTCCGGCCTGAATGAGAATATGCCTGCCGCTATGCAGCTATTCGAAAAATTACTTGCAGACGCACAAGTGAACAAGGAAGCTTACGAAAATCTGGTCGAAGATATTCTGAAAGCTCGTACAGATGCCAAACTGAACCAGGGAAAGAACTTCTCCCGCCTGATGAATTACGCAATGTACGGTCCGCAGTCTCCTGCCACCAACGTGCTGACAGAAGCCGAACTCATCAGCATGAATCCACAGGAACTGGTAGACCGGATTCATAATCAGAACAACTACAAACACCGCATCCTGTATTACGGGCCTAGCAGCAGCAAAGACCTGTTGGCCACCATCGACCAATATCACCAGGTGCCGGCTGTTCTGAAAGATATTCCTGCAGGAAACGAATATCCTTATCTTGAAACTCCGACAACCAAAGTGCTGATAGCTCCTTATGAAGCCAAACAGATATACATGGCGCAAATTTCCAATCTCGATAAGAAATATGATCCGGCTATCGAACCTACCCGCGAATTATATAATGAATATTTCGGAGGCGGCATGAATTCCATCGTCTTCCAGGAAATGCGTGAGACACGCGGACTGGCTTATTCCGCATGGGCCGGCATGTTGCCGCCAAACTACCTGAAGTATCCATACACGATACGTACCCAGATTGCAACGCAAAATGACAAGATGATTGATGCTGTCAATACGTTTAACGATATTATCAATAATATGCCGGAGTCCGAAGCAGCCTTCAAACTGGCCAAAGAAGGACTGATCAACCGTATGCGTACCGACCGCATTATCAAAAGCGATATTATCTGGACTTACATCAATGCACAGGATCTGGGACAGAATGTAGACCCTCGCATCAAACTCTACAATGACGTGCAGACGATGACATTGAAAGATATCGTTGATTTTCAGAAGGAATGGGTGAAAGGACGCACGTATGTATACTGTATTTTAGGAGATAAGAAAGACCTTGATATGAACAAGCTGAAGGCAGTAGGTCCGATTGAAGAACTTACTCAGCAACAAATCTTCGGTTACTGAAAAACGATGTACTTGTATCGGCCGGCCGATACATAAAAAAGAAACGGTGAACAGCCTGCGGAATGCAACCTGTTCACCGTTTATCATTGATCATCTGCCGTTACTCTTCGTACATCTTCTCGATCAGTTCCTTGTAATTCTCAGCAACCACTGATCGTTTCAACTTCAACGTATTCGTCAACTCTCCACGTTCCATACTGAAAGGTTCGGGAAGCAATGTAAAACGTTTGATCTGTTCGTAATGAGCGAACTGTTGCTGCAAGGTCTCTATCCGGGCACGGAACAAACCGATAATTTTAGGATGCTGCAGCAAGTCAGCCATATCTTTGTATTCAATGCCTTTCTCCTTCGCATAGTCCTTGACAAACCCGTACACCGGCACAATCAAGGCAGAAACGAACTTGCGCTGATCTGCGATAATAGCGATCTGATCGATATAGCGGTCAATAACCAGTTTGGTTTCCAGCGCCTGCGGGGCAATATACTTTCCGTTAGATGTCTTGAACAAGTCCTTGATACGTTCTGTAAGGAAAAGCTGTCCGTTCTTGAAATAACCGGCATCTCCCGTATGGAACCAGCCGTCAGCATCAATAGCGGCAGCCGTAGCTTCCGCTTTCTTATAATATCCTTTGGTGATGCTTTTTCCACGAAGCAGAATTTCATTATCTTCATTAATCTTCACTTCCAGTCCCGGTAATACCACCCCTACCGAACCGATGTCATACCCTACCGGCAAAGTACATGACACTGTAGCCGTAGACTCTGTCAGTCCATAGCCGACCACCATATTGATTCCTACAGAATGAACAAATTCATTGATTTCATCGGGCACGGCAGCACCTGCTGTCGGGAAGAAGTTACCATTCTCGATGCCGATCGTCTTCTTCAGCAAAGAATAAATGGTCTTTTCGTAGAACTTATATTTAAGCTGGTTCATCACCGGAGGAGTCTTTCCCTGACGGAGATAATCCAGATTATGGATTCTGCCGACCTTAATCGCATCCAGCATCAATGCCTTCTTCAATCCTGTCGTTTCACTGATCTTTTCCTGTACACCGGCGTATACCTTCTCCCAGAAACGGGGAACGCTGCACATCAGTGTCGGACGGATTTCTTTAATGGTAGTCTGAATATCTGCCGGACGGAGATTGATACATATCTGCACTCCCTTGTGAATACAGAGATAGCTCCATGCTTTCTCGAACACATGTGTCAACGGGAGGAAGTTCATAGAAACATCCTTGTCGGTCATTGTCGTCAGGCGTTCGTCATGCGTATGGAATTGCTCCAGATAGCAAGAATGGTGCAGCATCACACCTTTAGGTTCCCCCGTCGTACCGGAAGTATAAAGGATGTTAGCCAGATCATCGTAAGAAGCACGTGCGGTACGTTCTTCTACCACCTCATTATGCGGCAACCCTTCGCCCATTGCCATAAACTCATCAAAATAGATGGAAGAGACATCACGCGGGTCCTTTACTACCGAACGGTCGAAAATAATCAGTTGTTGCAACGAAGAGCAAAAGCCGAAGATGCTGAATGCAGAATCATACTGATACTGTTCGCCAACAAAAAGATATCGGATTTGCGCATCGTTGATAATGTATTGTGCCTGTGCGGGCGAACTCGTTGCATAGAACGGAATAGTAACCCCGCGATTGGCAAATGCACCGAAATCGACATAGAACCATTCAGGCTTATTCTGTGAAAAAATACCGATATTCTCTTGTTCCTCCACTCCTAGTGCTACGAAAGCATTAGCAGCCTGCCGTACAGTTCCGGAGAATTGATTCCAGGTTATTGGAATCCATTGTGCTGTCTCGTAGTCGCGGTATTTCAAGGCTACCTTGTCGCCATACTTTTCAGCCTGACGATGGACCAAGACAGATAAATGATGATAAGTCATACTCTTTGTATTGATAAATATGGTACAAAGGTATTAGTTTTATTTGAAACTATTGCGCAAAACGAGTATCTTTGTGCAAATATTAAGCTCTAAATTAACAAGTTTGTATATGAAATACGATATTCCAACCATGACAGCCGAAGCTGTAAGCCTGTTGAAATCACTAATCAGCATTCCGTCCATCAGTCGGGAAGAGACGCAAGCAGCTGATTTCCTGCAAAATTATATCGAAGCCGAAGGGATGCAAACCGGACGCAAGGGAAACAATGTCTGGTGCCTCAGCCCTATGTTCGATCTTAAAAAGCCGACCATCCTTCTCAATTCTCATATCGACACGGTGAAACCTGTAAACGGCTGGCGCAAAGACCCTTTCACGCCCCGCGAGGAAAACGGAAAATTGTACGGACTGGGCAGTAACGATGCCGGAGCCAGTGTTGTTTCGCTCTTACAGGTGTTCCTGCAACTATGTCGCACTTCTCAAAATTACAATCTCATCTATCTGGCTTCCTGCGAAGAAGAAGTTTCGGGCAAGGACGGAATTGAAAGTGTATTGCCGGGCTTGCCTCCTGTCTCTTTTGCCATTGTAGGCGAACCAACAGAGATGCAGCCTGCCATTGCCGAAAAGGGATTGATGGTATTGGATGTAACTGCGACAGGCAAAGCCGGACACGCTGCACGCAATGAAGGAGATAATGCCATTTATAAAGTATTGGATGACATCGCCTGGTTCCGCGATTATCGTTTCGAGAAGGAATCGCCCTTGCTCGGACCGGTAAAAATGAGCGTTACGGTCATCAATGCAGGCACTCAGCACAATGTGGTTCCCGATAAATGTACGTTTGTTGTTGATATCCGAAGCAACGAACTTTACTCTAACGAAGATCTGTTTGCTGAAATCAAGAAACATATTTCCTGCGATGCGAAAGCCCGTTCGTTCCGCCTCAACTCTTCACGGATTGACGAAAAACATCCGTTCGTACAGACAGCAGTGAAAATGGGACGCGTTCCTTTCGGCTCCCCGACTTTATCTGACCAGGCATTAATGTCCTTTGCGTCGGTAAAGATCGGTCCGGGACGTTCTTCACGCTCACATACAGCCGAGGAGTATATTATGCTGAAAGAGATAGAAGAGGCTATCGGACTTTATTTAGAATTATTAGACGGGCTAGAACTCTAGTCCGTCTTGGTTTCACCACTCGTCGAGTAGGAAGTCTGCCATGTGACGGTGTTTAACCCCCTCAATGTTATCCTGCCACAATTCATCCATACTAACCACATATTTGGGATAATGATCATCAATTGCCAGCAAGGGTGCAAATTCACGATCAATGGTTGCTTGTGAACCTAGTTGATAAGTAACCTGTATATAAACTTTTTCTTCACGCCTAATGGCTACAAAATCAACTTCTTTTTCATCCTGCTTGCCTACGTATACTTCGTATCCACGACGTTTCAATTCCATACAGACCAGATTTTCAAGCATTCCCCCTATTAATCTATCCCGATATCCCATTACGGAATAGATGAGCGAAAGATCACTTACAAAATACTTTTCATTAGTTTGCAATATTTCTTTACCTTTGATATCATAACGTGGAATACGCTGTATCACAAAAGCATTATTTAAAGCATCCAAATAATTGTAAATCGTATTGATATCCACTTTTCGTTGCTGACTTTTAAAATAGTCGGCAATATTCTTGGCATTCAATTTATTCCCGATATTATCAAAAACAAACTTTACTATCCTTTCGAGCATTTCTACATTACGGATTCCATGTCGCTGCACAGTATCACGCAGAATGACAGAAGAATAAATATCATACACTATTTTGTAAATAGCGTTATAATCATAGTTTGCTGTATGAATAGCCGGAAATCCTCCCATGCGAAGGTATTTCAGAAATTCCGCTTTACGGTCGGATGCAGAAATTGCCAAAGGAACATTATGGAATAACAGATATTCCCTAAAAGACAAAGTCATTATATGAAAAGCAACATATCTTCCTGCTAAATATGTGGAGAACTCAGAAGACAGTAAACGTGAATTGGAACCAGTCACATAAATGTCAGCATCCAAGTCTACCAAGAATGCATTTACCGCCTTCTCCCAATCTGTAACTTCCTGAATCTCATCCAGAAGAATATAATATTTTCCCGAAACTTTCGTAACTTCCCGAATATAAGTATACAGGCAAACTCCCGTGTTATTACAACCTCCTTCACATCCATCCACTCAAAGCTTTCAAAGTTCATATAAATAATATGATCTTCAGATACTCCCCTTCGTAAAAGTTCCTCACGGATTAAACGCAACACGACAGACTTGCCACAACGACGGATACCAGTGATCACTTTCACAAATGGTTTATCAATAAAAGGAGTGATTTGCTCCATATAAAGTTCACGATTAATCATACATCCGAAGTTTTTAGGGTTATAGACACAAATATAAATAATTAATCGGAAGTTTTTAGGGTTATACCCCTAAAAACTTCCGATTTCGAACATCTTTTATGGTTATAGACGGAAACAAGAATGGCATTTATGCAAAGAAAAACTCCTTCTGTATCTTTATCCAGGTTAAAAAATTTAGCCACCATCATAATAATGGTAGCTAAATCAAAGAAAAACAACCAGTTTCAATGGTCTATTCAATCCATCCCGGATTTACAAAGAACATAGAGAAAAAAAATTACCAGACTCGTATATACCAAATCAGACATTTCCACACGATCCACTATCATTCGTTTTATTAAGATACTGTTTCCATATCAAAAAGGCAATTATGCCTAACAGATTAAATAACAAAACCAAAATGACCCATAGATATTTATATGGTTTAGTAAGTTGATGACTTTTCAACACTACCAATATCCCAATCAACAAAATCAAAACATAAGCAATTTCAAAAAACATTGGAGACATAATCATAATTTTTATTTTCAATAATCATTAATATGCAGAAACTGTAACACTTCCCTTTCCCGCACTCTTATCGTATGTCCCTGAAGAATTAATAACATAAGAAAGGTTAAAGCCAACAACCTGAGTTATAGTTGCCTTAATTTTCCCCGTACTATTAAATGATATAGCATTTCCTGATACATAGCCACTCGCATAAGATTGAGAATACGTATAAATTGATAATCCTGTTATATCTGTCATTACTGTTACATTTTTATTATCTTCGATCAAAGTTACACTAAACCATGTAAGATTCCAAATCCAATCACTGAATGAATAAATTTCACTACGTGTTTTAGCAAGCGGCACACTAGGTTTCTGCTCTTTAGTAGAATAAAACATACAGCCATTTTCTTCTTTATCCTTATACATCTTTAATTCAACAGGGTGTTCTCTAAGTTGTTTTATATCACGAAACAATTCTTCTATTTCTTCTAATGACATCTCATTTTCAGTTTTTTCTGAAGGATTAATCTCAAAAAAATCGACGTTTACATCATATTTTTCAGCTAATGATGCAATCTTTGTTTTAACTTCTTCCTTCTTAACTTCTGAATTAGCATCAAACTCTTCATTTGTACATGCAATCATTACTACCATAGTAACAACTAAATAAAATAAACTTTTCATATTCATAATGTTTTTATTTAAAATAATAAATCAACTATATCATATTGCTCCGAATATACCTTCTAAAAGACATCAAGATTCTAATTATTCCTTTTCCAAAAACTTTTAAATCAGCATCTGCTCCTAAGTTAGATGTCCGTTCTGATTGCTTATCAGTTGCTTGACTGGATTGAGTCTCTGTTTCTTGTGTTTGCACCAAGCCATCATATATTTGTGCAATATATGAATTAAGGGTATCAGTATCTAAATATATAAATCTTCTCATAATAATAAATCCTTTCCTGTGATTAGGGCTAATCTAATCCTTCTTCGGTTTCCTTTTCCTCTTCACATAAGAAAAATCTGGAAACAAGTCTTTTAACAATTCGGCAGTTTCTTCTGCATCGTCATCCTCATTCATTTTCTGAACCAGTAGCTGGTCGTCATCATCAAGATTCAATGAAACAGTGTACTCTTTATTCGGGTCTGTTGGGTTCATTGGGTAATTCACCTCTTTGAGGTAATATTCCGTTTCTGATATTTCCCCATCTTCCAACTTGTCTCGTAAGAGTGCCCAATACTCAATCATCTTACGGAAGCTATCAAGGTCTTCCTGCGGACGAGGTCCGGCACTTGGGAGTCGTTCTTCAAATTTAAAGCAAACTTCTCCGTCTCTTATAGTGGGGCGTAGTCCATATGCCCATTCGATGTCAAACAGAACATGAAGTGCGCTGAAAATATTTGCAACATCAGGGTCAGATAATGCGTAGAAGCTGACTCCCAGATTGTTCGCAATATTTAATAAAGTTGTTTCGTCCGGATATCGGTTTCCGAGTTCATAGTTTCTGATAGTAGATTCATTTAATCCACATTTCTCTGCCAGTTCTTTTTGCGTCATATCAGATGCAATTCTGAAGTTTCGAATCAAATAGCCTACCCGGCTAGTGAATTTCTCGCCCATTTTAACTGCTCCTTATTTGTGTAATGAGTGATTTGATATGCACGAAGGTACGAGGTACAAATCATGCATCTGTATAGATTATATCACTAACAGTGCAAAAATGAAATGTTTTTTGATAAAAAGTATTGACAGTACAAAAACGAACTGTTAATATAATTCACATCATAACCGTTCGGAAATGAACTGAATAATAAAAAACGAAAGAGAGGAGGCATTAGCTTATGGAGAACAAGAGATTTTTGACAGCACAGTATGTCATGGAAATGCTAGGAGTATCACTATCGTATTCCTATAAACTGATACGACGGCTGAATGCAGAACTTGAGGCGGATGGATTCGTGACAATAAAAGGACGTGTCAGTACACAGTATTTTCTGAAACGAATCTACGGGCTATCTACGGATAAGGAGGTGGGATAGATGGCGGTTATCAAGAATAATAAGACCGGAATGTGGGAGGTGAGAACCTATTATAAGGATTTGACCGGAGCAAGAAAACAGAAAACCAAGAGGGGCTTTGCCAAGAAGAGCGAAGCCCTTGAATGGGAGAGGAATTTCAAACTGAAAGAGGATCAGAGTATCAGTATGAGTTTCAAAAGTTTTGTGGATATTTATCTGACGGATTTAGAACCAAGAATAAAACGCAATACTTTTCTTACAAAGAAGCACATTATTGAGACAAAGGTTCTGCCCTATTTCGGGAAACGAAAACTGGATGATATTCGGACATCAGATGTCATCCAGTGGCAAAATGAGATTATGAAGCTGAAAAAGGATAATGGGGAGTTATTCTCCCCTACCTATCTGAAAACCATTCATAATCAGCTCAGTGCCATATTAAATCATGCGGTAAATATGTATGGTCTGAAAGATAATGTGGCACGAAAAGCCGGAACTATGGGCAAAGAAGAAAATAAGGAAATGGAGTTCTGGACACAGGATGAATTTCAGGCATTTTTAGAGTGTGTGGCAGATAAGCCTATTTCGTATTATGCATTTGAAATGCTTTATTGGACTGGTATACGTGAAGGTGAGCTGCTTGCCCTGACACCGGCAGATTTCAATTTTGAAAAGAAAACACTCCGAATTAACAAATCGTATCAGAGGCTGGAAGGAAAAGATGTTATTACAGACCCGAAAACTCCAAAGAGTAACAGAACCATTGTCATGCCGGATTTCCTTGCTATAGAAATGGAGGATTTTATAAAAAGCATATACGGAATAAAGATGAACGACAGAATTTTTACCATTTCAAAAAGCTATCTTCATCACGAAATGGATAGGGGAGCAAAGCTTGCAGGAGTGAAAAGAATCCGGATTCATGGATTACGACATTCGCACATTTCCCTGTTAATCAATTTAGGATTTTCTGCATTGGCAATCGGGGAAAGAGTCGGACATGAGGCGGTAGATATCACTTATCATTATGCACATTTATTTCCAACGGTGCAGACGGATATGGCAGCACAATTGGAAACAGAAAGGGAGGCGTTAGTCAATGTCAGAAAAGAATAGAGATGATAAAAACAGATGGCGTAATGTGACAATCGCATTTCGCATGTCACCGGAGGAGAATGAAGAACTAAATAACCGGGTGAAACTCAGCGGATTTCGCACAAAGCAGGATTATATTATCCAGAGTGTTCTTCATCAGAAGGTGGTTGCAATGGGCAATCCGTTGATGCTGGTGCAATTTCGGAAGAATCTGCAACAGATAGAGCGTGAGCTTGAAAGAATTGAAAAGGCATCGGATATGGATGGGGAGCTACTGACTCCCATCCGCTCCATGCTGGAAATATTGGAAGAATTCAAGGAACAAACGAGAACATTGGCTGGTATAAAGGAACTTACCATACCGAATGAGGAATAAAAACATTTTTGGAAAGGACGTGGCAGCTATGAGTGAAGAAACATTATTTGAAAAATTAGGCGTGAAATACATAGAAAAGGACGGCATCTTTTATTCGTTGATTGCATTATGTGGCGAGAAGAAAAACACAGATGTTGGGAAATATGGTCACATGTGGATTGATTACATAAGGACGGAGTATCCACAGCGATACAAAAGTCTGGTACGATTTGGCGAATTACATGATAAAGCAGCCGAGGTAAATGAAGTGGCTTATGAATTGCTGGAGGATATTGAAAATGAGTGTTTGCGTAAACATAAACCAAAGCATGTGAATTCTTTTGTGGAAATGTATCAGCTACGAACTCAGGCGAGAATGATAGCAGAGGAAGTAGTTCTGCATGATGTGGTGAATTGTTTTCATTAGGGGATAAGTGGAGTTCTGTATCGGAGCTGTGGCTGGTAAATAATATGTCGCGTATCCGCGACTTATAAGCTCCCGAATGGGAGCTTTATCCGGCGGGGAGAGCCGTATAGCCACTCCGGCGAGGAGCGCAAAACCCGCTTGCGGGTCTGCATTTTTGTTACTTTTGACAAAAGTAACAAAACCTTCCCAAGGAAATCTGCTGTTTCGTGCCGTATCCGGCACTCATTACGGATAAGAAGGTGGTGCCTATATACATGCCAAAAGAGGAGGATTTTGACAATGGAAAGAACAATCAGTTTCATGAATGGAGAAGGTTCCATCGGGCACAACACTAGAAGATTTATAGCTCACAATGTAGATGCCAGTCGTACCAAGAATAACATCACTCTTATCCACGAGGATATTAAGCAGGCTTATCATAAATTGTTTGACAAGGCACTTAAGGAATACAATGCAAAACAGAAACGCAAGGACAGGCAGATTAAAAGTTATTATGATAAGATTTCCCAAAGCAAGCAGGAAAAATTATTTTATGAGGTTATCGTTCAGATAGACAATAGGGATGATACCGGAGTAGGTAGTTCTTCTGCAGAGGTTGCAACATGGGTGCTAAAGGATTATGTGAAAAAGTTTCAACTTCGCAATCCACAGCTTTATGTGATTGGTGCTTATATTCATCTGGATGAGGAAACACCACATTTGCATCTGAATTTTATCCCTTGGGTATCCGGTTGCAAGAGAGGATTGGAGACAAAGACAAGTTTTAAGGCGGCACTTGCTACCAGAGGATTTGTAAGTGAAGGAAAAGGCAATACCGAATGGAGGCAGTGGGCGGAGGCAGAGAAAGAGGATATTGCTCTTATTATGAGCCGGTACGGAATTGACTGGAAAAAGAAAGATACACACAATAAGCATTTATCCGTACTGGATTATAAGAAGCAGGAGCGGGCAAAAGAAGTGGCTGCACTTGAGGAGGAGATAGAGGACGCACAGGTTGTTCTGGAATTAAAAGAGGAATGGATTGAGTCTCTGGAAAAAGAAATTGAAAGTAAGCGAGACAGTTTCAGAAAAGAACAGTCTGAGGCTCAAAAGAAGCTTGACGATACCATAGCCGAAAATCAGAAATTACAGTCGGAAACAACGGATTTACGCCTAAAGAATTCGGAATTACGGTTGGAATATTATGAGAATGCAGATAAGCTCACGGATAAACAGAAGGAAATTGAGGCAGCTCAAAAAGAGGCTGACAAGTGGATGATGATATCGGATACTGCAAAATTACAGACTGAACGGGCTGAATTTGAACTGGAAGAGGCGGAAAGGCTTAAGAAGGAACTTCTGAAAACCGCAGATGGCGATGATTATCTGAAGGAGCATGTGATAGAATTGAGATATCAGAATCAGATGCTCCGGGAGGAGAACCGAAGCCTGAAGGATAAGCTGGAAAAGGCGTATGAGTTTATGAAGCAGTTTGTGATTGGCGGGATGAATCTGCTGGAGAGGTTTTTGGAATGGATTGGGGAGAAGGTCAAGGATGTTGGGAGAGAAAGGTGACATATTTTGTCACCTTTCTCTTGAATTCAGTACAGAATTAATTTTCATAATCTCTTAAAGTCATTCCTTGTAAATTTCGCCAAGCTGTTTTACCGTTTGTACTATTGCCTGAAATGATACTTGCAGCAGTAGATGGACTACTAAAAATATAGTCTTTGGTAAATGAATAGGATGAATCTATTATATTTTCAGACATTAGTTTATTGCGCATATTAAGAAGGCTTGTGGTAAGAGATGAATTCGTCTTTTTTGATACAAGTGATTCCTTAAAAACTACAAATCCATCAGCTGTAGTAGTCCCTCTTGCCCTGAAATCTTTTCCTTCAAATACAAAAACTTCTGAGTTGCTATTTGTTGAAGGAGTAGCAGTTGCTTCGAGGACTTTATGTCCGACAGCGCTTAGCAAAAGTTTGGCATTATATATGAATTCTTCCATTTCTGCCTGGTCAGCCTCGGATAGAGAGGACTGGGTGGGAATATTGGAATTTTCGAGTTGATATCGTCCCGCTTCTTTGGCAATTGTATACATACGATTTTCTAAATATTTTACATGTGCCTTGTTCAAATTATTGTCTTTACTGATAAAAACAACACATTCATGCCAAAAATCTTTTTCTTTTAAATGAGTTAATAGGCGTTCATAAATATTTTCAGCTTCGCCTATGTATACTCTGTAGGTATCTGATTCGTCCGATTTTCCAAATAAAAAGTATATGCCCGTGTTTTTTAACTCTTCACGGTCGGAGCTTTCTTTTACACAATTTCTTGGTATTTTATAAGCTTTTCCTGTCCAATTTGATAATTCGCACATCCATCTTCCATCGGCTATGCCTTCTATAAGAAACAATCTGATTGATTTTCCATAATTCATATTTTTTACCTT
>ENA-UEOJ01001041-UEOJ01001041.1-human-gut-metagenome-genome-assembly--contig:-NODE-1041-length-20910-cov-18.075457_pt1 | contig 20910 bp, 24 predicted proteins | sample MGYA00242885_ERZ507886 | MGnify/ENA primary metagenome ERZ507886 (study PRJEB26167, sample SAMN06115505) | human gut metagenome | host: Homo sapiens | place: China:Anhui | collected 2015-08-07... | reverse complement strand
AAGGCGATTGGACAATCGGACAGACTCAGCATGAAGTTTTATTTAACGTCAACAAGGAGTAACCCATGAAAATTTTTGTAAAACCGGCAAAAGACGGCCTGAAAGTCCGCAAACCGGACATGACCGTTCTTTCCGCCCAGGGCGAAGCCGTAGAAGACAATATCTACTGGCGCCGCCGTCAACGCGACAACGAGGTAATTATTACCGCCGTTTCCCCAAAGCCGGCAGCTCAGGCCCCGGCAGAAGACCTAAAAACTGCAAAAAAAGGAAAATAAAATGGATTTTAACGAAATTACCCAGACCAGAGTTCCCGGCGTTTATTGCGAAATCGACAACAGCTTGGCCAATCAGGGCTTGTCGGGCAAGCCGTCCGCCGGGTTGCTGATCGGACAGAAACTGGAAGGTTTGCTGGAATACAATAAAATTTCCGGACTGATTACCAGCGCTGATCAGGTCATTCCGCTGGCAGGCCTTGGTTCGGAACTGCATCGCATGGCCACAGCATGGTTTAAGAACAACAAGCAGAGCAAGCTATACATTATTGCCGTTGAACAGACGGAAGGCACCGCCGCCGTTTATCATTTGGCCGTTACCGCAACCAAAGTACAGGCCGGTATGCTGTATCTGATGATCGGCGGCCGGGAAGTCCGGCTGACAATCAATGAAGAAGATACCGCCGCCGACATTACCAGCGCGCTGATTGCCAAAATCAACGCCGATGTCATGCTGCCGGTTACCGCTGCCGCCGTTTCCGAGAAAGACACGGAAATTAACCTGACTGCTAAACACAAAGGCGAAGCCGGAAACTTCATTGACATTCGCTTAAACTATTATGACGGCGAAACGACCGCCCCCGGTCTGGAGCTGACCTTTACCCAGTCGACCAAAGGCGCCGGCAATGCCAGCCTGGCCGATACGATTGCCGCCCTCGGCGATTTTTATGCGCCGACAATCGTCAGTTCTTATATTGACGCCGCCAATATCCGGCTGTTGAAGGAGGAAATCGCGCGCCGTTTCGGGGCTATGGTCAATAATGAAAGCTCGGTTTACATGGTGTTTAAAGGCACGTTAAACGAGATGCTGACCAAAGTTGAAAGCGTTAACAATCAGTGCTTCAGCGTCATGATGGACTACAAAAGCCCGAATATGCCGGAAGAACGCGCGAGCGCTTACGCTGCCGTTTCGGCTATCGAATTTCAGAAAGATCCGGCGCGGCAGATTGCCGGTCTGGAATTGGTCGGAGACCTGCCGGCCAAAGAAGAGCTGCGGGCGGAAGAACGCAACATGCTGCTGGAGGCCGGCATTGCCACGGTTATTGTCAACGCCAACGGCAATACGGCGATTGAGCGCGAAGCGACCACTTACCGCAAAAACAGCGTGGGCGCTACGGATAACAGCTATTTTGACATGACCACCACCCAGACCGCCATTTATCTGCGCTATTCCTGGAAAGAGCGTATTCAGCAGAAATTCCAGCGTTACAAGCTGGCGGATGACGATTACGAAGTCCAGCCCGGCCAGAAAGTGGTTACGCCGAAAGTTTTGACCGGCGAGATTATTGCGCTGGCTGAAGATTGGCTGGCGGCCGGTTTGGTGGAAGACATCAGCAGCTTTAAGAATACCATCCAAACGCTGCGCGACAGTAACGATACCGAACGCCTGAATCAGCTGTTGCAGCCCAATATTATGAACAACCTGCGCATTGTCGCCGGTAAACTGCAATTCATTCAATAAAGGAGGCTAAATGACTAATCCTAACATGAAATATGGCGAAGGAACGCTGAAAGCGGACGGTGACAGTTTTGACATGACCGAAATCAGCTATTCGCTGAACGGAAAAGTCCGCACCGCCACAGACAACGGACAGGGTTACACTACCCAAACAAAAGGCGGCTGGGTTAAAGGAAAAATCCACCTTATCCCGGGCATGTCGATTGAAAAAATCAAGGCCATGGATGACGTAACCGTGGTTTGGGATACCGATACCGGACAAACCTATACGGCCGCGCATGCCTGGCTGGAAGGAGAACCGGAAGTCGTCACCGGCGGCTTTGAAGTTCAGTTTAATTTCAAAAAGGCCAATGAGGTCGTAACAGGAGCTTAAGCCTCCTGTTTCAGGGGATTATCCTCCCGAAATCTGCCGGAAACCGGCGGATTGGAGAAAGAGGCCGCAGACAATATTGGACATATTTGCAAGGCCGATGACAAAGAAGCCGCCGGAATTCCGGCAGACCCGGAGGGCAAGGTCTAAAATCCGCCCTGCTTGTTCCTTTTTCTTGCCGTACGTCCCTGTACGCCTGCGAAAAAAGACCGGCGCAGAACAAATTTTATTAACTTGTTGCGGGGGAATAATCCCCTGAAATAGGAGGCTATATGACACTAAGTTTTACTTTACCTGATGGTTTAAAAACCGGTTCCGAGATTCACAAAGACGTAGAAATACGGGACATCACTGCCGGCGACATTATTGAAGCAAACGAGCGGAGCCGGGAAGTTTTCCTGACGCCGGACGGCCCGGTGCTGATGTGTCCGACTGATAAAATCGTCAGAAATATGCTCTGTCTCATCATTACCAAGCTAGGCAGTCTCAAAATGCCGCTGAGTCCTGCGGAATTTAACAAGCTTTCGGCGGCCGATTTTGACTTTTTGGCCGAAAAATACATTGAAATGCGGGAGAAGTCCAATCTGGACGCCCTGGGGCGAGATAATCAGCCGCTATAATGACACGCTGGATCTGGTGTTGGTAGCGGCTCGAACCCTGCATTTCCCGGAAAGCGACATCTTAAACATGCCGCTTTCCCGTATAATCCGGTATTTTGACCGTTTGAACAAACTGAGAGACAAATATAAATGGCAGTAAAAGACTTAAAAGCATCGTTCCGTCTGGATTTAACCGGCAACTTGTACGGCAAAAGCCAGCAGCTCGCTAACCGGCTGTCCCGCATGGGACAGACCGGCAGCCGCAGTATGATGATGTTTTCAAAATCTTTAACAGCGGTTGACTCATTATCCGGACACCTGTCCGATCGTTATGCGGCAATAATAACGGGGGCGACAACTGCCTATGCAATTAAAAATGCTGCCAGTCTGGAACTACGCCTGACCCGTTTGGGCATTCAGGCGGAAATCAGCCAGAAACAAGTCAATGACCTCAATAATGAGATTTACCGCATCTCGCAGCTGCGGGACATAAACATCAATCCGGATGAACTTCTTTCTGCCGTTGAAAAAATTGTCAGTAAAACCGGCAATCTTGAATTTGCCCAGGATAATCTGAAAAACCTGGCTTATACCATTTCCGCCACCGGCGCTGCCGGTAACGACGTCGGCGCAATGGCAGCCGATTTGTTCGAGAAATTCAACATTAAAGACGCCAATCAAATGATTGCCACCTTGGGCATGCTGGTTAACCAGGGCAAGGCCGGCGCTTTTGAATTACGAGACCTTGCAACCCAAGGCGAACGCGTAACCGCTGCCTATGGTCAAATGGGCCGAACCGGCGTTAAAGCTGCCGCAGAAATGGGGGCTATGTTACAGATGGCCCGCAAAGCTACCGGTTCGCCGGAACAAGCGGCAACGGCATTGGAAGCCTTTATCCGCAATCTGAACGCGGTTGAAAAACGTTCAATGCTGCAAAAAGCCGGCATTCGGTTAATGGATCCGGAAGACCCCAAACGCATGCGGTCGGCAGTTGAGATCGCCAAAGACTTAATTAAACTGACAAAGGGTGACGTTTCAAAAATCGGCCGGGTTATTGATGCTGAAGGCATCCGCGCACTCAATGCGATGATCATCGAATATAAACAGACCGGCGCTTTTGAAACGGTTGACAGCTTTGTTAATATCAGCCGGGAGAGTAAAGGTCTGTTAGCCGATTCCGCACGGGTAGCCGGAACACTTGACAGCTCTTTGACTTCGCTGAAAACCGCCTGGTCCGGTTTTGCCAACCGCAATTTGGCCGAACCGATCCAGAAACTGGCCGATGCCTTAAACCGCATCCAGCCGGAGCAGCTGGACAAGTGGCTGCAAACGGCCGGAAAAATTGCCGTAACGGTCGGCACTTTGGCCGTTGCCAATAAAGCCCGCCACGGCATTCTCGGCGTTATGGACTTTTTCGGCGCGGGTAAAAAAGGCGGCGCTTCTTCCGCTTTGGGCGCTTTGGCGGCAAACGGCCGGCCGATTCCGGTTTATGTCGTCAACGGCGGCGCGTTAGGAGCCGCCGGCGTGGCTGACGGCATGGATATGCTCGGCGGCAGAAAATCCGGCAAGTTCGGCAAAGTTGGTCGTTTTCTGGCGCGCCACCGCGGATTGGCAAAAGCCGTACAATATGGCGGCAAGGCCTTAAAATACGGCAGTAAGGCGCTTGGTGTCACCGGTATGGCTTATTCCGCTTACGAATTGACGCAGGCACAAAACAGTTCGCAGCTGGGCGGAAGCCTCGGCAGCATTGCCGGCGGTTTAATCGGTTCAATCGGCGGGCCGCTCGGTATGGTTGCCGGGGCTTATATCGGCAATTATCTGGGCGAAAAAATCGGCGGATGGTTTGACCGCATGCCGGAAGAAAATGCCAAAGCCCTGGAAAGCGAGCGCGCTTTGAATGTTTTAAAAACACAGAGCGATACAAAAATTCATCTCGACATCAATTCTCCCGACGCCGACGTAACGCTGCGAAAAATTGAAGACAACAGCCCGGAAAACAACATGACACGCATTGACATGAGTTTGGGAGGCCGCAGTTATGCTTATTAAATTCCGCGGCATAGAATTTAACGCCGAAACGCTTACCTACGGCCGCAACAACAAACCGGCGGAAGCTGACTTTCTGGGAACAGATTCCGACAGCCAGGACGGCAAACTGGACAACATGGATTTTCATGTCAAAGGCTATATTTACGGGAAAAAAGTTGAAGAAATCAAAATCAAACTCGAAAAAGCCCTTGAAAGACGCCAGGGTTTGCTTATTATGCCTGACGGCCGCAGCGCTCAGGTTAAAATTGAGGAAGGCTGGCACATCACCAAGTCCGAAGAGGCTGACGACAAATACGATCTCGATTTCAGTTTCAAAAAAATTGACAGCGACAGCCTTTCCTTAAAAATTATCGAGCTGCAGGAACTTGATGACGAAAAATTCACCAAGGCAACGGCCGAAGCGGAAAAAAGCTTTTTGGCCGAGTTTGACGAGAAGTTTACTTTTGAAGGCTTTCCCGGGTTTGTCAAATTGCAGAGTTATGACAACCTTGTCAGTATAACCAACAAAATATCAAAGCTGTCGGCCAATAACCTGATCGGCCAGATTACCAACCCGATCAGCGGCAGTCTGGATATTCTGGCAGCCAGCGCCGGCGGCATCGGCGCAGCAATCCTGAGCTATGCCAAACTGCGCGATTTGTTTGGCGAGTTGACCGACAGAGACTATTTTGACACTTATATCAGCATGGCCGGCATTAAGTCCGACGTCAAAAAGCCGGACGTTTCGGCCGAGGCTTCCGACCAAATTTACCAAAACGGCAAGGCTTCGGAAGAGCTGATAAACCAAGAGGCAATCATTGAGGCGGTCGATGAAGCCGTTTATCATAAAGAATATAAGAATGCGGCGGACTTGACCGAAACGATCGAAACCCTGATAGATACGGCGCTGAGCGTGGCCGTTGCCACCGACAACCGGGAAATTCAAACCCAAATTAACAATATCTTAAATATCGGCGTCGGCCTGATTAAACAAAAGCATGTCGTCAACACAACGGTTAAGAGCTACAACAAGAGCTTTCCGGCCTGCGTGATTGCACACCGCCTGTATGGTTCCGACAATCTGGAAGTCCGGGCGGCCGACATCCAGACCCGCAACGGCATTGCCAATGCCCTCTTTATGCCGGCCGGCGTGAATCTTGAAGTTGAGGAGGCATAGATGTATAAAATCGAACTCCGCACCCCGAATTTAGGCATCAGCAACTTCAGCTTCAACCGTATTGTCAAATCGGTTTATCAGCTGGCCAACTGCGCGTTTTTTGCCGCTTATGACAAAGATTATAAAGATTTAAGCACCATTAAACAGGCGTTAAAAAAGGATATGGACGTCACGGTTTTAATCGACGACGAACTGGCCTTGACCGGCTATGTATCAGCGGTTGACTGCAAATATATAAATAAAAAACCGGCATTAACCGTCAAAATCAACACCTCAGCCGGACGAATGGTCAAGGCTTCCATCGGTAAAGGCTTTTATTTTACCAGACAAAAGGCTGCCGACATCGTCAGCCAGCTGGTTTCCGGCTATCCGGTAGAGTTTGTCAATCAAAGTGCCAACGACGTTGTTTTACCGGCATTCGCCGTCTCGGCTACGGATAAAATCGAAAAGGTTCTCAACCGGCTGGCCAGATTGTCGGATACGTTGATTTATTCCGACGACGCCGGCCGGCTGGTCATGACGGACAAATGCCGTGACAAATATACAGCTTCGGCGCTGATTACCGGCGAAAACATCATTGATATTTACAAGAACGATAATGTTTACAAGGCTTATGAAACCGTTACCCTGCACAGCCAACTGCCGCTGGCGGACGCTTACAGCCTGGACAACATTATCAGCAGCCCGGTATCCGGAAAGTCCAAGGGCAGCGGCCGCCAGTATCATCAAACCGTGGACATTGCCAGCCAAAGCCGCTTAAATGCCGCTATTTCAGAGCTTGAATATGACTGTTATGACCTGAAAGTCACCGGTTCGTCCTTCCGCACGACCGATAACAAGCTTTATCGGCTCAACTCGGCTTTGAAAATCAAAGACCCCTGGATTGAATTAAACGACAGCTTTTTAATTACCGACATTGACCTGACTTCCGGCCAAAACGGCTGCCGGGCAATGTTGAATTTGGAGAAAATGGCATGACAGAGCTGGAAAAGGTTATTAACGAATTGATTGAATTAATCAGACAAAGCAACAGCGAACAGCAAGAGCAGCTGGCCGGTCTGATTCGCTTCGGCATGGTTAATCTGGTTGAAAAAGGCCAAACCCAGCATTGTCAGGTTAAGACGGCGGCCGGCGAAATTCTGAACGACGTCGCCTTCTTAGAACCTTACGGCTTTACTGCGAAACCGAAAAAGAAATCGGAAACGCTGATTTTTAACGTCAACGGCAACAAATTCAACAATGTGGTCTTAAACATCGGCAGCCGCGAGCTGCGCTTTAAGGAGCTAAGCGACGGTGAAGTCGCCATGTATGACGACAGCGGCAATCTACTGCATTTCAAGAACGGCGGAATCATTGACTTTAAGGCTGCTGATACACTCACCCAAACGGCCCAGACAATCAATATCAGCGGCAGCCAAACGGTAAAAATTCAAACACAAACAGCCGTTATTGAAGCAAGCACAACCAACATCACGACCGACACCGCCAACATCAATGCATCAACAACCAATATTACCGGTAAAGTCAACCTTGCCGGCGGGGGGCAGCCGGTGGCCCGCCTGGGCGATACGGTAGAAGTTGACCCTAACACCCACAAAGGCACGATAACCGCAGGTTCAACGGAGGTAATGGCCGGATGAAAACAATCGACGTCAGCAAAATTGATATTTTTGAGATTACAAACCCGAAGCTTCAGCTGATTTTAATCTGCCTGTTTACCGACGGCTACGTCGAGCCGGACGAATTGCCGGAATACATACAAGAAAACCGCGGCTGGTGGGGCGATGCGATTAAAACCAGTGTCAACGGCCGCAAAGAAAATATTGTCTGGGGTTCCGGCCTCTGGGTCTTTGACCGGGAAAAGCTGAGCGACGACACCTTGGTCGATTTTAAGGAAAAGATAAAAGCCAGCCTGAAAGTCGCCGTTGACGCCGGCATTATATCCGAACCGGAAGTGACCGTAATCCGCGGCAATGACCAGCTGAGCTTTATTTTAACCTTTACCGATGACGAACCTTTACAATTTGAAGGATTTTAATAATGCCTTACAAGTTACCTACTTTACAAGAGTTAATTGAAAACTTTGAAAAGAATCTGGCTGCGGAACTTTCAAAAATTCCTAACGGATCTACGAAAATGCCGCTTTCAGTGCAAAAAGCCTATGCCCGAACAAACGGCTATGCGCTTAATGCTCTGTACGGATTTGTTAAATATATGTCAAAACAGATAATTCCGACAACGTCTGAAGGCGAATATTTGCGCCGCCATTGTTCCGGTATCGGCCTTTACCCCAAACAAGCCTCCAAATCCACCGGTACAATCAAAGTCATCGGCACGGTCGACAACAGGATTGCCGCCGGAGAATTGCTCAATCGCGAAGACGGTTGGCAATATGCCGTTTTGGAAACCGTAACCTTAAGCGAAACCGAACAAAGCATTAAGGTCGTGGCAACCAAAGCCGGAGCGGCCGGAAACTGCGAAGCCGGGACGGTTTTAACTTTTGTCAATGCCTTGGAAGGAATCAGCCCGACGGCAACGGTTGAGCTGATCGGTGCCGGCGCCGATGCCGAAACCGACAAAGACCTTCTGAGCCGCTATGTCGAATATATGCGCAACCTCTATATGGGCGGTGCGGACTCGGATTATAAAAAATGGGCGCTGGAAGTCGAAGGCGTAAACCGCGCCTGGGTTTATCCGCATACCATGGGCGCCGGTACGGTCACCATCAGGATTATGACCCCGACCGGATTTCCCGATGAAGAACTTTTGCGAAAAGTCAAAGAACATATTGACAGCAAACGCCCGGTAACCGTCAAGCGCATCTTTGTTCTGGCACCGGCGGCCAAAGCCATTGACATTGAAATTGCCAATCTGGATCCGAATACACCGGAAATGAAAGAAGCCATTATCCAGTCGCTGCAGCAAAGTTTTGACAACAATGCCGAACCCGGCGGGCTGGTTCTGGTTTCGCGCATCCATTCGGCAATTCTGTCAACCATTAATCTGGTTGACTACAAGCTCGTGTCACCGACGGAAAATATCCAGTGCGCTGCCGGCGAAATCGCCATGTTGGGAGACGTCACATGGAGCTGAGCGAAAAAGAAAAACGCTATAAACAGGCCTTAATCAGCCTGCGGCCGCGCGGCAAAATCTGGGAGCCTAAAGAAAATAGCGTTTCCGATGTATTGGCGACGGTCGAAAGCAAAGCCTATACCAAAGCTGATGATAAAATTGCCGGCTTAATTGAAGAGGCTGACATCCGCACCACCTTTGACTGTCTGGAAGACTGGGAAGAACTTTACGGCCTGGAACCGGAAGGCAGCTATGAAGACAGGCTGGCAGCGTTGAATGCCAAAGCGGCCAAAGGAAGGCAAGATAAACCTTTTTATATAGATATCTGCAAAATGCAAGGTTGCACGGTCGAAATCGAAGAATATGCGCCGTTTATGGTCGGCTTGTCCGAATGCGGCGGCGAAGACGAGCTGGGCGAAGAGGATATCGTTTATTATTGGACGATTATTATAAAAGAAGCAGATTCCGATGAGGCCGTTGAAAACATGGAGCGGATTATCAACAAGCTTAACCAAAGCCACACAATTTTCCACTTTATTGATATGAGAGAAAAAGCATGAAAAAGTCAGAACCTTACAATCCCGGCAGTGATAACGTTTACATTAATGCCGATAAAGAACACGATATTAAAGGATCCATTCCCAAAGCCGATTTTTTTAATGGTGTTGAACAGGAAATCATAAACGCCATTAAAAAAGCGGGTTACACGCCGGAAGACCGAAACGACCAACTGGGTGACGCTATTTTGAAAATCGCGCAAAACGGTTTGTTCGGTTCCGTTGGCGACGGTCTGACGATTACAGCCGGCGTCCTGAAAGCGGTTGTTGGCGGCGGTTTGAAATTTGACGGCGGCAATATTGCCCTTAATCTGCACGACAGCCTGCAAATCCTCAATAATCAGCTGGCGCAGGCTTATCTGATTTCTTTGTCGAAAGCCGAAGACATGGCCGACAATGTCATCCGGCCGCAGATTACACGGACAATTCTCCGTAAGTCTATCACGGCAGCAACGACATTCACTTTTGACAATTCGGCAATCGCTAACATCCCGAACGGAAGCCATGTCACACTTGAATTGCATCTGAACATGAAAACCGTTTCTGCCATAACATTCAGCCCGGCGGTCGAATGGGACGGCGGCAAAGCGCCGACGATGAACAAAGTCCGCGATTACTGGCTGGTGCTGCGTACTGAAAACAAAGGCGCTTCATGGAAGGCCTCACTCGGGAGCGATTTCAATGGTTATTAAAGCAGCTTTTTGGCCTTTGGGCGGCCAGTCAGAAACGGACCCTTACGATCCCGGCAAAGTCTTTTTTGAAGTAAACGAACCGACCTCGCCGTATGTTTGGGAAAATGATATTGAAGCCGGTACTTATCGTTTGCGACTGGGCGGCCCGGGCGGCAATAACTGGTCTTATATTGGCACCAACCGCGGCGGAGGCGGTGCCGGTATTGATGCCGAATTTGAACTGATTTCAGCCGCGCATTTAAGAATTACTGTCGGCTCTAAAGGAACCGACAGCAAGCTGGAAATCCGCAACCCGGCCAACCCGTCCGAGTATCTGCCAATCGTCATTTGCGGCAAAGGCAGTGATGCGGGAGCCTCTTGGGGCGGCGGTGCCGGCGGTGTTTTGACGGTTAATGCCCGCCCGGATTTAATCGTTTGGAGCGCCTCTCCTTATGTTTGGTCAAATGGTATTGGTGGCGTCGGCAGCGGTTCAACTGATACAGCCTCGGTATTTACTGGGCAAGAGTATAGTCGTGGTAATCATCATGGTACTGGACGTTTGGAGTATCTCCGCCTCAAACTCGATGCTGTCGCCCTTGCCGAATTAGACAAAAATCGGGGGGGGGTAAGCCGTTGGCTGAGATTTAAAAGGTATTTAAACGGCTTATTATTTAAGGCTTTTTATTATTTAGACAAATTATTAAGGAGGCTGCCATGAGTATTAAAGCAGCTTTCTGGCCGATGAGCGGTAAAAAAGACATTTGTCCTTACACCCCCAATCAAAAATTGCTCGACATCCGACCAAGTTCAACTTCTGCCGTTTCCGGCAGCATTGAAATTTTGGCCGACGGCCGGTTCAAACTGGAGCTTGAGGCCGCCGGAGGCGCCGGGTCCGGCTGGCAAGACGAGAATGTCTGGGCGGGCGGCGGTTCCGCTGCGGCGATTGTGGTTGAGGTTAGCTTAACGGCCGGAAAATATCTTTACAGCGTACCGGGAAAAACCAAAGCTTCCGGTTTTTGGACATCCGGCGGCTCGGGCGGTACGGCTTATTTTAAGAGCAGCAACGCTTCAACAGTCAATTTTAAGGTTACGGGTGGACAAAGCTCTTACGGCAAAACCCAAAATGCCGGCGGCACGGTCAGCAGCTTTACCGGCACCGTGAAGAAAACGGTGTTGAAGAAAAACGGAAATTCTGCCAGCGGTTGGACTAACGCCCCGGGGGCAGAAAATGCCGGCGGCGCTTCTGTTTATACTGTTGACGGCATCAAATTCGGCGCCGGCGGCAGTACGACAAAAGCCGGAAACCAAGGCTTCTTAAGATTAACATTTATAAGCGAGGAGTAGAAATGCAACACACGCATGCAAAATTTATTAACGAAAATATGGTTGAGTTTCCGCCGATTAACGACAATACCCGCGGAATTATCAACTATTATACCGACAAAGAGTTGTTGGAGGCTGACGGCTATCTGCCGTTTGTTTCCGCTGAATATCCGGCCGACGGCAAAAACTATAACGCCGTTTATGATATTCGGGATAACAAAATCTATCAGAGCTGGCAGGAAATTATTTCTGAAACAAAGGAAGAAATCACCGTGCCGGCCGAGGAGCAGCGGCGGCAGGCCTACCTCGCTATAACCGACGGTATGGAGGCCGAACTCGCCTACAAAACCCGCAAGGGTTATCCGGCGGAAGACTTGAAAGCTATCGAAGACAAGATTGACAAGCTGCGTGCCCAAATCAAAACCATGTATCCGGATGAGGCGGAAGTTCAATGAAAAATGCCGCTTTATATTTATTAATAATCGGATTGCTTGGGTTCAGCTGGTTTTTTGCTTATCAATCAGGAAAAAAACAGGCCAATTTTGAACATGTCGTAAAGCAAAAAGAGGTTATCAAAGATGAGAAAAATTGCGCGAATAATCTTCTGGCTAAGCCTAGCCTTAATGACGATGCCGTTGTTCGGCTGCTCGACGCCGGCCGTCTGTAAAGCGGATTGTATCGCCTGGCCGGTTGGAGGAAAGCCGGTTGCCAATGTTTACCGCAAACTGCCAACCGAAGACCGGGCCATCATGAACGAGTGGCTTAACCGGCTTTATAAGGTCCGCCAACTCCCGACCTTTTGTCAGTAATTATTATGAATAAAGGACGGGGCGCGCCAACGCCCCGCCGGCAGAAATACGGATTCTGTCAGAGAAAGCCCCGCGCGGGCTGGCTTCCTGCTCTTTAACACTTAAATTTAAATGCAGAAAGGAAGTAGAACAAAATGAGAACAGAGTCAACACAAAATATTATTAATTTTGAATCGGTTAAGCCGATAAATCCGATTGCCCCTTATCTGGGCGGCAAAAGGTTGTTGGCAAAAACCATTGTCCCTATTATTGAACAGATACCGCACAGCATTTATGCAGAGCCTTTTTTAGGAATGGGCGGCGTGTTTTTTAGAAGAACGCAAAAACCAAAGTGCGAGGCAATCAATGACATCAACAGCGAAATAATCAATATGTTTCGCATGGTTGAAAAATTCCCTGATTATCTGGCCGACATGTTGAAATTTAAGATTTGCAGCCGTGCCGAGTTTAAGCGGATGCTTGCCACCCCGCCGCTGCTTTTAACGGAGCTGGAACGGGCGGTGCGTTACTTATATATTCAGAAAAATGCATTCGGCGGTAAGACATTTAGTCAGGTTTTCGGGGTTGCACTTGAGCGAACGCGCTTTGATTCCGAGCGTATCATTCCACAAATTCACATGCTGCACAAACGTTTGGCCGGTGTTTATATTGAATGCCTGCCGTATCAGGATTTTATAACTCGTTATGACCGTCCGGACACGTTATTTTACCTTGACCCGCCATATTGGAACTGCGAAAACGACTACGGTAAAGGTATATTTAGCAAGGCTGATTTTGACGAGCTGGCCAGACTGTTGAAAGGGATTAAAGGCCGGTTTATCCTGTCCATCAATGACGTGCCGGAGATTCGGCAGATATTTAAGGCTTTTTATATAAAAGAGGTGCAAACGACTTACACTGTCGGCACCCACCCAGGCAAAAAAGCCAATGAGTTGTTAATCGGCAATATTAATTTTGATACTTTATAATATATATAAAGCTTATATAAAGGGGCGTTAAATGCCCCTTTATTTTAAATTTAAGATGAGGTTAAAACCATTTAAAAACCTCTTAAAACGAGGCTATGAAAGCGGCGGATTTAAAGGCCTTCCGACAAAACCCGCCTTTTAAAACTTAGACAAAAGCTAGACTTTAAAAGCTATGCAAAACCATTTTGCCAACTTTGCAAAACCATTTTGCCCGCTACAATTCTTTTCAATGGTTTCCATTGTGCTGAGCCAAATCTGATATTCCGGCGTTCCTTCCTTGATGTGGCAGGGCTTCATCACCGTCAGTTCATTGCCGAATTTTCCTTTGGAATAATTGCAGTAACGGGTGCTTTCAATCGCATAGGAAACATGGCGGTGGCGGGTCAAATCTTTATAAACGCCCATATCGCAGGTGAGTTTCACCGTGAGGTTATAATGTTCAATCATCGCCTCGTGTCCGAGCTCCAAAAGTTTGCGAACCATCTGCCGTGCGGAATCCGCGGTAATTTTGTCTTCGCTTTTGTAACAGTTGCGGGCGCATAATTCGAGATGTTTAAGAATGGCGTCTCCGTCCAGCGGAGTCAGCACTTCTACTTTCGGGGCTGCGATTTTTACCATTGTCTGTCCTTTCAGTTAACAACCTGCAAACAGGATAAGAGGGCAGCCTGCTTGAGTCCAGTTTTAAAGAAAAGTTATGCTATGGAATCATTTTAGTGTTTTATTTAATCTTCCCGGATATGATAAACCGAAAACCGGTCAGAAAGGAAGGAAAAGCGATGACCCGCCGTTTGAAACTTATTTTGCTGGCTGCCGTGTTTATCGGCGGTTTTGCCAGCCTTTCGCTGGAGCTGATTGTCTTGCGCCAGTTGAGCAGCTTTGTCGGCGCCACGGCAGTGACCGCATCAATCGTCATCGGCGTGATTATGGCTTTTATGTCGCTGGGGTATTATGCCGGTTCGGTTTTTTGCCTGGCACGCGGAGCTGTTCGGCAAACGGCGGTTGCTTCTTTCTATTCTCTAAGCATTCTGACTGTTCTGGCTGCCAGTTATATTCTGATTGACCTGTATTTTTCAATGATGGATTGGCTCGGGCTGAACGATAACATTGTCAAAACCTTCGTCTATTGTCTGGCTTTGCTGTCTTATCCGTCATTTCTGTTCGGCAAGATTACTTCGCTGCTGAGTCGTTATCTGCACAAATATAACCGCAATTTTACCGGAAAACTGATGGCTGTGGATACGGTCGGCTCGGTGTTGGGATCGATTCTTTCCACTTTGCTGTTGATGCCGCTGATCGGGGTTAATTATACGGTGGTTCTGGTCGTGGCAATGTGCGCTCTGGGTGCCGTGCTGTTGGATAAAAAATTTAACTTTTACTGGCTGGGGCTGATTATTGCGGCGGCGGTACTGCTAAACCGCAATTCGCTGCTCTATAAGCTTTACTATATTGTCGAAGATAATGCCGTTTCCACCATTTCAATCTTTGAGACAGATAACGGACAATCGCGTTTTATGTCGATTAACGGCAGTTCGTCCTCTAAAATTTCCGCCGATGAAAACCTGCTTTTCCCCTATATTTCTTATATTGAAAATAATTTTATCAAAACTCTGCCGCACGACAAGCCGCGCAAGGTGCTGATTCTCGGGGCAGGGGGCTTTACGCTGGGCCGTGACGATGATTTCAACCGCTATGTCTATGTTGATGTCGATAAGGTTCTGCTGCCGCTTTCGGAAAAATATTTTCTGAACGGCAGGCTGGGCAAAAACAAAAAGTTTGAAGTTCAGGATGCTAACCAGTTTTTGAAAGAAAGCCGCGAAAAATACGATTTAATCATACTTGATACTTATTCCTCCGCCCGGGTCATTCCGCAGTAACAAAGAAGCTGGAAGGTGTATTGAAGGATGCAAATGAAGAGAACTTTACCGTAACCATTGAAAAGAAAGTGAAACCGGAAGGAGCCAAACGCCCCAAACTGGTAGAGGAGGATATTACTTTTGCATATGATGAGATAAAATACACTAAATACTTAATTAGTTTTAAATAATTATGGCCAAAAAAGAAGAAACAATCAGCTTGATTGATACATTTTCGGAATTTAAGGAATTAAAGAATATTGATAGAACAACTATGGTGAGTGTACTCGAAGAGTCTTTCCGTAGTGTGATCGCGAAAATGTTTGGCACTGATGAAAATTACGACGTTATTGTGAACCCTGACAAGGGAGATTTTGAAATATGGCGTAACCGTGAAGTTGTAGCAGATGAGGATTTGACGAATCCCAATATGCAGATCTCATTGACCGAGGCACAGAAAATTGATGCGTCTTATGAGGTGGGTGAGGAAGTGACCGATGAAGTAATCTTTGCCAAGTTTGGCCGCCGTGCCATTCTGAACTTGCGTCAGACACTGGCATCGAAGATTTTAGAACTGGAGAAAGATAGCTTGTATAATAAATATATTGATAGGGTGGGTACTGTAATCAGTGCGGAAGTCTATCAGATATGGAAGAAAGAAATGTTGTTGCTGGATGATGAAGGCAACGAACTGCTTTTGCCCAAGACTGAACAGATTCCGAGTGACTTCTACCGTAAAGGCGAAACTGCCCGTGCCGTAGTGGCCCGTGTAGATAATAAAAATAATAATCCGAAGATTATTCTGAGCCGTACTTCACCTGTGTTCTTGCAACGCCTGTTTGAAATGGAAGTACCCGAAATCAATGATGGGTTGATCACTATCAAGAAGATTGCGCGCATTCCCGGAGAACGTGCTAAGATAGCAGTTGAGTCGTATGACGACCGTATAGACCCGGTAGGTGCCTGCGTAGGTGTAAAAGGATCACGTATCCACGGTATTGTGCGTGAGTTGCGTAATGAAAATATCGACGTGATCAACTATACTTCTAACATTCAGTTGTTCATTCAGCGTGCGTTGAGTCCGGCTAAGATTTCTTCTATTGTGTTGCACGAAGAGGAGAAAAAAGCAGAAGTATATCTGAAACCGGAAGAAGTGTCTTTGGCAATCGGTAAGGGGGGAATGAATATCAAACTCGCCAGTATGCTTACCGAATATACGATTGATGTGTACCGCGAATTGGATGAGAGCGCGATGGATGAGGATATCTACCTTGATGAATTCAAGGATGAAATTGATGAGTGGGTTATCACAGCCATCAAGAATATTGGATTGGATACAGCCAAGGCTGTATTGAATGCTCCGCGCGAGATGTTGATAGAAAAAGCGGACCTGGAAGAAAACACGGTTGATGACGTGTTGAGAGTTTTAAGAGCTGAATTTGAAGAGTAACTCTTCAGTCCCGGCTCGTAGTTAATAATTAAAAAACGAGTATGACGATTAGACTGAACAAAGTAACAAGAGATTTAAATGTAGGAATAACGACGGTAGTTGAATTCTTGCAGAAGAAGGGCTATACCATTGAGGCTAGTCCTAATGCGAAAATTACCGAAGAACAATATGCTGTACTTGTGAAAGAGTTCAGCACAGATAAAAATTTAAAAATAGAGTCTGAAAAATTTAGTCAGGAAAGACAGAACAAGGACCGCAACAAAGCTTCTATCTCTATCGAAGGTTTTGAATCTAAGAAAGAGAAAGAAGAGGTGGTGAAAACTGTTATTCCTGAAGAGGCACGCCCCAAACTGAAGCAAGTGGGTAAAATAGATCTGGACAATTTGAACAAGAAAACTGCGCCAAAGGTTGTAGAACCAGCTGCGAAAGTTATTGAACAAACTCCGAAAGCAGAACCCGTGGTGGAAAAGGTGGTTGAGAGGAAGGAAACTCCCCAACCCGAGAAGGAAACGCCGAAGCCTGTGGTGGTAGAGGAAAAGAAACCGGAACCTGCTCCTCAACCTGCTCCTGCTCCAGTTCTGGAAGAGAAGAAAGAGCCTAAAATTGAAAAGACGGAAGAAAAGACACCCCAGGTGAAAGAGATGGAAAAAGAAACACCCGAAGCAGCACCCGTTCAGGAAAAAGAAGAAGACGATGTATTTAAAATTCGTCCTACTGAATTTAAATCGAAAATTAATGTAGTAGGTCAGATTGATCTGGCTGCATTGAATCAGTCTACCCGTCCGAAAAAGAAATCGAAGGAAGAAAAACGGAAAGAGAGAGAAGAGAAAGATAAGCAGCGTCAGGAACAGCGTAAACTGATGAAGGATGCTATTATCAAAGAAATCCGTAAGGGAGACGATAAGATTTCTAAAAACTCGGTTAACGATGATGCCGCAAAGAAGAAAAAACGCAATAGAATAAATAAGGAACGTGTGGATATAAATGCTGCCGGTACAACAAATGCTGGAGGAGCATCTAATAATAACCAACGTAACGATAACGCTAACAGACCGAATAGGAACAATAACTCCAAACCTAATGGCAATAACAATCAGGGTGGAGGCAAATTTAATAAAGACCGTTTCAAGAAACCTGTTGTAAAAGCGGAAGTTAGTGATGAAGATGTGGCAAAGCAGGTTAAGGAAACATTGGCACGTCTGACTAACAAGACTAAGAACAAGGCTGCCAAGTATCGTAAGGAGAAACGTGAAAATGTTCAGAACCGCCTGATGGAACAGGAGGAGATGGAACAGGAAGATAGCAAAATATTGAAACTGACCGAGTTCGTTACTGCGAACGAATTGGCAAGTATGATGGATATTCCTGTTACTCAGGTTATCGCTACTTGTATGAGTATCGGTATCATGGTCTCTATCAATCAGCGTCTGGATGCCGAGACAATCAACCTGGTAGCGGAAGAATTCGGATACAAGACAGAATATGTAAGTGCTGAGGTAGCACAGGCTATTACAGAAGAGGAAGATAACGAAGAAGATTTGCAGCCGCGTGCTCCGATTGTGACAGTAATGGGACATGTTGATCATGGTAAGACTTCATTACTGGACTATATTCGTAAAGCAAATGTAATTGCCGGTGAGGCAGGTGGTATCACCCAGCATATCGGTGCTTACAATGTGAAATTGGAAGACGGACGTCATATTACATTCTTGGATACTCCGGGTCACGAGGCATTTACCGCCATGCGTGCCCGTGGTGCGAAAGTGACGGATATTGCTATTATTATTGTAGCTGCCGATGATAATGTGATGCCGCAGACCAAAGAGGCGATTAATCATGCTATGGCTGCCGGTGTGCCTATCGTATTTGCTATTAATAAGGTGGATAAGCCGCACGCCAATCCGGATAAGATTAAGGAAGAACTGGCTGCCATGAACTTCCTGGTGGAAGAGTGGGGTGGTAAGTATCAGTCGCAAGATATTTCGGCAAAGAAAGGTACAGGTGTACACGATTTGTTGGAAAAAGTATTGCTGGAAGCTGAAATGTTGGATTTGAAGGCTAATCCCGACCGCAAGGCAACCGGTTCTATCATTGAATCGTCCTTGGACAAGGGACGCGGTTATGTGGCTACTATGTTGGTGGCAAACGGTACGCTGAAAATGGGCGATATAGTCTTGGCTGGTACTAGTTATGGTAAGGTGAAAGCCATGTTTAATGAACGTAACCAGCGCATCAAGGAGGCCGGTCCTTCCGAACCGGTATTGATTCTGGGACTGAACGGTGCTCCTGCGGCAGGTGATACTTTCCATGTGATTGATACGGAACAAGAGGCTCGTGACATTGCCAACAAGCGTGAACAGTTGCAGCGTGAGCAGGGCTTGCGTACTCAGAAACTGCTGACATTGGATGAAGTGGGCCGTCGTTTGGCTTTGGGTGATTTCCATGAGCTGAATGTGATTGTTAAAGGTGACGTGGACGGTTCTGTCGAAGCGTTGAGCGACTCATTGATAAAACTGTCTACAGAACAGGTACAGGTTAATGTGATCCACAAAGGTGTCGGTCAGATTTCCGAGTCGGATGTGACTTTGGCTGCTGCATCAGATGCGATTATTGTAGGTTTCCAGGTTCGTCCTTCAAGTTCTGCCGGCAAACTGGCTGAGCAGGAGGGGGTGGATATCCGCAAATATTCTGTTATCTATGATGCGATTGAAGAAGTGAAGGCTGCTATGGAAGGTATGCTGGCACCTACTTTGAAGGAACAGATTACTGCAACCATCGAAGTGCGTGAAGTCTTCAATATTACCAAGGTCGGTTTGGTTGCCGGTGCTATGGTGAAGACAGGTAAGGTGAAACGTTCTGATAAGGCACGCTTGATTCGTGATGGTATTGTAGTCTTTACCGGTGCTATCAATGCTTTGAAGCGTTTCAAGGATGATGTGAAAGAAGTAGGTACTAACTTTGAATGTGGTATCAGTCTGACAAACTGTAACGATATCAAGGTCGGTGATATTATTGAAGCTTACGAAGAAGTAGAGGTTAAACAGACTTTGTAATACACTGAAGTCTGAGAATATAGATGGTAATGTCATCCTGAGCATAGCGAAGGATCTGGCACCTCGCCCAGCGCGTGGGCTGGCAGATTCTTCGCTTTGTTCAGAATGGCATTACTGCTTTTTGTAATAACGATAAAGATGGCGACAATAGATATTATTATATTGGCTATGATTGGTGTGGGTGTCATTATGGGATTAATAAAAGGATTTGTGAAGCAGATGGCGTCTATTGTAGGGTTGATAGCCGGATTGCTGATGGCTCGTGCCTTGTTTGGCATTGTTGCCGAAAGGTTGGCGCCGGTTCTAGGTACTTCGACGACTGTAGCACAGGTCTTGGCTTTTATATTGATCTGGATAGCTGTACCTTTAGGTTTTGCGTTCGTCGCCTCTTTGTTGACAAAAGCATTGGATGCTGTGCACCTGGGATGGCTGAACCGTTGGTTAGGCAGCGGATTGGGAGCATTGAAGTATATGATACTGATAGGGTTAGCTATTCATGTGATAGAATATATAGATCCGAACAATGAGATGATCAGTGCAACAAAAAAGAAGGAATCAGTGTTATATTATTCTATGAGGGACTTGTCCGGTATCTTTTTTCCGGTATTTAAGAATGTAACAGAACAATTAATAGAAATATAAGATAGATATGCAAGAAGAACCCAATAAATATGTGAAAGAACTGACGCAGGAGAAGTACAAATATGGCTTCACCACAGAAGTTCACACAGATATTATAGAAAGGGGATTGAATGAGGATGTTATCCGCTTGATTTCTGCAAAGAAGAACGAGCCGGAGTGGTTGCTGGAGTTTCGCCTGAAAGCATACCGCTACTGGTTGACCATGGAGATGCCTGCATGGGCACACCTCACTATCCCTGAAATAGATTATCAGGCTATATCCTATTATGCGGACCCTACAAAGAAAAAAGAAGGACCGAAAAGTATGGATGAGGTAGATCCTGAGTTGATTAAAACTTTCAATAAATTAGGTATTCCTTTGGAGGAGCAAATGGCGTTGAGCGGTATGGCAGTAGATGCTGTCATGGACTCTGTATCCGTCAAGACTACATTTAAAGAAACCTTGTTGGAAAAAGGGATTATTTTTTGTTCGTTCAGTGAAGCGGTGCGTGAGCATCCCGATTTGGTGAAGAAATATCTGGGTTCGGTGGTCGGGCCGCGGGATAATTTCTTTGCAGCCTTGAACTCGGCAGTATTCAGTGACGGATCGTTTGTATATATTCCGAAA
>ENA-UEOJ01001039-UEOJ01001039.1-human-gut-metagenome-genome-assembly--contig:-NODE-1039-length-20929-cov-3.011749_pt1 | contig 20929 bp, 17 predicted proteins | sample MGYA00242885_ERZ507886 | MGnify/ENA primary metagenome ERZ507886 (study PRJEB26167, sample SAMN06115505) | human gut metagenome | host: Homo sapiens | place: China:Anhui | collected 2015-08-07... | reverse complement strand
GCTCCTCAGGTAGGACTTGAACCTACGACCTACGGATTAACAGTCCGCCGCTCTAACCAACTGAGCTACTAAGGAATATTTCTCAAAAGCGATGCAAAGATATGGCTTTTTTTGAAAGTGACAAAATTTCATCAGAAAAAAAATGATTTTTTGTTTTTTTTACAAAGGAATAAATTAAAGTGATTAATTTGAAAGGAGTTGTAAAAAAGCTAAATTTGTCACGATTCATTATTCATGAAAAATTAATGTGTGTGGGTATTCGATTAATAATATCGGTGACATTTTTGTTACTGGTGGTGTCTGTCCGTTTACAGGCGCAGGATACGAAGGTATCTCATCCATTTATGTGGAAATCTTTTAATAATCCGGCCTATTCAGGTTTTGATGGATTAGCGGGTGTGAATATCGGTATGCAACGGTCATATTGGAGTAAGCCGTTGGATTTCAGGTCTTATTTTGTTTCGGCAGATTATGCCTTTCAGGAGAAAAGGACTTTCGGCTTGGGAGGTCTCTCTCTGTTTTATCAACGCGATCAGGAAAGTTCGGTGATGTATGTGACCCAGCTGTTTGCTGCCGCCTTGTCGGCCCGGGTGAAACTGTCACGTTCTACGGTGTTGCAGGTCGGTCTGCAACCTAGCCTATATTGTAAAAGCGTGGATCCCTCGAAGTTGACACTGGGAGATCAGTTCGATCCTTTTTACGGTCAGATTTTGGATATCTCCCCTGAGTTGATGAGTTTTTATGCCGATAAAGTGACGATATTCGATATGGCCGCCGGTATTTACGGTCAGACCGATTTCAATGTGGCCTGGCATGGGGTGGCTAGTTTGGAGTATGGGTTTTCTGTATATCATATCATAGAATCCACTCAGTCGTTTTTATCCGAACACGGGTCTGCTTCTTCCGAAGAAAATCTGTTGAATCGCCGGTATTCGGGATATGTTTCGTATGCACCTCCTTTTGCCTTTGAGAATCAAATCAATACACTGCTTTCTCCGTACGTAATGGTCGATTTGCATTCGGTTATGCGGAATTTACAATTCGGAGTTTGCTGGGAGGAAGAGCGTTTCGGACTGATCGGTTTGGGTGTCCGGGGGGATCAATTCGAAGGATTGCAGGTAGGTACCTTGTTAGTACATTTAGGAGTGAATATTCCGGGAGGACGTGATTCCGGATGGAAGATCGGTTATACCTGTGAAGTCCCGACCCATCAAGGGACGATGTATCAAAATACCAGTCATTCTTTATCGTTGCATTGGTATTACAGGATAGTTCCCAAACGTTGCATCCAGCGTTTCGATAATTCGCCGAACAATAGTAAGAGAGCCAGAATGAAACGGAAGAATAAGGCTTTTCATTTTTAAAATCCGCCGATCACAGGCAAATAAAAAGGATCAGATATGAAAAATCAGAAAAAATACAGAAAAGGGATATACCGCTTAGCTTTACTACTTACTGTTTTGTGCTCGGCAGTAGGTGGTTATGCCCAGACTCAGGACGATTTGAAATTGGTCGATCCCGGCGGGTTTAAGTTGTGTAATGGAGATGCTGTGAACGGACAAAAGTTGACGGTTTACAATCAATGTGTGCATGAGGGCTTCAAAAAAGGAACTTTTAAAGTAGATTGGGGAGATGGCTCTGCTGTCGAAGAATGGGGAACCGAAGAGACGATGGAGCATGTTTATAGGGAATTCAAAGTGTTTAAACTGAAATTTTCCTGGACTTCATCGGATGGCAGTAAAGTACTCGAAAAAAACTATGATGTACTTCGGCTGAATAAGCCGGATGTCGCATTGAAAGTGAATGAAAAAGGTACTTGTTACGGTATGGAGTCTGAAATAAAAATTATCGATTATGATAAACAGACTTCCGGTACCGTTTATGTCGTGAATTTCGGAGATGGGCGTGATTCGACTTTAACACAGGCAGAGATGATGAAAACAATGGGATCGGTGAAACATACTTTTCAGACCGATAATTGCCCGATAACGGTGGAATTGGAGGCTCGGAACGAGTGTTCGGACTACATGTTACCTTTACAGACGACCGTGACAACGGCCGTGGTTATTCCCCCGGAAGCGGCTTTTGATTTCGTAGCCCCGGGGTGTACCGGTTATCCTGTTCAGGTAATAAACCGTACGATTGAAGGACGGGATGTTTACTGTAATACAATAGCAGAATATATCTGGAAATTTGGAGATAAACCTTCTGTGTTCGAAAAATATCCTCAGGTGATATTCGATACGCCGGGAGAATATGAAGTACGCTTGATCGCTTCTACAGGGGGCTGGAATGTTCCAACGATACAATCGTAAAAGTGATCAGTGTGATACAATCGCCGGAAGTCGGTTTTACAGTCGATAGGGATACCGTCTGTTCGGGCGAAAGTGTTGTATTTACCGACCATTCTAAAGGGGAAAATCCACAGTATTATTGGAATGTTACCGGTAGGCAGACAAATGATTTTGTTTTTATAAACGGCACTAGCGAGAAGTCGGAGAATCCGGTCATTCAGTTCAACGGCTACGGGGAATACGTGGTTGCACTGACTTTGACAAACGAATGTCCTCAAAATGTAAAAGATACGACTATTATCGTACGGAAGGATCCCGAGATTGTGGAGGTTACCTGGCCGGTGTCTTTATGTCCTGATCTTACTACGGGGAAAGCTTTGGTGAATTTGGAGAATTATTTCCGTCTCTATTGGAATGGAAACCCGAAAGAAGCAGTCTGGAAAATCGAACCTAAGGCAGGAATGACCGGTACGGTAGATTTTTTACCCGGTTATGAGGCGGATAAAGAATATCCGCAGGTTTATTTGCAGGCTGGTGCAACCTATGAGGTTTCCTTGACTTTGAAAGGAGCTTCGGTAGGCGGTGTGCTTTGTGGTGATCCCTCCAAGCTGACGATCCATAAAGAGTTGAAAATCGATGATCCTGCGATTACCGACAATATTGTTCCGACACCTGCCCCTGTCGGAGACAACATCTCGATTTGTGACGGCGAAACGGTTAGTTTTGAGAATCATTCCAGCGGAGAGGGATTAGAACATTTTTGGACGGTTAAGCCGATTACGACAGAATTATACGATCCGGCCTGGAATGTTGAATACCTGGCCGGTTCTCCGACTTCTGCCGGACCTCGGATCAGGTTCAATGGGTATGGAGACTTTGAAGTGACCGACTCGTTGTCTGTCCCTTGTAACTCGAAACGCATTTCTTTCCGGGTACATGTCAGGAAAGATCCGACTATTTTCTTGGCCGATTTTCCGACAGAAATCTGTCCCCGGGATGTATTGAATACGGAGTTGTGTATTTTTTACGAATGGTATAATCATGTGCCCGAAGCACATTGGGAGTTTACTCCGGATAGAGTGGACTTTGTGGACGGAACTTCGTCCGATTCGCCGGAGCCGAAGATTCATTTTCAGGAATCGGGAAAATATACCTATAAGGTCACTTTGCCGGAGGTGGGGTGTCCGGAAAAGGATGAGCATGGAGGTATTTTGACCCGGAAAGAATTGACCGGAGAATTGAAGGTCCGGATTTCAGGTTTGGATGTTACTGTCAAAGAGAAGGACAACCGGGATGAAGTATGCGAAGGTGGGATGCTTATCTTTACCAATTCGGCATCGGAAAAGGATCCTGAAAGTTTAGAGCTGGCTTATAACTGGGAAGTGACTATCCCGGAGACAGGGGAACCTCAGGGGGGAACGGCAGAGGATTGTGAGTTTCTAAGGGGGAATACGGAAAAGGTTGCTCCGATCACTTTTAAGAAATGGGGAACCTATGAAGTAACCGGTACGGTTTTCGGATTTTGTGATACCGTGTCGCGGACTTTACGAATCCGGGTGAAAAAAAATCCGGAAGTAGTATTGGAAGATACGGTTTCTTGTCCTGCCGGTTTTGTCCTTTCGGGTGATACTACGTTTGTATGGTATAATAATACCCCACAGGTAACCTGGCAGATTTATCGGCAGGACGGCACGGACCAGCCGGGAGATTATGAACTGGGTGCGGAGGGGTTGACGAGTCTGATTCCTCGGGTGGAATTTAAACGTCCCGGATATTATACGGTGAAAGCAACTTTACCTCATGCGGGATGTCCGGCTACCGATCCGATGGCTGAGGCGGTATACCATATTTATGATCCGGATGTTTACGGGGATATTGTCATAAAAACACCTGTTGCGGGAAATCCTTCGGTTGCCGATATTTGTGAGCAGGAAATTGTCGTTTTTGAAAATACAATGGAGGAAGAAGCCGGTGCGCTCAGCTGGGAATGGGAGGTGGTTAGCGACGTAGAGCAGGGATATGAATATATGCAGGACGGCCAGGTTATCGATCCGGCTGTGGGAAGCAGACAGAAGGCTCCTTCGATCCGGTTTACAAAATATGGGGAATACCGGGTGAAAGTAGTTACCCGTAGTACGTGTAAATCGCCTGTGACAAAAGAGTTCAGGGTGGTGGTGCATGGTATCCCCGATATCGAATTGGCATCATATATGAAACGGGTCTGTGCCGGAGACGGTATTCCCGTGGAAATGTCCGATTATCTGAAATGGGTGGATACCCGGAATTCAGCCCTTACTTCGAAATGGACCATTACTCCGGAGGTGGGATGGTCCTGGAAAGGCGGAGATCGGGAAAATACCGATTTCCCGGGGATATTATTCAATGATAATGGGCATTATGAGCTTAAGCTCGAGGTTTTTTCGAAATGTGCGGATGAGGGAAAACAGGAGTTTCTGACCGAAGTCAATGTGCTCAGGACCGAACAGCAGGCTAGCTTTTCTGTAGGTAAAGATTCTGTCGGTTGTACGGATGATCCCGATCCGTTTGTGATTACCCTGAATAATCTTTCGGAGGGGGATTCCCTGGCTTATACCTGGACGGTTACACCTCAGCAGGGGGTAAGTTTTGCCGAGGGGGATACGAACAGTGAATCTCCGAAACTCTTGTTCTCGGAGCCGGGAGACTACGATGTACGGTTAGCGGTTTCCAACGGTTGTCATCACGACGACGATTCGGTATTCCGGATCAAGGCATTTGCCATTCCCCGGGTCAGGATCGGGGATATCGCAGATCAGTGTGAACCTTTTCATTTTATCGGGAGAGAGCGGGTAGAAGTCGATCAGCGGAACGACAAAATACAACAGGTACATTGGACGATCACTGCGAATCAAGGTTATGCTTCCGAGGGATATACACTGGTGAATGGAACGGATTTAAAATCTTATTATCCGGATATCGATTTCAAAACCTGTGATTATACCGTAGTCGCAGCATATAAAAATCGTTGTAAAACACCGGGACAGGCTGTTTTTCAGGTGAAGGTCGATAAATTTATTCCTGTGATCCCATTGCCGGATGATACGATCTGTGAACTGGCAGAGGCCCGGATTCTTCGTGCACAGCCGGAAGGGGGCTGGTGGACGCTGAAAGATCCTGCAATTCCCGAAGCGGCTGAAGTGTTGTATACCGAGCGGGGAAATAGTTATTTTTATCCGGGCTTCGATCCCTATGCGCAAAAAGATATCGGATTGGTGTATCATTACCGGAACGGGGCTTGTATCGCCCGGGATACGATGAATATGCGGATATGGCCCTTACCTTATGTAGAGGCCGGTGATTCTTTGAAGATGTGTCTGAACAATCCACCGGTGACTCTGGTGGGAAGAGATTCGGCAGCGGGGCAGGTATGGCAACCCAACAGAGGAGATTGGAAATCGGGTCAAGACGTGTTGGCGGGACATTTGTTTACTCCGACTGTTCCGGGGGATTTTCAATTGTTGTATTATTATACGGATAGCCGTGGGTGTATGAACCGGGATTCAGCGGTGATGCGGGTACATCCTTTGCCGTCGACCGATTTTACGGTGGCTCCTCGGAGTTGTATCCATACGGATGTGTTGTTTACACCCGCTCAGTCTGACGGGAATACATTCGAATGGATATTCGGCGACGATACGCCTCATGGGATATCGGACAACGAGATCCTGCATAGTTATGACATGTACGGTTATCGGGATGTTATTTGTATGGCTCAGTCGGTTTATGGATGCCGGGATACTTCCGAAGCTACCCGTATCGAGATTATTAATTTGCCGCCTCCACCTTTTTTCGATGTCGATACTTTACAGGGGTGTGCTCCTTTCGAGGTCCTCTTTACGGTCGATCCCGATACCTATAAGAGCGATCATAATTACCTGACTTTTCGTTGGGATTATGGTGATGGGACGAAGACCGACACCTTGATGCCTATCGTGCCGAAGCCTTATCCGGCCGGGAGCTGGGATACGACCTTTGTTGCCCGGATGACAGTAAGCAACGTTTGTGATACCGTGAGCTACGATACGACGATTACTGTATTCTCGGCTCCGAAAGTTTCTTTTGCTTTGATGCATGAATGGGAATGTTCGCCGGTATTTTTGGAATTGCAGAATACGACTACCGGAAATAATTGTGTATTCAACTGGACTTTTACCAATTCACGAACAGGAGAAGTGATCGGAGAAACGGATATCCGTAATCCGGAGCATGAATTTACGACAGATGAAGCCGCTACCAGCTATTTTATTACTTTACGGGCTGAGAATCGTTGTGATGTGGATGAGTATACCGATACCCTGCTTGTGAAACCCCGGCAGATCAGTGCTCATTTTACGCCTTTGGACAATCCTTACGCCTGTGTGAATCAGGAAATCTTATTCCGGAATAATTCTACGGACACCGTGTCTACAATCCTGAATACCTATTGGAATTTCGGGGACGGTAGTCGGGATACCGTCTGGAGCCCACGACATAAATACGATAAGCAAGGTACTTATCTGGTGAAACTGAAGATAGACAACGGCTGCGGGTGGGATACGATTTCTTCGCCTGTAATAATTTATCCTTTACCGCACTTGGAAATCAAAAGTGAAGATTATCTTTGTGAGGCGGATACATTTACCTTTGTCGTAAATTCAGATCAGGAACTGAAACAGGTAACCTGGAAATTGGGAGATGGACAGACAGGAAACAAGGATAGCCTGAGGTATGTGTACGAAGGATACGGTACCTTTCCGGTAACGGTTATCGGAGTTTCTGCCGAGATAAATCAGTGTACTGATTCGGTCATGAAGGAAGTGGTCGTTTATAACAAACCGATCCTGACGATCGAGCCGGTAGATACTATCCAATGTTCGCCTTATCTGTACCAGCCGGAGATTACAGGAGAGGCTTATCTGATGTGGGATTATGGGGATCGGTCGGGACTGACTTCGGCGAGGGAGCATTGGTATGTAAATGAATCCGATACGGTTCAGCGTTTCCGGGTGATGATATATGCCGAAACGGATAAGGGATGTAAATCGGAATACCTGCGGGGAGTGGTTGTTCCCAATAAACCCAGGGCGTTATTGGACAAAAAGGTGGAAAAAGGGAATCCTCAAAAAGTGACCTTTATCAATCTTTCGGAAGAATGTTCGGACTGTATCTGGAATTTACCTGATAAGGGGACCTTCCATGCTTTCGGCGATCAGACGGTGGAATTCGGGGAGCAGGGGATGTATCGGGCCGAACTAGTGGTAGAGAATGTATATGGATGCCGGGATACGGCGATTATGGAACATCGGGTATTGATCAAAGGATTGTATTTCCCGAATACTTTTATTCCGCATAGTCAGAATCCGAAGATCAACCGTTTTAACGGGATCGGGATGGGACTAGCCCGTTATAGGCTACAGATTTTCGATCAATACGGAAATAAGATTTGGGAAACCCGAGCCCTGGAAAACGGTCGGCCTTCGGAAGGCTGGGATGGCTGTAACCTCAAGGGCGAACGAATGCCGCAGGGAATGTATATCTGGCGTGCAGAAGCGATGTTCGGGGATGCCGAGGTCTGGACCGGAGATAATAATGAGTCGGGAGTTCCTGAAACGACGCAGGGGACGGTGTTGTTACTGAGAGAATAGGAAATCCGTTCCGGTAAATAATGGAAATTATAGTTTAACTTTTAAACGATAGAAGATGGATTATTTTAAAGAGGTTAACCTGGCAGTCACGATATGTGACAAAGAAGGGAAGATTTTGGAAATGAACGATAAGTCGCGTAAGACATTTTTAAAGCCCGGACAGGAGGATCTGATCGGTAAAAATGTGTTGGATTGCCATCCCGAGCCGGCTCATTCCCTGTTGGCCGATATGTTACAAAATCCCCGGACCAATGTTTATACTATCGAGAAGAAAGGGGTAAAAAAACTGATTTATCAGACGCCTTGGTATGTGGAAGGAGAGTTTATGGGGTTTATGGAGTTGTCGATGGAAATACCTTTCGAGATGAAACATTGCGTGAGGGGGGGGAAGTAAAAGGTTAAAAGTAAAAAGCTAAAGGCTAAAAGCTATAAGCTAAAGGCTAAAAGCTATAAGCTAAAAGCTATAAGCTAAAGGCTGGGAGGCTAAAGGCTATAGGCTGATAAGTTTAAGCGAGAGAGAGGAGGAAAAAGATGAAAGGGTTGATTAGAGATATACTGACTTTTTTGCGGGAGTTACAGGAAAATAATGACCGGGAATGGTTTGCCGGTCAGAAACCCCGTTATCAGAAATTGAAAGAGGGGTTCGATGAATTGGTAGACCGATTGATTACATATTGGCGGGCAACTGCGGCGAGAATCAGGGCAGCTATGCCTATCCAAAGCCATATCTGCCAGTGGTCGGGGAGGTGTCCGTTTTTCATTCAGGGTTTAATTATTGTAAAAATTTCATCAGTTTTTATAACGAACACAACCCCGATGATGTTCACCGGAAAAATAAAGTGCCACTCCAAATCAATGGAATGGCACTCAATATAAATTTGTGGAGATTATGATCGCTCGGATTCTCCGATGGGATAATGTTTTAGCTCATATTCCCTCACAATCTCAGAAACTCTAATGAGTTCAACGGCATCGGGGTTGTCAGACGGAGTATCATCAGATACAAGAGGTAACAATTCCTCAATACGTGCAAGGGCAGATTCATATTGCTGTTGGCTGATTTCCATTTTTCTAAGTATTATGGCACAAAGTTAAGCCTAATTTCGGAAATATCAGTTATTTTAATCCTATTTCAGCGAAATGACCTGAGATGCCTCTCGCGCACGCTCATCCACGACTTTTGCGTAGATTTGGGTATTCTTGACGCTCTTATGCGTCAACATTCGGCTGATAGTCAGGATGTCAACGCCATTGGCGGCAAGCAGTGTAGCGAAGCTGTGGCGCATCGTGTGGAAAGTGATGCGTCGGGTTAATCCGGCAGACTTTATCCACTCTTTCAGAGGATGGTTGACCATGTGTCGTTTCAGTCCCTTAAAGACAAGACCCTCTGACCGCTCTCCGCACAGAGCCAGTGTTTCATCACTGATGGGGAGATTCGTTTCTTCTTCCGTTTTCTCGGTACAGAGACGGATTAGATAGCCTCCGTCCTGACCCATCTGGATATGCTCCCATGAGAGTTGTAGTATGTCGCTGATTCGTAGCCCGGTCATGCAACTGAACAGTACGGCTTGTTTGAGAACGGGTATCTTACAGGGTGTGGTGACAAGCTGCTTGACTTCGGCGAGGGTAAGAAACTCCTTCTTGACTTCCTTCCACTCAATCTTTTCCAGAAAGTCATTGAGATTTTCGCGGATATATTTCTCCTGATAGGTGATTTTCAGCAGAGCGCGGAATGTTGACCAATAGCCCGCAGCAGAATTGTGGGATATGGGTCCTTTGCCGTTGTTGCGCTGACGCTGAGCGGTGAGAAGATAATTCCGGAACCCCTTGCAGAAATCCACAGTAAGGTCGCCGAAAGTGCATTTGCCCTTACAATAGATAGTGAAGTGGCGCAGAACGCAATCCCATTTCTGATATTTCTGACGGCACTTCTGCTTGAAGTAGGCAAGAAAGTCCATGCGCAGCTTCTCCTTATCAAGAAAGTCAAACTGCTCGTTGAGAAGTTGCTCAAAGCGGCGGCAACGGATAGCCTCCGCCTTTTCCTCCATAGAGGCGTTGAACTGTTTTTCGCGCTCGTTCTTGGGTGAGGCGTAGATATAGATGCCGAGGGTTTCACGGCGGCTCATCCGGTTGGTATGGGGATTACGGATGGCAGGATAGAAATCGAGATAGAGCGAGATGCGTCCACCCGATATAGCCTTCTTGCGAAGGAAAACTTTGGTGCATGTATTCATGTGCGTTGTGAATTAAAAGATTTGATGCGAAGGTAGGAAGTGTTCAAACAGTGGACTCAGACACCCGGTTTCGTGGTATTTCCACCGATAGTCCACCACAAATCCACCGCATCATATCGTGGGTGGAGCAAACAGATTATCAAGCTCTTGCTTGGATATTTTTATGATTCTGCCAACCTTAACCTTACTTATGCAGTAGGTCTTGATATAATGGTAAAGTTGGTCGCGGGTCATGCTGTATTTTGCCATTGCCTCCTGCATGGTGTAGGTGTCCGGCTCATCGACGGCAACACCTTTGGCTTTGTCGAAATGCCATTTTGAATACCGAGCCTCGCATCCGACCTTCTTCTTTGGAATACTCTCTTTCGACACAAGAGTATAGATTGCCGAGAGCGTCATGCCATAACGCTCCTGTATCTCTGTTGCCGTGTACCATTCGGTAATTTCTTCTTTCGGGGCTGATTTGGCAAAGAATCGGTCGATGTGCGGTTTACTCCAGAGTGTTTTGCCTCGTTGGGTAATTTTCGGGAAATTGTTTTCTTTCGCCGCCTTGAACAGCCCTGAATTGCTGATACCGAATTTCTCAAGCACTTCTTTCGTGGTATAGAACTCCGTTATCGGCTGTTTCTCTTTAGCCGGTCTAAGCTGATAGAGATGAGAGCCGTCAAAGAGGGCATTAAGACTCTCCCTGCTGATAAGAGTTTTGCCCTTGAACTGGAAAGAGGGGATAGAGTTTGCGGCAAGATAATTGTAGATTGAGGCACGGCATACTCCGAGAAGTCTGGCGCATTGGGTCGGAGTTATGAACAGGCGTCTGTCATCGCTTATACGTGGCGATGACGCCTTTGCTTGCTCCCGCTCGACATGCTCCTTGCGCTTCGCATCCTTATAGGCGTGTTCTGCGCATCTTTTACAGCAATAGCGGGTCGTGCATTTTCTCGCTGTGAACGTGCTGCCACACCATTCACAGGTCTTTGTAATTTCGATTGTGCTGCTCATTTTACGCTGTTATTTCTGTTAATATTCTGTTAAAAGTGTCTAACTGCGTCTATTGGTGTCTAAGGATGTCTAAATCCTCCACAACCTCTCTGACGGGTTAGCCCCGATTGAGTGACGAGATACAATCGGGATACAAAAATGGGCGTAAAATCGAGCAGAAACGGTAAAAACCGAGTAATGCGACAACAAAAATGGCACCCCGTAAAGAGTGCCATACTAACAGATTATGCTAAATTGCAATCGTTTCTAACTATATAGTCATTTCCCGATGCAGAAGCGGGAAAAGATGGTGGAGAGGATGTCGGGAGTGGTGATGTCGCCGGTGATAGTGGAAAGGTGGTGGATAGTTTCACGGACGTCCTGAGCGACGAGGTCGGCGGGAAGGGCGGTCTGCAGGCCGTCGATTACGCGGCGGAGTGAGTCGGAGGCGTGCAGGAGGGCTTGATAATGGCGTGCGTTCGTTACGATGACTGCATCCCCTGAAGCAATTTCCGGAAGATTATTACGGTGATTTCCCGGAGATGTATTGGCGGAAGACCTCTCATTAGATGCGTCAGCAGAGGGACTTTGATGTCCGAAGGCGTTGGCGCGCAGGAGGGCGCGGAGTGCGTCGTGTCCTGTTCCGGTGGAGGCAGATATCGCGATGGCCGAACTCACCCCCGGAAGATGCCGGTAGCAATCGAGTAGTTTCTGCACCGCACCTGGGTGGATAAGGTCGATCTTGTTGAGTACCGCTATCACGACGCTATCGGCAGGAAGCCTTTTGGAAAGTTCATGGGCGAATTCTTCTGCATCGGAAGAACCGCCACCCGTTGGCGCCGGCCTCTCCCCTCCCCTACATTCCGTTTTTTCCAACGAGGAATCGACAACCCACAATACAATGCGGGCACGGCTGACTGCGGTCCAAGTTCGCTCTATACCGAGGTTCTCGATAGCGTCGGAGGTTTGTCGCAGTCCGGCCGTGTCGATGAAGCGGAAAGAAAGGCCGTCGACGACGGTCGTGTCCTCGATGGTGTCGCGGGTGGTGCCGGGGATATCGCTCACGATTGCCCGGTCGTCGTGGAGCAGCAGATTGAGCAGGGAGGACTTGCCTGCGTTTGGAGCTCCTACGATAGCCACCGGTATGCCGTTTTTGATAGCCTGACCGGTGGCGAACGATGCGGAAAGACTGTCTACGGTGGCAAGTGTTTCACGTGCGAGGGCGAGCAGACGGCTGCGGTCGGCAAACTCCACATGTTCCTCAGCAAAATCCAGTTCAAGTTCGATAAGTGAGGCAAGCTCTACGAGCCCGTCGCGCAATCGGCCGAGGCAACGGGAGAACGACCCGCGCAACTGCTGCTGCGCCACGCGGTTGGCTGCCTCAGATTCCGCTGCGATTACATCGGCCACCGCCTCAGCCTCGGCAAGGTCTATGCGTCCGTTGGTAAACGCCCTACGTGTGAATTCGCCGGCATCAGCCAGCCGACAGCCGTTGCGAATTAAAAGATTAATAAGTTCCGTCTGAATCCATCGCGATCCATGAACTGAAAATTCAACAACATCCTCTCCCGTGAAACTGCGTGGTCCGCGGAATAACGTCGCAACTGCCTGATCGAGCTCATTGCCGGTGGAAGGGTCTACAATCACGCCAAGATGAGCCGTATGCGAAGCCGCCTCGCCGAGACTTTTACCGCGCCACACGCGGTCAGCAATAGCGATGGCTTCAGGGCCACTGATGCGAATTATGGCGATGCCTCCGATGCCCGGAGGAGTGGAAATTGCGCAGATTGTCATGCTATATTCCTTTACACAAAATGTTTACCCCTTTTACAATTATCCATACCTTTCCCAACCGACTCGGTTATTTTCTTGGTTTAGGCGAACGGCTCCAACGCGCGAAATTGCATTGCGATTCCACGGCGGCCTCCACATCGTCGGGCAACGCGGCGAAAAAATCGTAGCCGGTGACTGCTTCTACTGAATCGACCGGAACGGCGCAGCGCTGCATTCCTCCTACAACGGGACCGTTGGGCATCAGGAATCCTATCGCCACCGGCGGGTCGGCATACGGCGAAAGTACGACTTTAAAGAACTGCCGCGGCACTGCCACACCTGTCTCGCCGATGCGCTCCACCGCCTCCCCTTTCCGGAAAACCGGTCCGCACACAATGATAACCGCGCTATCGACCTCGGCCCTTTGCCGACATTTCTCCTCAAGTTTCTGCCATGCACCGCGATTCAGTTCCCCCGCCTGCGGACATATGTTTGTCATCAGAAAGGACTCGCGCATGCTCTGGCGACTCCATTTCATATCGCCGGCCGGTGCCATATGGCCGCGGTCGTAGCCGCTGCGACGATAGTCGGCCGGAGTTGCGCAACCCTTTACATTCTCGTCGACGGAGAATTGCGACTCACGCGCATGCAGCCCCGTGGTCTCCGACCCGAGAAGTTCCCAGGCCACCCAATTAGGCTCGTGGGTCTCGGAATTGAACGATACGGTCATCCCGGAATAGTCGATTATCTGCTGCGGAAGATCCTTGGGGGCAGCCACGGCAAGCAGCGAGCCCCCGGGCACGTCTACACGCTCCGCGCCGTCGGTCTGCTTTGCCGAGGCGACGAGCCACGTGATTACACCGATAACGACCACCCCCATTACGTAGGCGAGACGCCTGGTGGTATGTTCAGGATTACGGCGTCCGGAAGCCGTGCGGCGCGGAGCCGATGGTCGGCGGCTTCGGCGCGGGGCGGGACGGCGGGAAGAGGGTTGAGCCATAACTTGCTTTTTGATTGCCCTGTCGGGATAAGATATATGTCAGCTGTTACGTCACTATGGTTTGCTCCTTCGCGGCCGCAATAGCGATGCGGCCGCGATGAAACAAACCATAGCGCTGTATGAGAGTCCGTTGCGACTTCCCCCGAAGAATCAGAGGATTGCCGAAATGTTGAAGTTCTGGAACTCGATGTCCTTGGCGGCCTTGGCAGCCAGCGAGCGGTCGAGCTTAACGGCCTGACGGAGGTTGTTGTTTACCATCGTGTCGTTGTTGGTGCGCGCGCCCAGAATTGCTGTCAGGTAGTAGGTCATGGCGTTGGGGGCGGTAATGCCGGCAAGCGTCGACTTGGCTTTGCTATAATCCTTTGCGAGCAGCTGGGCCAGAGCGGCGTTGTTGGTCTTTGCATTGCCGAATGCCTTCACCGCAGCGGTTGCGTCGCCGGTCATCAGGTAGTAGGTACCCATTGCGTCGTTAAGTTCTTCGAGACCGGCGGCAGCGCCGAACTTCTGGTTGGCCTGACGGTAGTCCTTGTTGAGGAGCGAGACGAGGCCGAGGTTCATCTGAGGCTCTGCTGCGTTGGGGGCCAGACGGCTTGCGCGGGCGAAGTTGGCTTTAGCGGCATCGTAGTCGCCACCCACATACTGTGTGAGACCAAGGTCGTTGTACGTGCGGTAGTCGTTGGGATAAAGCTCGGCGGCAGTGTTGTAGATTTTCTGTTTCTCGGCGTTGCTGTCGGTCAGCGTGGCGGCGTACAGCAGTTCGTCGACACTCAGCTCCTTGGGGTTGGTGGAAAGAAGACTGAGAATCTCCTGGTCGCTCTTGCCTATCACATTGATCGAAGCCGTGATGCGGCTCTTACGCAGCTGCGGCAGAATCTGGTCGGCCAGCTGGTCGAAGATGCTGGAGAGATTGCGGATCTCCTTCTCGCGCTGCTCGGGGTCCTTATACATGGAGAGAACGCTGAGAATTAGCTCCTTGTCCTGGATGTCGCTCTTCGACACGAGGCTCTGGAAACCCTCCCAGTCCTCGGGCGTGAAATTTGCGGTCAGTTCGCCGAACTCAGTGATATTATCCTTCTTCAGCTGATTCTTAAGGTAGGCCTGAGTATTCTTCTCGCGGTTCTCGGCCAGACGGGTGTTGATGTCGAGCGAACCTTCGGGCGAGGCATACGAGGCGATGTTTATCTCCTCGATTTCCTTTTTGGCGTCGCCGCTGGCATCCTTGATCTGCTGATTGAGGGCAAGCATCTGGTCGGACTTAAGCTGGCCGTCGCGGATGTTGGCCTGATTGATGAGGAAGTGGATATCGGCGTTATACTTTTCGTTGATTATGCGCTGGAATTTGTCGGGAGCCAGCGCGGGAGTTACGGTCGAAGCATCGGCGAGAGCGGCCGTGGCAACCACACCGTCGGCAACCTTGACGCGCGGAAGCACATACTGCTTGTTGCCCTGGCGTACATCGAACGCAAGTTCAAGCTCGCTGCGCATCATCTCCGGCTGATAGGCATACATCACCGGGATGGTCACCGTGCCGCCGTTGTCGTAGCTGATTACCGGGGCATTGCCGCGCACCTTCTCACCCTGAAAGGAATATGCCTGCGAGGCTACCTCCTGACCGTCGAAACACAGATAGGGGGTTACGGTCACCTGCGCGTTCTTTACGAAGAACTTTGCCGGGACGCGGGCCGTCACCGTAGCGGGAACGCGATCGCCCACCACTTCGAGCGGATTGGGATTAACGGAAAAATAGTCGGCCTGAAACTGGTTGAGCTTCTTGCTGCAACCCGTAAGCAGCAGAGCGCCTGCTGCGGCCACGATTGTTAGCTTCTTGCTGTTCATGAGCTGATTATATAAATTTATTGTTTTCGATTCATGTAGGCTGCCCTCCAATCAGGCGCCCAAGGTTGCGGATTGACAAAGATACGCAAAATTTGCCTAACATTATTCGTTCCGGCTCCCGTTATTCCTTAATAAAGGCTAAAGACGGATTTTCGTAGTCTTCGATCCCTGGCGGCGGATGGCAATGCCGTGGTAGCCCTCGGGATTTATGCGACGCCCGTCAATGGAATAGTATTCCACGGGCAGCGTGCTGTCTTTTTCGTCGGGCTGGAGGTAGACAGGCACCGTCTCAACGCCTCCGGTCTTACCAACGGCCGTGAGTTTCAGCGTTTTGATTTCCCACGTGCCTGCTACGTCGGTATCTGAGGTGTAGCGGAAAGCAAGTTTAATCGTCTTGCCACAGTAGGGAGTGAGATCGACGGAGCCCGACTGCACGAAAGTCCAGTTCTTACCACTCGGCCACGTCGGCACCGTCAGAGGCGTTGCCATATCCGTGGCGACGTCGATTACAGAAACAGAAAGGTATTTGGCGTGGTCCGTACAGAAATTCAACGCATGCTCGAACGTAAGCGTAGCTGCTCTCCGCGACGTCAGGTCGACCTCCGGGCTGTAGAGCGTGGCGTCAGTGGCGTGTTTAACCAGCGGCGTTCCCCCTCCTCCTCCGGTCGCACCTTTACCGACCCAGCCGTATTGCGTGTCGAGTCTCCATACATTTGATATGGCCGATGGCTTGACCTCATTTACAGCCGAAAATTCGTTGGCACCGGTCTGGAAATTGGCATCGATGAGTGCGTCGGTTGGTTCATCGGGCGTACCGGTAAACTTCGTGGACTTCACCGAAGTCAGCGGGTCGAAAGCCTTGCCGATCGAGTCGCCCCATACGTATTCCATGAGATTGGGGAAGTCGACGTAGGGATTGCGGTTGTTCTGCAGTGCGCCGACACGCTCGTTGCGCGTCACCTCGATTTCGTCGACCTTATACTGCCGCGCCCACTCCATATATAATTCCGACGCCCACTGCTTCAGCGTGGGATATGCGCCGGTGGTAAGGCTTTTGAGGCCTTCGCCACTCCAGGTGAAATCCTGATAGGCAGTGGCCATATACATATATCCGCGTGCGAACGCCCCTTTCCACTCGTCAGCAGGTTCCCACACCTTGAAACCATCGGGGCCGGTGCCCACTTTTGTAAAGCCGTTGCCACCCGAACCGGAAACCACCAGGCCCATCGCGTAGTTCGACTTTGAACTGTTGATTTTCGATTCGCTCGGCATAAGCTTGTACAGGTCCTTATAGGCATTGTTGGAGGAACCACCCCACCATGATTTCGGGAAGGAATGCTCGATATTCATCCCGCTCACCGCATCGCCGCGGCTACCGTAGTAGCGCACGTCGGTGGAATAGCGGTCGATTACGGAGTTGTTGCTCTCGTCGCGGTCGGTTTCGTAAAACCACCACCACGTCTTATCCTTTCCGGAACCGTAACTGTATACCTTCACGTCGGTGGTAACGAGTGTGTGGATGGCCGTTTTCAGTTTCTCGCCGGTAAGCCCGTTGAGCGACGAATAGTAGGCAAGATCTATCTCGCCCCACGCCTGCGACGCGCCCGCAAGAGCCAGCACCGCCACAGCCAGAGTTTTCAGATTTATCTTCATATTCTGCATGCAATGAATTTTGTACTTTTTTAGCGGAACCCGCGCCCATCGGCGCACGTCTACGCAAAGATAGATAAAAATTCCGACAAACCGCATCCTCACCTCCAAATTCCCCCTTCTCACCTCCCTAATTCCAAAAAACAACAGCATTCATCGGCAAATGCAGCATGGTCGTAAAGTAATGGATTGCTTTGTGCGGACCAAATACAATTAGGAGATTTCACTGAAAATGGTTATTTTTGCGATGGGGATTGATGGCTACGACATGGCTTGACCGTCTTTGTCCATCATGCGCTTCAAGCCCACACGCGAATGCCCGGAGGGTATTTGCCGTACACAATACAAGCCTGAGTGTGTCTTGAAAAGATTTTATTGCAACGGAAAGATATTTATGGAAGAACTGATTGAATGGGAATATAAAGGTATTACGTCGAGGAAGCCGATGCCGGTTGAGGCTCGGGCCGGCCAATTCGCGGCGTTTGCCGCACTCTCCGGCCTCGACGAGGCTATCGATGAAACCGCCCGCCTGACAGAAGCCTCCCTCGAAAAAGACGAGGAACCGTAAAGTTCGTGCATACGTCGGGAGGGCGCAGGATTCAATTTTCCCTGCATAAATAATTTTAATCTAAATAATTATGAAAAACGACGACCCGGGCAACGACCGGAAGAAAAGGTCAAACGAGCCGGTGAGCATTGAGAATATGCCGCTTGCATTAGGCTGCATATTAGACGATGTAGCCGATGATTTCAGCGGAAACGCAATTTAATTTCTACATCTTAACGGTCCTGAGCAAACTTACTTTTTATCGACGGTGTATCTTAGCCAGACGGTGTTGCCTGCCCGCTCTACACTATTGAGAGTCAGGAGTGTCGTGGGATAATCGGGATTCTTTATGCCATCGAATACGGCAGCCATTCCTTCGCGTCCGTCAATACCGCCCCCAATCATGAGGCTTACCTCGTCAAGCAGCCCGGCCTGAAGAAACGCTCCGTTGATATGTCCGCCGCCAACGACTCCGAGACGCTTCACTCCGAACTTTTCGCCGAGTATTTCCATCGTCTTGGGGAAGTCGATGCCGTTCTTGCCGCAGGCAATCCATGAGATACCATGGGCCGTGAGATAGTCGTGATATTCCCGGGGACAGGCCTCGTCGGTGATGACGAGCAGATTCTCTGCGGAAGCATCCTCAGGCCACATCAGCGAGCCATGGGTATCCACGGCAACGTCATAATGGTCGGCCGGATGAGCGATGAAGTATTTCTCCTCGCCGACAGGTGTGATGTCCTTCGCCTTGAACGGCTCGGGAAGGGCATAGTGCATCTGACGGCTCACGCGCCCCTCGAGCGTAGCGTCGAATTTCAGGCTGTCAAGTGCCTGATAATAATTGTCGGTATTGTCGATTTTCTCGGTCATTGCGCAGTCAATGCGACCGTCGACCGACGACATCATATGGCAGATTATATTTGGTCTCATCTTATCAGAATGTTTATGAGTATTATTTGCGCAAAATTTAGCAAGTATCGGGCGAATAAGCCTTATCCTTATTGCTTGCAAAACTACCAAATTTGCGCAATTCAGCAAAAATGCCTGATTTCGTCAATATGGCTGCGACTACAGGACAATACCGTGCCTCCGTCATCCCGAAGTAGATTCCTCATCGAAAAGCCGGTTGAAAAGCTCGTCGAACCGGGTTTTGTCAGCGAGCAGTATATGGATCTTTTTCAGGTTATCGGCGTTGTCGCTCCACGGAATCCATACTTTCAGATAGCCATCTGGCCCGTATTTAGCGTTAATGTGTTGGAATGTACGTTGATATTGTCCGGCTCTGTCGAGCTGCGGATAGTTGGCTAACCCATACTGAATTGCACGGCGGATTATCGTTTCCGGTTCTATGATGCGGTCGGCCTCTGCCACTATCAGTCCGTATTCGCTACGCGGTTTCCGACTGTTGGAAGCGCGGTGGTCCTCGACGGCCTCACCCATTATCCGGATCTGCTTCGCAGTGAAATGCAACCTCAGAAACTCGTCGGCTTCAAGAATCCTTTGCGAGTTCCTGTGATGATTCTCCCTGCCGTTTACGAGCCCGAGGTCGTGGAACGCCGCTACGACGTAAACCATATCGGTATCCATCATCGGCTCATGTTCCGCCAGCTTCAGACTCTGTTCGATAACCTTGCGGACGTGGTCCTCACGATGCCCCTTGTCGAACGCTGCATACCGCGGAATAATCTCCCGCTCCACATAGCCGATGATTTCCTGCGAAACCGATTTCGGTTTCAATCCTGGAATCTCTCCGCGCTCACGGTTCTCGCACTTCCGACAATAATGGCTCATAGATTCTTATATTTCGGCTTTTTAATTGTGTTGTAATTGCTTTCAGTGCCCCATGTCGTCAAGAGACAGAGCGGCATATCCGATGTGCCAGCCGTTGCGTTTTGATACGATTTTATTCGATTTTTGCTCCAGGCCATGCAGGTCGATACGGCGTGGATTACGCTTGACTTCACCGATTACAATTTCACGAGCGGCCTCGTTGACGGCGATAAGGTCAATCTCATTGCTGCCGTCTTTCTCCCAATAGTTTGTCACAATATTATAGAGACCCGTCTCACGGTACATCTGCCTGAAATAGCGTTCAAGAATCCACCCGGAGAATGTCTGGTAGTCGGCAAGAACCTTTTCCCTGACATAGGCAAGATTCCCAATTTCCACCGCACTCCGGTATTTATATATGAATCTGAACCAGAAATTCAGGAAATTGTCCTTGATACCGTATCTTACATTGCGGCTATTCTCACTTGCGAGATAGGGACGGTAGCGATACACAAGATCATAGGTATTCTCCAGCTTGTCAAGATAGCCTCCCGCTTCTACTCCGGTGTAGGATTTGATTCCCCCGCGTTCATTGACCCCACCGGCGATCGCCGACAGAATGGAAAAGTAATTCCCATAATCTTTGCCGAACTCATCTGACAAGAGTTCCTTTCCCTCGTCGATAAAATAGGAGCCGAATGAGAGCACAGCCTCGATTATCCTGTCTTTTGTGAATGCCTTCTGCATGTGGAGCTGTTCCACATATTTTGCGACTCCTCCAGTAATCATATACATTGCAAGCAGATCATCGGGTGTGTAATCCGGGTTGTTGTCATGCATTATTTCACGAAGTGTTGCCAGTGGAAATTCACGAAGACGGATTCTGGAAGTGGTACGGCCATAGAGCGGTTCTTTTTTGTCATCGAATATCTTCGTCATCATTGAGTACAGCGAGCCACACACCACCAGATTTATCCGCGCCTCATTCTTGTTGCTGTCCCAGATATTCTGCATTTCGCTGAAAAAAGCTTCATTGACATATTTGAAATTCTGGAATTCGTCAAAAACGAGTGTGAAATGCTGTCGCTTTGCTATCTGCATAATCGATGCGGCTTGATCGGTTGCAGGTGCACTCACCTGAGTATGAGGTAAAAAACATTGGCGGAATTAATTCAGTCTTTCAA
>ENA-UEOJ01001019-UEOJ01001019.1-human-gut-metagenome-genome-assembly--contig:-NODE-1019-length-21146-cov-147.379230_pt1 | contig 21146 bp, 26 predicted proteins | sample MGYA00242885_ERZ507886 | MGnify/ENA primary metagenome ERZ507886 (study PRJEB26167, sample SAMN06115505) | human gut metagenome | host: Homo sapiens | place: China:Anhui | collected 2015-08-07... | reverse complement strand
ATAAGCAATTAGCTAAGTTATATTCAGATTTTTATTACAAAGTAAGAGACTTTGTTTATGCTGATAATTCTCCTTTTATCGAAAAAGATCAATCTTACTTTTTTCAAATGACAGACTAAGTTTAAATAAGCTGGTTTAAAAGACCAGCTTTTGAATATCGCACTGAATTAAAATTAAAACAGAGACAATATGACTTTATTTCAATCTGATGTAGAAATTTGTAAAAAAGAGATAGCAATAAGGGAAGACAATAAACTTCTTAATGTTTATGCTATAAGAAAATTAATGTTAATTGAGAAAATAAAATTTAATTGGTATGTTTTGAACCGTATTGACAGAAGAGACCTTATTAAGGTTAATTTATCTGAAACTTCTTCTAGTCAATTTTTTCAAGCAGATAATAATACCTTTATGTTTTTACTTAATAGTGCCATACCAGAAAACAACACTACAATAATAGAAGGACTTTGTAATCTTTTTACAGAACAATATAGGATTAAAAATCGTAAAGATCGTTTTCAATATAAGTATAACTTTATAACAGACAAAGCTTTTGAATTTTTTGATTCTAAAGGTGTTAATAGAACTTTTCTTTATACTCTAGAATTTTCAAAAGAGCAAAAAATGTCCTTCATAAAAATTAAGGAAGTAAAAATAAAAGAAGAAAATGATTACCAATATGAGATAGAACCATTAAAGTATTCATTAGGAATAACTACTAATATAGAATCATATATAGAACCATTTATAAAGTGTTTAAAACTTAACGATATAGAAATTCAGAAAGGTGACTTTGAACATATCCTAATGAGTAAGAAGAACGCCAAAAAAGATTTTGGCACAGGAGTTTAATCATGTTTTGGTTTGGGCATAAAAAAAGGCTTGATGAGCTTGAACGTTCTATCCGCTATATACTAGAACACAACACCCGTTTTGAAGATAATCTTTTTAAGTTTGACAAGAAACTAGATAATTTGGCAAACAGATTAGATTATAAAGAAAAATTTGGTTATTTGTTTGTAGGTAATAAAAGGATAAAACTAAACAAAGACGATATAAAAACATGGGCAAACATGAATGACGTTCAAGTTGGCGATAGAGGTTACGGAGCCTTTTGGTATTATCAATATAAACAAAATATGTCAGATTTAATAACGATTAAGAAAATAGACGAAGATGAGTATAGGGGGTATCAACAGAAGATGCGAGCTATCCGTTTTTTATACCTTTAGAAATTGTGGAGAGAGCTTAAATGTTAATTGATTTATCAGATTACGAGATAAGCTTAATTAAAAAGGCTTTATATACCAAGATTGATAGCTTAGATACTTATAATAGAAAGCAAAAAAGATATAAAGTTCTATTAAAAAAAATAGATGAGAATATAAATGATATGGAGGAATGGAGAGAAATATTTAAAAAAGATATATTCTTTAAATTGCATTTAATAAGGTAATTACTGAAAGGAAGTAAAACAATGAAATTTGATGTAAAAGACGTTAAGTCATGGGCTAATAGACATGATATAAAGGTTGGTGATATTGGTTATTTTGCTGACAATATAGGTGATCTTAAATTTGCAAATAAAGGTCAAATTTTAAGCATTGATGATAATTGCGGTGTTACTTTTCTTTATACGAATGGTGATAAAAAAAATGAAACTAGATTTTGTTTCTTTTTACCATTAGAAGCGGTTAAAGAAGACAAGCCAAAAGAAAAGAAGTATCGACCTATTAAGAATATGCGTGAGCTTACAGATGTTGTGCGTGGTAAAGATTGGACAACCGCTATCAGCACTAACGAAGAATTATTAGTTAGATGTAAGTATAACAAGCATCGCATCAAGGTATTGATTACACGATTGGAATTTGATAATAACCTTGAGCTAGTTTTAATAAACAACAAAGCACCAAAAGTTTTGCTTGAAAATTATGAAGTGATGAGTGTTAATGGGAATTTTATGCCTTTTGGAGTTGAGGTAGAAGATGAATTTTGATATTAAAGATGTTAAGTCATGGGCTACTAGACATGATGTTAAGGTTGGTGATGAGGGGTATTTTTGTAATCATATTAGTGATTTATGTGACATGAGAGATGTTGAGTCAACAAAGATTGAGCGTATCTATGATAATCAAGCTAGTTGTTTTTCTTCAACCGCTTTTTATGGTGGTTATTCTTTTTTCTTACCTTTAAATGCGGTAAAAGAGAATAAGCCAAAAGAAAAGGGATACAGACCTTTTAAAAATAAAGAAGAAATTTGTGATTATCTAGACTTTAATTTTTTGGTTGGACATTCCTTATGTTTTAGAAATCGCAATGATCCTAACATTATAAAATCAATACTTATTGTATCAGCTGAGTATAACAATCATATTTTAATACGTATTAATGGATACGATCTTAAATGGTGGTTTGATAACTATGAATGTAGAGTTACAGGTAAATGGTTGCCTTTTGGGGTGGAGGTTCAAGATGAGTGATAGTAGTGATACTAAAGTTAGTTATAAGCTATTTGCTTATAAAGGTATAGGAGGATGGGGGTTAATAACTGTTCCAGAACTTATAAGTGATAAGTTCTATGCTTTTTGTGTAGAAAAAGAATGGAGATACTTTCAATTCCGTTGAAACGGATACTAAGCTTAGAGGTTAAAAAAAATGAGTGAATTGACTGATACACATAACATTCAGCTAACTGACATCGAGATTTTTGTACTGAAATATATCTTAAAGAACTTAGACGTGGACTTAAAGCTGAATTTTTTTAAAGATGGTAAAAAAATCTCTTTACCAAACGTCATTGGTGGCTTTGTACAAAAGTTAAAGGAAGCAGAAAATGAACACTAGGATTATTGACGAATGGATTGTTAATAAGACAAAAGTAACTGTAATGATGTGCTTTGACGGTTTTACTTCCACAGCTTACAGCGTTACAGGAACAATCAAAGAAGTGATGCTTTAGGAATACTTTTTGAAAGTAAAGAAAAAAATATTTCTTTTATTCCGTACACAAGCATTGTGGAACTTGAACTTTTAAATACAGGTAAAGATTTTGAATCTGGTATGAAGGAAGAGTAAAAAAATGACTGATAATGATATTTTTGAAAAGTATAAACTGGTTCCTCATTACGTGATAAAGCGTACATCTTTAAATAATTATAGAAAAAAAATTAAAGAATATTTATCAGTGTCTTTTGAAGAAAACAATACACTAGATTGTGTTACCTTTAAATGTAAAGATGATAAAAGCACTATTTTTGTTATGACTTTTAAACAGTCAGATATTTATGATCATCCTGTTTTATTAGATTTAATTTGTAAATCTTTAACAGAACAAAGTCGTATATTTAATGAAGCTTTAGTAAAATATGAATACGTAACAGGTAGTGCCTTTGGCATTGTAGTGAAAGATGATAATGCTCTAAGTCATTTTGAACATTTTATTTATAAATGGACTGTCCATAATGGCAAAAATACAATGATCATTTTAAAACTTGTAAACAAAAAGTTAGTTCCTCTTAAAAAGAAAATTGTTGACAATGGTACTCCAGAAGACAATTGTGGCGACTATAATTTTGCGATTAAAGGATTGGAATTAAATGGTTATAAACTGATATATTCAATTAAAGAGGTAAAAGAACATGAAAGTTAATCAATTAAAGTTAGGTGTGTCTGAGATATCAGGATCAATTTATCTTGGAATACCTAAAAATTCTGATGAATTAAAAGATCCTGTTAATTTTTCTGAAGAATTCTTTAAAACACTTATCGTTTATTGTTCCAATAAAAAATCATTTATGTATGAGGGGCATAAATACAATATTCAATTATCTCTAGAACAATCAAACTAATACAGATTTGTGAGTGGTTATAAATGTATTGCAATAAAAAAGGAAAATATTTTTACTCAGGAATTGAAGTCCTTAATAAAGATAAATCCAGTCCTTTATTTAAGCTCATGTATAAAAAATTCAAATTTTTAAAAAAGACTGATTTTTGTTTTGAGGTTAAAGATGGTTATAAAGTAATTGTCAATCTATTAGAATTTGATTGTTACCCTTGTTTTGTCTGGAACGAGCATACTCATCAGCTATATTCTTACAGTTTAGATTATGAGCCAAAAGACAAAATGTGTGATAAAGAAACTTTTGAGGGAATTTATTCTCAACAAGAATTTATCAAACTTATAAAAAAATGGTTAAGGTTTTGAGTGAATTTATTCTCAACAAGAATTTATCAAACTTATAAAAAAATGGTTAAGGCATGCAACATTATGAAATTAAGAAATTTATTGTCTAAGAAAAAACTACAAACAGGTTGTACTGTACAACCTCAATCAAAGGAAGAGTTAGTTGCTATTATTAAAGATGCAATTGCAACTTATGGAAATGAAGTTGATTTGAACTTTATTGATACTTCAAAAATTATTAACATGAGTTGCTTATTTCAAAATTCTAATTTTAATGGAAACATTAACAAGTGGAACGTATCCAATGTTAAAAACATGGATTGTATGTTCAGTAGTGCTTTTAAATTTAACCAGCCTTTAAACGACTGGAACACATCTAATGTAGAATCAATGTGTTATATGTTTTCTGATGCAAAATCATTTAATCAGCCTATTAATAACTGGGATCTTTCTAAACTCAAATCTATGTTTGGCATGTTTTGTAATGCTGAATCTTTTAACCAACCTTTAGATAAATGGAATATATCAAATGTAAAAGATCTTCACAGCGTATTTTTTGGGGCTAAATCATTTAATCAATCCATTGAAAATTGGGATGTTTCTAATGTAGAGAGTATTGAAGCAATCTTTTATAAAGCTGTAGCTTTTAATAAAAAATTAAATAAATGGAATACTTCTAACATAAAAAATATGCAAAATGCTTTTTATGGAGCTTCTTCATTTAATCGCCCTTTGAATAACTGGAATGTATCAAATGTAGCTAACATGTATCAAATGTTTAAAGCCTGTAAATCTTTTAATCAGCCTTTAAATAAATGGAATGTATCAAATGTAAATATAATGAGTCACATGTTTGAAGATACAAAAGCTTTTAACCAACCTATCAATAATTGGAATATCAGTCATCTTTTGATTGCAAATGCTATGTTTAAAAATGCTTTAAGCTTTAATCAAGATTTAGATAATTGGAAGTTTAATTCTAGCTGTTCAGTCGATGATTTTCTATTTGGTGCAACCAGTTTTAAAAGTAAATTACCTCAAAATCTAGTTTACAGGCAAAAAGTAGAATATTACATTCATGTAATATATGAATTGAAGTCTTAGGATCCATCTTATGATAAAAGATCATAAATTGCTGTTTAAACAGTTCAATAATATTTTTAAAAGCTTCAATCCTTTTGAAAAAGAACTGATCTTATATAAATATTTTATAAATCTGCCTTCAAAACATAATGCTGCTTTATCTAAGCTTGCTTTTCCTAAAGATATAAATGTTTTAATTGATTATTTTGAAAGCCTGCAAATTCTGATTTCTATCAAAGAACAGGGCATAGTTTTTACACCTAAATTCATTGCTGATTTTATGGTAAAAGACTGTATTAAAATCTTTGACAAAAATATCTTAGATCCTGCTTGTGGATGTGGTGTTTTCCTTATTTCTGCTATTGATCATTTAATTCAAAATGGTGTCTCTCCTAGAGATGCCTTTAATCTTGTTTATGGGATTGATGTTAACCAGGATAATGTCCGAAGATGTAAACTTGTATTACAGATTTATTCTCATCAATTTGGAATAAAAGATTTTACTGCAGACAATATTTTTTGTCTTGATTCTTTAAAAACTAACTATGCCGATCTTTTTAAGGTAAATAATTTTTTTTATATTGTAGGTAATCCTCCTTATGTAAATCCTCATAAGTTACCTTTAGAACAATCATTATTTTTAAAAACACAGTTTTCAACTACTCAATCAGGAACAGCTAATATCTTTTATGCTTTTATTGAACATTCTTTAAAATTTTTAGAGCCTGATGGCAAATTAGTTTTTATTGTTCCTAATAATTTTCTTACAATTAGTTCTGCTAAAAATTTAAGAGATTTTATTTTCAAAGCTAATTGTCTTGAAAAGATCATTGATTTTGGCTGCAATATGGTGTTTTTACCTGTAAGAACTTATAGTTGCATCTTATTTTTATCTTTAAAAAGAAAAACTCATTTTAATGTCTTGAATTTAAAACCTTCTAAGCAAATTAAAAATATTTTGACTCAAGCAGATTTAAAGAGTTTTGTCTTAAATCAGAATGTACTTAGTTATCCAAAATGGATGTTAAAGTCTGATCTGATTTCTTCAAATATAGAAAAAATTAAAAATCAGAAAATAAAACTTGGAAAATATATTCATACAGGTATTGCTACTCTGAATGATGACTTGTTTATCATAAATTATGATCCAGTAACTGACTGCTATTATAAAAAAGTAAATAATCAACTTTTTTACTTTGAAAAAAGCCTGATTAAATATCTATATAAAATCCAAGAATTAAAAAATTCTGTTTCTATCAAGAAATATATTCTTTTTCCTTATAGATATAACCAAATTCATAACAGATACGAAATCATTAAAGAGAATGAATTAAAAATTCAATTTCCAAAGACATATAACTATTTAATAGCAGTTCATGCCGAACTGATAAAAAGAGATCATGGAAAAACAAATTCAGTTGCCTGGTATGCTTATGGCAGATCTCAAGGTTTAAATTTTTCTGAAAATAAGATCTTATTTCCTACTTTTGCTGGTACTCCTAATTTTAAAGTAATTAAAGATCATTCTTTGTTTTGTAATGGTTCAGCTATAACCAATTTTCCTGAAAACATCATTAGCTTAGATGTTTTATGTAGAATTCTTAATTCTCAAATTATGAGTTATTACATCTCAAATATCAGTTATCCAATTCAAGGTAATTATTTCTGTTATCAAAAAAAATATCTTGAAAGCTTTTCTGTTCCTGAATTTTCAATTTATGAACAATTTTTAATCTTAAGAGCTTCAAACGAAGAGTTAAACAGATTCTTAATTAAGAAATATGGATTAAATATTGATAAAAGCTAGCCATGGCTAGAGATTTTTTAATGTGTATTAAGAGGTATTTATGTTTAAAATTACAGTGTGAACGAAATTTTATTGGAGGAGATCTTATTTATGGATAATTATAAATATAACTTAAAATATACTTAAAAATGTAGTAATATATCTATATAAAATCAATAATTTCAATTAGTTATTGCATTTTATTAAAAATGTACCTATAGTTATTGCAGGTGCTGAAAACACTCGAGTAAAGCGCAGTGCTTGCGATAACAGTACATTCTCACATTATCACCCATGTGATCTCTATGCCGAGAGTGCGACTAATACAATACCTGTAAAGGGAATATGTCCGCTGCTCCTTTACTTGCAGTTTTCAGCTCTTGGCTTCCTAATTACTGAAAATAGTTAGGACTTTAAGTCTTAAAGTAAAGGAGATCAATCATGATCAGTTCATTTTTACCTGCACAGCAGGAGTCCTTGTTTTCTTATCATTCTCAGAAAATTCGTACTGTTATTATTGATGGTACACCGTGGTTTTGTGTAATAGATTTAGTAAAGATCTTAAAATTCGGAAATTATCGTCAAGCTCTTCGTTCACATGTATGTTTAGAGGATGTCCAAAAATTGGACACCCTTACCAAGGGGGGAAGACAAGCTTTGTCGTATGTTAATGAGTCTGGTTTGTACTGCTTAATTTTCGGCTCAAAACTCCCTGCTGCAAAAGAATTTAAGAAATGGGTAACTTCTGAAGTTCTACCAACCATCAGGAAAGAAGGGCAATATTCAGTTAATAATAGCCTAGAATATGAAGAACAAAGGCATCAGTCTTTAGCTATCCCTATCTTTACAGTTGAAGATTTTAACCAGGCTAACTTTAGCTTAAAGAACTATCAAAAAATCATGAGTGAGTCTTTTAAATTCTTTACTGATGCTATCTTTAATGTTGAAGTAAGTGATCAAAAGTTAGCTCATACTTTAATTGAAATGTTTAATCAGTTAAATCTTGTAGCTAGAAAGGCTGGAGGTCAGGAAAGAACAAAGTTGACTACCTTCTTTGTAGCTGAATTAAGAAAGATGTTAGCTACTCTATATAAAGAAAGGTATCAGCTCTTAGAAGATAATCGAGAGTTAAATCATAAGTTGCAACAGGTTAAGCAGGTGTTTCAGATTTAATTAGCAAAAAAGGGGAGCAACTGCTCCCCTGAATTTGTTTTAGATCTTTATTTTTTTAATTCCTGCTGTCTTAGAAATGCTTGATGTTTAAAATCTTCGATATATTTTTTGTTGTTTTCTGCCCATTGTTTAACTTTAACGTACTGGATATCATCTAAGAGAATATTGTCGTATCTCTTAAATCCTTCAGGTAATCCATTTTCAACACGATTATAATCAAGATTAGGATCGAGTAACTTTTGTACTGTAACACCAAAAGCTTCAGCAACAATTTCTAAAACTTCCAGTGATGGATTTACTTTGTTAGTCCTGAATGAATTAACATAAGCTCTTGAAAGTTTTCCTTTGCAATTGTCAGCTAAATTGGCATAGCACCAGCCTTTAGTAGCTAAAAGTTTTTTGACGTTATTTGCAAAGAGTTCTTTAGTATCCATTTTTTTTGATCCATAAAAAAATCTAGTTTTAAAACGATACTATAATACTTAAAATCTTGTAAAAAATCAAAAATTTATAGTATATTGTCAAATTTTTATAGAAAAATATATATAATTAGATATATAGTATGATATACTGCATTATATCAATCATAAAAAAGTTAAAAAGGATCATTTTATGAAAACAATTACGATTACAAATCAAAAGGGTGGTTTGGGCAAAACCTGCATATCAACCAATATTTCAAGATTTTTATCTGAAGATTTTAATAAGAAAGTTCTTTTTGTAGATTTTGATGTTCAGGCAAATGCCAGTGAAACGCTTAAAGATTTTAATTCTAATATTACTTGTTATGATTTAATCTCTAGAGACCTTACAGAGCAAGAAATCAATAGCCTTGCCATGGCTACTGAAAATACTAACCTTGTGCTCATCAAGGCATCAAACAGTCTAGCTAATTCTGATTCGTTTGATAAAAATTTATGCTATAAATTTTTTAATCTGAATATGGCTAAATTAAAAGATAAATTTGATTTCATGGTTATTGATACTCCGCCTACATTAGGTAATACTCTTACATTAGCATTTTTATTCAGTGAATATCTAGTTATTCCATTAGAGCTTGATTCTTTTGCTTTAATGGGCTTACAAAAGCTCCTGGCAACCTATCAGAATATTAAAAAAATTAACAATAAACTACAATTATTAGGAATTGTTATCAATAAATTTTATGCTCAAAGAAAAAGACAACAGGATCTGTTTGAGCAAATCAATGAAAAAACAGGTGGAAATGGACTTATTTTTAATAGTAAAATTCATCCAAGCGTTGCCATTCAAGACGCCTTATCTCTTAGCTGTTCTTTAAGACAATTAAGAAAGAAGAAAGGTTCAACTGATAATAGAGCTATCAATGAGTTTTACGCATTGACTTTAGAGGTAATTCAAAAAATAAACCATGACAAACAATGATCTTGATGCTTTAGATCAGCTTTTAGACAATCAGAAAGACTGCCTAACCGTTGATGATGAAAAAGCAACTTCAATGCTGAAATTTGAGGAAACTGCTATCGAAGATCCTTTTCTTTTTAAAGGATCTGATGATAATACAAACACAAATGACAATTTAGATAAGGAATTTTAATTATGAGTGACAAAGACATTTTAAAAAGTTTAGATTTGAATAATATTCAGAATAGCAGCTTAATTGCTAATGCTAACCAGAGTGGAACAATTCTTGCCATTCCTTTAGATAATATTAAGGCTTTAGCTCAGGTTAGAACAGAATTTAATAAAGGATTCTCTGAACAAAATATTGATACTAAAGAAGAGAATACCGCTGAAGATGAAAATGTTAATGATTCTATCAATGCTTTAGCTTTATCTATCAAAAACCGTGGTTTACAGAATCCAATTATTGTAAGACCAGCTCATGTAGATGACGATTTCAATAAACCTGAAATTGATGATCAATATGTGATTGTTTCAGGAGAAAGAAGATACAGAGCTGTCAAACTCTTAAGAGAATGGCAACAGAAAGAAATTGAAGCTGGTACCTTTAATGATTCTGAAAAGAAGATTGAGACCATCGACTGTATCGTTAAAGACTATACATCTGAACTTGATGTATTCTCTGATCAGCTTACTGAAAATATTCAGCGTGTAGATCTTGATGGTTTTGAAACTTCTATGGCAATTCAGCGTTTCAGTGAATTGTATTTAAAAGAGCATCCTGAACTAACCAAAGTTAAAAGAGACATCATCGCTAATAAGTTTGGAAAATCATTATATTGGGTATCTCAAATGATGTCTTTTGCTGATCTTAAATATCCAGATGATGCAGAACTGTTAGATTTCTTTAAAAAAGGTACTATCAGTCACTCTCCACGATGTGGCTATGAGCTTATCAAAGTTTATCTTAGAGAGCCAGAAGCAACTTTAAAATTCTTAAGAAGTGTTGATAGAAATCAGGAAGTCTTTGATCGTTCATATCTTCCAAGTCTTAATACTTTTATTAAGGAACAATCAGGTGATTCTGAGACTGAAAAATTGACAGAAGAAAGTCAGTTGAATCAGCCAGGTTTAACTCTGTCATCAACAGAAACATCTCAGCCTGATGAAGAGTCTCAAGATGAGTATTTTGATAAGGAAGAAAGAGAAAAATCAGATAAACCTAAGATGTTTGCTAAAGAGCAGGAAAATGATGCTCCTACAGCTGGCATCAACGCTTCTAATTCTTATACAGACAAAGATACAAAGGTAGAACATGATCTTTCTGAGGGTATTGAGAGAGCTGAGGAACGTGATTATGATCCATCAGAGCACGAAGATTATTCAGAGTCTTCTAACGATACCGAGGAAGTTTATGTTGATTCAATTAACTGTGAATACACAGGTGAGAACGGTATAACTTATAACTTTAAAATGAAATTCAGCGGTGATTTTAATTCAAATACAGAGTATAAATTTACAGCTGATGATGGTAATGAAATTACTGCTCCAGTATCTAAAATTAAGCTTCTAAGTTTTAACTTCAGATAGTATTGATTAAGGGCAGTTTATAGCTGCCCTTAATAACTTTATTAATATCACAAAAATTTTATATTAATGTTTGCTTTTTAAAATAAATTGAATTAGTATTAATTCATCGAAAAGAACAGTGTTCGCTGTTTACTGTTTTTTTGTTTATTAGGTTTAAATATAGTAAAAAATGCTTATAAAAAGAATAACCTTCAACAAATTGAATATCTCGATTAAGTTTATGAAGAAACTTAATCATCTTATCCAAAATTCAGATTTGTATTCCTCAAAAGAAAAAGCTAACTATTCTCGTTCATTGCTTTTTTATGCAAATATTCTTAATAATGTAATATTAAAAAATATTGCTGTGCCTAAAGCAATGCACTTAAGTAAATTTTCCAGTGAAGAACTGTTAGAAAAAATTTCAAATTTAACTTTTGAAAGCAATTTTAAAGATCTTAGCTATATGCTTTTTGGCGACAATGTTATTGATAATAATAGCATCCGTAAGCGTCTTCTAAAGGTATTAGAGCTTCTTTCAAAAGGTAAATTCATCAGCTATTTACGAACTGATCGTTCTAATTTTATTTTGTCATTTTCCTTAGATTATCTAAAATTGGTAAAAAGTACTTCTTTAGAATTTACTTTAATTGAAGGATCTTTAGTTAAAATTTTAATTGGTAGCTCTTGTTCGAGTTTAGTCCTAGGTCTGACTTATTGTATTTTTAAATCTCGTCAAAGTGCCTTAAAAGAGTTGTCATCCCAGCTCACTGTTTTATCATCAGAAAATATTGCTCCAGATTTTATTGAACGACAATTAACATCCTTACTATCAAAATTTATTGAACCTCACAGATCAGAGTTAAGAGCTTTTTTAGAAGATTTTTCGATAAAAGAAGGTAATATATTAGCATTTGCAGATAGATGTATACAACAGCTTAAAAGTATTTTTGTTGTTCTTGCCATGGCTACTAAAAAAACAGTTGTTTTTACAAAATTGTTCTCAATAGATCAAAAAGACTGTCTTTTAAGCTATATTTCTGCTGTAAAGAACAGTTTAGCTAAAACTGTAACCAGTTATCTTAATAAAGTCATTTCGAGGTTAAAAGACAAAAAGCTAAACCATCAAAGTCAAGTTGAGACTATCAATTCAAACAGTAGTACTGAACCTATAAATGTAGCTAGCAAGGTCGTTTATGGTACAACTGAATCAGAACGAACTAAAATCAATAACGAATTAAAGGCTCTCTTTAATTAGTTGAATTCCTTTCTTATCTAATTTTTCATGTTCATGCCTAAAGATCTTTCTTGGCATAGGTAGCTTTGTAAATTGCTCCGTTTTCAGGTCTTTTATTGCCACTTCAATCTCTTTAATAGAGTCTTATTAAGAATAATTCTGAATAAGTCTGAATAAGTTTTGTCTTACTTGATTTTTATGTAGTGGATAACTTTATTTGGGATTTAAAATTGAGTGGATAACTTTATTTGGAATAATCTAACTTTATTAAAAATCTAATAACTTTATTTGAAATTTGAATGAACTGTTTTCTGCTTAAAAAATATCCAAAAATCAGATGGATAGATGACTTTTTTATTATCTAAAAGGCTTAAGATCTTTTATTAAGATCGTTTATATAAAAAGAACAGCTGAGCTGTTTTACATATATTTATAAATATTTTTTTTATTATGTTGATTTTTTATTTTCTGTTATATATAATAAATTCAAACAGCAAACAGAGGAAGGAATTAATTCTGTTTACTAGCATTTTCGGGATTAGTTTCTTCCTCACATTAGTTTAGTTACTATTTGGTACTAAAGATGAATAAGTTAATTTTGGTAAAAGAAATCTAAGTTCTCTTTTTTTGAGAATTTAGATTTTTTTTATTTAAATCTTAAGGAGATTTTATTATGGCTAATGCAACTGAAAATACTGAAAAAAAAGACTGGATCTTTATTAGAACTAAAGGTGATCCTGCTGTTAAAGATGCTATCTTACATACAGACAACATTATCTATTCATATAAGCTTGGTGCTTATTTACTTCCTAAGATCGAACTTCCAGCAGCTCATCCTGGCATCAAAGCTGGCTTTGTCACTGATCATGCAAAACAGTTATTTATTAAAGATTTCAAGGGTGCTGAAATTGACTCAACAACCAGAAATACTATTGGTACCTGCTATTCAAACGAGTTAGGAGAGAAAATTTTTGAGGAAAAGTCAGCTAAGATTAAGTCAGCTTTAGCTAAGAAAGGTAGTCAGACTGAAGCTAAGGAAGATGTATCTGAGCTTTCAGAGCCTGTAACTGAGGAAAAGGTAGCTGAAGAATATACAAAGGCTGCTAATAAGGTTTATCTGCGCCTTAACTTAAAGACCAACCCAACTCTACTTGATGCCGTTCATAAGACTCCTGGTATGCACTATCAGGCTTCTACTAAGACTTGGAATATGCCTAAGGATCAGCTTGCATCAGCACATCCTCAGCTAAAATCAGCTGATGTTCAGATTTTTGATAATTATGGTCAGATCTTCAAGAACCATGAACAGGCAGTACAGATTGATGGAGCTTTAAGAGAGTCAATCGGTACTCAATATAATGAAGCTCTTGGCAATAAGCTTTTTGCTGAATATAAGGCAAAGCATTCTGATAAGAACACTCAGAATAAGACACAGACTCAGTCTTATTCACACAAAAAAACTGCAACTAAAACTCAGACTAAGGAGCCTCAGAAGCAGGTTCAGAAGAAGCAGTATAATAACTACAGAGGTCGTTAGTGTTTAGTTTGATGTAAGGTATAGTTAATTTTAACTGTACCTTACATAGTTATATAGCCATGGCTAGAAAAGTTTGCAGATGTGTATGAATATCTGGGATGAATTACTTAAAAATGCCGATAATCTAAATAAAGAATTGGATAATACCAAGCTAGAAGATTTTTTTGTCAGAAAATGTGGTCCTGCATTAGTAGCTATCAATGAATTTTTAAAAGTTGGTAAAGAAGGCTCTCGTTATAAGACTTATTTAGATTTTTTAAAGAAAATTGAAGATTTTATTGATGAATCTTCAGATTACCATTCTGAAGTTGGTAAGTATTTTCCTGACTTTTCTAAAAAAGAAAACATTATAAATTTTTATGATACTTATAACAAAGAAGTCATTGATACCAACGTAGAACTTGCTAAAAACACAGAAATGACAATCTCTAATTTTATGAGAGAGTATGTTGATGCTTTTCAGCACAAAGATACAACAGTTATGCTGTTAAAAGATCCTCAATGTTATGAAGTTCATAAACAGCTAGTATTAAATACTGTTTCTGAAGTCTTTATGCTGGCAAATCAGATTGCTTACGAAGATGCTTTAAAGGACTATCCAATCCTAGAAAAAAATTGTTTTTCTGAAAAAAAAGTTGAATTACCTGCTTTTATTAAAAATGCCAAGCCTAAAAAGAAAAAAACTCAATTTTTTGGTCTTTTCTAAGGTATAAAAATGATTTCATGTGAATTAGTTTTAACTTCAGATAATCCTGTAATTTATCCCTTTGAAGAAAATTTAAACAAGGGGACTGTATTACAAAACGATCAGGCTTTAGTATTCTTAGAGAAGTTAAGATATGCTGATCGTCTTTGTGAAACAATGAATGTAAATCACTTTGTAAGTTTTCAGTTAGCTATTGAACGTCAAATTTTTGATTTTATGTGCTACTTAGGCTCAGGTGATTTTTATAGTGCAGAATTTTCTCCTAAAATTAAAGCTGGATTTACTAAAAAACTAAATTCTGACTACACTGCCTTTAATGAGACTGAATTATTCAATCTTTTAGAGAATGAGCATTTTAATTTTGATAATAAGCGTTTAATGTTAAAACCTTACGGTTTTTTTAAGTTAGATTGTTCAAATTATTCAATTTCAGAAAAGCAGTTTGACAAAGTTTTTGAACGCTTAAATATAGCATTAAATGATATTTACTGTTCGCTTTTAATAAAAGGTTCTAAGTCTGCTTTATTTTGTTCTCTTCCAGATTATTTTGAACGTGGAATTTTATTCAGCGTAATTAAAGATCATTTTGGCTTAGATATCCCTTTGTTCCGAAACTTAAAAATTTATAATGATTTTTATGACTTAATCAATAATAAGCCACAGGTATTAAATAGTATTTACAGCACCAGAAACTATGAACTACAGGTGCAAACTCAGGTAGATAAAGCTAAAGATATGGCTTTTAATCATAAAAAGCTTTTCTTTCCTAACTCAAGATAAAAGGATCCTAAAATGAGCAGCGTTTTTTTAGAACTTAATACTTCTGACAGAGAAGCTAAAAATGTTTTAAATAATCTGTCAAAAGCTTATTACAGGGAAGAATATGATCTGTATGAGCTCGATGAAAATCAGTTTAAGTTATATCCAGAATTAAAACGTTTAAAACAGTACACAGAAGAACAGGCTCGTGAGCGTGCTGAAAAGATCAAGATTGCTACTCAGGGAATTAAATACACTGCTGACGATCAGTTAGAAATGAATGATCGTGTTTATCTTGATTATGTTCCTCCTAAGTATTCAAAATGGGTTGCTAATCCTGAAAATGGTTTTAAGTACGATAACATCGCACATCAGTATTACACAACTGCTGCTATTGCTAAAATCAGTCGTTATCGCAACCGTATTTTAGAAATGCAGAGACCTCATAATTTATCAGGTCTTGATATTAACCAGGGTGAACCTACTTTAGGAAAGTCCATGCTGGCTATTGCTTTGAATGAAAAAGACTATGCCAAACGTCAGGCTTTTATTGCCAGAGCTTTAGTTCAGTGTGCTAAGGAAAAAGCTTTAGGAATTAAGGGTGCCGTAAACGGTTATTCAGAAATTTTTAAAGCATTTGACAATGCAGGTATTAAATTAGGCTATAAAGATAACTATAAAAAGGCTGAAGGCTATTTTAATGCTTTACATGGTTTTAAAAAAATTTCTAAACTTAAGGATGAAGAATTTTTTAAACGTTCTGCTCAGATTGAAAAGGAATGTTTAGGTCTGTGTTATCAGGAAGCAGCTCATAATATTCAAAATTCTATCGAAGGTAATTTACGCAATTTAGCCAAGAGCACTAATCATGGTCAGGATTCTATGATTCAGCAGATGAATAAGCTGATGTCTGATTATGCTTTTGGAGCTGCTACCAATGCTAATTCACAATTATGTACCAATGGTGTTTTAACAACTCCTTATAACCTGTATGAAAATAAGTTTAAATCAGATGTTAAAAAACTGTTATCAACTTTAAAAAATCAGATTTCTACTGATGATCATGAGAAACTTGATCGATACGCTCGTTTTGTTTCTCAAGTTAAAACCATGCAGGAGATGGCTTGCAAGAACGGTCAAGTGATCAGCTCCAGAACAAATAATTTTATCGCTGATCATAAAGATCAGGAGCTAACTTTAGAAGAACTAGATGAGCAGTTTAATCTTAACAATGCTGAAGCAAGTTCTCTCTTAAAAGCTTACGAGAAACAAGGTTTTTCAAAGCAACGTGATATGGGAGTTCACGAATTTAAACTCAATTCTAAAATTGATTTACCTAAAAATGCTGAACCTTTATATATCGTTATGGATTATGACGAAAGAAAGCATTTACCAGCTGATTTAAAACGCAAGCTCCATTCTGATCCTTATTGCGGTGCTTTATGCGTAGTTGATTCTCCTGAGAATCGTAAAGCTTTCGCTGAATATATGCCTAAGCAGGAAGATCTGGATAAGATGTCTGCTTATGCTCATACTCTTTTGGATGATGTTGCAAAGCATCTGACTGAAGAGGGGGCGACTGTTGATAAGTCGAAGTTACTTTTAGATGATGAAACTCATCAGTTGGGAGCATTGTCTTATAAATTTTCAACCACTGAAGCAGTGCCTAAGATCTTAATCTTTAATAAAAATACTAATGAACAGAAAGAGTTTGAAGTAGGTCAGGAGAGTAATCTTAAGTTTGAGAACTTTAAAAAAGATTTTTCTAAAGCTATGCAGTCTAAGAATGCCATGACAAGACAGTCAAGAATTGATACTGCGCATGCTATTTCTGAAAACTTTACTACTGACAATATGAAGTTAATTTCAGAAACAAATCTTGATTTCCCTTATTTAAAACAGAGCGGAATTTCTGCTAAAGAATTTGGCGGTTTTATTGATAATAAAGGTGCTTTTGATGGTTATGCTTTTGTCAATAACAAAGAAGCTACTCAAACTAAAACTACTATCTTTATGCCTATGTACAATGCCAGCGGAAAGATCATAAATGCCATGGCTATTTCTGATAATGGTAAAGAAGAATTTATTGGAGGAGCTCCTTTAAAAGGTACATTCTCAGTACCTGCCAGGTATATGAGCTCTAATCCAAGATCTTTTGCTGAAAATTTGAATAAAGCTGAGGCTATTCTAATTGTAGAAGATCCAAAATCAGCAGCAGCAATTTCAAAGTGCGCTGATTCTAATACAGTGGTTGTATCTGCAAATACTCTTGATAATATGAAGTATGTAGCTGAATCGCTGGCTAAACAGTGTCCTAATGCTGGTATCGCAATTTTGAGTGCTGATGAATCAATGAAAGCAGCTACTACTAAAGTAAATGCTTCTGTTCATGAAGCTGAACATACAGCTCGTTTTGTATTACGTGATTTAAGACCTTTAGCTAAAGCCTATAAACCATCATTTACACAAACAGAGCTAGCTTCTGGTGCTGTCACTTTTGCTGATGAATACAAAATTTCTCCTGAGCGTATGCGTGAGCATATTGAATCTATCTGTCTTGAAACAGCTGATAATCACAAGATCTCTAAAGCTACACATGAATTTGAAAAAAATGAAACTAAGAAATTGAATGAATATCTTAAGCATTTAAATAATTCAATAGATAAAACTGATACAAACGAAAAACAAATTCGAGATGTAGTAGAAAGCAACTCAGATCCTATTTTAAAGTCAAAAAAATACGAAACAAAAAACTCTCAGTCAAATTCTGAGAATTCTATCCGTAAAGCTACTTCTGTAAGAAGATAAGGAGGAACTATTATGTCTGTATCCGATAATGAGATGTCCAGTTTTGAAAATGCAGCAAAAAAAGATCTCCAACAATCTAAAGAACTATATGAGCAGGGTTATCGTTCGCAGATCAACAACAAAAAGCAGTTTATTGACAGTGATGCTGCTAAAGAGAAAGCTGAGCGTGATCAGAAAAGAAATGCTTTTGCCCATGTAGAACAAGATTATTCTCATGGCGGTCAAGGTATAGGTAGTGTTTTTCGTATTTTGTTTACCAGACTGGTAGAAGGTCTTAAGGTAGGAGCTTTTATTCCTGCTAATGACAAAGATCTTTATGTTACTAAAAATAAAGATCTTAAGTTAGGAAATGAAGATGCTGAGTTTGAGGGATCTGCTGTCAAAAAAAATATCGAGAATGAATTTACTGAACAAGTTGCTTTAGACGAACAACAAGGTAAAACAGAAAAATATAAGCCTAAAAATGTTGTTGAGCCTAAAGGTTCTGAACACGCTCAGGCAGTAACTTCAGTTCACAATAAAAAGCAAAATCAGGAAATTACTGATTCCTTACCACAAGATGGTCATAAATTTTTAATTTCAGATGCTCCTTTAAATATTAAAAAAAATGAAAATGGTTCTTATAGCATTGAAGAAGCTTTTAACAATGCTTATAAAGATCAGAATGCCAGTTATACGTTTAAATCGGAGCCATTACCTGGTTCTGCTCAATTTGTAACCGAGGTCCCTGATGAAATTGCTAAAGCTGTTGCTCAAAAAAATAAAACAGAAGCTACAGGAATTAAAGTATCCGCAGATCTTGATAAAGAAATTCCTTCAAATCTTGAAGAAGCACATCGTTCAATTAAAAATGAACAACAGAAAAAATTAGATGCTAAAAAGGCTCAAGAACAAAAGAAACAGTCACAAGTTAAAAAGAATGAGCAGTCTCGTAAAGGTAAGGGAAGAAGTCTTTAATGTCTGAGCTAGTATCCTATTTTTCTATTTATAATGATGTTCTCGATAGAAAGATTAATTTTGATCTAATGGAACAAGGTTATGTTTCAGATATTATCTTAGATCAAGATTTGATGTCTTGTGATACAGGAATTAAAGAAAGTAATGATTTAACTGCTTTATTAATTCAAGGTAAAAGCTTTATTGATAAAATTTTAAATAATTCTGAACTTAAAAATAAAGCTATGCTATCTCAGGATCATCAGAATTTATTTATTGGTAATAATGAAGCACAACGTGATCTTTCCTATCAAATTATGAAAAATCACAAAGAAAATTGTCTTGAAAAAGCTGAACTTAAATATATTCCTTATTACTATTCTTTTAACAATGATATTAAAATAATGGAAGGTCAAACCCAGAATTTACTTGATGATGTTGCTGAATACTGGGCTAAATCTAACTGTTATGATGTTAATGACGTGCTTTTTAATTTTGAGCAAAATCATAATTTCTCATTTAGAGTTAGAGAGCTTAATTTGTGCAGATTAAATCAAAATTTATTAAGTTTTAATGCCTGCATTTATCTTGTTGGTAGTGATCCTCTGTTTCAGGAAGATCTTTTTGATAATTCATTTTTTAAGAAATATAAATTTGAAAATGCTTTTCCAAAAATTGACTTAAAACAGCAAACAGAATTAGTTTTAGATACTGTTTGTGAATTATGTAAAAATTCGTCAACTCTCAAAAATAATGCTTTGTCTTTAAAAGATAATTTAGATCATAATCTTGCAGCCAGCTTTATTGAAACCAGCCACTTCTCTAATGTGATGCTCAGTAATGTATTAGATCTAAAGTATGTAAATAATGTTTTTGATTTTTTTGAAACAGAAAATAAACTTAATAATTTTTTTAGAAATAAACAGCTTTCAATTAGAAATGGACTAGAGCCATTAATGAAAGCTTTGTTTAATCCAGGTTTAAAATATCTTTTATCTTTAAAAGTTCCTTTAAAAACTCAGTATTACAATTTGGTGATACCAAATCATACTAAAAGAGAATTTAAAAGATAAAATTGATTGACAATTTGAATAAAGTAAAATATAGTGTATTTAGTTCAAACGTTCGTTTGTTACCTATTTTGCAGTTCCTTGCAAAGATGAAAAATCCTCCTTATTTGTCTATATTTGTGTTTGAAATAAAGCCTTATTGTTCTTATTGAATTTTAGGGCTTTATTTTTTAAAGCGTTTAGTAAATCTTTTTAATAAAGAAACAACCTGACTGAAAATCTGTTTAGTTAATTCAATAAATTCTTCCAGTTTTAAAAAAGACATTTTTCTATTCAAAAAAGGTTTAAAATCAGTTTCATCAGTACGTTTTGCAAATGCCTGAAGCTGATATTCAGGTTTGTTTTGTGTAGTTACTAATGAATATTTGGTGTGAACTTTTATATTTTCACCTTCAATTTCTTTACTATAAACAATTTCTTTTTCTTCCATTTATATATCTCCAAATTATGATATAATCAAATATATCATACTGTATGTTGAATTTGGTAATTTTTTTGTAAATCCTAGCCATGGCTAGAAAATTTGAGGTTTAAAATGCAAATAATTTATGAATTAGATCATAATGCTTATTCTCCTGTACGTGCTCATGATAATGATGCAGGATTTGATCTTATGTGTAAAGAAGATCAGATCTTAGAGCCTAATAAGGCTAATAATATTGACACAGGAGTGCATGTCTTAATTCCAGAAGGTTATGTTGGTCTTCTATGTCCACGTTCCTCCTTTAACATTAAAGGTATTGGTACTCCGATTGGAGTTGTTGATGCTGGTTACACAGGCTCAATTAGAGTTGTTTTGGAACCTTTTAATGTCACAAAAGTTTTTAAAGGTAATAAAATTGCCCAGCTCGTAATTCTTCCTTTACCTAAAATCGTGATGGTTGAAGGAAAAGTTATAGGAGTTAAAACTGAT
>ENA-UEOJ01001018-UEOJ01001018.1-human-gut-metagenome-genome-assembly--contig:-NODE-1018-length-21173-cov-6.330821_pt1 | contig 21173 bp, 10 predicted proteins | sample MGYA00242885_ERZ507886 | MGnify/ENA primary metagenome ERZ507886 (study PRJEB26167, sample SAMN06115505) | human gut metagenome | host: Homo sapiens | place: China:Anhui | collected 2015-08-07... | reverse complement strand
AGAAAATACCGGAGCACATAATTCACAATAATAGAATGACCGCTGAGCGTACATTGTTACTGTTCACTCGTACCTCGTTCCGTGCATTCTGTTATACAGGCAGAAAAATGCGGCTCCGGTATTAATTTTATACGCAAAGAAACCGATATAAATCACAGATTAAGTAGATTAGCATACAGGCCACAAGATAGCCGGCATGCACAGATAGACACAGGGAAGTGTAAATCACAGCAGAAAGAAGCTGAGAATACCATGGAAACGGAGGTCAGGATCATGGGAGTTCAACGGATACAGGAAACATCGACAGCATCTTACGGCAAATCCGTAGAGGCAGCTGCAGCAGGAAATAGCAGTGCTGCAGGCAGCGGAAGTGCTACAGGCGGCACAACGCAGACAGTGGAGAACATCAAGACTCCAAAGAGAAACATCATTCGTGTTAAGCCCATCCGATTCATCTAATGGAGCAGGAACCACAGGAGGAAGTAACGTCTTTACCTTTAAAGAACATTTAGATCCTCCTACTCTAGCAAATAGATCATTCCATAATTTCTTTTTCATTGCAGCATCATGAGTCTGAAATGCAGCATAAGCTTTCAAACGAGTTCGATAACGATCATCCTTTACCATCTGTGCATATTCCAACCAAGCATTATTCCATTGAGAAAAATCAACCATATCCATTATTTCATTCATTATTTCAAAGCCACCCATTATAGTCATTAAATGATTGGTATTCAACAAATTTTGATCACATTCACTAGTAATTACACCTGTTGCCGGATCATACCCTAAAGCAACAGGTCCTGTACTAATCCGATTAGGAAGAAGCAAAATACTTTTCATTCCTGCCAAAATCTTGTCACGGTATTTAAGATTGCCTGTACGTTCCCACTCCGTCATCCAGTTACCTGCATAAGCCAACCAATCTGGTCCTATTCGAATACGGGCTGGAGCGGTACAAGGATATTTACTACGAGGCTGTGCCAAACGCATAGGATCTAATGTATATAACTTCTGATCAACATCTCTTACTTCAGTCATCAAGTCTCCACACCGTTCGTCAGTAGTCAAATAATAATAAAAACGATTCCAAGCTGCCTGACTAATACGAGCCTCTTTAGCACCACATCCCCAATGACTCACATTATGCCTACTTCCTAATCCAGCATTAGGGCCAATATGATAAACATCCACCTCTGAAGTATGCCTAGTCATTGCTTCTGCCATACACCATATATCAGCACGCCCCGTACGTAAAAAATTGTACCATAGCCACATATTCGAAGCTAACTCCGTATTATCCCAAGCAAAACCTCCAACATCATATCTCCAAGTATGACGATTGTAATCATAAGAATGCATAACATCACCATAATTCCAAAAACCATACCACTTATTTTGCTCAATGGCCTTTTTATAAAAATCAATATATGCATCCAAATATTCCTCTACACAAGTTCGAAACGCAGTACTACGATCAGGAAGACTCCATATTCCAAAAGCTTTCTGTTTATGCAAATATTCAGGAGTCGGTAACAAAACTCCCATTCCGGTAAGCTCCTTTGCACAATTGGCAAAATTTTTTCTCCCGGAATATCCTGTTTGAGGAATAAAAGTAAGGGTAGAGGTACGAGATATACCATAAGGAGTACTCATTCCTTCTTGAACATCCTCATAGCTAGCACTTAATGTATGAGACACATTATCGTAATGTCTCAAGTCCATCGGTTCCGTTTCAGGACTCCACAACCAAGCAGTAAGAACAGCTGTTTCACTTTTTGCATCTGATATCTCAATAGTCGATGGATATGATTGCCAAAAATCATGTAAACAAATCCCTAAACCACCTGTTATATCACCAACAAAAGCATATCCCTCACTACGTGATCCCGAAAAAGTTCCGATCCAAGGATTATCATCATTAGCACGTTTACGAATAGAAAAAGCATCAGGCGTAAGCTGAGATAAACGATAACTATTCCACGAAGCCCAATGATCCAACAATATACGACTTCTTTCATCACACTGTTGAGAGTCAGGAATACGTTTGCCCTCCAACTGTTGAATTTGTAATGACGGATTATTATTAAGTATACGATGATCTGCCAAAGGTTGCACCGCTTCGCTCCATACCCCTCCATCAGCACAAGAAAAAGCTACATGTCGATTATAAAGAGCCTCACGCATAGGAACACTCCAACGAATGCCCAATGCAGAAATAAAATCTCGATTTTGATCACCATCATAAATAAAGCTGTGCACCATTTTCACCTGTTCACTACCAGCATAAAAATAAAGTCGAACAACAAATGGCAGCCATTCCCTACCAGTTTTACCCTTGTGCACCCCCTTCAGTTTTATCACAGTATGCACATATCCCACACGTTCCACTTCTGCTGATTTTAGTTCCCCCTGATAATCTACAAAAGAAATTAACGAGATATTTTCAAGTTTGGGACAGCTTTGAGTAGTACATATCAAACGTAGATTCTCTCCAACTTTCACATTCTTATACAGCAAACTATCTACTAAGTACTGTCCTTTACGTGAAATATAAACGGAAATAAGCCCCGTCTCAATCCGTATGTTTTCAGTTGTTTCTTGCACTGTAACAAATGCCATGTCTGGTTTCTCTTCAGAGCCCAATTTATCTTCTTTCCTTATTTTTTCAACAACCATATTTTTCATTCCGACAGGAATTACACCAGCTATACCACTCCATTTGATAGAACCATCAGGCCAGTATGCTAAAGGCCATGTATCAATCGGAATTTTTTCATTATCAGTAGAGGTCAACTGTAAGATGTCTTCCGAATAGACTTCTCCTTTACCAAAAGGAATACCAAAACTTACTGGTTTATTCATTTTTTGAGGTACGTTCCCTACCCAATGCAATGGGACTATTATTTTTTTATGATTCTGAAAACCAACATCTATGTTTCTTCCCTCTCTATCTTGTTGTCCCCAATTATCTAAAACAACTTGAGCTGACATGCCAATTACAAAAATCAACGATAAAAGTAAATAAATACCAAATCTTTTTTTTCTCATACTCATCATGTTAATTAATTATTTATCTATGTAAAAATACAAATAGATATAAAAACCAAGAATAGCTAAAAAGGCAATACAAGATGCCAAAATATGGATTTTTGACCTTTTATATGGAATTTATTCTCTAAACGACCAATAGACATCACATAAAAAATAACGGCTATCTATCACAGACAACCGTTATCACATACTTCCTTCACTTTTGTTTAACTTTATATCATAGACAACCTATTGAAAACCATAAATTGATAAATTGCATGGAAAATCTTCCACCCATTCAAAAAACAATCTAGCGAACTGCCTTCAACATAATACTGAACTCGCCAACAAACGGCTTTCCCGTATCTGTACGAAGTTGAGGAACCGATTCTTCAGCACGGCGTCCTTTCTCCGGACGACCGAATACTCCTGATAAAATATAAGTTCTTTCCGGGCATATTGCGTCATTCTCCATATAACCAGAATTCGAAACATGTATGGTTCCTTCAGATCCGGAACGTTCCATCCAGCGCATCGCTTTTATTCCCGTCACATCCGGACTTCCCGCAGTTCCTCCCCATACACCCAATATAGGAGCAGCTTGCTTATTAGGATAAGCATCATACGGGCCCAATCCCAACCAATGTACCTGATCAAGCCCGGATACAGACTGCATGGACATACCAACAATAGGCAACCAAGGTACAGCTACCTTAGTAAGAATCTGATAATAAACGTTCAAGCGTCCATCCACTCCTATTGAATAACGATAAGTCACTGTAAAACGATTCTCCTGATCCACCCTATAATCCACAGTAGTACGGATAACCGCATTGGTTGGCGTCTTCTCCACCTTCCATGCTGTTACCGATGACGTATAATGAGTAAGATCGACAGCCTTACGAAGATTTTCTTTACCAAATCCGGAAGTCTCACCTTGATTTAATTTACGCCAGATAGCCGGATACAAGTCTTTTATCAACTGCTTTCCCTTTAGTTCCGCAGACACCAATTGTCCATTCTTCGGACTAAACACATAGCGAACATCACCAGCCTCAATGGTAACCTGATCCGCCTCAGTAACCAAAAGTTCACGACAAACAGGAACAGATATCAGTTGTTCTGTCTGAGGGCAAAGTTCAACAGCCCTGCGAGTGATCTCTGTTCCTTTTTCATCTGTAAATATAAACCACACATAATAAGTTCTTCCCGGACGAACAGTCACTAGTTTTTCTATCGGCAATTTAAAGTCCGACACTGTATGAGGATAACCATACATGGAATCAGTGCCCGAATATAATACATTCTCATCTTCCCGTACAGACCAAGCCATCTTTACCGAACTAAGATTCGTAAAATCAAAATCATTCTGGATAGGAATACGTACCGAATCCTGACCGGGTACAAATGAAATTTTGTCCACAGCAGGGTAAACCGGAGCATAGACAGCCTTCGTCTCCCAATAGTCACGAGTGAAATTACGATAGGAATCCACAATACCATCCCAACCGGCTGTATTAATTCTTAAGTATTCATCTTCACTCAAATCTTTCTCTTTCTTTCGGACAGGAGTCTTAACCCCTTGATCCGCCCACATCCATACAGCTGCTCCGGCTCCGGCAGGATGTTTAGTTAATGCCTTCCAACGTGCTTCCAACCCTCCAAACGCATCATTGCCATAAGCATGTGTGTATTCAGTCGAAATAACAGGACGTCCGGAATGTCCGGCAAGCCGGTCATATTCCTGCGGGTTCCAATAATGAGGAGCAAGAATATCCACTTCTTTAGGAAGCCATTCTTCAGGACGCCAAGGCAACAGTACCGGACGGGTGGGATCAAGTGCCTTGACCAATTTTACAGAAACCATGTGCAGAGAGGTCAAAGGATCTTCGTTACCTATTGACCAATAAATAATAGACGGCTTGTTTATATCCCGGACAATCGTTTCATACGAACGTTGCAGAACCGCCCCCGAGAATGAAGGATCATACATCAAATCCCCGGCTCCCCCTAGCGTCACTTCATTACCCACATACATTCCCATTGAATCACATAGTTCAATAAACCCTTCGGCAGGTGTGTAATGTGAGAGACGAAGATAATTGATATTGGCAGCCTTCATCAGTGTGAGGTCCTCCAACCACTGTTTACGGGTAGTGGCACGACCTACATCCGGATGTTCATCATGCCTGTTCACCCCACGAAGTTTAACTGCTTGTCCATTAATTCTGAAGACTCCTCCATCAGTGGAAATCTGACGGAAACCAACACGTTCCATACGTGTATGTGTTACTGCCTCTTTTTCTAAAAGTTCCACTTTCAGGCTATACAAATAAGGAGTTTCGGCAGTCCACTGGTGCGGAGCCTCAACCGGCAAGCTCAAACAAATCTCCCGATCCGTCGAAACATGGGCAGGTATAGCCATTTGTCTTTGTGCCACCTCTTTGCCTTCTTTGTCAGTGAGTGTGAAACATAGCTTATAAGGCTCGCCGGGACTAGGATAATTTCCGGGCAATGTATTCTTATGCTTATCACTGATCATCACCCGTATGTCCAGATTCGCATCTTGAAACAAATGGTCAAAAGTTGTCTGCACCACCACATCATCAATCCATCGTTTAGCCGGCATAGCCTCCAAAGTTACATCTCTATAAATACCTCCCCAAGTCCAGTCATCACAAACATCAAACTTATACTCACGGGTGATCTGCCTTACCCTGACAGCCAGTTTGTTAGGCTCATCCACTTTCAGCTTATTCGTCACATCAAAAGCAAAAGAAGTATATCCGCAATCATGACGCCCCAGTTCGTTCCCGTTGAGCCAAACTTCAGCCGATGACCATACACCACCGAAATGCAACAAGATACGTTTGTCTTTCCAATCCTGAGGAATTGTAAACTCCCTCACATAAAATCCCTCACCGGCTTGATTATCCTTGAATCCTCGATAAACCGGTTCTTCATATCCCAACAAGGCCCAATTGGATGGAACAGGAGTTGACTTAAATTTGCTTTTAGCAAAATCAGACGTATAAAACCTTTCCAAACGGTCCGCCTCCTTTTGATTAGCGGCAAATGCAAATTGCCATGTACCGCTTAAATTAATCCGTTCCTGAGCCAACACCCCCAGGCTGCTCAATGACAGAAACGATGAAATAAAAATAGTACGTAAATTCATAAAGTATAATATTTTAGTGTTTTGTTCCTGATTGATATGTAAACGCATTTTCCTGTTACTGACACTGTCGGTACACCAAATTCAATTGCTCCATAATACCCGAAGGCACAAGTTTATCAGTCGGAGTAGCTATTTGAGGATAAGCATAAGTAAACCTCTCGGATTCAGGAAGTGAGGCATCCCCAATCATACGGTTCATCAATGAATTAACCACCTCTATTTTTAGATTATTTTTACCCTCATGGACATAAGAGGTTATATCAGCCTCCCAAGGAGAGCACCATACAGTAACGACTTCTTTTCCATTTACCCAGACACGCGCTAAGGAACCTAAGCGAGGAAAACGAAGCAGTAACCGTTCATTTTGAGCAGGCATCGCCAGATTTAATTCTTTATGATAAACCGCCGTGCCTGAATAATAACGGATACCTGTATCGGCATGCACTGTCCAATCTATCAATTCGTCAAAAACGACTTTCCCGGGACCACCCCAGCGAGGATCAAAATAAACATTCCAACTACCCTCAATCGGAGTAATTGTTTCTTGTACATCTGCTATTCTCGGCAATAAACCGGTTGCCTGATTATTTGAAGTCACTATAAATCCAGACTCACGAGGAGCCAAAGTCAAGTTCAACAACATACCTTTTTCTCCGGATGCTTTTACAGGTATCATATAACGTTGCCCAGTCACAGCATCCCAATATTCCGCCTGTCGGGCATCCGTACGCAACCGGATAGTATCATGAAAAGCTCTGTCACTATGATTATTCAAAAAATACACATCGGCATCCGATAAACGACGATGAACAAAATAAACTTTATCCTTCGCTGTATTACCACTTTTTATTGCTATATCAGGACGAATATTTTCATATTTCAAAACCTCCGACAATGGAATATTTTCATAAATTTTCCCCTTACCGACTTTACGGATCTGTGATACAGTAGTCAACTCTCCCCACAACTCATCAACCAATGCTCGATATTCTTCCGATTCCGCTTTATCTTTCAAGGAATCGGAACCATCCGGACGTGGCCCACAAACGATGACACCTCCTTTAACTAAACCAGCTATATGACGCAACACATGCAAGGGCATATCATTATTACGCTGAATCACCAATAAACTATAACTAATTCCTGTCGGTAAGGTCAACCGACCATCCACAGCCATCGTACGCCCTACTAATGCCTCAGCTGTACAAACATCAAAATCATAACCTTCGGGGATTTCAGGAAGGCGATAAGTTACCAATTTCACCGGCGGATTCTGTCCCAAATACACACATATATCGACAACAGGCACTCCTTTACGCATCAATGCGGAACAACGTGCCTGATAATCCCAGAACGGGCGGCTATATTCCCAGTAAGTATTGTTCCTGTTCAGACAATAATGCTTGCCGCCAGCCGTACTACCCGGATATTTATCAATCCAAGGCTGATAAGCAGACGCACATAACACAAATTCATTCACTCCAAAAGCATAAGCATAATCCGCCGAATTTTTCTGATCTGCAAAACAGTGATAATAACGGCTGCCGGTAAAAGCTTCCGCTGAAGCAATAGGCTTTCCGTAAAAATGAGCGGCAGATGAAGTTTCCTTCACATCATACCCTCCATCAGGATGTGAAGTCCAGAATTCACCTTGTGGTTTATTAACACGTCCTTTTGCCTGAAGATTATCCGCCACCAGGCTCAATCCGTTCCCCACAGCCTGTGCTGTCAGATTCACTCCCGCCTTATCACTTAATTTTTGCAACGTGCCGTAATAATTATCAGAAATCATATCAGCCATTGTACGGCGCATATCATATAGGAAACCGTCACTCTGAGACACCGAACCTACGATATATCCCATCATAGCCGGCAGATAACAACGCATATCATACCCTTTTCGATGTAAAAACTCCTGTTCAAACCCCGGAGTCCAATTTTGCGAACCGGCCTCATGACTATCCATGGTGACTCCTGCAGGCAAACAACCGATAGCAGCTAAAGAATCCAAAATAGGTTTGGTATAATTTTCCCATTGAACCGTCACCGCTTCTACCGACATTTTATCACATTCCAATCCCATTAAATTGGCACGCCCATGTCTCAACGGACCGCCAGTAGGCTCATGAGCAAAACGCATAATCACCCATTCTCCTGCCGGAACCTCCCACTCCAACTTCCCCTCAGAATCCATTTTATCTGTAAGGTCTACTATTTTTTCCGGGTCTATCGTCTCTTCGCCCTCATAAGGTGGTGTTAGATTTCTCTGAATATATTCAGAATAGAGTGCGGCACGTTCTTCCCATTGGTCCATTCGTGCACGTGAAGAGAGAGAAAAGTTTCCTATCACCAAATCCGGACGAGTATCTTTAGGAAGATACCAATCGTGAAAATTCAGACGAAAATAACGAGCTTTTACTGCCGGGAATGAAATTGTTTTTTGAATCCAACGATTACTCGGAGTCTGATAAATAGGTTTCAAATCACAAACTCTCTCATAATTAATACCATCATTGGAAACCTCCAACTGTCCTATATCTGGTAATTTTTGGTACCCCAAGCCATAAAAACTCTCAGCCGGATGCCCGGGAGGATTCATAGCCCCTGTAGAAGATTTTGCCCCACGTGGACGAACCTGATAGCTGATGCTGCGAGCAGTAAAATCCTCACCAAAATCAAGATTCACCAAAACAGATTCTCCGGCAGCACGTGCAGGAATTGTAACGAGTGTACCATCTGGCTGAAATAATGATTTACCCAAAATATGAGAAGGGGTTGTCGTTATACGAGGACGGCGGTGGTAACTTGTTTCCCAATTCTGTCGGGTAGCAGGAAAAGCTAGTACCGCCACATCCCAACATTCATCTTTTCCGGGCTTGGAAAGTATAGCAGAGAAATGTTGGTCACCGCTGACAAGAGTATCACTGGCTATGAGACGTTGCATCCCCAACCTTTTAGTAATCCAAGGACCTCCTGCTACAAAACCATTAGAAAGATTCACTTCAAAGGAAAGTCCGATACGTTTGGCTTCAGATGCTGCAAAGCGCAACATATCCCACCATGCCGGAGATAATGCAGGCAACGCATTCTCCGCCTTTCCATGAACCTGGTCGTAATATACCACCCCTCCAATTCCGGCACGCTTGTAAGCTTCCAAATCTGCGGTTATACCTTCACGAGTTGTTTCTGTCTCTCCATGAAACCACCAAACTTTAGTACGGGTGGAATCTACAGGATGAGAAAACTCCTCCCAAGCCTTTTCTTTGGTGGTCATATCGGTTATCGGATGCGAAAGAGAACAAGCCCCTCCCATTACAGCACAACCTATTAAAACTGTATTTAGGAATTTCACAGATAAAATACGATCATAAAGACTTTTGAACATCTTGTTGTTTTCCATTGCCAATCAATTAAAGTTTTATAATTTATTCCATGCAAAAGTAGAGGGGGATTCCATATTACACAATAGCTATTCTATTGACATACAAACATAAAGCATGGAGATTTTTCCTTTAATATGGAAAAATCTCCATGCTCTTTAAAATCAGACAAACTGGCCAATGAAAAGTAAGCTATCTTCATAGACCAAGTAAGTTAAGTTACTTCGGCATTTAAGTTGACTTACCCGGGTAAATAAGTTAAGTTACTTTTCTTTTCATAAACACCTAACCTTTTCTCAAAGCCTTATCCGCCCCTACATCAAAACCTTTCCATGCCTTCAGGTTAGTCCATTCACTATAAGGCTCAGTCCAGAAAGGATGATTTGCCGGAAGTCCCAATGGCAAAAAGACCGCTGTACACATATACAGACTGCCTGTATTTATATAAGGTTCGGACATATTTATCTGACTGCCTGAAAAACCAATTCTCAGCCACCCGTTTTCATCAAAAGTACCGGGCATAGATATCTGCCTCTGCATAACAGCTGTCAGAGCAGAACGGATCTGTCCTTTGGAAAGAGGCTGAGGAATCTTGTCCAACAAAGCAATTTGAGAAAGCGCATGAAAAGCGCCAAAACGATACACGATAGAACGGCCCACTACAGGATAAGTGGCTTCCGGAGAGATCATCCGTTCAAGCTGGGCAGCCATTCGTTGTTGACGAACCAATTGGCGTTCCAAGAACTCAGCACGCTCCAATCCATGCTTTTTCATGACATACAATACATCCGTCAACATCGGATGGATGACCAAACTGTTATAATAATCCAGATGCAATTCTGCCCCATCTCCATACCAGGCATCTCCTTTATACCATTCATCAATGAAACGGTTTACACCATAATATAATCTCTGACTATCATATTCCCCCGTAAATTCCAACAAGGCCGCTTCTACCATCGAAGCGAAAAGCAACCAATTACTCTCATTAGGCTTTATGCCACGCGTTCTTTTCAACTCATACACCAGTTTTTTTTGAATATCCACATCCAGATTTCCCCAAAGTTGTCTGGGAGCTCTCAACAAACCTTGTACAAGAAAAGCCGCATCTACCAAGGGCTGGGAATGACGGTTATCAAACATCAAATAATCAGCTGATTGCGGATCGACAGCCTGTTTCAGTCCTTTAACCACCAGTTGAATATACCTTTCTCTTAACTTTCCTTCCTGAGTATCATCAGGTCCCAGTTCCAGCCAAGGAGCAATACCGCAAACGGTTCTTCCTACCGCTTCCAGATAGGAAACACTTCTACGTAAAGGTTCATCAGACAGTGACTCAAACGGCATATTCTTTTTCAACGTGCCCTGACTGAGATTGACCAACACAGGATCAGCAATCCTTGTTAAAGTCTGCACCCAGTACATACGGTCCTCACTACCTGTGGGCTGAGCATACAGTTTTCCACACAAAAAAATAAAACAAAAAGCAATCAACAAACAATTCCTAGTTCTCATTCTGTAGTTTTTTTAAGCGTAACAAAGCCTCGACATAATAATAATCTGCATAAGACAGGGGAACATCTACTTCCGAATTCTTATTATAATTTCCCACACTATGCTTCAAGATAAAACCTCCGTTGGTTTCCGGTTCGGCAAGGTACTCCGGAGAGGACAAAGAACGAATCTGCATTTCTGCCAGCTCCAGCCAATCCGCTCCTTCCTTACTTTTATCCAGCTGACTCAGTTCAATAAGTCCCGATGCCATAACAGCAGCGGCGGATGCATCCCGGGGAGCAGCAGGAATATCCGGTGCGTCAAAATCCCAATAAGGTATTTTATCGTCCGGCAAATTGGGATGATTCTTAATATAAGAAGCTACTTTCCGCGCCTGTTCCAAATATTCGGTCTTTCCGGTCTCCCTGTACATCATGGTATAGCCATACAGCGCCCATGCCTGTCCTCTGGCCCATGCCGAATTGTCGGCGTACCCCTGATGAGTACCTTTAAAATGTGGTTGTCCGGAAAGCGTATCATAAGAAACTACATGATAACAACTATAATCATCTCTAAAATGATGTCGAAGAGTGGTCTGTGCATGACTGTCAGCCATATTCATCAAACGTTTTTCCCCCGTTGTCTTAGCAAGAAAAAACAAAAATTCCAGATTCATCATATTATCAATAATGACGGGAAACTGCCATTTTTCATTTGAATTCCACGATTTGATAGCTTTTACCCGCTCATCATAACGAGTAGCCAAGGATTCCGCTCCTACAGTCATCACCTCTAAATAATGAGGATTCTTTGCTAACCGATATCCGTTTCCGAAGCTACAATATAACATAAACCCTAAATCATGGGTGGTGGTCATATCCTTGGCAGACTCCACCCGTTCTGTATATAGTTCCGCATATCTTTTCAGTTCATCCGTAGGCGTATTCTCATACAAATACCATAACACTCCCGGGAAAAAACCGGAAATCCATGCCCGGTAATCGGATGTTTTCAGTTCACCACCCTCATAAGTCCGTGGAAGCCTTCCTTTCTGATTTTCCACTTCCTTCGCTAAAAAGACAGCTTGCCGTTTGGAAACCTCCAGCCCTCTTTCTATTACTTCAGCCATGGGCTCCCTTGTTTCACATGAAACGAGAAAAAGCCCCCAAACAGCTATCAACCCTATGAATATATTTTTCATAAAAAGATATTTTATAATTGATGTAAATATAGACGTATTTTCTTAATTTCTGAAATTACTGATTCAAAGTTTCTAAAAATTCCACCTCAACTATCCGGAGTTCATTGTGTACCTTCTTGCCTCCTTCAGCTTTGAAAAGATCAAGCTCTCCGGCCTTGGGTTCCACAACTTCTATGATTTGGCCGAATGCATCGGAATCCTGAGTAGCCCCCTTCAAACGGATGGTTATCTCATCAGAACGTACCGGACGGTCAATCATCAAATGGACATATCCCAAACTTTTCTCCGTGTTCCCGCTCCAAATCAAGTGTTCTCCGGCATATACTTCAAGCGGATAAGAACGCTGCCTCCATCCGGTCAGTTTGATACAGATATCATCTATTTCCGCACGCCTTTCCAATTTATATGTAATCCAGGCGGTGTTCAACCTGCCATCATTTTTCCACTCGCTCAATTCGTTGTCATCAAAACTTTTCCCTGCATCCCTTTGATTTGTTCCGGCTGTAACATCAGCCACTCTGACATCAACTTTGGTTTCTTTATAAGAGGGCGAGGACGGAGTTTCACCACGGTCAAAGCGGCTGGGCAACCCAACGGAAGGGAAAAAGGTACTTAAGCCATTTTTAACTTCTACCGGCTGCGTACTGAAAGCTATTTCTTCTGAAGCCAACCCTTCCGCAGCCACCTTCAGCACCACATTTCCCGGTTGCGTTGTCGAGCGGATCATCACTCGTGTTATACCACATTCCACAGGAAGTTCTTTTGCCAACACATAATTATCTGCCGCCTGTGCTATTCCTCCTCTCCATTCAGCCGGGCCTTGTAAATCAAACTTTATCTTATGATTAGCTAACGGGCATCGTTCTCCATTGCCATCCACCACTTCCACCTGCACCATAGCTATATCAGCGCCGTCGGCAAAGACGCCTTGCGGACTATGCATCAAGGTCAGTTTTAACCGTTCAGGCTCTCCAACGGTTTGAAGAGAATGACGGCTCAATTCTTTATGCTGTTCATCGTAAGATATGGCTTCAATCGTCCCTTTCTCCCATTGCACAGAATCAAAAGTAAACAAGAACCGATAATCCTGTCTGCCGAAACCTTTGGATTTTCCATTTACAAACAGTTCCACTGCATCTCCCGATGAAACCACATAAACAGGTTTTCTCACATCCGGAGTATAATTCCAATGACCAATAATATGAGTATGATAGTTTTCCACATCCACCCATCCGTCCCACATTACCTTGTGTGCAAAGAAGCCATCCTTAGGGATTCTCAACGGATCCACCACACCGCTCCGGCGATAATTCTCGGCACCACGTCCATAAGTCTGCGTATCGGAAAACACAATCTTCGCACCTCCTGAATTGACACGCCGGCCTGTTCCGGGACGCTCACGCCACAAATCATACCAACGTCGGACAAATTCCACAGCCAGCCTGTCCTGATTCTGATTATATGCTCCGGCATCCTGTCCTTTGTGCAAAGGACCATCTCCCTGTTTATGAAACGGATAACTATATTCGTCCCAATATTTACGCAACCCCTCATCACGACAATATTCAGTCTGAATCATAGGATGATGTTCACTTTTATTCACATAAAGCATTTCACCACCATATTCAGCCTCACGAATATCCAGCATCTCCCGGGAACCTATCGCCCTTCCTCCGTACGGATCATACTGATCCCGTATGGCAATCATCTCAACCATGTGCTCACGGCTGATTGATTCATTTCCCGATTCATAAAATAAAATACTTGGATTATTACGCATATAAATAATGACATCCCTCATCAACTCTTTCCGTTGTTCCCAACGTCTGCCGGTCGCATCTTTTTCCGCATCTCCTGCAGGCAACATCTGTATCACCCCCACACGGTCACAAGATTCCACATCCTGTTTCCAGGGAGTGACATGCATCCACCGAAAAAGATTGGCATTATGCTCAATCATTAATCCGTTAGAGTAGTCACTCATCCAAGGCGGTACAGACATTCCTACTCCCGGCCATTCATTACTGGACCGTTGCGCATATCCCTTCAACTGCAACACACGGTCATTGAGCCACACTTTTCCTTCTCCAAAACGAGTCTTGCGGAAACCTGTCCTGGTAACAACTTCATCCACTGAACGGCCATTCACCAACAGGGTAGTCTTCACATCATATAAATAGCCATAGCCCCAACTCCAAAAATGAAGATCTTTTAACGGTGCAGAAGCTTTCAATACAACTGTTTCTCCGGACTGCACTGTCGTCGGTTGTCCCCGGAATGTACTGACCCTTTTTCCATCATAATCATAAATGCTCACCTCATAATCCACATGAACGGACTTGCCATACTCATTCCGCACCTGTGACTCTGCATGAACAACCGCCTCACGGGTCTTTACCTTAATATCGGATGCATAGATGTAAGTCCCTGTAGTCTGTAAATTACTGTATAGAGGCAAGGTCTGGTATAATTTATCAGTAATGTGCAACCATACATTTTTAGGTACTCCTCCATAATTGGCATTGAAATTTCTATCATTCCACTGGAACAAACTTCCAGTCGAACGCTCCTTATACCTCCAGTCATTGTCTGTTCGGAGAGCAATCACATTCTCTCCACCAAAATTCAGAAACGGAGTCAGATCAAAGCCTACCGCCATCACCCCATTTTCATGCAATCCTATATGCTTGCCGTTCAAATAGAAATCCGCCGCCTGCCGTACTCCCTCAAACTCAATAAAGACCTTCTTCCCTTTTGCAGTCTTAGGGAGCCTGAAATGTTTTCTATACCAGGCTATAGTATCCGTCATTCCCCATATATGTACTTTAAATGCCTCATCTTCATTAAAAGCCCGGGGCAAAGTAATTTTTTTCCAGTTTTCATCGGAAAAATCCGTTCTTTCCGCCCCCGGCGTATCTCCGATATAAAGCAACCATCCAGGGTTGAAATTATATTTCTCACGGTTATTGCTCTGTCCGGATACGGGAAAAAGCAAAAGCATACATAATAAAATAAGTAAATTCTGTCTGTTCATGGTATTATTCATTGATTTATCAACAGCAAATGTAGAAAATCCACCTTGATACAAACCGCTCCCACGTTTCAAGATGTGGAACAAATGTTGCAAGATACGACTACAGAGTAGCTATCGGGAAATCCTGAACCAGTCGATATCAATAAATCCTTTGCGACCGGTCTTATTTGGATCAACGGCAAAAAATCCTATTTTTGAACCTATCCAACGTCCTTTGCCCATAGCATACTCGCCACCAGCCTTCTTCCATTTCTTTCCATCAATGCTGTAGGCATAGTTCACCTTGCTGTCTTTTATACTCATGCGTAGGTACACATCCTTTATATGCATCTCCGCAGGACGTCCCTTACGTGGAGTTCCTTTTTGTGTGGGTTTCAAGGTATCCACAGTTAACACCTCATCAGTCAAGTGAGTACGCATGGCATTCGGATTATGGCGTATCTGTAACTCGTAACCGTCCTCGGTACGTTGCAGACCCACAGACGAATATTCGGCCGACATACAGACAAGACCAACATACTGGTCTGAATTACGCGAACAAAAACTCAGCTTTGTGGTAGCTGTAAATTCATCAGCCGGTGTTTTCTGTAATAGCATATTCGGTACATACCACAGATTACTGACATCTCCAAGCTCAGGTAATGCATACGTAAACAGGCGGAAAAACCCCATACTTGTAGCTTGCCCGTAACTTTCTTTATAATCATTTTGCCATTGCCACTGCATACCAAGTTTTGATGAATCAAACTCATCAGTCTCCACAGGATTAACTATAGTCTTACTATCTGATTTCGGCTTACGGAATTTCCAGTAAGGCTCACCAGCATTCCCAATAACAGGCCATCCACTACTCCAATCGACAGGTTGTAAATGACACACGCGGCCATAAGGACCTTTATCCTGAAAATGTATAAACCAGTCTTCACCATATTTTGTATGTATCCATCCACCTTGATGAGGTCCATTCATCGTGGTTTTTCCGCGTTCCAATACACGTTTCCATTCATATGGACCATAAGGCGATTTACTGCGCATAGCCAACTGCCAGCCTCCAGCTACACCACCGGCAGGACAAAGAATCCAATACCAGCCGTCACGCTTATAAAACTTAGGCCCTTCGGTAGTAACATTGCCTGTAGCATCACCATCGAATACAATACATGGCTCACCTATGGCGCGTGTGCCATCAGCAGACAATTCACGTACAGTAAGCACACCATTAAAACCTATACGACTGTTAGCCCATCCATTGACAAGATAACAACGACCATCCTCATCCCACAACGGAGTCGTATCGATATACCCGAGACCTTCAACCACCATCACCGGTTTTTCCCATTCACCTGCAGGATCTTTGGTTTTCACCATAAAAATACCCCGATCGGGATCTCCCCAATAGATATAGAATTCGCCTGAATGATATCTTATACTCGGAGCATATACACCCATACCATGTTGTGTGCGCACAGAATCAGGAAACTGGCTACGCAAGGCGTGACCTATTATCTCCCAATTAACAAGGTCTTTACTGTGTAAAATAGGTAGCCCGGGCATACAGTTAAAAGAACTGGCTGTAAGATAATAATCATCGCCTACAGCTACCACATCGGGATCACTATAATCAGCATTTATCACAGGATTGGTATAGGTACCGTCCCCATTGTCGGGAGACCATACTTCTGAACAATACTGTGCGCTCACACTCAACGAGCAGACTAACGATAAAAACAACAAAATACATTTCATATCCAACAAATCGTTTTTAATTAATTATTGGTTCATATTCTTTATAGGTTGTAAAAGTAGAAAACACTCTTCGATACAAACCGTTCACACGTTGCAAGATATGGAACAAATGTTGCAAAATAAAACGACAGAGCCCGTTATAAGCTTATTTATATTGTGTAGGCAATACCCCAAACAGTTTCTTGAATGATTTTGTGAAATAACTAGGTGTATTAAAACCAACCTTATCAGCTATCTCAGCAATGGTAAGCCCTCCCTCTTTCAATAATTCGGCAGCTTTACGAAGACGTACATTCTTCACAAAATCAGAAGGCGAGCTTCCGGTGATGGATGTAATCTTACGATAAAGAGTAGCACGGCTCATGCACATATCCCTACTTAAATCTTCTATGGAATATTCAGGATTACTAAGGTTCTTCTCAACCATATCCAATGCCTTCCTTATTAATTGCTCATCAGATGCTGAAATAGAATTCGCTTCTACTTTTCCTTCTTCCGACAATGGATCTATCTCATGCCTTTGCTCCGGATTTTGTTCCAGTGGCAGAACAGTCTGTGCAACAATGGACTTCCGTAATTTCATATACATCCGGCCCAATCCCCAAACAACCGATAAAACAACAAGCACATAAAACAAATACGCCCAACCTGTTTCATACCAAGCAGGCAAACACTGGATCATGACCGTTAATGTACTCTTACTCCACAGCCCATTCTCATCTGTAACACGGACTTCCAGTTCAAATTCCCCCTTTGACAAATCTGACAATCCGATACTATTTTCCCCTGCCGGCAAGGCCACCCAATTATCGTTTCTTTGTTTATAACGATAAGCATATCTTACCTTATCCGTATTCAAATGGTCAAAAGTAGAAAAAAACAATTTCACATTTCTCTCATGAGGAGACAGGCTTATTTTCTTTTGATTATCCACCCCGATTTCAGAGGTGTTATTCATTTCGACGGATGTCAAATGCACCGTTGGTTCAGGTATCCTCCTCTTTTTTTCATTATAGTGAGGAAAAGTCACAATTCCACCTCGTCCACCCACACTCATTTCTCCCCGAGGATCTTTATACAATGACTGGAAATCTTCCAGATTTATCCAAGAATCAGTACAAGACATCATAGTAAAGATATGTGTTCCGGGATGATAGACCATCACCCGCTGTGATGTAAGAATCCAAAGATTCCCATCGTCATCCGACTTTATATCCAACACAGCATCCCCTGTCAATCCACAATCTTTTGTCCGGGAAATAAAATCATTCGTATCCGGAGAATAACTATACACATTGCCCTGTTTAGTACCCACCCAAAGATTGTTGTCCGGTGCAACAGTCAATACCGAATAATTTTCTCCTGTATCCTTTATTTGCAACCGGCTTTCTCCGGAAATTCTCCACAACCCTCTACTTTCAGTTGCAAAATAAACAACTCCTTCATTAGACGAAACGATAGCATTTATAAAACCAACATCATCACAAACTGTAGTCAATCGGCCTTCCTCCAAGCTATACCGGAATAAATGGTAAGTAGTCCCTATCCAAAGATTCCCACGACGGTCATCATGCAAAGCACGGATACGCTCACCTTGTTTAATGGGTATGGTACATACGATGGATTCAAAAAGCCGGTCCTCCTTATACCGAATTAAAATTACCGAATGATCCCTTACCATATAGATTCCCTCTCTATCCGATGGCCTCTCAAAGAAAAAAGAAAGCTCCCTGTCATTCTTAACAACAGACATACGATCTCTTTGGGGATCATAAGCATACAGCCCCAATTTCTTTTGCCTGATCCAATAATAATTTTTCTCTTGAGAAAACTGCATAGGAGATGCGATTACCCCCAGATTTTGCTTTACCCCTTCCATAGACAAAGGAAGCACTTCATTGGGTAGAAAAGAAATAATGAAAGAAGAAGGATAATAACCTGTCACCCATAAATTTCCGGATTGATCGGAAAGAATCTTTGTGAGGATTTTCCTGTCAGCTGATAATAAACGGGAGAGATCCACCTTATCCAAGGATGCATCGGCCGTTATTTTATAGGCATATAAGTTATCTGCCGCAGTCACCCACAAATATCCCTTAACAGAATCTTGTATGATATGATGAAGCTTTCGGGCATCGGAGTTAGAAGACGCATTATCCACTGTTTGCAATCCAAACATTTTGTCCGTATCCTGTGCCTTGGGGTCAAAACGTACAATTCCTTTTCCCCAAGTAGTAACCCAATAATACGGAGTGTTATGATCTTCCGTCATGCTTGTGGGATACTCATCATAGGGCCAAGGATATGAAATAAAAGAGTCCTTTACCTTATCATAGCAAAAAAGCCCGCCTTTTGCTTGAGTTACCCAAACAGTCTGTTTCTTATCCTCATAAATAGAATTGACGGTATTCTCCCGTCCTTTCCATTTAAGAATGTATTTTCCGGTTCTTTCCCCTGACTCATTGTATCGAAACAAATGCCTGTTAGTCGAAATCCAGATCGTACCATCAGACGTCGCTGTCATTGTAGTTATAGTCCAGCTCTTTATCGTTTCATCAGCAAGCGCCCTTATCTCATAATCTGTTTTTGACAAAATATAGGCGCCACGCTTCGTTCCAAACCATATTTTCCCTTCACCGTCTTCAAAGTAAAACCCGAAGTTTGCCCGATTTCTTTATAAGACAGTTCATCCATAAAAAAATAACGAATGCAAAGCCGTTGTTTCTCAGGCAAAGCTTCCATACACTCCTGTAATGCTTTCTCCTGCCGGTCGGTCTCTCTGCTGTATTCAAGATTAAAGTCATCGCAAAATTCCATAAATTTTTCGTCTAATCCGACAAAATTATTTCCACTCCGCCGTCGCAATTCCATCAAGCAATAATTGCGCACACAACTATACAACCAGGCTTTAAATACCTGTATGTCGTGATGCAATACTTTTTCGAACAGCTCTTCCCAAATCTGCATCACAGCATCCTGAGCATCCGGTACATTCTTCAGATACTTCAAAGCCACGCCGTATACCAAAGGCATATAACGCTCGTACAACCCGATTAAATAGTCCGGTTTCCGAGTACGGCGATAAAAGCTCAACAACTCTGCGTCACTGTATTTATGGAGATCTTTATTCACTAGCCAACAAATGGTTTACAAAGATAGAATAAATTCATTTATATAGAGACCGAATTTTAAATTCGATTTCTCTACCCAGAAAAAGGAAACGGTTTCGTTGCTTAGCCTTCAATTCGAATCAACGACTAAAGTTTTTTAACAGGAACTGCAAATCCTCTCAACAAGAACGGAGTAAATCTCAGCAAACCGAAAATTTCTAAACAACTAAAATCCAGAATTAAATGTTTTATAAAGTCCTTGAACCCTGCGGGTGCTTTTTCAACAGTCGCTGATACGGCCGGCCGGAACCGAAGGTTCGTTAAAAAGAGACCACAGACTTTATTAAATTCCGAAAAGTCACCTAACCCTAAACCGGGTTCTAACGTTAAAACCATTGAAACGAATCAATAAATTTTAATCGTATGCAAGAAGAATACAAACCTGCCGCAATTTATTCACCGATATCTATCGGAAACTGGATTATCTCACTGATTTTGACAATGATCCCGATCGTTAATATTATCATGCTGTTTGTCTGGGCTTTCAGTAACGGTACTAATCCTACAAAAGCCAATTGGGCAAAGGCTGCATTAATACTTATTCTGGTTTGGATCATCCTGGGAATTATCTTCGGAGGATATTTTATGCGAATGTTTTACGGGAATTATCCGACGTATTAAAAAGATTACAGATAGACAGACGTCAAGCCTAAACGTTTTTTTAGTTACAACGGTTACAGTAGTTAAAATTGACCTTTAGGGGACCTTTTTAACTATTGAAACCGCTGGAACTATTTAAGATGCAGACATTTATTGTTTAGAATTCCTTCATCATTACTTAGAGAACCGAAAATTCTGTTGCGATAAAATCCTTCGGATTTTCTGTTGAAAATTTTATCTTAAAGTTCGAATTGCAGAATAAAAACAGGTATTTATAAGCACAAATATGTATATAACTGCCTATGTTTTTATTCCCGGTCGGTGTGTTTCAGGGGCA
>ENA-UEOJ01001013-UEOJ01001013.1-human-gut-metagenome-genome-assembly--contig:-NODE-1013-length-21212-cov-3.139721_pt1 | contig 21212 bp, 18 predicted proteins | sample MGYA00242885_ERZ507886 | MGnify/ENA primary metagenome ERZ507886 (study PRJEB26167, sample SAMN06115505) | human gut metagenome | host: Homo sapiens | place: China:Anhui | collected 2015-08-07... | reverse complement strand
GCCCCGTCACGGGTTTCACTTTTTATTTCTCTCAGTCCGGCCACTTGCAGCAACTGTCTGCGCACAGGGGTAACCACTGTATTCTCCAGTTCCCGCGCCGATGAATTCTCACCCGTTACCTGTATGGTAATCTGCGGTATGGCAATATCGGGCATCACCGGAACGTATGATACCCCCGGTGTCAGCCATGTGGGTATCTACGTCGGCAACAATATGATGATCCACTGCGGAGATCCGATCTCTTATGCAAACTTAAATTCAAACTATTGGCAGTCCCATTTCTACCGCTATGGGCGCTTGCCGTAAAGGAGAGTGAACGATATGAACCCGAAAATTATGAAGCTCCGTGGGGAGCTGGAGAAGAACAAAGGCAAAATCTCCGATCTGCAAGGCCGCAACCGCGAGCTGGAAAAGCAGATTCGTGAGTTGGAGGACACCGACATCATCGGCATGGTGCGCGAGAACGGCATGACGATGGAGCAGTTTGCCGAGCTGTTCCGCCGTATGCAGGCCGCGCCTGCACCGGCCACTTCGGAAAAGGAGGCGTTGAACCATGACTAAAAACACACCGCGCATTTTTATCAGCCTGCTGCTGATGCTCCTGTGTATCGGGATTCTCCCCGTTTCCGCCTTTGCCAGCGGCGGCGACTATCCCGATGATACGCTGCCTTCCGCCGAAAGCAGCGCCGCAGACACGCAGGAAACAAAACAGATCGGCACGGTCACGACCAACGGCGGCAGCCTGAATGTCCGCACCGGCGCGGGACTGGACAACACCGCGTTTACGCAGCTCCCCAACGGCACGGTGGTCGATGTGATTGGCAGGGACGGCGATTGGGTAAAAATCCTGCTGCCCGCCCGTGTGGGCTATGTGTACGGCAGCTATCTGACCGTCACCGACGCCGCCGACAGTACCGTGAGCATCGGCGGCATTACGCTTCCGTTTGATGAAAAAGAGCTGACCGACCTCTGGCAGCTCCTTGCTGGCAGCATGACGGGCGGCAGCGACGCGCTGACACCGGACGGCAATTTGACACTGATCGACGATATTGGCTCCAGCACCAAGGCAGGAAAACAGTTCATTACGCTGGAAAGCAAGAACGGCAATACATTTTACCTGATTATTGACCGCGACGATGAGGGCGAAGAAACCGTCCACTTCTTGAATCAGGTGGATGAGGCTGACCTGATGGCGCTGACCGGCGAGGAAGAAACGCCCGCCACTTGCTCCTGCACCACAAAATGCGTGGCCGGTACGGTCAATACATCCTGCCCCGTCTGCGCGGTCAACATGACCGAGTGCGTGGGCAAGGAGGCAAAGCCCGAAGTCCCCACCGAGCCGACAGAATCCGCCGCCGAGGAACCGGAGAAAAAGAGCGGCGTGGGCGGCATCCTTGTCGTTCTGCTGATCGTCTCGCTGGGCGGCGGTGCTGCGTTCTACATTTTCAAGCAGAAAAAGGCCAAGCCGCAGACCAAGGGTAGCGCCGATCTGGACGATTATGACTACGGCGAGGACGAGGACGAATATGAGTTTGAGCCGTATGAGGGCGAACCGGAACAGGATACTACGGAGGATACAGACGCATGAGATATTTCACCAATAACCCGCTGGAACGCCTGATGATGCAGAAGCCGAAAGCAGCGCGGGAGGACAGCCCTCCCGACGCTGCCAAGGAACACTTCTGCTACGGCTGCAAGCGCTTCGGACAGAGCTGCGTTCGCCCCTGCTACCGTGACGTAAAGAGAATGGAGGCTGCACCATGCGCCTTGTGATCGCCGAAAAACCCTCCGTGGCGCAGAGCATCGCCGCCGTGCTGGGTGCTAAATCACGGCATGACGGGTATCTGGAGGGCGGCGGGTATATCGTGTCGTGGTGCTTTGGGCATCTGGCAGAGCTGGCCGACGCCGCCGTTTACAATGCCGATGATGCCAAATGGACGCTGGCGGCGCTGCCCATCATTCCTACCTCGTTCCGCTTCATCGTCCGCTCTGAAAAGCAGAAGCAGTTTGACATTCTGCGGGAGCTGATGCGCCGGGAGGATGTGGCAGAGGTGGTCAACGCCTGCGACGCTGGGCGCGAGGGTGAGCTGATCTTCCGCACGGTTTACTGCCTTGTGGGATGCTCCAAGCCGATTCTGCGGCTTTGGATTTCTTCAATGGAGGATGATGCCATCCGCAGCGGCTTTCAGCAGCTTAAGACTGGGCGCGACTATGACGGCCTGCATCAATCTGCCCTGTGCCGCGCCAAGGCTGATTGGCTGGTTGGTATCAACGCCACGCGGTATTTCTCCCTGACGTATGGCCGCACATTGAACATCGGGCGCGTCATGTCGCCCACGCTGGCGCTGTTGGTACAGCGTGAGGCGGAGATCTCCGCATTTGCGGCAGAACCGTTCTACACCGTTCAGCTCGATTGCGGCTTTCCCGCCACGACAGGCCGAATGAAGGACAGGAAGGACGCCGACGCCATCGCCAACGCCTGCAAGGGCAAGGCAGTAACCGTCAAAAGCGTGGAGCGCAAGGAAAAGTCTGAGAAAGCGCCCGCGCTCTACGATTTGACCGCCCTCCAGCGCGACGCCAACCGCGTTCTCGGCTACACCTCCCAGCAGACCCTCGACTATCTCCAAGCGCTCTATGAAAAGAAGCTCTGTACCTACCCGCGCACCGACAGCCGCTATCTGACCGACGATATGGAGGGCAGCGTCCCCGGCCTTGTCGCCGCCGCTGCCGCTGTCTGCGGCATGGAGAAGCCGCCGACCATCTGCGCCAAGCAGGTATGCAGCAGTAAAAAAGTCACCGATCACCACGCCATTGTTCCCACCATCAGCGCGGAAAAGGTAGATATGGCCTCTCTGCCGCTGGGCGAACGCGAGGTGCTGAAGCTGGCGGCAAGGGGCTTGCTTCGTGCGGTGGATGAACCACATCGCTACGCAGAAACGGTCATTACGGTGGACTGTGCCGGTCAGAGCTTCACCGCCAAGGGCAAAACCGTCCTTGCTCCCGGCTGGAAGCGCTATGAGCAGGAGCAGGCAGAGGCAGCGCCCGCGCTGCCGGTGGTGACGGAGCAACAGACGCTTTCCGTATCTGCCGCATCGGTCAAGACCGGAAAAACCACGCCGCCCAAGCATTTCACCGAGGATACGCTGCTGGCTGCGATGGAGAACGCGGGCAAGGAGGATATGCCAGATGATGCCGAGCGCAAGGGCATTGGCACCCCGGCGACCCGTTCCGGTATCATTGAAAAGCTGGTGTCCTCCGGTTTTGTGGAGCGCAGGAAGTCCAAGAAGATCACAAATCTGCTGCCCACCTCCACCGGCACGGCGCTTATCACCGTTCTGCCCGAACAGCTCCAGTCTCCGCAGCTCACCGCTGAATGGGAACACCGCCTGAAAGAGATCGAGCGCGGCGAAATCGCCCCGGACAGCTTCATGGATGGGATCGCCGCCATGCTGAATGAGCTGGTGCAGACCTACAAGCCCATCCCCGGTGCGGAAGTCCTGTTCCCCTCCGGGCGTGAGGTAGTCGGCAGGTGTCCCCGCTGCGGAGCCGAGGTGACGGAATCACCGAAAGGCTTTTTCTGTGAGAACCGCACCTGTTCCTTTCTTCTCTGGAAAAACAGCCGCTTTTTCACCGCCAAGAAAAAGGCGCTGACGAAATCTCTTGCCGCCGCACTTTTGAAAAATGGCCGCGCTCCGCTGATAGGCTGTTATTCTGAAAAGACCGGAAAGACCTATGATGCCGTCGTTCTTTTGGAGGACGATGGGCAGCGCACGGGCTATAAGCTGGTGTTCGACAATGACTGATACGCCGCGTATGGATCACAAGCAGCTCCGCCGCTCCAAAAAGCTCATTCGGAAGCTCTGCTGTAATTACGATCACGGCAACTGCCTCGCGCTGGATGATGGAGAGCCTTGCGTCTGCGTACAGGGTATTTCCTACTCGCTGCTGTGCAACTGGTTCCGAAACGCGGTGCTTCCCGCCGACCATGAGCTGCTGGCCGACGTGATGCGGGAAAGGCCGGGAAAGCGCTGCGCCGTCTGCGGCAAGCCGGTCTATTCTTCCTCCAATCGCGCCAAATATTGCCCTGCCTGCGCCAAGCAGGAGCGTCGAAAGCAGGACGCCAAACGAAAGCGTGAACAATACTGGAACCTCCGCAAATAGAGGGCGTAAAAGCCCCGTGCCGCAAGGCTTTTTCCATGCGGAATCACAAGGGGCTGCGTCATTCTATCCGCAAGCTCAAAAACAACGTCTATCTGCGGAGAATCGCCCCTGTGCAGGATGTGTTTTCTTCTGCGCAGGGGCGCTATTTTTTCTGAAAGGAGATCATCATGGCTGAAAAACAAACCAGCAAAGACCGGATGCGGGAGATCGTTGACAGCATCGAAAACGGCATCAAGGAGCTGTTCGAGAGCGATAAGTACCGGCAGTATCTCTCCACCATGAGCCGCTTTCACCGCTACTCGGTCAATAATACCATGCTCATCTATATGCAGCGCCCCGACGCCACCCATGTGGCGGGCTTCAACAAGTGGCGCGATCAGTTCGGCAGGAACGTCCTGAAAGGCGAAAAAGGTATCCGCATCATCGCTCCTACTCCCTATAAGAAAAAGGTCGAGGAAATCAAGACCGACCCCGAAACCAACGCGCCGATACTGGATGCAGACGGCAAGGCCATCATTGAGGAAAAGGAAATCCGTATTCCTATGTTCAAGGTGGTGTCCGTCTTTGATGTGTCACAGACTGCGGGAAAGCCCTTGCCCCAGCTTGCCGCCGATCTGAGCGGCAATGTGCAGCAGTATGAGGTTTTCATGGAGGCGCTGCGCCGTGCTTCTCCCGTTCCGATGGAGATAAAGCCCGTTGCGCGGGATACGGACGGCTTTTTCAGCATTAAGGCGCAGAGCATCACCATCCGCGCCGGTATGAGTGAGGTGCAGACGGTATGCGCCGCCGTCCATGAGATTGCCCACGCCAAGCTCCACGACTACGAACACATGACGGAGCTTGCGGACGATGGTGAGACGATCCTTGTCCCCGGTGAAAAGAGCCGCAACACCGAGGAGGTCGAGGCCGAAAGCATCTCCTATGCGGTCTGCCAGTATTACGGCATTGAAACGGGAGAAAACAGCTTCGGCTATATCGCCACATGGTCAAAGGGCAAGGAGCTGAAAGAGCTTCGCGCCAGTCTGGAAACCATCAACAAGACTGCCTCCGAGCTGATTACGGACATTGACCGGCACTTTGCGGAGATTTGCAAGGAACGCGGCATCAATCGTGAAGAAGTGAGCGCCACACAAACAGACGAAGCGCTTTATCTTGTGGATGGCTCGGTATATCTCCATGTGCAGCATACAGACGGCGGTTGGGACTATTCGCTCTACGACAAGGAAAGCAAAAAGCTGCTGGATGGCGGTGTTATTGACAGCAGCGCCATTGAAGATTCGCCGATTGCATCTGTTGCCGGGGCTGTCCGAACGGAGGTATTTGCCATTCAGGGCATGACACCAACCAAGGTGACCTTTGCAGATATGAAAATTCTGGAGGACTTGCAGGAGGCGCAGATTACGCCGCCCTTGGACAGCGAACAGATCACCGGCGCAGTCGCTGTTCCCACCGATGCGGCAGATAATATGCTCCCGGAGCTGGAACAGGCCGTCCCGATGCCTGACCCCACGCTGACGGTGGACGATATGCGCAGCTATGGGTATCTGGATAGCGATATGCTCCCACTTTCCAAGGATCGGGCGGTGGAGCTGCTGGAGCATGACATCACGGTTTATATGCTCTATCCCGACAACGCCGAGGAAATGGTCTTTGAAGCCGAGGACATCATCAAGCACGACGGAATGTTCGGCGTCACAAGACCGGATTGGGATGCGGTCAAAGGCCATATTCCTCCCCGCGATGTGGAGCAGCGTTTTTTGAACAGTCCCACCGATGCTATGGCGATCTACCAACTGCGCCGGGATGCGCCGGTGGAGCTTCGTTTTGCCAATCTCGGCAGTCTGGCCGCGCCGCCTGACCCTGCCAACTATGAAGCTGTCTATACCCGTGAGGTGTACCCGGACGATGATACCGGCAGAATCCTTGAAAACTTCTACTACATTTTCAACGACGAGCGCCCCGGCGATTTTGTGGGACACAGCCTCTCCGTCAGCGACATCGTTGCGCTGAAACAGGACGGCAAGGTATCCTATCACTACTGTGACAGCATGGGATTTCAGGAGCTGCCCGCCTTTCAGAAACCGGAGAATTACCTGAAAGCCGCCGAAATGTCGATGGAGGATGATTACGGCATGATCGACGGCATTATCAACAACGGCCCCAAACAGCCCACCGTTGCCGACCTTGAAGCACAGGTCAAGGCCGGTATGTCCATCTCCTTGATGGATTTGGCAGAGGCGGCACACCGGGAAAAGAAGAAATCTGTGCTGGAGCAGCTCAAAAGCCAACCGGCCCAAGAACGTCCACACAAAACAGCGCCCAAAAAGAGCGCGGAAAAGGAGCTTTGATATGAACATCACCTTTGAAGAACGCCAGCTTATGAGCCTCTACAACACCGGCACCCGCACGGGCTTGATCGCCGCGCTGGTGGAAATGCGCGGCTACCTCGCCGCCGATGAAACGGAGCTGCGGGCGCTGACGGACAGCACCATCGCAAAGCTGCGCAGGATGAGCGACACGGAATATGACGCGCTTGACCTGTTCCCCGATTTTGAAAAGGAGGATATGGATGCCGAGTAAAGTACAGCTCTATGCGCAGATGGCAGACCGCACGGCGGAGCAGATCACGGGAAGCTACCAGAAGTGGACGGCATTTCTGACCACCGCCGCAAGGCTGTATAAGTACCCCTACAACGAACAGCTCATGATCTTCGCCCAGCGCCCGGAAGCCACGGCCTGCGCGGAATACGACCTCTGGAATAAGCAGATGCGCCGCTATGTGCGACGAGGCAGCAAGGGCATCGCCCTTGTGGATACCAGCAGCGACCAACCCAAACTCCGATATGTATTTGATGTTTCCGACACCAGCGGCGGCGAGAACTCTCGCCGCCCTTATCTTTGGGAATACCGGCAGGAGCATCGTGAGGTGGTATCTGCGGCGCTGGAGCAGCGCTTCGACGTTTCCGGTGAAAGCGGGCTTGCCGATCAGTTGGAGCGTGTGGCGGCGCAGCTTGTAGATGAATACTGGCACGACAATCGGCGCGATATTGTCGGCATCGTTGACGGTTCCTTTTTGGAGGACTATGATGAGTTCAACATCGGAGCCGCTTTTCGGAACGCCGCCGTTGTCAGCACCACCTATGCGCTACTGTCCCGCTGTGGGATGCAGCCGGGAGAATACTTCGAGCATGAGGATTTTCTGAACGTCTTTGATTTCAACACCCCGCAGACCGTCGCCGCTCTTGGAACGGCCATCAGCCAGTCCAGCGAGCTGGTGTTGCGGCAGATCGAAGTCACCATCAAGAATTACGAGCGCGAGAAAATCGCGGAAAGGAGCGAAAGCCATGAGCGAACTGACCTACACCCGCAGCGGGGATTATCTGATTCCCGATCTGAGCCTGACCGAGCAGCCGCAAGCCCCGCTGGGCAAGTACGGCAGGATGCGGAAGGATTACCTGAAGGAGCATCGTCCGGTGCTGTGGAACAGCCTGCTGCTGTCCGAGAAGCTGTACCCCCATCTGCGGGAGATCGACGAGGCAGCGAACAACCGGCTGGAACAGATGATGCCGGAGCTGATGAAGTCGGCAGGCGTGACGGAAGCGCTGAAAGCCAGCGACCCGATGAAGTGGGTAGGGCTGATGAACACGCTGAAAGCGCAGGCCGAGGAAACGATCCTCACGGAGTTGGTGTTCAGCTAACCATGTTCGATGCCCCTGCTGGGGCGCAGATGTCCTTCTTCCCCTCAGAGGCAGAACAAATTCAATCCATCGCAGAAGCGGAGAGTGTAACACCCTCCGCTTTTTCTATGTTCATTTCTCAGAATGATATTGACCACATCCTGCGCGCGGGCGGTAATGCGGATGCAGCGCGGATGAAAATTGCTGCGGAATTCTCCAAGCAAAAACCTTTAGAGGATCGCGCGGCATTTCTGAAAGCTCTTTACCACGGCGGCAACGGCCTGATTACGGATAACGGCAGGTTTTCCGCATGGTACGGGGACGATGGTATCCATATTGCAACCGGAGATACCTCTCGCTATCTTCGCTCTGCACAAGTGATAGGCTGGGCAGATGCGGCGGAGCGTATTGAGGAACTTCTGGACGGCGGCGCATTTGCCACCAATCTTGAGGTCACGGAAGCCCCGCGCTATGAGCGGCTGGGTATTGCTGTGGATGTCTGGAACCTTTATCACGATTTCTCGGATGAAGCAAAGTCGCTGGGGTATCTGTCCTGCTTGGGTAATATCCATAGCACCAGCTTTCCAGAGGAAACGGAGCGTCTGACGGACGATCTGCTGAATCCGGCGTTCCGGGATAGGCTCCTGTCGGAATACAAGGTATTCATGGACGCCTACCGCGAAAACCGTGCGCTGCTGCGCTTCCATTACCACAAGTCGCAGGCACTTCTCACACGTTTGGAAGATCTGTCCCTTCCGCGAAAGGAATTCCGCTCCGATATGACGGCTGTTCCAGCAACCGGCAGGTTTATCACCGAAGATGAAATTGCGGCTTCTCTTGCAAACGGAAGCAGCTTTGAGGGTGGAAAGACCCGCATCTATGCGTTTTTCCAGACACAGCATCCTCCCAAGGAAAGCGCCGATTTTCTGAAAAAGGAGTACGGCATCGGCGGGCATACCCATGCCGTATCCAGAGAGAGCGGCAGCTATGAAGATCACGGCAGCAAGGGCATCACGCTGAAAAAAGCGGGCTGTGCAGATGTTCGGATGAATTGGAACAAGGTCGCTTCGCGTATCTCTGAGCTGATTCGGATGAACCGCTATTTTACACCAGACGAACAGGCGCTTTATGATAAGGCGCAGGCACAGGATGTAGTGCGAAACACCGCCTACGACAGCTATAACGCCATCAAGGAATCCCACCCGGACAACATCGTGCTGTTTCAGGTGGGGGATTTCTTTGAAATGTACGGTGAGGACGCAAAACAGGCGGCGGAGCTGCTTGACCTCAACCTTACCACAAGAGAGATACCCGGCGCTGGCCGTGTGGAGATGTGCGGCGTACCGTCGCACAATTTAGAGATGTATGTAGAGAAATTGCGCGATAAGTATGATGTGACGATTGCCGAAGCGCCAGACTTTAGAGGTGAGCGCCACATTTACACGCTGCGCTCTATCGACCATGAAGCAGAAGCCGCCATCAATGCTTATGAAGCAGAGTTCGGCGCGGACGGCACGAGGGTGTTCCGCGACCCCGCCGCAGAGCAAGTTCAGCCCACGGTGCAGGAACGTTTGGAGCATTACAGGCCGGTGGTGATGGCAGCGGTTTCGGAGGATACGGCCTATCGCAACGCCTGCGGTCACTCTGACCGGGAAAATGCGGAAATCGAGTGTAATGCCGCTGTGCGCCGTGCCGTTCTCAATTCAAAAGATATGGAGCTTATCCGGCTATTTTCGGATGTTCCAGAATTCCGCAGCCGCTTACATCAGGAGGTTTTTGAGGGAACCTATGAGCGGCTTCACGATCTGCTGCGCCCGCTCTCGCAGGACGATATAGACGATGCACTCCGTGCATGGAACGGAAATATCGAGAGCAAACACGCCGTAGTGCGGTATATGCAGCAGCACGGACGTGAAAAAGAAACTGCTGCATGGCTTGCTCACGAGTACGGCGGCAAGGAGGGCAACAATCTCTTTATCGTCCGCGCTGGAAGCCCGGAAACCGCCGAACTGACATGGCCGAAGGTGCAGCGGCGACTGGCGCAGCTCATCCGCGAGGATAAATTCTACACCGAGGCGGAACGCGACAATTTCGATGATATTGACCCTGTTGCCATTCGGGAAACCCTCGCCGAGCGCGGCATCGTGGGCGGCAAAGTAGTTGACCCCGAAAAGCTGAACAGCGATCCATTTATCCAGCGTGTGATGCAGGATGCGGAGCGTGTTGCGGAGCAGGCGCTCATGGAACGTGCAAAGGGACTGATCTCCGACTTCTGCCGGAGTGAATACGACTCAGAGGCGGATTTCAGCGACCCCACCAAGATTGGCGTCGCTTACACCACCGTCACCGACGATGAGATTCCCATTCAGGTGAACATTGACCTTGTGAATTACCGGCTGGAGCGCTATCTGGATGACGAGCATCTGGAAACCCGGCAGTACGGCTCTTTGCAAGAGATTATTACCAACGAGCTGGAAAACCTCGATTTCAGCGACCTCATTCATGTTTCGGATGAGGATGTGGAGCAATACCGCTGGCATGAGCCAGGGGAAGCAGTTACAGACGTTCCCGAAACAGCTCCTGTCCCGCAGAGAGAACCGTTCCCGTATTCCGTAGGCGATACGGTATATTTGGAGGACGGCAAGCCGTTTATTATTGAGAGCATCGGTCTTTTTGATATTTCTCTCCGCGATCCGTCGCTTCGCTATCCCGTTTCCCGTGCGGAGAGCAGGGAGAGCTTCGCACGGCTCATGGAGCGGTATCCGCAGCCGGAACAGGCACCCGCCTACACCGAGCAGACCGTGGCGGTGTATCCCGCTGACAAAAACAACCTCCCCTATGATGTGGAGATTCGCACCCTGCGCTTTGACGAGCCGGAGCATGACCCGCTCTCTGCGGAACCCGCCAAGCCTGAACCTCCTGCTATGAACGAGGAAGAAAGGCTGATTCTGGAGCATGAAGGTCGAGCGGCACTCTCGGAAATGGGAGAGTTTGTGCCGGATTTTGATGATGCCATCTCTCAGGCCGAGATCGACGAGCCTCCCGCACACCGTCCTGCGGTATCTATCCCCGTTGACGGCGAGTGGCAGGGCTTTCCCAGCGTTGCCGCTGCGGAGCAGGCCGCTTACGCTGACTTCAAGGCGGCAAGCCACCGCGACGCGCAGAATTTCCACATCACCGATGATGCCCTCGGCGTCGGCGGCGCAAAAGCAAAGTTTCGGGCAAATATGGCGGCGATCCGCCTCCTGCAAGAGCTGGAGTTTGAGGGCTTACAGGCCAGCCCGGAGCAGCAGGAAATCCTCTCCCGCTATGTGGGCTGGGGCGGTTTGGCTGATGCGTTCGATGAAAATAAACCAAACTGGTCGGACGAGTTTGCAGAGCTGTACGCCACACTTTCCCCGGAGGAATACGCTGCCGCCCGTGCGTCCACGCTGAACGCCCACTACACCAGCCCTACCGTCATCAAGGCGATCTATGAAGCGGTCGGCAATATGGGCTTCCAGAGCGGTAACATTCTGGAGCCGTCTATGGGCGTTGGCAACTTTTTTGGCCTGCTGCCGGAGCAGATGCAGGGCAGCAAGCTCTACGGCGTGGAACTGGACAGCATCACCGGACGTATTGCCAAGCAGCTTTACCCCAAGGCGGACATTACCATCGCAGGCTTTGAGACAACGGACAGAAAAGACTTCTATGACCTCGCCGTGGGCAACGTCCCGTTCGGACAATATCAGGTAGATGACCGGGCTTATAACAAGCTCGGTTTTTCCATTCACGACTACTTCTTTGCCAAAACCCTCGACCAAGTGCGTCCTGGCGGCGTGATCGCGTTTGTGACCTCCCGCTACACGATGGACCAGCAATCACCCGAAGTCCGCAGGTACATCGCGCAGCGGGCGGAACTGCTGGGTGCCATTCGTCTGCCCAACAATGCGTTCCGCGCCAACGCCGGTACGGATGTGGTTTCGGACATTCTCTTTCTCCAAAAGCGTGACCGTCCCATTGAGATCGAACCGGATTGGGTACACCTCGGCCAGAACGAGGATGGCTTTGCCATCAACCGCTATTTTGTTGACCACCCGGAGATGATTTTAGGCAGGCAGACCTCCGAAAGCACCCAATACGGCAAGCAGGATTTCACCGTTGTCCCCATTGAGGGGCTGGCGCTTGCAGATCAGCTCCATGACGCCGTGAAAAACATTCGCGGCACCTATCAGGAGGCGGAACTGCCAGAGCTGGGCGAGGGCGAACAGATCGACACGTCTATCCCCGCAGACCCCAATGTGAAAAACTACTCCTACACCGTGGTGGACGGCGAGGTGTACTACCGGGAAAACAGCCGCATGGTCAAGCCGGAGCTGAACGCCACCGCCGCCGAGCGTGTCAAGGGCATGGTCGCGCTGCGGGATTGCGTGAATGAGCTGATTGCCCTGCAAATGGACGAGTACAGCGCAGAAAGCCGGATTCAGGAAGCGCAGGCCGAGCTAAACCGCCTCTATGATGCGTTCTCCGCAAAACACGGCCTGATCAATGACCGTGCGAACCGTCTTGCGTTCTCTGACGATTCCTCTTACTACCTCCTGTGTTCGCTGGAAGTGCTGGATGACGACGGAAAGCTGGAGCGCAAGGCGGATATGTTCCACAAGCGCACCATCAAGCAGCAGCGCAGCGTAGATTCTGTGGATACCGCCAGCGAAGCCCTTGCTGTCTGCATCGGAGAAAAAGCCTGCGTTGATCTCGACTTTATGGCCTCCCTCATGGGCGGCAGCGAGAAAATCCCGCAGATCGTTGAGGATTTGAAGGGTGTCATTTACAAGGAACCCAACAGCGGCCCGTTTGACTTGGAGGACGGCGGCGAGCATTGGGCGAAGGGCTGGCAGACGGCGGACGAATATCTCTCCGGCAACGTCCGGCAGAAGCTCCGCACCGCGCAGCGCGTAGCAGCGCGCGACCCATTCTTCGCCGGGAATGTGGACGCCCTGATTGCTGCCCAGCCGAAAGACCTTGAAGCCAGTGAGATCGAGGTGCGGCTGGGTGCGACATGGCTTGATAAGAAGTACATCGAGCAATTCATGTACGAAACCTTTGAAACGCCTCGCTATCTGCGCGGACAGATCGAGATCAGCTATGTCCCGTACACCGCAGAATGGCAGGTTTCCCGCAAGAGCATGGTGCGCTACAACGACGTGGCGGCGTTCACCACCTATGGCACAGACCGCGCCAGCGCCTACCGGCTGCTGGAGGATGCGCTGAACCTCCGCGACATTCGTATCTACGATACCATTGAGGACGCAGACGGACGGGAGCGCCGTGTCCTCAACGCCAAGGAAACCACCCTTGCCGCGCAGAAGCAGCAGCTTATCCGGGATGCGTTCAAGGACTGGATTTGGAAAGACCCGGAGCGGCGCGAAACGCTGGTACGGCAATACAACGAGGAAATGAACAGCACTCGTCCCCGCGAGTATGACGGCAGCCACATCGTTTTCTCCGGTATGAACCCTGAAATCACCCTCCGAGAGCATCAGAAAAACGCCATCGCCCATGTGCTGTACGGCGGGAATACGCTGCTTGCACACGAGGTCGGCGCGGGAAAAACCTTTGAAATGGTAGCCTCTGCGATGGAATCCAAGAGATTGGGCCTGTGCCAGAAATCCATTTTTGTCGTGCCAAACCATCTGACGGAACAGTGGGCATCCGAGTTTCTGCGGCTCTACCCTTCGGCCAACATCCTTGTCACTACCAAGAAGGACTTTGAAACCCACAACCGCAAGAAATTCTGCGCCCGCATCGCCACCGGCGACTATGACGCCGTTATCATCGGCCACAGCCAGTTTGAGCGTATCCCCATCAGCCCGGAGCGGCAGGAACAGCTCCTTCACCAACAGATTGAGGAAATCACCGATGGCATTCAGGATACCAAGCTCGCAGGCGGCAACAGCTTTACTATCAAGAGCTTGGAGCGCACGAAAAAGGGGCTGGAGGCGCGGCTGAAAAAGCTGCAAGCCAGCGACCGCAAGGATGATGTGATTTACTTTGAACAGCTCGGCGTAGACAGGATGTTCGTGGACGAGTCGGACAATTATAAAAATCTTTTCCTCTATACGAAGATGCGCAACGTGGCAGGGCTTTCCACCACCGATGCGCAGAAATCCTCGGATATGTTCTCCAAGTGCCGCTACATGGATGAGCTGACCGGCGGGCGCGGCGTGGTATTTGCCACCGGCACCCCGGTTTCCAACTCCATGACAGAGCTTTACACCATCCAGCGCTATTTGCAGCATGACCGGCTGCAAGAGATGGGTATGGGCCACTTTGATTGCTGGGCAAGCCGCTTTGGTGAAACCACCACCGCGCTGGAGCTTGCCCCGGAGGGAACCGGCTACCGGGCAAGGACGCGCTTTGCAAAATTTTTCAACTTGCCCGAATTGATGAATCTGTTCAAAGAGGTCGCCGACATCAAAACGGCGGATCAGCTCCACTTACCCACGCCGGAGGTTGCGTATCACACCATCGCCACCAAACCCACACAGATCCAGCAGGACATGGTGAAAGCCCTCTCGGAACGAGCGTCCAAGGTACACAGCGGTGCGGTCAGCCCGGATGTGGACAATATGCTCAAAATCACCTCGGACGGACGCAAGCTGGGGCTTGACCAGCGCATCATCAATCCCATGCTCCCCGACGAAGAAACCACCAAGGTCAATCAGTGCGTGGCGAACATTCTCCAATACTGGCGTGACGGCGAGGAGGAAAAACTGACACAGCTTGTGTTTTGCGACATTTCTACGCCAAAGACCACGCCCTCGCAGCGGGCGGCAAAGGCTTCCCCCGGTACGCTGGACAGCCCGGAAATCCATGCGCTGGAGAGCGCGATTTCATTGGAGGAAAGCACGGAAACGCCGTTCACGGTCTATGAGGATGTGCGCCAAAAGCTCATTGACGCCGGTATGCCCCCGGAACAGATCGCGTTCATCCACGATGCCAATACGGAGGTCAAAAAGCGGGAACTGTTCGCAAAGGTACGCAGCGGTCAAGTGCGCGTCCTGATGGGCAGCACGGCCAAAATGGGCGCGGGCACCAACGTGCAGGATCGTTTGGTCGCACTTCACGATTTGGATTGCCCGTGGCGTCCCCGTGATCTCACGCAGAGAAAAGGCCGCATTGAGCGTCAGGGCAATCAGAACAAGCTCGTTCATGTATGCCGCTATGTAACCGAAGGGACGTTTGACGCCTACCTCTGGCAAACGGTGGAAAATAAGCAGAAATTCATCTCACAAATCATGACCTCAAAATCCCCGGTTCGCTCCTGTGAGGATGTGGACGCCACGGCGCTGTCCTTTGCGGAGATCAAAGCGCTATGCGCCGGTGATCCCCGCATCAAGGAGCGTATGGATTTGGACATTGAGGTGTCTAAGCTCAAAATTATGAAGGCAGACCACAACAGCAAGCAATTCCGATTGGAGGACAGTCTGCTGAAATACTTCCCGGAGAAAATCGAAGAACACAAGGGCTTTGTTCGTGGGCTGGAGGCGGATATGCAGACCCTCGCGGCGCATCCGCTCCCGGCAGAGAGCTTTGTCGGCATGGAGATTCGCGGCGACCGGCTCACCGATAAGGAAAACGCCGGTGCCGCGTTGCTGGACACCTGCAAGGAGGTCAAGGGCAAAGACCCGGTACAGATCGGCAGCTATCGCGGCTTTACCATGTCCGTTGCTTTTGATTCCATGTGGAAAACGTACACGCTGACGCTGAAAGGCCAGATGACCCATCGCGTTGAACTCGGTTCGGATGCCAGAGGCAACCTTGTCCGCATTGAGAACGCGCTGGATAAAATGCAGGAGCGTTTGCGCAGCGTTCAGGAGCAGCTTGAAAACCTCTATAACCAGCAGGCAGCGGCAAAGACCGAGGTTGGTAAGCTGTTCCCGCAGGAGCAGGAGCTGGCCGTGAAAACGGCGCGGCTCATTGAGTTGGATATGGAGCTGAATCTGGACGGCAAGGGACAGCCACAGCCTGAGCAAGCGATTGCAAAATCGGCGCGGCCTTCCGTTCTGGACAGGTTGAAAGCGCCGCCTGTTCATGGCGCACCGGAAAAGCCCCACAAGAAAGAAATGGAGGCACGATGATGAAAAATATTCCTGTTTACAAGCACACGGCGGCCTACGCCAGAGAGCATGACGAGCTTGCGGCCTACCGTGCATCCAATCAGGTGAACGTAGCCTGCAAGGAAGCTATCGAAGCCACCATCCGCGACCACTACCGGGATAACCGGCTGGATACAGCGGCAGTCGATCAGGTGGTGCAGCAGTTTGGCTATGACCGCGCATTTCATATCCTTGCCATCACCGTCTGTCAAGCGGAATGGGACAGACGCTATTCTCCCGACAACAGGGCTTGGGCAAACGCCATGTCCATCCCCGCCAATCCCGACGCATGGGGTACTGACCGCAACTGCTATCTGGCCGTCAACAGCCATCCCGGTCTGGTCGATCTGTTTCTCAGCCAGACCCGCAAAGCCTACGCGCAGGAGCAGCAGAAAACCTCTGTCCGGGATATGCTGAAAAAGCTGCCTGAAACAACTTCGCCGAAAATTTCGGCGAAGTCCAAAGCCCCGGAGCGCTGAGCGATGGCAAAGCGCAAACGGGACATTCAGCTCAAATTCCGTGTCACGCCGCAGGAACGGGAAATGATTGAAACGAAGATGGCGCAGTTCGGCACCACCAACATGGCGGCGTATCTCCGCAAGATGGCGATTGACGGATATGTGGTAAAGCTCGATCTTCCGGAGCTGCGGGAGCTGGTGTCCCTGCTTCGGTATTCCAGCAACAACCTCAACCAACTCACCCGCCGCGCCCACGAAACAGGCCGCATCTACGAAACCGATCTGGAGGACATTCAGCAAAGTCAGGAACGGATATGGACGGCGGCAGAGAAAATCGTTTCCTCGCTGGCGGCACTGAAATAAGTCGCAGGGGCGGCGGAATGACCGCTGCCCCTGCCCGTACAAAAGCAAAAGCCCCGACGCAAAACAGCATCGGAGCTTCTACGGTTCCAGATTATTTTCATCGAATAACGGCGAGGCAAAAAAGCTGCTCAGATCGATCTCCAATCCCTGACAAAGCTCGTGTATGATCCGTAGCTTCATGGATGGGTATGCGCAGTTCACAAGATTACCGATGGTGGACTTCGGTACGCCGCTTTTCATATAAAGCTGATACTGCGTCATGCCGCGCTCCTGCATCAGCTCGACCAAACGCCTGCTGACGGCTTCATTCAACTGCAAGTACCACACCTCCCGTCCCTGTAACTGTACCAACATTATATTTCCCATCTGGAGCAAATTAGTTCAGGTAGCTGTACTAAAGAAGGATTATGTGATATGGTTAGATGTCGGGCAAAAGGCGAAAACTATTCGTATGACTTTGCCGCATCCTTGCAAAACACCGATGAGCAAAGTAATCTAATATCAGAAAGAGATTTGACCGCTTGGAAAGGAGCTGCGGAACGTATGCTGACAAACGAAATTGTGCTGAAGGTATTTTCTGACTACCTCAACCGCGATACGGATTTTGAAGTTGTCCTGACCAGCAGAGGCTACACGGTCATGGGTTTTGACAACCACCGTCAGGACTGGAACACCGTGGACTATTGCCCTACGCCCGAAGCGCTGCGGGATTCTTTGTTAAACGCCTATGAGAGCTTCCGCGAGCTGGAGATCACGGGCGGTGATCGTGATTTGACCGAAAAGGAAGAAGCAAAGCTTGCCAAAGAGCGTGATGCGCTGACCGCACTTTGTGAAAAGGAGGCCGCAAAATGTTCATCCTGAAAATTCTCTTTGCGCCGCTGTCGCTTATCCTGTCCCTGTTCGTTTGGCTGTGCGCGGGGCTGCTGTCCTGTTCCGGCTTCGTGTTCAAGCTGGCAAGCGGACTGCTCTCCCTGCTGGCTTTCGCCGTGCTGATTACCTACTCCGTAAAGAACGGCATCATCCTCCTTGTGCTGGCGTTTCTGATCAGCCCGATGGGACTTCCGATGCTGGCTGTGCAGGGACTTGGCAAGCTGCAAGACGTGAACTCTGCCATGAAAAACTTCATTCATAGTTAAAGTGCAAGCCGGGGCGAACGCCTCGGCTTGCTTTTCTAAAATCCCTGTTTACTTTCTTGCTAATCTCGGATATAATATTAGCAAGAAGGAAGTGATAACATGACCGCCTACGACCGGCTTGATCTGCTTTTTCAGCAAAACAATGGGATCGTCAAAACCGCGCAGGTTTTGGAAATCGGTATTGCCAAGTCCACGTTTTACGCCTACGCTAAGCAGCGCGGCGTGGAGCAGGCAGCGCACGGCGTTTATGTTTCGCCCGACGCATGGACGGACGCCATGTACCTGCTGCACCTTCGCTGTGCGCAGGCCGTATTCTCCCATGAAAGCGCATTGTTTTTCCATGACCTGACCGACCGGGAGCCGAATCCGTATTCCATCACGGTCAAGACCGGCTACAATCCTGCCAGCCTGCAAGCAGACGGCATCAAGGTCTACACCATCAAGAAAGAATTGCATGATGTGGGGATCGTCACGATGAACACGCCCTTTGGCAACCCGGTTCCCGTCTATGATATGGAGCGTACCATCTGCGATCTGATCCGCAGCCGCAGCGGGATCGAGACGCAGACCTTTCAGGATGCACTCAAGCAATACGCAAAACGAAAAGACAAGAACTTACGGAAACTGATGCGCTATGCGCAGATGTTCCGTGTTGAAAAACTGCTTCGGCAGTATTTGGAGGTACTCTTATGATTAAGACTGCACGGCAGCTCAAAGACCTGATCCGCAATCTCTCCAAGGACAAAGCCGCAGATGCACAGATTCTGATGCGCAATTACATGATGGAGCGCTTTCTGGAGCGCATTTCTCTTTCGGAGTACCGGGACAAGTTCATTCTCAAGGGCGGGATGCTGGTGGCTGCCATGGTCGGCCTTGACGCCCGCTCCACGATGGACATTGACGCGACCGTAAAGGGTGCGACGGTCGGCATCGAGGAAGTAGAGAATATGATCGCCTCCATCATCTCCGTTCCGGTGGACGATGGCGTGGAGTTCCGTGTGAAGCGCATTTCCGAGATCATGGACGAAGCCGAGTATCCGGGCATCCGCATCAGCATGGAAACGGAGTTTGACGGTGTGATAACGCCGCTCAAGATCGACATTTCCACCGGCGACGCCATCACGCCCCACGAGGTGCGTTACAGCTTTAAGCTGATGTTGGAGGATCGCTCCATCGAAATTTGGGCGTACAATCTGGAAACCGTTCTGGCCGAAAAGCTGGAAACCGTCGTGTCCCGCGCCACCACCAACACCCGCATGAGAGATTTCTATGATCTGCACATTCTGAGCCGGCTCCACGGACAGAGTATCGTTCCTGCTGATCTCCGGGCGGCGCTCATTGCAACGGCCAAGAAACGCGGTACAGAGAAGTATCTTGCCGACGCGCCTGCGGCCTTTGATGAAGTCGAGGCCGACTCAAATATGGAAAAGCTGTGGCGGGCTTATCAGAAGAAGTTCTCCTATGCTGCCGACCTGTCGTGGCATACGGTCGTGGAATCCATCCGCAGTCTATATAGATTAGCGCGGGCTGAATAATATGGGAAACAGTAATAAGGTCTGCCCGAACTGCGGCAGAAAAATGAAGCAGCAGTTCATTGGCTTGCAGCATTGCAAATGCGGCATAAGCCGGAAAAAGGACGAGGGCTTTTTTGAGCGCACACCTGATATGATCTTTGCTCTGGAGCGGCGAACCATTGGAGGAAAGGTGAAACAGGTTCCGGTTATCCGCTATCAATCCAACCAATAAAGAACAGAACGGTCTGCTGCGGCAGGCCGTTTTCCCATTTTGGAGGTGAACACCCATGGCAACCACGCGCCTGATGCCCCTGCACACCGGCAAAGGCCGCACGGTGGGACAGGCCATCAGCGACATCATCGACTACACCGAAAATCCACAAAAGACGGACGGCGGCAGGTTAATTACGAGCTGGCAATGCGACAGCAGGATCGCCGATGCCGAGTTCCTTTTCACCAAAAATCAATACACCCAAAAGACCGGCAGAGTGCGCGGCGAGGATGATGTGATCGCCTACCATCTGCGGCAATCCTTTGTTCCCGGAGAGATCACACCGGAGGACGCGAACCGTTTGGGCTGTGAGCTGGCCAAGCGCTTCACCAAAGGCAATCACGCCTATATCGTCTGCACCCATATCGACAAAGCCCATATTCACAATCATGTGATCTGGAACTCCACCGCACTCAGCCAGACCCGGAAATTCAGAAACTTTTGGGGCAGCAGCCGCGCCGTGCGGCGGCTCAACGATACCATCTGCATCGAGAACGGCTACTCCATCGTGGAGAATCCGAAGCGCCACGGCAAGAGCTACAACAAGTGGCTGGGTGACAAAAAGAAGCCCTCCCACCGGGAGCGAATCTGCACAGCCATTGACGATGCGTTGACACAAAAGCCCGATAGCTTTGAAACGCTGCTGGAGCTGCTGCGGCAGGCCGGGTATGAGGTCAAGGGCAAAAAAGTCCCATCCCTGCTGGGCGGCGAACAGAAAAAGTCCATTCGCATGGATACCCTCGGTGACGGCTATACTCCCGCAGATCTCCGCGCGGTGATTGCAGGTGAAAAGGCGCATACGCCACGAAAGAACGCCGCCGCGCCGGTCAAACCGGAAAAGCGCAGCGGGAATCTGCTGGTGGACATTCAGGCCAAATTACGCGCTGGCAAGGGTGCCGGTTATGCGCGTTGGGCGACGTTGTTCAATTTGAAGCAGATGGCACAGACGGTGGCCTATCTGCAAGACCATGAGCTTTTAGATTACGCCATTCTCTCGGAGAAAGCGGCGGCAGCGTCCGCTCACTTCAACGAGCTTTCCGCAAGGATCAAATCTGCGGAAACACGCATGGCCGAGATTGCCGTGCTGCGGGAGCATATTGTCAATTACGCCAAGACCCGCGATACCTACGTTGCCTATCGCAAGGCCGGGTACTCCAAGAAATTTCTTGCAGAGCATGAAAGCGAGATCACGATCCACAAGGCCGCAAAGAACTATTTTGATGGACTGGGCTTCAAGAAGCTGCCCACCATCAAGGCGCTGAATACCGAGTACGCCGAGCTGCTGGCGGAGAAGAAAGCGGCCTACGCCGACTACCGAAAAGCCCGCGAGGATATGAAAGAGCTGCTGACGGCTAAGGCCAATATCGACCGCATTCTGGAGCTGGACAAGGAGCAGGAGGAAGCGAATGAACGACGGGAACACGAGGCGGAGCAGCGTTGAGCTGCCTGCCCATAAGCGATTTGCAGAATCGCGCAGCCGATGGATTTATCCAT
>ENA-UEOJ01000999-UEOJ01000999.1-human-gut-metagenome-genome-assembly--contig:-NODE-999-length-21377-cov-3.370376_pt1 | contig 21377 bp, 21 predicted proteins | sample MGYA00242885_ERZ507886 | MGnify/ENA primary metagenome ERZ507886 (study PRJEB26167, sample SAMN06115505) | human gut metagenome | host: Homo sapiens | place: China:Anhui | collected 2015-08-07 | study... | reverse complement strand
GCGACAATAAAATCAGATAGAAATGGTGAAATTAAAAGTCGCAATTCAAAAATCAGGTCGATTGAACGAGGACACGCTCGAATTGTTGAAAGAGTGTGGGATTTGTATTAATAACGGAAAAGATCAGTTAATGGCACAAGCCTCTAATTTTCCGTTGGAGGTGTTGTATTTACGAAATTCGGATATTCCTCATTACGTGGAGGATGGAATTGTTGATGTGGCGATTATCGGGGAGAATACGGTGATCGAGAAAAGGGCAAATGTATTGAATTTGTTGGATTTAGGTTTTTCGGGTTGCCGGGTTTCTATTGCTATTCCTAAATCGGAGGAATTTACCGGGTTGGATTGGTTGCAGGGAAAGCGGATTGCTACTTCTTATCCTAACACGTTGAATGATTTTCTAAGGCAAAATAGAATTCAAGCAAAGACAAACGTGATCACGGGGTCGGTGGAGAGCGCTCCCGGCATAGGGTTAGCCGATGCGATTTGTGATATCGTGAGTTCCGGCAGTACGCTTTTTAAGAACGGGTTGACGGAGGTCTACACGTTGTTTAAGTCTACGGCTGTTTTGGTGGCTAATCCGGAGTTGGATGAGGAAAGACTGCGGTTAACGGAACAGTTGATATTCAGAATGAAGGCGGTGTTGGCTGCCAAGTGCAATAAGTATATCCTGTTGAATGCGCCCGAAGAGAAGTTACAGGAGATTTGTAATATACTTCCGGGAGTGAAAAGTCCGACAATTATGCCGCTGGGGATGAAAGGATGGTATTCTCTGCATTCGGTGGTGAACGAGAATAAATTTTGGGAGTCTATCGGTGCATTGAAAGCGGCGGGTGCGGAAGGGATTCTGGTGGTGCCGATAGAGAAAATGGTAGAGTAATTTTAGATATTGGATTTTAGATTTCAGCTGCACGGGCGATCGCTTGGGTTGGCAGGTTACAGGTTTTATGAATAGATTAAATTTAAGGTTATGCAGAAAATATTATATCCAGAGAGGGAAAAGTGGACGAGGATTTTAGAGCGTCCGGAGAATAAAGGAGAGGATTTGGACAAGGTGTGTAAGGCGGTGTTTGATGAGGTGAGGAGAGATGGCGATGAGGCGTTGAGGAAGTACACGTGGTATTTTGATCGGGTAAAGCTAGAATGTTTTGAGGTGACGGAGGAGGAGTTTCAAAAGGCAGAAAAGGCTGTGGAAAAGGAATTGAAGGAGGCGATAAGGGTTGCAAAAGGGAATATTGAGGAGTTTCACAAGATTCAGATTCCGGAGAAATGTGAATACGTGAATGAACGGGGATTCCGGTGTTGGCAGGAAGGCCGGGCGATAGATCGGGTGGGATTGTATGTTCCGGGCGGGAGCGCTCCTCTGTTTTCAACCGTATTGATGTTGGCGGTTCCGGCGAAGTTGGCCGGGTGCCGGGAGGTGGTGATCTGTACGCCGCCGGGAAGGGATGGACGGGTGAATCCGGCTATTTTGTGGACAGCCCGGTTGTGTGGGGTAATCCGTGTTTTTAAAGTGGGAGGGATTCAAGCTATCGCTGCACTGGCATTAGGGACGGAGAGTGTGGGACGGGTGGATAAGATTTTTGGACCGGGAAATCGTTTCGTGACGGCGGCAAAACAATGGGTCGGGCGTTATGGTGTGGCAATAGATATGCCTGCGGGACCTTCAGAGTTGATGGTGGTGGCAGATGAATTGGCACGGGTGACATTCGTGGCGGCAGATTTGTTGTCGCAGGCGGAACACGGGCTGGATAGTCAAGTACTTCTAGTGACTTGCGATGAATCACTGATTGATCGTGTGGAAGAGGAGTTGAACAGGCAGTTGTATCAAATTCCTCGCAAGGTTATTGCAGGGGAGGCTCTGGGGAATTCTAAATATATTGTTTTACGTTCCCGGGAAGAGTGCGTGGAGCTGGTGAATTGTTATGCACCGGAGCATTTGATGCTGAGCGTGAAGGATTATTTGGATTGGGTACCGGAAATTCGGAATGCGGGTTCTGTGTTTTTGGGACACTATTCCCCGGAGAGTGCGGGGGATTATGCGTCTGGGACGAATCACACCTTACCCACGAACGGGTATGCCCGTGCGTATAGCGGGGTGAACATGGATGCCTTTATGAAAAAGATAACTTTCCAAGAGATCACGCCGGAAGGTTTGCTCTATTTGGGAAAAACGATCGAAATGATGGCGGATAACGAAAAGTTGGAGGCACACGGGAATGCGGTAAGGGTTAGGAATTTAGAATTTAAAATTTAGAATTTGGAATGAAAGTATTGGGAGATATAGTAAGGGTGAATATAAAGGGGTTACAAGCGTATTCCTGTGCCCGTGCGGAGTTCGAGGGAACGGATGTAACCTTGCTGGATGCAAACGAGAATCCATTTGCGTCGGAATATAACCGTTATCCTGATCCGTTTCAGCGGGAATTGAGGCGAGAGATCGGGAGATTGAAGGGGGTGGAGGTTTCCCGGTTGGTACTGGGAAATGGGAGTGACGAGTTGATTGATATGTTGATCCGGACGGTTTGTACACCCCGACGGGATAATATAATTGTTTTTTCACCGGGATATTCGATGTACGAGGTGAGTGGACGGGTGAATGACGTGGAGGTGAGGTGTCTGGAGTTGGACGAGGAGTTTCAGCCGGGGTGGAACATGTTGTTGGATAGCGTGGATCAATTTACGAAAATGATTTTTTTTTGTACACCGAATAATCCGGTGGGGAACGTGATTCCTTTGGAACGTATCCGGGAGGTGGCGTCTCGTTTTGATGGGATTATCGTGGTAGACGAGGCGTATATCGATTTTACCGATATGCCGTCGGCTGTTACTTTGCAGAAGACTTATCAGAATGTGGTCGTGTTACAAACTCTGTCCAAGGCTTGGGGACTTGCCGGGTTACGGGTAGGGATTTGCGTGGCGGACCCGGAACTGGTGATTTATTTGAATAAAGTAAAACCGCCTTATAATATCGGTTCGTTGACTCAACGGCGGGCTTTGGATGTCTTGCGCAATGAGGCTGATTTTGGAGAGAAGGTGGAGGCGATCAAGCGGGAAAGAAAAAGGGTTATCGGTTTCTTGTGGGATTTGTCTTGGTTGGAGGTTATCTGTGATTCGGAGGCCAATTTCGTGTTGATCCGTTGTGAACGTTTTCGGGAGTTGTATGAATATTTGGTGGAGGGTGGCGTTATTGTCCGGGTACGGCATTTCCCGCCCCGCTTGACTTGCGGGTTACGGATAACTATCGGGACACGGGAAGAGAATGATTTGTTGATCGAGCGATTAAAGAAATTCGGTGATTTATGAAGAAGATATTATTTATAGACCGTGACGGTACGATTATACAAGAACCACCGCTTGATTACCAAGTGGATAGTATGGAGAAACTGGCCTTTGTTCCGGGTGTTATTGGAGCCTTGCGGGAGATTGTTCGGGATACGGATTATCGGTTGGTTATGGTGAGTAATCAGGATGGTTTGGGGACGGAACGGTTCCCGATGGATGCTTTTTTGCTGCCACATGAATTTATGTTGAAGACGTTGGTAGGTGAGGGAATTGTTTTTGACGAGATACTGATAGATGGGAGTATGCCGGGGGATGGTTCTCCCCGGAGGAAACCGGGGATCGGTATGGTCGAAAAGTATTTGAATGACTTGTTGGATCGGGAGAACTCTTACGTGATTGGTGATCGGTTGACGGATATGCAGTTAGCGGCTAATATGGGGATTCGGGGAATATTGCTGGGAAAAGAGGGGATGGAGAGTTTACCTATTGTTTTAACTACAGATTCTTGGGGAAAGATTGTGCGTTTTCTAAAACAGGGAAGCCGACAGGCGGTGCAAGTGAGGAAAACGGCGGAGACGGAGGTTCGGGTTGTGTTAGATTTGAATGGAACGGGACAGGGCGAGGTGAAGACGGGAATAGCTTTTTTTGATCACATGCTGGAACAGATTATCCGGCACGGGGAAATGGATTTGGTGGTTTCCGTGAAGGGGGATTTGCAGGTGGATGAACATCACACGATCGAGGACACGGCTATCGTGTTGGGGCAATGTTTCTCGGAGGCATTAGGGGGTAAGAAAGGGATCGGACGATACGGTTTTGCTTTACCGATGGATGAGGCGAGGGCGGAGGTGTTGCTGGATTTGGGTGGGCGGAGTTGGTTGGAGTGGAATGCCGCATTTAGCCGGGAGTACGTGGGGGATTTTCCCACGGAGATGACCAAGCATTTTTTTGCCTCGTTTTGTCAAGGAGCTAAATGTAATTTGCATGTGGCGGCAAAAGGGGAGAATACGCATCACGTGATAGAAGCTATTTTTAAAGCGTTTGCCCGTAGTTTGAGGATGGCTGTCCGGCAAGAGGCCGGAGGAAGGATTCCGTCGACGAAGGGGAGAATGGATTAATTTTAGATTTGGTGATTTTAGATTTTAGATTGAACCCCCTCTAACTCCCCCTTGGAAAGGGGGAGGACACGCTGCATTGTTGCATTGCGGCGCGTTCTCGCGTTAGGCTCTCCCCCTGTGTAAGGGGGAGTCAGAGGGGGTAGTTTGAAAAGAATAGGATTATGATATTTTTTTATTGAAATGAGTAAAATAGTAATTATAGAGTACGGGGCAGGAAATTTGTTTTCGGTGAGGGTTGCGATAGAGAGGTTGGGGTATGAGGTGGTTTGTAGCGCTGATCCTCGGGTGGTAAGGGAAGCTGATAAGGTGATCTTTCCGGGAGTGGGGCAAGCTGCAGCGGCCATGCGGCAACTAAGGGAAAGCGGGATGGATCGGGTGATTCCGGAATTGAAGGTTCCCGTGTTGGGGATATGTTTGGGAATGCAGTTGATGTGTGCTTATTCGGAAGAGGGGGATATGGAAGGATTAGGGATATTCCCGATGCGGGTGAAAGAATTCGGGCGATGCAGTAAAGTACCTCATATGGGGTGGAATGGAATTCGGAGATTGAAGTCCGGGTTGTTTGACGGGGTTGTCGAGGGGGATATGGTGTATTTCGTGCATTCGTATTGTGTGCCTGTTGGTGAGTATACCATTGCCACGTGTGATTATCAGATGGCTTTTTCCGCGGCGATTCGTAAAGATAATTTTTGGGGATGCCAGTTTCATCCGGAGAAATCGGCCGGGGTTGGGGAAAAGATGATTGAAAACTTTTTAAAAATGTAAAAGAAATGAAGATAACGGTTATTCCGGCAATAGATGTTATAGGGGGCAAATGCGTGAGGCTTACCCGGGGAAATTATGATGAGTGTAAAACTTATTATGATGATCCGGTGGAGGCTGCCCGACGTTTCGAAGATATGGGAATGAAGCGTTTGCATCTTGTGGATTTAGATGGGGCTAGGGAGTCTCGGGTGATAAATTGGCGGGTGCTGGAACGAATTTGTGTGGCGACTCGTTTGGAGGTCGATTTTAGCGGGGGTATCAAGAGTGACGAGGATATTTGTCGAGTGTTTGATGCGGGGGCCTCATTTGTTTGCATCGGGAGTATGGCCCAGCAAAATAGGGAAAAAACACGGGAGTGTCTGGAAAGATACGGGGCCGGACGGGTTATTATCGGGGCAGATGTAAGAGACGGGCATGTGTGTATTCAGGGGTGGAAGGTGGAGACGGAGACAACGATATACGAGTTAATAGAAGCTTATATGCCTGTGTTGAAGAACGTGATGTGTACGGATATTACCCGGGATGGAATGCTGGGGGGAGTCTTTTGGGAGTTGTATCGTGAGTTGGTGACTCGTTACCCGGATATTACGTTTATCGCATCCGGGGGAGTTGGTGGGATGGAGGATATTCAAGCGTTGGAGAATGTGGGGATTTCTTCCGTGATCGTGGGGAAGGCGTTTTATGAGAATTTAGAATTTAAAATTTAGAATGGATAGAGCTAATTAATTTACGATTTATGAATTACGATTGAGAAGGGTGGACTTTGTGGGTGGAAATCTAAAATTTAAAATTAATAAGGATGGTTTTAGCAAAAAGAATTATTCCATGTTTGGATGTGAAGGCGGGGAGGACGGTGAAAGGGGTAAATTTTGAGAATCTGAGGGATGCTGGGGATATTGTGGAGTTGGCCGGTCGATATTCAGAAGAAGGGGCGGATGAGTTGGTGTTTTTGGACATCACGGCAAGCTTCGATCACCGGGGTACACGCTTGGAGTGGGTGGAACGGGTGGCCCGACAAGTGCGGATTCCTTTTACCGTGGGTGGTGGTATTTCATCGGAACGGGATGTGGAGGCTCTTTTGAAAAAGGGTGCAGATAAAGTGTCTGTAAATTCCAGTGTTTTGAAAGACCCGGGTTTGATAGATCGGTTGGCAGCGGCATTTGGTAAACAATGTGTTGTCGTGGCGGTGGATGCTCGTCGAGATGGTGAAGAGTGGCGAGTGTACAGTCATGGGGGATGGGTGGCTACCGATCGGGAACTTTTTTCATGGGTGAAGGAGGCGGAAGAAAGAGGGGCCGGGGAGATCTTGTTTACCTCGATGGATCATGATGGAACACATCAAGGATTTGCTTGTGAGGCAACCGGACGAGTGGCGGATTTGGTTAATATTCCGGTCATTGCATCCGGTGGAGCGGGGTGTCCGGATGATTTTTATGAGGCTTTGACCCGGGGAAAAGCGGATGCCGTGTTGGCTGCCGGAGTTTTTCATTTTGGGCAGATTCGGATTCCGGAGTTGAAATGTTTTTTGAAAGGAAAAGGTATTGTGGTTCGATAAAATATTTAATGAAATGGTAAATATTACAGAATTATATAATGAAAATATAGAAAATTATTCTTTAGCTGCAATATTTGAAAAATCTACACCGTCAAAAATTCAAAAATATTTTAGAGAGTATTTAAACCTTTCTCCTAATAGCAAGTATTTTAATGCCGGTGTTTTACTAATTGATTTAAAAAAATGGATTGCAAATAACACTACAGAAAAATTATTTGAATATGAAAAATCATATAGAAATGTTATAAAGCTGGCTGATCAAGACATACTGAACAAATACTTTGATAATAATTATCAAGTTTTGCCTGAAAAATATAATTACATGAATGAAACTAGTTGGAAAAATTTAAATATAGATAAACCTATTATAAGACATTTCAATGGTGAGATTAAGCCATGGCAAATTTTGCCTGAATACAATACAAAATTATTAAATGATATTGATATTTTTTGGTATTATGCTCAAAAAACTCCTTTTTATGAAAAGTTGTATAATGAAACTAAAAATCTTAATCACCAACGTCAAATTATTAGACAACTTCAAGTTGCAAAACTTCGCTTGGATGCAATAAGAAAACAGGAAGAAAAAATTCCAATCTTTCTTGCAAGTGATAATAATTATGCACCATTAATATCTACCACTATCGCCAGTATATGTGACAATACGAAATCTCAGGTTAATTTTTATATTCTGGATGGAGGTATAAGTCAAGAGAATAAGTTTAAAATTAATGGATTAAAAAACAAATTTAATAATTTTACAATAGAATTCATTAACATTGATACAAAAAAATATTTTGAAGATTTTATAACTACCGGTACTCTGAATGTTTCGACCTATTATAGATTTTTACTGGCAGATTTGAAACCAAACCTTAATAAGGTAATATACCTTGACGTAGATTTAATTATTACTGGAGATATTGTAAAATTATACAATGAAAATATGGATGGATTTTCGTTGGCAGCATGCTCTGACTCCTCCTGCGAAGGTAATCTTCAATTGTGCAAAAAAAATCTTGAAATGGATAAAGATTCCAAATACTTCAATGCAGGAGTTTTATTAATAAATCTGAAAGAGTGGAGAGAAAAAAATATATGTAAAAAACTTTTTGATACAGAAAAACAATACCGTGGAAGACTTGAAAACAATGATCAGGACGTGTTAAACAAATGTTTTGAGAAAAACTATAAAGAATTAGATAGAAAATACAATGTGGTTTTTGAAAATAAAGAAATCTTTATTAAACATTTCGCAGGAAAAATTAAACCTTGGCAAGCAGATTTTTATCTTGATAAAGATATGAAACCTCAAAAAATAACTGATAATCATCTATTCTGGAAATATGCCGTAATGACGCCGTTCTACAAAGATTTTCAAAAAGAATACTCAGATTTTATCAATTCAAATATTCTATACAAACGATTTAACAAAATGGTAGGAAACTTATAATGGACAAAATATCCGTAATCATACCGATTTATAATGTTGAGCAATATTTAAGCAAATGTCTTGATAGTGTTATTAATCAGACTTATAAAAATCTTGAAATTATTTGTGTTAATGACTGCTCTCCCGACAATTCTTCTCAAATTTTAGAACAATATGCCCAAAAAGATAATAGAATCAAGGTTATTAATCGGGACAAAAACGGCGGTTTGTCTGCTACACGTAATACCGGTATGGACATAGCAGCCGGAGAATATATCTATTTTATTGACTCAGATGATTGGATACATTCTGGTTTTATTGAAAAGATGCATGAGACAATAACTAAACAAGCTCAAAAAGCAGTGTGTTGTACAAATATTATAAATGTATCCGGAAACGAAACATCAAAACCCTTGTTAAAACGAGATTTTAATGAAAAATTGGTTCCTTATTCCCATTCTTGCCAAATGGCTTGGAGTTGGCTTTTGAGAAAGGATTTTTTAGATAAATTTAAAATAATTTTTCCTGTTGGTTTAAAATATGAAGACTTGTATTTTTTTCATGTTATTATAAGGAGTTTAGAAAAAGTTTTTGTAATAAACTCTACAACATATTATCATTTTGAAAACCCTGACTCTATAATGGGAACTGCAAAAAACAGAACTATTGATAATTATGATATTATTAACATACTAAGACTTATCTATGAAACATATAAAAGCATGAATAAAATTAGCCAGTGGTCTATACCATTTTTTTATATGCCTAAATATATGCTTAATATTCATACAAATAAAAGAGACTTTTTTAAACAGTTAAAAGAATTTTTTAATGAAATTAAAGAAGCAGTGTTAAACAATAAATATTTGTATTCAGACTTAGAATTGAAATTTTTTGATGAAATATTAAACAGCATAAGCTATGATATGTATAAGAATAAAGAAAGTTCAATTATAGGAGCTTTAAGAAGAAATATAATAAAATAAATTCTGTAGAAAGAAAGGAAAAATTATGAAACAGCAAAGTAGAACCCTGCCAAACGGAATTGACATCCCCTCAACCGGCTTTGGAACTTTTGAAATCGTTGATGGACTTGATACTATTAATGCAGTTAAAAATGCCATTAAATCCGGTTATAGATTAATTGATACAGCACATGGCTATCATAATGAAACAGGAACAGGAATCGCTGTTGAAGAATGTATCAAAGGAGGATTCGTTAGCAGAGAGGATTTGTTCATTGTGACAAAATCTCCTTATTCCGAAGCAGGTTATAATATTACTTTAAGAATTTTTGAGCAAAGTTTAAAAAAATTGAGACTTGAATATGTAGATTTATTACTTACACACTCACCGTTCCGAAATAGATGGGATTGGCAAGATGCTTTACTTGATACTTGGTCCGCATTTGAAAAATTATATAAAGAAGGCAAGGTAAAATCTATTGGGGTCTGTAATTGTAATATACGCCATCTGGAATTTTTGATGAAAAATGCAGAAATTAAACCCATGGTATGCCAGATAGAAATTCATCCGGAACATCAAAATACCGAAATCGTGGAGTATTGCAAAAATAATAATATAATTGTTCAAGCTTGGGGAAGTTTAAATAGAGGAAAAATATTTCATAATAAAATAATTAATAATATTTCCTTAAAATACAATAAAACTCCCGCACAAATTGCAATTCGCTGGAGTTTACAGAAAGAACTTATTCCTCTCGCAAAGAGTATACATCCTTTAAGAATAGCACAAAATTATAATATTTTTGATTTTGAAATTAAACCTGAAGATATGGAATTAATTGATAGTCTGGATGGTGGAGAATGGAGTAATGAACATACAGATAAACCTGTTCCATTAAAACCTGCAATATGTGAATATGAACCTTATGTTTATAAAAGAGATTACAAGTTATTTGGTTTTATTCCATTTCTTTGTGAGAAAAAGTTTAAATGGAATAAAACCAAATGGTATTTCTTAGGAATACCATTTCTTAAAGCTGTCAAAAGAGATTTTAATTATTATCTGAGAAACAACTATAAAGGAGACTAAAATGTTAAATCAAAATACAAAATACAAAATAAATAAATCCTTTTATGAACGCTATTTTAAGTGGAATGCATATGCTAGGTTAAGTACTGAATATCTTTCTTTTTTATTTTTTAAAAAAGGACATTTCATAAACCTTAATGATAAAAATCAGTATATTGAACAATTTGTAAAGGAAGAAATTGAAAATTTTTATGAAAAAAAAGAGTTCAACATTCCTCAAATTGAATTCAATATTACAACACATTGTACATTAAAATGCAAAGATTGCTGTGCATTTATACCAAAATATGAAAGAGCTGGCAAGTTAACAAATTTATCATATAATGAATTTAAATCTCAACTTGATAAACTATGTGAATCTGCCAACAGAATAAGACATTTCATATTTATTGGCGGAGAGCCGTTAATCAATGCTGAATTACCTGAAATGATTGAATATGCATGTAAAAAAGAAAATATCGATATTATTCAAATAACAACAAATGGCACAATGCTGCCAAGCAAAAAGTTGTTAGAAGCATTGAAAAAAAATAATAAAAAGGCTAATATGTACATGAGCAACTATTCTGCTAATAAGAATATGTTAAATATATTCAAATATGATGAGATAAAAAAACTGTTGAAGGAAAATCATATAAAATTTCAGATTATTGAAGATTTAAAGTGGTGGAAGGTTCTTGATTTTTCCAAACAGGAACTGGAGCCAAAGATTCAAAAACAAAACTTTGAAAATTGTTATAGAACAAAATGTACACAAATTTTAAACGAGAACATTGGAGTTTGTTCTAAAGCTTTGGCAGCAAAAGAATTGAATATTATTAACATAAAAGATTTTATCAATATAAATGAAACTAAAAATTTACGTGAAGATTTAATCAATTTTTATCAAAAAGATATCATTGATGCCTGTAAATATTGCCTTATATCAGAAGAGGAAATCCCACCTGCAATACAAGAAGAATAATATAAAAGGAGACTATTATGAAAAAATTTAGGTTAGCCCCCCCCATAAATATTAATATATTTTCCAAATTAATACCCTGTGCTTATAATTATAAGAGAAGTTATTACGGAATCCTTGAAAGAAAATACAAAGTTTATGCTTTTCTTTTTTTTAAACTAAAATTCCGTGTTCCCGCAATAGACGGAAAAAACAATAAGATTTATATCAAAGAAAACGGGGAAAGAAAGGAATTGGTTCAACTTCTCCCACAAATTAAAGTAATAATTGAAGGAAATAATAATATAATTGAACTTGGAGAAATCAAACATTTTCAAGGATTGAGCATAAATATACGAGGTGACAATAATAAAGTAATTATTGCAGATACAGAACACCAGATAAAATTTTCTTCAATTTCAATGGAACAGAGGGGGAATAACAGACGTATTATTATTGGTAGAAACTGGAGCTGCAATGGGGCTCTTATAACAATTGGAAATAACAGCTCTATTGATATAGGAGCAGATTGTATGTTTGCATACGGGCTTTATCTCTCAACTACAGATCATCATCCTATTTATGACAAGTTCAATAAAGCTTTATTCCCCAATAAAGACATAAAAATCGGAAATCATGTTTGGCTGGGAAGAAATGTTTCTGTACACAAAGGTGCAGTTATCCCTGACGGCTGTGTTGTCGGAGCAAATTCTTTTGTAACAAAAGAATTTACAGAACCTGATTGTATTCTAGCAGGAACTCCGGCAAAAATTATTAAACACAACATCCGTTGGGAGCGTGATTATGATACAAAACCGGAAATAGATTTACAGACCTCCGGCACGCCTTGACAATGGTTCTTTTGCATCGGGCGGAAGGTGTAAAGAGTCACATGGTTTAATTTTTTGGACACAAGCCCAAATCATGAGGTATTAGATAGATATTTTGAAAACAAAACTCAAGAAATTCAACATTCATGGCATAATTATCAACAAGAAGAACAATATTTAAAGACAATTTATTTTTAATAAAAAGAAAATCAAATATTAAAGGGAAATGCAAAGATACTCTATAAGCCAAGTTTTTGGTTGTCTTTTGTTATTTATTTTAAAATGCCGCGTGACTGAAATATATATGGTTTTATTTTAATTTTGAAATTCAAACTTTTATTGTAGAATAATGCAAAAGGAGTTTTTTTAAATTTATGCAAGAGTTAATTTCAATAATTATTCCGACCTACAATGGTGAAAAGTATATTAAAGAGTGTATTGAAAGTATTCAAAAACAAAACATGAATACTGAAATTATTGTCGTTGATGATATCTCAACTGACAAAACCGTTGAAATTGCACGTGGAATGGGATGCAAAGTAATTGTAAACACCGAACACAAAGGCCAGGTTGCAGCAAAGAATACCGGAATTCGTGAAGCAAATGGCAAATACTGGATGACAATTGATCAGGATGATATGCTTACTGAGGGTGCTTTAAAAAGGCTGCTTGAAGAGTTTGAAAAAGATTCTGAAATAAAAATTGTTATGGCAAAATTAAAAGATTTTTGCTCGCCTGATACTCCTGAGCAAGCAAGTTATTGTAAACCAAAGCCCTTCTATGGTATTCTAACGGGATCAACATTGTTTAAAAAAGAAGTTTTTGATATAATTGGTTTCTGGCAGGAAGGTGTTATAACCGGAGATGTTATTGACTTAACAACAAGACTTCTCAAAGCTGGACTATTTATAAAGAAAATTGATTTTATTTCTTGTGCCCGCCGTATACACAGTGCAAACTACGGCAGAACAAATCAGAAAGATGAATATAAGGATTACGCACGGGCACTGAGAGAAAGATTGAAAGGAATAAATATGCAAACCAATATAGTCAGTACGGCTGAAACCCCTGTGGTTGTAGAGAGAGAGTAATCTCCCTAGATGAGTTTAAAAATAGATATAAGGAGGCGGCTTAATTATGTTTCCTTTAATATCTATTATTATTCCAGTAAAAAATGGCGCAAATTATATAAAACAAGCTCTTGAGGCTATTCATAAACAAAATGTTAATAAAGAAATTATTATTGTTGATGATGGCTCTACCGATGATACGGCTGATATAGCAAGAAACTATGATTGTACCATAATAACAAATGAAATATCCCAAGGACCTGTAAAAGCAAAAAATGTTGCTTTACAATTTGCAAAAGGTGACTATATAATGTTTCACGACCATGATGATATTATGGCACCTGATATATTGTATGAATTATTTCGAGAACTGGAAGAAAATGCTGATGTTAGTGCTTTGATGGCAAAAGTTAGGGATTTTTATTCGCCGGATTTATCAGAAGAAGAGAAAACTAGGACGCTAATTAAAAAAGAACCTTATTATGGACTTTTTACTGGTGCGGTTCTCATAAGAAAGAGTGTTTTTGAAAAGATTGGATTCTTTAATGAAAGCGTTACAGCTGGAGAAATTATTGATTGGCCATCGAAAATGTGCGCTAATCATCTAAAAATAAAAAAACTGGATTTTGTTGCTACAAATAGAAGAATTCATTCTTCTAATTTTGGTAAAACACAGCAAAAAACTGAATTTAAAGATTATGCAGCTTTATTAAGAGCAAAATTAAGAAAGTAGGATTATATGCAAGAATTAATGAAAAAATATAATGCTTCCAATATTTTCTTTAAGAGATATATCGAAGAAAATGCAAAACAGCGTTTAGGTATGGAAATGCAAAAGTTTCTTCTTTTTAAAGTTGGAAAGTTTATTAATCCTATGAAAAAGAATGAAGTTTTAAAGCAATATATTGATGATGAACTTGATAACTTTTATAATAAAGACGTTTTAAATATACCCCAAATAGAGTTTTGTATAACAACTAAATGCACACTAAAATGCAAAGATTGTTGTGCTTTAATTCCAAAATTCAACTCTTCTTGCCATATCGATATGTCCTTTGATGATTTTAAGCTTTATTTAGATAAATTGTTAAATGTTGTTGATATGATTCGTCATTTTGTAATTCTTGGCGGGGAAACTCTCATTAATCCTGATTTAGCAAAAATGGTTGACTATGCTTGTAAACAAGAAAAAATATTTATAGTTCAACTTATCACAAACGGTACTATGAAATTTAATGACGAACTATTAAAAACTTTGAAGGAAAATAATAAAAAAGCATATGTTTATATCAGTAATTATTCGGGTAATGAAAACTTAAAGCCAATTTTGAAGCATGATGAAATTAAAAATATATTGAAGGAAAACGATATTAAATTGCAAATTGCTGATAATAAAGAATGGGTTACGGAAAAAGAGTTCAGTTTGAGTAAGTCTAGAAAAGAAGATACTAAACAAAAGATTCAGGAATGTTTCAGAACTCAATGCAATCAAGTTTTAAACGGATATATTGATATTTGTTCGAAAGCTGCAACTGCAAGGGAGCTCAAACTTTTGGAGTTGAAAGACAGTGTAGATATTATGAATTCTAAGAATTTAAAAAACGATTTAATTAATTTTTATCAAAAGGAAATAATTGATGCCTGTGAATATTGTATTTTATCTAATGAAAAAATTCAGCCGGCATTACAACAAAATTAATATACTAAAGATTACGGCCTGTAGTGGAGAAATTCCATCACCATCAGTATTATAATTTTGCAAGAATTTATTTAGATGATATAATTGTCGAAGTGAGGGAGTATAAGAGGTAAATATCGATAATGAAATTAAGCAGCACATCGGCACAGAATTCTTTTAAATATGGATGGTTATTAGCGAGAATTTTTCCATATATTAAACCATACATGTTCAGGATAATTTGCGGGTTTTTAGTCGCAATTCCTCTTGGTTTACTTGATGGGGTCACAGCGTTTGCTCTAAAACCTTATATGGATTATGTTGTTGGAAAGCAAGACTGGGTATTTCATCTGCACGGCTATGAATTTACTTTAACCTGGCAGCTTTTTGCTTTCATTATTCCGTTTGGCGTAATCTTATTTGCAGGATTTCAAGGTGTTTTAAGATATTTAAATGACTATATTTCAGCTTGGACTTCTCAAAGAATTACTAATGATGTTAAAATGGATTTATTTCATAAGTTAATCTATATGGATCCTCAATTTTTTGACGAAAATCCATCCGGAATCGTTATTTCAAGATACATGAGCGATCCACAGACTGCTTCTGCAGGTATTGTCGATCAGATTAAAACAATTACCACAAGTTTGTTTGGTGCATTAGGACTTGTAGCTGTTATGCTCTATAGCTCTTGGAAGCTAGCTTTAATTGGTGTTGCGGTTTTATGCGTTGCTTTTATTCCGGTTGCTCTTATTAGAAAGAGAATAAAATCAGCTTCTAATAAAAACATGGTAATCGGCGGTAACATAACCACAAATATCAATGAAACATATAACGGTAATAAAGTTATGGCCGCTTATGAATTGCAAGACAGGCAGGAAAACTATTTTAGAGATCAAATCTGGGAGTCTTTCAATGTCAATATGTCATTAACAAAGCGTTCAGCCTGGATGAGTCCTCTAATGTACGTAATTGCATCCTGTGGTATTGCTACAGTACTGGGCTACGGAACTCATTTAATAACTTCCGGACAAATGACTGCGGGTGCGTTTGCTTCTTTTGTTACTTCGTTGCTGCTTCTTTATAAGCCGGTAAAAACTCTCGGTAACACTTTGACAAATATTCAAAATATCTTTGTTGCAATGGGAAGGGTATTTGAATTATTTGATTTACATCCTAATATTAAGGATAAAAAAGATGCAATAACTCTTAAAGGATTAAATAATAAAGTAGAGTTCAAAAATGTTTGTTTTGAATATGTAGAAAACCATCCGGTGCTTAAGAATTTGAGTCTTACTGTAAACAAGAACGAAACTGTTGCTATTGTAGGTAATTCCGGCGGTGGAAAATCTACTCTGGTTAATTTATTACCTAGATTTTATGACATTACTTCCGGCTCAATTACAATTGACGGTATAGATATAAGAGATTTGTCGCTGCATTCTCTTAGGAGTCATATTGCAGTCGTTTTTCAGGATAATTTTTTATTTTCAGGGTCAATAAGAGAGAATATATTAATGGGAAATCCTGAAGCGACAGAAGAAGAGCTAAATCAAGCTATAGAATCAGCTCATCTTCAAGAAATGATAGAAGAACTTCCTGATGGAATTGACACTATTCTTGGTGAACGTGGTATGACATTGTCCGGCGGTCAGCGCCAGCGTGTTGCGATCGCAAGAGCTATGATTAAGAGTACTCCTATCGTAATTCTTGATGAGGCAACATCCGCACTTGATAACAAATCAGAAGCTATTGTGCAAAAAGCTCTGGATAATTTGATTAAAAATAAAACAGTATTTGTAATTGCTCATAGATTGTCTACTATCAAGAACGCTAATAGAATTGCTGTTATTAATGAAGGAGAACTGGTTGAGCTGGGAAACCATGATGAGCTTATGTCAATTCCTTCTGGACAGTATAAGGCTCTGTATGAAATGCAATTTAAAAAAGAGGAAGCTGCAGTATAAATGAAACTTTGTGTTATAGGTACTGGATATGTAGGATTGGTAGCAGGAGCATGTCTTGCAGATATGGGAAATGATGTTATCTGTGTGGATAACAACGAAGAAAAGCTAAAGCAGTTAGAGCAGGGGATTATTCCTATATATGAGCCTGGATTGGAGGAGCTGGTTACTTCAAATGTTTCAGAACACAGGCTAAAATTTTCTTCTGATTTAGATGATGCTGTAAAGAAGTCAGAAGTCTGTTTTATCGCTGTAGGAACCCCACAAAGAGACGATGGCTCTGCGGATTTGAGCAGTGTTTACAGCGTTGCAGAATCTATTGCAAAAGCAATGAACGGATACAAAGTTATTGTTGATAAGTCGACTGTACCAGTTGGAACTGCAGACGAAGTAACTCAAATAATACGTAAGAATACAGAGTTTGATTTTGATGTTGTTTCAAATCCGGAATTTTTAAAACAGGGAAATGCTGTGGACGATTTTCTTGCTCCGGATAGAGTAATAATTGGATCGGATTCTCCACGAGCAACTGCAATAATGCAGGAAATTTATTCACCATATCTGAGAACAGCCAACCGTATTGTTATTATGGATGTGAAATCAGCAGAAATGACGAAGTATGCAGCTAATTCATTTTTGGCAACAAAAATTTCGTTTATGAATGAAATCGCAACTCTTTGTGAAAAAGTCGGTGCAAATGCTGAAAAGGTTAGAATTGGCATGGCAACAGATATGAGAATAGGAAGCAAATTTTTATTCCCCGGTGTAGGCTACGGCGGAAGTTGTTTTCCTAAAGATGTAAAGGCTTTGATTCAGACCGGCTGTGAGCATGACTGCGATATGATGATTGTGCAGGCAGTTGATAAAGTTAATAAAAGACAGAAGGCTAACTTTGTATCAAAAATCGTAAATAGATTTGGCGAAGATTTAAAAGGGCTTACATTTGCTGTATGGGGACTTGCATTTAAGCCCAAAACCAATGATATGCGCGAAGCTCCGGCTATTTATGTGATTGAAGAACTTCTGAAAAGAGGCGCTTTAATAAGAGGGTTTGATCCGAAGGCTATGGATACTGCAAAACAGCTTTTTGGCGACAAGATTTTATATGCACAAAATGCATATGATGCTTTATCAGGAGCCGATGCAATGCTGCTTCTTACAGAGTGGAATGAATTTAGGCGGCCGGATTACGATAAAATGGCAAAGCTGTTGAAGCAAAAAATTATTTTTGACGGCAGAAACCAGTACGATAAAGCAAAATTAATTTCAAAAGGTTTCGAATATTATAATATAGGTGAATAGGCTATTTCACAGGTCGCATTTGAAAATCATATAAGTCTGATTCATACATAATCCAACAGTCAATTCCATTTTTATCGGCAACCTGCTGCATACGTTCTATATATTTCTGTTCCTTTTCGGGTTTTTCAACAATAAGAACTATACCGGGTTTTCTACAGGTTTTAATGCTGTAATAAAGGCACTGTCCAATACTTTCGTATACTTTATTAGCAAAATCAAATTCTATAGCATGGGTTTTAGTCAGACAATCAACACGGGTTTTATCATTGAGTCGATATTCCTTTACTCCAAGAACTTCACTGCACCACTTGCTTTGATACTGAGATTCGTTATGAAGTCTTTGAGAAGCGTAAAGCGGTAATGCTAATGAAGAAAAAATAAAGATAATAAAAGTTTTAAGTCCGATAGCCTGCATTTCAGTTTTTATAACCTTTTGAGGTATTTTAGCATATGGAGAATACTAAGTAAACTAGGGTACATGGCTTATTTTTATAAGGGCAGGAAATTAGTATAATAATAAAGTATGAAAAAGATATGAAAGGGAATTTTAAATGAAAGATGTTTTTGTGCTGCTTAACAACAATATAAGAGAGCTGTTTCGCCAAACCAGCTTTTGGATAGGAGTAATAATTGTATTACAAGTTTTAATGATATGGCTTATCATATATGTTTATCTTGAGTTAAGTGACAGCAATTATCATTTTTATATGAATACAAAAACAAGTATGGAAAGTATACACCATGTCAAGATTGATAAATATGACGGCAGTTTTGAGCGTGAGCTGTCTACAGAAGAAAAACTAATCCGTAAGCAAAATCAAAGATGGCACTTAAGAAAGCTTTTTAAGTAGTAATTATTCAATATGTCCGAATAACAGCCAGTCAAAGTTTGTTTTTGAAAATCTGGTCTTTATCTTAAGCAATTCTTCTCCATTAGGGTATTTATTTTTCATAACAAATTCATTCAGTCTTTTTTCGGATATATCCAAGAATTTGGCAAACTCTTTACTGTCAAGGATTTTAGAAGCGACCTGAAGCATGAGCATACGTTTGCCCCACTGGTCAAAATCGTACTGAATGCCAAGGTTAAAATCCGGCAAGAGTTCTGGTTCTTTTGCAAGCTCAGGTTTGTATATGGAAACTCCATAATATTTTTCGATTTTTTGGAGTTCAGATACAGTAATCTCACTGTTATTTTTAGCCCTTTTGCTAATATTAGCTTTGCCGCAATCAAGAATTTTGGCAAAATCAGCGAGAAAAATTTTCTGATTAGTTAAATTTTGTAAAGTATCTTGAAGCTCTAAAAAATTCATGACTGCCTATCGGTATACTAATACTTGACTATTTAGTTTACTTGTGGTATACTTTTCTTTGTAAGCAAAATAGTTTGGAAAACACAATGTTAACGCATGGTGTTTAAATGTGATGAGAAAGAATGTAGTTTCTTAAGTCAACAAAAAAATTATACAGAAAATGGCGGTAAAAAGCAATTATTCAATCGTCTATTCTAAATAAACATAAGGATATCAGTATGATAGGGGATGCGCACCATACACCCTTTCACATGGTGCGCAGTACACCCTTAGGAGTAGAAACGGCTGACAGATAAATAGTAAAAACGAGTTTTTATTAACGCATACAGGGCAGTATGCGCAATAAGGATTTGTCTAGTCTGTTGGATGCCGTTACTCTGGCATCCTTTCTTTAATATTAGGGTTTACAATCTTGTTTAGTTTTAGTACAATATTAATTAACGCGAAGAGGGGTGTCCGAGCGGTTTAAGGTGCAATCTTGGAAAGGTTGTGTAGGAGCAATTCTACCGTGGGTTCGAATCCCATCCCCTCTGTTTTTAATTTTAAAACTAATGGTTAATAAGGAGAGATGATGAAAAAATTAAAAGGGTTCACACTTGCTGAAGGGCTTATAACTCTGACTATTTGTGGAATTGTTGCGGTAGTCGCATTGCCCGGATTGATGGCTGGTAGAGATAGTATAGAACATCAGGCGCATCTGCATAAAGCATATACTGAATTGAATGATTTTGCTTCATATTTTCAGGCAGATCATGGCGATCCTGTGCCTAAGTGGATTTTAGTTAATGGAAGAGATGCTTTCTTTAAAGAATACGCTAATTATATGGCAAGTATTACAAAAACATCTGATTGGCAATCTGGTTCCAGCGTGGCTCATAATTATAAATATTATTTTTTAAATAATCCTAATAGTTCTGTTGGTACACCTTGTGATGCATCGGGATTTCGAGAAGATATTGCAGGACGTACTATTTCATTTGACGATAGTCCACTAGAAGGTTACAATGGACCTAGAATTTGTGTTGATACGAATGGACAGAAGGGGCCAAATACTTATGGTATAGATGTCTTTTCCTTCATGTTTACCGTTGATGGCGAGGTGATTCCAGAAGGCCAGGAACATCCTAAAAATTATTATGGTGGAAAAGGGATTCATTGGTCTGCTGGTACATTAAAAGGAACGGAAAATTGTTATAATCAAAATGGTGCTAATTACGGTGTGACATGTGCATATTATGCTATAAATGATATTAGCCCTAAAGATAGTTCAAAAACTTACTGGAAAGATTTTATAGGTAGAAAGCAATATCAAAAATAAACAAAAAAGGATTAGATATTAATCTAATCCTTTTTTTCTCATACCAAAGTTATAGATTTTTTGCATAAAATAATCATCTATTCTAATGATTTATTTTCTTTTTAATATTGTTAAGCTATAAATGTAAAAGAGTCTGAGAATAAAGAAAGGAATAGTATGTCAAAAATTAACAACGTAGGTTTAAACCTTGGGCAGAAAATTGCTAATCCGTTCAAAACATCTCGCAATATCACAACCCCAAATCCGTTCAAATACTCAAACTTTGAGGGGAACAGTTTGCCATTTGCCGATGTTTTCGACGGATTTGAACAAAAGAAAGTAAACAAATTGAAGATGATTTCATCTTCTGTTGCAGGCAGCATGACTAAAATGAAGTCTTTACTTCCTGAATCAATCGTAAACTTTGTAAACAGAGTTAGAGGCGGTATTTCAAGTGCTTGGAACTACGCTAAAAATACAAATATTTCTGATATTGCCGGTATAAAAAATATCTCAGAAGCTTGGAATAATACAATGAGCATGGATGTTGCTGACATTGGAAAAGGTCTTTCTAATTCAATTTCCGGTCTAGGTAACAGCATTTCAAATAAAATGTCCTTCTTGAATAAAGACGTTACTGATATTGGAAAAAGACTCCTGCTGACAATTTGTTAAGCCTGTCCTCAAAAGAAGTTATTGAGGAGGGAGGTGAATCAGGTATGTGGACTGCTTTCCGTACCCGCCCATTCGACAAAGTACCAACAATCGGTACC
>ENA-UEOJ01000994-UEOJ01000994.1-human-gut-metagenome-genome-assembly--contig:-NODE-994-length-21430-cov-4.617524_pt1 | contig 21430 bp, 14 predicted proteins | sample MGYA00242885_ERZ507886 | MGnify/ENA primary metagenome ERZ507886 (study PRJEB26167, sample SAMN06115505) | human gut metagenome | host: Homo sapiens | place: China:Anhui | collected 2015-08-07 | study... | reverse complement strand
GCGCATACGTCCCATGTCTGCCCTCGATTTTGGAAAAGGAAAGGGTCTTGTAGGGCAGCATGGAGAAAAGGCGGTCAATGTCCTTTGTGTTCGCAAGCTGCATGAACGCTGGGGAAAGCTCCACCATGAAATGGGTCTTGTTCGGGCTGTTCGGCGTGTCATGCCGCTTCATTTCCCGCACAATGCGCCGTGCTTCCGTTTCAATCAGTCCGTCATGCAATGCGGCGATATGGGCCTTAAAATCTCCCGGTGGAAGCTGCTCCCTGTTGCGGTGTTCCTCCCGTAAGAGCCATTTAAGAGCGTCCGGGTCGTTGGGTATGGCTTCAAAGCGTTCAAACTTCCCAAACTGCGGGTCTGGGCTTCCGTTGAAATACTGTCCGGCGGGTATCATCTGCTCCCCGCGCTCATAAATCAGCTTTACCGTATCGGCGGGCAGCCCTTTTTCTTTGACGCGCTCATAATGGCGGGAATAGTCAAGTTCATACAGATTGCCCTTGATTTTTCCATGCTCCTTGCCTGTCAGCTCGATTGCATAGGCAAGAATACGGTCGCTTGTCTGCTCCATGTAAAAACGCCAGGTATTATGGGGCGCGGTGTCCTTTAGGAAAACGTCACGCTCCCGGAAGCAATGCGTCCCGGACGGGCGGCAAAACCATAAGAGGGTCTTATCCTCTTTACTTGCGCTTGCCGCCGTTTTTGCGATAATCTCCCTGTCAATATCAAAATCGCTTTGGTAAAAGCCTGTATTCTGCTTCATAATCGCATCGAGGGAAGCGAACACGTCTACATCTTCAAATTTATTTAATTTGCTCATGTGTCAGCTCCTTTCCAAGTCCTGCGACTTCTGCTTTGCGTTCTTCTTTTTCCCCGTCCGTTCTTTGTCAGCTTTAAGCTGCGCCCGGATAGAGGGCTTTTCTTTGCCGCGTTCTTTGTCTGCCTTAATCGCTTCTGCAAGGTCAACAAGGGAAATCTGTTCCCCGGCTTTTACCTTTGCTTCCAGTTCGTCAACCGTAGGGGTGTTGTTGATGATACCGTCAAAGTTGTTGTCGTTCTGCTCGATTGTGTCCTCGACGTGCTTTAGCGGGTTTATCTTTTCCGGCTGTTGTGTCTGCTCCTGCAAAAACTCCGGCACTTCCTTGTAGCCGAAACTATCTACATAATGCGCCGCGTCCTGTCCGTTCTGATGAAGCACTACCACGTCGGAAACGGAAAGGCTGTGTCCCTTAAAATCTTTCGGGTGGTCGATATTGAAACGGGTGTAAATATCTTCAAGGGAAGTACCCGGCGTAAGCTCTGTGGAATAGACAAGCTCATAGTTTGTCTTATCAACCACATTTCCCGCCGCCTGCAGGCGGTCGTAAGGCTCAAAGCGGAAGTCCCGCGTTTCGTCCCCTTGCTTTAGCTGATAAATGGAAAAGGTGTCTTTGTCGGCTTCGGCTTCCTGCGCCTTTGCATATAGCTCCTTTACTTCTCCCTGCGTCAGCTCTCCGGCGTTCAGCCCGCCCATGAGTTCCCGGCATTTTGCAAGGCTGCCGATATACAGCACGTCCCCGATTTTTGCCCTGCCGTTTTCCTGCGGGAGATAGGCTTGCAGGAAAAAGCGGTCGTTGTCGCCCGTTGTGCGGGGGTTGGCTTCAATCTTGTAAATGTACTCCTGCATGGCGGCTTTCTCCCTCGGAGCGTCCTGCGCCTGTTCCTTTTGCAGCTCTGCGATATGTTCATCAATGCTGTTGATGATTTCCGCTGCGGTGCTGCGGATTGTTTCAAGGGAGCTTTTCAGTTCGGCAAGGTCCCGTCCGGCACTCCACCCGGCAACATACCCAAAGGAATAATCGGAAGTATCAAGCCCGTAATGCTGGCACACGGTATAGGCAATACTTTCTGCCTGCACCTCACGGGTGCGGCGGTCGGGTCTGTTCTCCAAGTCCTCCAAAGGGGCGTTTAGGTCAATGTCGTGCAGCTTCGCATGGGCGATTTCATGGATAAGGGTCTTTAAGGTTTGCAGCTCGCTCATGCCCTCATCAAGGGCAATACGCTTGTCCTCCAAGTGGTAGTAACCATGTGCGCCGCCCTCGATTTTTTCAAAGCCGACATGAACAGGAGAAGTCTTTTCAAGGGCAGCGAAAACGTCCTTGTAATGCTCCACGTCCCCGGTCAGCATATTTACGGCAATGTCGGGGATTTCCTTTCCCTCGGTCTGCGATACGTCAAAGACCGATACCACCTTAAAGGCGGGGATTGTGATTTCCTTTTCCTCGGTTACGGGCTTTCCGTCCTTGCCGATAAAGGCTTTTCCCGTCTGCGGGTCGATTTTCTCCAGTTCCTTTTTAATCTTAAAGGGCGACGGGGCAAGGATTTTGATACCCTTTTGTCCTTTCATCACGTTTCGTCCAAAGTTATTTTTCCATGCGGAAAATCCGGCGATAAGGGAAGCGTCGGGCTTTTGCATGGCGATCAGCAGCGTATTGTTAAAGCTGTAATTATGAAACTTTGACATGACGCGCAGATATTCCTTGTAACGCTCGCTGTCGAACAGCTCCGTAATGCCTTGCTCCAAGCGGTCGGTTATCTCTTTGAGCTTTTCGGCGGGCTTCTCGCTCGTCAGCACGATAGGGATAACCGGGCGCGGCTCCTGCTGCTGTGCTTCGGGAATGGTCGCCGTCTGTACTGCCGGGGCTGCGTCCAGTTCGATGGTCGGCTGCGGGTAGCTCATAATGCGGTATTCCTCCGGCACGTCCCGTCCCTCAAAGTGTTTCTCCCATTCGTCGCCGCTTTCCACAAGGTAGCCGTATTCCGTAAAGCTGCCTTTTTCCTGCGCGGCGGCGTTTCGTCCAAAGGCGATAGGGTCAATGCTGTTTTTCCATTCAGCGGGCATTTGCACCATGCCGGATTTGTTAAGGTAATAATCGCCCAATTCGCGGGGATTATGTACTTCGGGGATATGCACGAAAAAGTCCTCGTTATAGGTAAAGTCAATGAGCTGCCCGATATTCTCAAAACCGTTCTTTCGCTGCGTGGCTGCGTTCAGCGCGGCAATACCGGCAGCGTCAAGGGTTTCCAGTCGTGCCGCAAGAAAATTCAGCTCGTCCACTTGTGCGGCGCATACCATGTCATAAGGCAAGGCAATGTGCCTGTCCTCCCGGTCAGAATAGCCGTGAATGAAAAAATCCTGCGGATTGTCAGCGGTAATGCCGACGCTTTGCATAGCTTTGTGAAGTTCTTTCTTTGTGGCGGGCATGGAAAGCCAGTAGCCGCCCGGTTCTCCCGTTTCAAAACGGGTGTGGCTGTCAATCAGGATTACAAACTGTTCCGTTTCCTGTCCCGGTTCGGTTCTCGGTGCAGCGGCGGGAATGTCGGCGGCGGGCTGTTTGATTTCCTCGCCCTCTACGGTGTAGCCCGGTAAGAGCTGCCCGTTTACCCTAAACTGTTCCGCATATTCCGGCGGGATAGCCGGGGCGATTTCCGTAAAAAGTTTTTCATACGCCTTGATACGCCCATTCAGATATTTTTCCATAGCTGCCCGGTCAGCAAATACCTTTCTGTCCTGTCCGGCGATTTTCGCCTGTCCGTATCCGTGGGGGCTGTTGGTGTAGACGTTCCAAGATAACGTATAGGAATATGGAATAGATTTCTGTGCTGCCTTGTCGTAGCGGGTATTTTCGTATACATGGTAGCTCATTTTATATACCCGGTTGCTGATGGTGTGGCGGTCGTTGTCCTCGTCCTGCCACTTGTTCGCCGTATGCTTCACTTCGGGTATTCTCGCATACTCAATCGCTTTGTCAAATAGCAGGGTCTTTCCTGCCTGTTCCTCCCATGCGGAAGCCTGTACTTTCAGATTTTCAAAAACAGTCTGTTCCGCAACCGCGCTTTCCTCCCGCAGCTTCACAAGCTCGGCAAGAGGTAAGGCGGTCAGCGGGGAAATGTCCGCGTTTTTCGTGTCAAAATAGATACCGCGCTCAATCTTCATCTTGTCGGCGGCTTCCAGTCTGTCGCGGTCGTATGAGGAATAACCTGTTTTCCATTCGTCCATTTGCTCGCTCCTTTCTTTTTCAATCATGCGGTGCATAAGCTCGTAGTCCTCAATGCTCATGCTTCCGTCAAATATATAAGGGTCAAAATCTTCCCCGTCCCGGTATGGCTTTTCGGAAAAGGGAAGCCCCGCTGCATGGGCGGCGGCTCTTGCTTCCTCGATAAGCTCCGGGGGAAGTCTGTCGTCGTGGGCTTCGATAAATCCGGCAACGTCATTTGTGCCGTTTTTGTAGTGGTGGCGCACTCCGGCGGTCAGCTCGTCAAGGCTCATATTCTCGCCTAAATGCCCGCAGTAGTAGCCGTTTAGAATAACGGCGGCGGGGTCAGCCGCCTTGATTTCCTCTAACCGGCTCCTGTCAAACGGTTCTAAAGTACCGTCCACTTCAAGATAAAACAGCTCGGCGTTCCATGAACGCCCCTCTTTCCAAAATGCTACCCATGCAATACCGTCCCTAAGTTCCTCTTGATAGTCCTTTACGCTGTCGCGCAAACTTGCCATGTGTAAAACCTCCTTTCGCGTATGGCAGCGCGGACGCTGCGTTTGTGGTTACATAGTCCTACTACGGTGCGCCCGCATTTCTGCCAAAGATTTTTGAGGATTTTTAGAGGGTTTGGGAAACTTCCCAACAAGCAAAATCCCCGCCAAGCTCGGTAAGAGTGGCAGGGATTTTACGGAAGTGGGTACCCGCTTCCTATGCTTGCTATTCAAGTTGTTTGTCCTTTGAAATGGTTACTTTATAATTCACATACTTGCCGCCCGTGTCGGCTAAAAGTACCGTTCCGTCGTAGGTTTTGCCCGTTTTTACGGAATACAGCTTTTTGACTGTTGCCTTGCCGGATTTCAAAAGTGCTGCGGCAATCGACCGGGTAAAGACGGTTTTGCGTTCCTCAAAGAAACGGTCATTTTTCCACATGGTAAAACTGCACTCTTTGTTGGAACAGTAGTAGTTTTTCTTTCCCTCATAGACCGGGGATTTGCAGCGGGGGCATTTTCCAAGCTCTGTTTTCTCTGCCTTGAAAAGCTCCTGTTTCTCGCCCAGTACGGAAGCATAGGTTTTCACAAGCTCCCTTGCCATAGCTTCAATACCCTGCATGAAAGCGGCAGGGTCGGCGTTTCCCTTTGCAATCTGCGTCAGATTGTTTTCCCATGCAGCCGTCAGCTGCGGAGAAGTTAAGCTATCCGGCAGGACGCAGACAAGGTTTGTGCCGTCTTTGGTAGGAAGTAGCTGCTTGCCCTTGCGCTCGATAAAGCCGCCTTTTACTAACTTTTCAATGACAGCGGCGCGGGTGGCAGGCGTACCAAGCCCCCGGCGTTCTGCGTCCGGGTCGATGTCCTCATTTCCGGCGCGTTCCATAGCAGACAACAGGCTTGCTTCATTGTGTGGCTTCGGGGGCGTGGTGTCATGCTCCGTAACCGCTGCGGCAGGATTTTCAAAGGTCTGCCCCTCGGTAAAATCGGGAACATCTAACGCAAGTTCGCTTTCCTCGTCGTCGCTGTCGGGCTTCTTTTTGAGGGTCGCCCGGTAAAGCCGTTCAAGCTCTTTCCACCCGGCAGCGATTACCGTCTTTCCTCTTGCCGTAAAGTCATGGTCAGCGCAGGAGAAAACCGCTGTTACCGCTTCGTAAACGTGCGGTTCTGCGGTCGCCATAAGCAGACGCGCCCCGGTAAGGGTAAGGATATTTCTTTCACTTTCCGGCAGCGCTGCAAGGTCAGCTTTTGCAAGCTCCATAGTGGGGATAATGGCGTGGTGGTCTGATACTTTTTTGCTGTTCAGAACGCGGGAAACTTCCGGCGTAAAGGAGACACCCACCATAAAAGGCAGCTTGCCGCAAAGCAGCGATACGATACCCGCCGCTGTGTCGCCCATGTCGTCGGTCAGAAATGCGCTGTCCGTTCTCGGATAGGTCAAGAGCTTCTTTTCATAAAGGGTCTGTGCAAGGTCAAGGGTCTGCTTTGCCGTGTACCCGTAGATACGGTTTGCTTCCCGTTGCAGAGAGGTAAGGTCAAAGAGCTTCGGGGGCGCAGCGGTTTTCTTTTCACGGGTCAAGGAAGTACAGACAGCCGCCGACGCTTTGCAGGCCGCTTTCAGTTTGCCCGCTTCATCAGCGGCGCAGAACTTCGCGCTTGCCGCTTCTGCGCCGGGGAGCATAAGGCGCACATGATAGTATTTTTCTTTCTTGAAGTTTGTAATGGAAGCGTCCCGGTCTACAAGCATTTTGAGGGTCGGGGTCTGCACACGCCCCACGTTCAAGGTCTTTCCATACAGACAGGAGAAAAGGCGGGTCGCGTTAATGCCAATAAGCCAGTCAGCCTTTGCCCTGCATAAAGCAGAATGATAGAGGGCGTCATATCCGCGCCCGTCCTTCAGATGTTCAAAGCCGCTTCGGATTGCGTCCGTTTCCATAGAGGAAATCCAAAGACGGGTAAAGGGCTTCTTGCAGCCCGCTTGATGATAGACAAAGCGGAAAATCAGCTCGCCCTCGCGCCCTGCGTCGCAGGCGTTGACAACCTCGGAAACGTCGGCGCGGTGCATGAGGTCTTTTAAGATTTTGAATTGCTTTCCCTTGTCGGCAGCTACGGTGTACTGCCATTCCTGCGGCAGAATGGGTAAGCTGTCATAGCTCCACTTTTTGTACTGTTCCCCATAGGCGGCAGCTTCCGCAAGTCCTACCAAATGCCCGATACACCAAGAGATAACATAACCGTTCCCCTCGATATATCCGTCTTTCTTCTCCCTTACGCCAAGGGCGGCGGCAACCGCCGCCCCGACGCTGGGTTTCTCACAAATCACAAGTTTCATTCTTCCTCGTCCTCCTGTTCGGTGTCTGCGCTGTCAGCTTCTTCCGGCTCGTCCTCGTCGTATTCGTCAAAATCGAACTCGTCAAGGTCGGTGCTGCCTTTCACGTTCTGTTTCGGTTTCATAAACTTAACGTAGTAGAGGGCTGCGCCGCCGCCAAGCAAGCCCACGACAAGGAAAATCAAAAGCCCGCCCATGCCGTTTTGGGGCTGCTCCTGCTCGGCGGGTTCCTCCGGCGCGGCTTCCTTGCCTGTGCAGCTATCCATGTTGACAGAGCAGACAGGGCAGGCGGTGTTGACTTCGCCCGCCTTGCATTTCTCGGTACAGTTGCAGACAGCCGGGGGTTGTTCGGTCTGTTCCTCCCCGATAATCGCCATAAGGTCGCTTTCGTCTACTTGATTTAAGAAGTGGACGGAATTTTCCCCCTCGGCTGCCCGGTCAACGATAATGTAAAAATAGTTGCCGCCTTTGCTTTTCACGACGATAAACTGCTTATCCTCGGCAGCGTCCCCGTCAATGTCGTCCACAAGGGTCATGTTGCCCTCCGGGGTCAAGGGCTGCGGTTCGGTTTCCACGATTACGCCGCTGTCGTTGGTTTCTTCCGTCGGGGTCTGTGCATAGGCGGTAACGGAAAAGCCGCCCACAAGGACAAGGGCGGCGCAAAGTACGGTAAGGCTTGCAAGGATTTTATTCTTCATCTGCATTGTCCTCCTGTTCCTCATAGTCTGCGGGCATAGGGGCAATGCCCGGAATACCTCCGCCCGCAAGCATGGCGGTAAGCTCCTGCGGGGTAAGGCGCATGGAGCGCACGAGCTGAACGATTTGCAGATTTTCCGCTTCGGTTTTCTGTGCTTCCAGTCCGCGCAGCCTGTTCTGATACTCCGTGATTTTCTCACGGGTCTTTTGGATTTCCTTGTCAATTCTTTCGATTTTACTCATAGCCATAATGATTTTTCTCCTTTCGATTTTCAAATGTGTTGTTGTATGTCAGTTCCAGTTCATCAGCCCGTACCCTTTGATACAGGCATAGTCAAGGGGATAGCTCTTAATCTTGCAGGCGTCGCCGGAATTGCCCTCCACGGTATAAACGCGGCCCTCGTCCCTGCCGATAACAAGCCCAACATGGTCTGCGCTGCCGTCTAAGTCCCAGTCAAAAAAGATAGCGTCACCGGGGGCAATGTTTTCATAGCCCCGCGCTCCCCATTGTCCGTGAGAAGTAAACCACGGAATACCCTGCGACTGGCAGGCGGCAAAGCGCGGCTCGGAAAGTCCCATTTGCCCGTAGCACCAGGACACGAAACAGGCGCACCATTCCACGCGGGAATTAAAGCCGTACCAGCTCCAATACGGATAGCCGCCCACATTTCCGACTTGCCGTTTTGCAAGGTCAACGATAGCGGTATTGCCGGGGCGCGTTCCGTTTACAAAGTCCACGCCGCTTAAATCTTCCGACGCGGAAGTGTCGGGAGAGCCGCCGCCAAAGATAAGGGGCTTGTTCCCGCTTGTCTGTAAGTACACCCGGTACATTTCCAGTTGTTCCGGGGTCAGATTGTTTTCCGCAATGGTGGATAGTGGGGTATTCGTCAGCTTGACGTTCAAGATGTAATACTCATAAGGCACTTGTACCGTGTAGGTGTCCGTATGCTCGTTGCCGTCCTCATCTGTCCATGTGTCGGTGCGTTCTTCCTCCCGGTAGCGTATTTCCACTTCCTCGGTCAGCGTCAGCTTGTATTGTTGATTGAAAATCCGCTGTAATTCGCTCTGTACCTCGGCGCAGGTGTAGCTTTGGTATTTTGCGGTCAGATAAGACGCTAATTCATGGGGATTGTGTCCGATATTTGCAAGGTCATAGCGGTACTCGTCATAGCCCGGATTGTCGCGCTCGATATTGTCAATCCTGCTTTGCAGCTCGTTTTCCAATCCTGCGTAGCTGTTTTCCACTTCCACAAGGTCGCTGTCCTCGGACGTATAGGACGTTCCAAGCACGCCGTTTAACGTGCCGGAAAACATTGCCCCACAAGAGGACAGCCCGGACATAACCATGATAAAGAGCAGTAGCACCCCGACAGCGATTGCCACACCCGCCGGGTGCCTTGCCACAAATGCTGCGGTCTGCTTCGTTTTCTCGGCGGCTTTGGCTGCCGCCTTGCGGGTGCGTTCTGCCGCGCCCTTGATACCCTTTGCGGTATTGCGGGCTTCCTTTGCATACTGCCGCTTGATTTTCTGCTTCTGCCAAAACCGGGAAATGGGGTTACTGGTTAGCTGCGGGTTCTCATGCAGGGTCTTGTGATACTGAAAGTCCATATTTGCCCGAAAAGCCGCTTTTTCTGCCTTTGCCGCTTCCCGGTAGGGTTTCAGCTTATGGTTGCGGTAGCCCTGCTTGATTTTCCGCGCCCCGTACTTCAATCCCCGTTCTGCGGCTTCCTCGCTCTTGTGTGCGCCCTCCACGCCGGAATTATCCTTTTCGACAGAATGGATTTTGTTATGTACCAAAATCCCGGCTTCCTGTGTGGGGCGGGATAGCGGGTTGTGCTTCTCCTTAAATCCGGGCGGCTTGTCCTTTTCCTCAAAGTGCAGGCGGGTCTTGCCTTTCCCGGTGGTTTCGTCAAAGGTGCGCTCTTTTACCAGTTTCTTTTCTTTGGGGATAGCTGCCTTTGCCTTATCCAAGCGGTCGGCGGCTTTATCGGATTTCTTGATATACTTTTCAAGCTCCGGGGCAGCGCGTTCCTCGTCGGTAAATTGCAGCCGGGAAGATTTCGTCCCGGCGGTAGCTTCTGCCTGTGCTTTTCGTACTGCCTTTTTACTGGCTTTTCGTGTATGGGCGGCGTCGATATGCTTCATGACGCGCTCCGTTTTGCCTGTGTCCGCTTTGGGGGCAGCTCCCGGCACATGGGGAAGCGGGCTTGTATCAGATACCGGGGGAAGCTGCATAGCGTCCTGTGCCGCCTGTTGTTCCGGGGTCTTTTGTAAATCCGCGTCCCGTATGCGGTTGCTGATACGTTCCGTGTCTCCCGTGGTCTGATTTTCTGCGATAGCCCCGTCGCGGGTCATTTTCTGCGTGATTTTATCGCGGGGCTTTAATGGGTCTTTCAAGTGTTACCACCTCCAATCCGCGCCCCTGCAAGGGCGCAATACTCGGCGTTCAGTTCAATGCCGATATAGCGGCGGTCAAGGCTTTGCGCTGCAAGCCCGGTGGTGCCGCTTCCAAAGAACGGGTCTATCACAACGCCGCCTTTCGGACAGCCCGCAAGTATGCACGTTTCCGCGAGCTTCGGGGGATAGGCGGCAAAATGCCCGCCCTTGTACGGTACGGTATTGATAAGCCAAACGTCCCGCTTGTTTCTTGTGGTCGGCATAAGGGCGTCGTCATAATAGCTGCCGCTGCGGGGCTGATTGATACCCTGTACCTTGCCCTGTCCTGGTACTTCCTCGGCGTATTTGTGTCCTGCGCTGCGCCCTTGCCTGTAGCGCGCAGCCGTTCCCGGCGCGATCGGCTCTGCAATGGCGGCAGCGTCATAGTAATATTTCTTTGATTTCGTCAGTAAAAAGATATGCTCATAGCAGCGGCTCGGTCGGTCGCGGCAGCTTTCCGGCATAGGGTTTTCTTTCAGCCAGATAATATCGCTGCGTAAATACCACCCGTCAGAGCGCAGGGCAAAGGCAAGAAGCCACGGAATACCGATTAAATCCTTTTGCTTGCAGCCCGCTTTCATGCCGCTGCCGCAGTATGTGTCTGCGATATTCAGCCAAAATGTCCCGTCGTCTTTGAGTACCCGGCGCAGCTCCCGGAACACTTCCACAAGCCGCCCGATATACTGCTCCGGCGTGTCCTCACGTCCAATCTGCGCGTCAAGCCCGTAGTCCCTTAGTCCATAGTAAGGCGGGCTTGTGACGCAGCAGTTCACGCTTTCGCTCGGAAGCTCCCGCAGGGCATAGAGGGCGTCGCGGTTGATGATTACGTCTGTTTTCATGGCTTGCTCACTTCCTCCGGCTTTGTCGTAAGCAGACAGTAAAGCTCGGTGTCCGTCGGGAAGCGGTCAATGAACGGCAGCACCACATTCCCGTAAAAGATAAGCCCCTCGCCCGCTTCGGTGTGGGTTACATACTTCATCTGCTGCGGGGAGATGTTAAGCTGCTTTGCAAGGATAGCCCGGTCGCCCTGTGCCTGATTGAGCATGAGGACAAAATCGGAGTTTTCAAAGATATTCTCGACTTCGCGGCTGCTTAAAAGGTCTTTGACGTTCTGTGTGATAGCCGTCGGTATGCCGCCCCATTTACGAAAACGCTTCCAAATCTCCACAGAATAGGCTGCGGTCTGTTCCTCTTTCAAAAGCAAATGAAATTCGTCCATATAGTAACGGGTTGCCTTTTTCTCGGCGCGGTTGACGGTCACGCGGTTCCACACCTGGTCTTGCACAATGAGCATACCTAATTTTTTGAGCTGCTTTCCAAGCTGCTTAATATCAAAGCAGACAAGACGGTTTGAAAGCTCCACGTTGGTACGGTGGTTAAAGACGTTCAGAGAGCCGGAAACATAAAGCTCCAATGCCGCCGCAATGCGGGCAGCTTCCGGCTCCGGCTGTTTCAGCAGTTCGTTGTAGAGGTCGCCCAAAATCGGCATTTTTGCCGGGTCGGGGTCTGCAAGGAAAGGTCGGTACACATTCCTAACGGCGCGGTCAATGACGGTCTTTTCCACGGGCTGCAAGCCCTCTTTGCCGCCGATAACAAGCTCGCAGAGGGAAAGGATAAAGTCGGATTTCAAGGCAAGCGGGTTGTCGTCCTCGGAGTAGTTGAGGTTAATATCCATAGGGTTCACATACTGGGGCTTGCCGTCCATGCCTTTTCCGGCAGGCGACAGACGTATCACTTGCCCGCCCAAACGCTGCACAAGGGAAAAATATTCTGCTTCCGGGTCGCAGATAATAATATCGTCGTCGGTAATGAGAAAGGCGTTTGTCATTTCCCGTTTTGCCGCAAAGGATTTACCGCTTCCCGGTGTTCCAAGAATAAGCCCGTTGGGATTTTTCAGTTGCTTGCGGTCGCAGAGTATCATGTTGTTACTAAGGGCATTTAAGCCGTAGTAAAGGGCTGCACCCCTTTGGAAAAGCTCCTGCGTGATGAACGGGATAAAAATAGCGGTGCTACTGGTCGTAAGCCCTCTTTGAATGGGGATAAGGTTCTCCCCAAGAGGAATAGAGGACATAAAGCCCGCTTCCTGCAAATAGTCAAGGCGGGTCAGAGCGCAGTTGTTTTTCTGTGCAAAGCCCGCCGTAGCAAAGATGTCATTATCCAGTTTCCGCTTCGTGTCTGCCATGTTTACCACAAGGAACGTCAGCAGAAACATTCTTTCATTTCTGCTCTGTAAATCCTGCAAGAGATTTTTCGCTTCGCTGCCGAACGTGGCAAGGTCGGACGGAAATAGCGATAGGTAAGCCTTTGAAGTTATCTCCAGCTTTTCCCCCGCTTCACACCGGACATGCGACTTTCACCGCATCCGGCGTTCCATCAATCAAACAGATTTCTTAGTCTCCTTAGTCATACCATTATGAGAATTATTCGTAAGTTTTGGCTTCTCCAAATCAATGGGTTTCCTTTTTGCCAATGTTCGCAGTTTGTTCAGCTTTGTGAGCTGTGAAGTATCCAATTTAAGAGCGGTGAGATAAGAACGAATAGTGTCCTCATCAGCTGCGTGTATCAGTTCATGTACTGGTGCAAGCACCAATACCAGATTTTCATACTTATCTCTGCCTCCAATTCCTTTTGGCTTCTTGTGATGGCAGTGAATTTCTGATATACACTGAAATTTCTTTCCCGTTACCGCACATTTTCCCCATTGAGCGGAGAACAGTGAGATACGGTTATCCGCATACTCTGTACTGCGGCTGTATGTAGGCGCTCTCATTAGCTGTAGCAGTAAGAAAGTGTTTATCCGCAAATCGTCATGGATTTCACTTCTTCCTGCCGCTGTGTAAGCGCACACTTTTCGCCGCTGACTCATTGGATTTTTACATTGAACATAGCTTATTGGATAAATCGGTTCTTTGGATTGTGCTATATATCTTAGTTGCTCCGATTTCCCATATCTTTGGATTTCCATTTTTGTCAGGTCACGGCCTTCCTTTTTCAGCCGGTGTGTCTTTCCAGATTTCAGCCTGTTTTTGAGAACTGTATTAACAGCTCTGCCAATATCACCGCAGTCTATGCTGATGTCAGTGGCTAACTGGTAGTAATTCTGGATTCCCATAACCATGGAGTTGAACAGCCGTACTTCCCCGGCTTCTCCACGTCCTTTTCTGGGAAATTTGATATTTCCGACTTGTTTAGTCAGGCTGGCTTTAACCTTTTTGTATGCTTTATCGCACATGTGCGATTGAACGACGTACTTTTTCCCCTTTTTGCGTAGTCGGATTTTGAATCCGAGAAATTCAGAATAGCTCCGTCTGACGTCAACAACTCTCGTTTTCTCCGGTGAAACATCAAGGCGCAGGCGTTCTTTCAGCCATTGCGTGACCGCAATCAGCGTCCGGTCTGCCTGTTCCCTTGTTCTACAGAGAATCCGAAAATCGTCTGCATATCTCACGATATACATTTCTTTCAGCCGTGTATTCCGCATTGCCCGGTACGCATGGCTTTGTATCGGACAGCCTGCCGCATTTTCTCTGTAAGCGTAGTTTTCCGTTACCGGGTTGCACTGCCATTGGCTTTCTATCCAATGGTCAAGTTCATTCAGCACCACATTTGCCAATAGTGGGGAAATAATTCCGCCTTGCGGCGTTCCCTTTGTTGGGTGTTCTGTGTTGCCGTCCGGCATGAGGATTGGAGCTTTGAGAATCCTACGGATTACATAGAGCAGTTCTTTATCCCGGATATTCAGTGACCATAACTGTTTTATCAGTTTTGAATGGTCTACATTGTCAAAGAAACCTTTTATGTCAAACTCTACTACATAGTGAAGTCCTGACTTTTGCATAAGTCTGTAGGTTGCCGCTATCGCATTTTCAACCGACCGATTTGGACGGAATCCATAGCTATTGTTGCTGAACCTGGCTTCGCAGATAGGTTCCATGACCTGCTTGATACATTGCTGTACCAATCTATCCCAGATACAAGGGATTCCCAGTGGCCTGGTATTCCCGTTTGGTTTTGGGATGTCTTTGCGTCTTACGCTTCTTGGGGTGTAGCCGTTTTTACCTCCCTTTACGATTCTACGTACCCTCGCTGTTACTTCGTCAGCGGTAAGTTTACCAATATCAGAAATTTTCAGCTTATCCGTCCCCGGTGTAAAACTCCCGGTATTGGATTTGATGTTCCGATAGGCCAGCAGGATATTTTCTCTTGAAAGTATCACATCCATCAGGTTCTCGAAAATTTCTCCTGCCTGACTTCTGGCATACAGTTCATCAAAGGTACTTTGCATATCGTAGTATTCAGCATGGCGGAGATACTCCACGCATTTGGTTTTTGGTTTCTTCTCATTTGGCATCAGGCATCACTCTCCTTTACGGCGAGTGACTTCTTTTTGTCATACTCGCAATCCTAATTGCGACTAAGTGCTAAGTTGCCTGTTTGACTGACTTGAGGCCATTCTTCCGTTTTCCTCTTTTTCGCAGAAAACATCATCAGTTCGACCTCTGCTTTTCAGCAGTAGTACAGCAGCTTATATGATTCGTCTGCTTACTTCCTAATGGTAGAAGCCTACTGCCTTTCCTCGTTCCAACAATCCTATCTTTACATATACCTTTAGGTCTCCGCTTTAAGCCTGTCAGCTTGAACACGCCTGTAACGTGCTATGGTGTTTCATAACATCAATTTTTACTCCACCACACTGATTAGCGATGAACGCTACCAGCACATTTCTATGCCGTCATGGTATAGACCCTTACATTCGCGGTTTTCGTCAGTCATATTTCAAACATTCTGACCTTGGGTATTTTGTAGACCTCCGGCCTATAGGTAGCACCGTCCACCTCTGGACAGCTTTCGTGGGGCTGGTAATCATCCAGCAATCCATACGGCTACTCTCAGCCGACTTCACCGAGCTTCTGACAGGTCAGTTTTCACTTACACCCGCCAGTCGGAGTATTAAGGGGGCGTTTCAGGGCGTTACCCCATCATTCCACCTCTTGGATTGTTAGTTCTCCTAACATCTGAAATTTTCGTTCTTTTGTTAGTGCCTGATTTTGTCCTTCAACCACGAAGGCTTTGTTCAGGAACGAGTCGCACTTATATCCATATCGTACCCGCTGCGTACCGCCTTTTTCTGTTCCTCAATCTTCATCTTGTCGAGGTCGGTAATTTTGCGCTTGATAGTCTTGATTGCTTCGCTCTGGTCGATACTGCGGATATGCAGATTGACGATAATTCCGTTTTCAAGGTCGAGAATGTCCGAAAGCATACGGTCGTTCAGCTCCGGCGCAAGGATTTCAAGGAAGCTAACAGCACCGAGCTTGCGCCCCATGCGAAACGTCCTGCCGTCGCCAAAGCGGAACGAGGACGGGGCGATAAAGTCCTTTGTGGTAAGCCCGGACGGTACAAGCCAGTCCCAAGAGAAACGGAACGGCTCGCCCTCCGGGTGGAAAATCCCATGCAGTACGTTCAAGCGTTCCTGTCCGTTCATGGGGCGGGCGGTTACACCAAGCACCTTAAAATTATTGAGTACGTCGGTTTCGATACGGGAAAGGCGGGCTTTTGCCGCCGCAAGATTGTCCGCTTCAATGGAAAAGGTAATGTACTTGCACTTTTCCAGTCCGTTGTTGCCTTTTTCAAGCTGATTTTTAAGCATATCCGCGTACTCCCTGCGGATAGAGTTAAAAGCGTCGTCCTGCGCCGGAATTTCGATAGCCGCCTGTGCCTTTTCCTTTCTTGCACCCTGATTGATGAAAGAGAGCTGCACCGAAACGGAAGCGTCAAAGTAGTTGAGAAAATCGCACCAGTTTTCAAAAATGGCTGTCTTATCGTCTGCCTGTGCAAGCTGATAGTTAATATCTTCAAAGACAAGGCTTTTACTGTATTTCTTTTCCGTTACCCTGCAAATCCCGTCCGGGTACATCTGCAAGTAGGGAATGGTCTGTTGTGCGGTGCGGGGCTTCCCGTCGCCCTTTGCCGCCTGTATCACGGCGGCGATTTCTTTCTTTTCTGCGCGGGTCAGCTTACGCTTCACGGGATTTTTTACCGCGCGGGTCATGGTTTTTCGTTCTGCCATTGACAATAGCCGATACCTCCTTTTCCAGTTTTCGTTGTTTTTCTATGACGGCATAAAAATTTTCCGTCTGATAGGGGCGTTCCTTTGGTCGGATAAACTTTGTCTGAATGACGTTCTTTATCACGATTTCAAGGGGCTGCCCGTGTTTTTCATACATTGCCAAGAGGAAGCAGGGAAGCATAACGACAATCATTGCAAATGCCGCCATGCTTGTTCCCGCGCTGTCTTTGAGCAAAAAGAAAAGCGGTAGTCCCATAGCGAGGGCTGCCGCAAAACATATAATCTGCCGCTTTGTCAGATTAAAAGCGACTTTCGTTTTGATTTTTGATAAGTCTTTGGGTACGGGTACATACGCCAAGTGAAAACCTCCTCCTTTCGGTCTTTAATGGGCGTTAAATATTGACTTCGCAAGTGCGCCTGTTTTGAATAGGGAGAAGCACAAAATCACGGTGTAGGCTGCAAGGGAGAAAATCGCGCTGTGCAGGTTGTCCGCTACAATCATGCTGCCAACCAAAACCGCATAAATGCCGACGCATATCATTATGAGGAAGCCTTGAAAACCGAGGGCGAACAGGGCTTTTAAGTAGTTGTTGCCTATCTGCCCCCACTCTCTGTTGGTCATAGTTGCAAACGGGATAGGCGATACCGAACAGTAAAGGTAAATTTCTATCATTCTGCCGTACAGGATAACCGTGATAAGCACCGACATGATTTTCATGCAAAGGCTCACAAGGCTTGTTTCCATAACGAGCAAAAGCAGTTCGGGGATTTCCATAGCGTCAAGTCCGGCTTGCATGGACGAGAGGGCGGCGTCAACGTCGATATTCGTATTGCCGCCGATCACGCCCGCTGCGCCGGAAACAACGTGCTGCGCCATATCGAACACCGCCATAGTGATAGTAAAGGTGTGGGTAACGAGATACACCGCTACCCACGCCTTGAAAAACCACTTAAAGAACATGAACGTGTCAATATCGTGCATATTGTTCTTTTCCGTTACCATGCTGATAAGCTCCACGCATAGAACGTAGGTAATGACAAGCCCCGCAATGGGTACAATCACATTTTCCGACAAACTCTGTATCATGGAAAATATGCCTGCGTTCCACCCCTGCGGGGTTTGTCCTACCTCTGCGGCGATAGTTCCGACTTTTTCGTTTACGTCCCCGAACATAGTTGACAGATTACCGTTAATGGCTCCAATGAGGATTTCCTTTATCCATTCGTTAATCGCGTCAAGTATGCTCTGCATAGGCTAACCCCGCCGCTTAACCGAACAGGCCGGAAAGCAGAGGTACAAGGGTGCCGCCGATAAGGGCAACGCCGCCGCCCGCCATAAGCTGCTTCATGCCCTGGCTTTTTACTGATGTGTGATAAAGAAGTAATAGAAGTGTAAAAAATTTTGCCGTTCCTATCCGGCACATGAGGTATGTCGGATAGGTCGGGCGGTTAGGTGTCGGGCAGTTCTACCTTGCCGACAAAAGAATAATAGATTTCGATTTCCTGTCTGCGTAACTTGCCCCGGCGTTTCCCGTCAAGGGCAACGCTTTCATGGACAACGATTTTCTCCACAAACTCCCGCAGCAGAGTAGGGGTAAGTTCTTCAATGGTAGTGTGCCTGCGTACCACATTCATAAACTTTTCAGCGTTTGCGGTGGCTTCCTGCGCTTTGGAAAGTTCTTCCCGCAGTCTGGCGGCACGTTCTTTCAGTTCTTTCTGCTCGGCTTCATAGTCTGCCGACAGCTCTGTGAAACGCTCGTCCGATATGCGCCCGGTTACGCTGTCCTCATACAGCCGCTTGAAGATAGCAGATAACTCGGCTATGCGTTTCTCGGCGGCTTCCAGCTCCTTTTTCTTGGCGGCGTTCCTGCGTCTGTCCCCGTCCTCATTCTGCTCGATTAAAAGCTTCATAAACCGGGCTTCATGCTTTGCCGCATAGCTGGTAACTTTCCGCAGATTGGAGAGTACGCCAGCGGTCAAGAGGTCAGTGCGGATAAAGTGCGCTGTGCAGTCGGCGGTGCGTTTCTTGTAGCTTCCGCAGATATAACAGTCCTGCTTGCGCTTGTCCGTCTGGTATCGCTGCTGGTACATGACGCTGCCGCAGTCGGCACAAAAGAGTATGCCGGAGAACAAGCCCACTTCGTCATAACGGTTGGGGCGTTTGCGCTGCTTGCGTAACTCCTGCACCCGTTCCCACGTTTCCCGGTCAATGATAGGCTCATGGTGGTTCTCAAAAACCGCCTGCTTTTCCGGGGGATTTTCTATGCTGTGTTTCAGCTTGTAGGACGGCTTCTCGGTCTTAAAGTTTACCAGACAGCCCGTATATTCCCGGTTTTCCAGCAGATGAACCACGGTATTGGTCGCCCACTTGCACTCATAGCCGGGGTGGTAGCGGCGGGTGCTGCCCGTCCTGCGGTATTCCAGCGTCCCCGGCGTGGGGATTTGCTGCTCGGTCAGCATACGGGCTATCTTGGTCGGACCGTTCCCGGCAAGGCAAAGGCTGTAAATCTGCCGTACCACCGGGGCGGCTTCCTCGTCAATGATAAAGTTTTCGTCCTCGTCCTGATTGATTTTATCGGAAAACGTAAGAAGTAATATATGTACAACAATAAATTGAAAGCAATTGTCTTGCCGGTGGTTATTGCCTTGGCTATTGTTTTAGGGATGGGGATCAATTCGCTGTTGGATCATAAAGAAGTGCCTGTAAATATGGGGCAGCGGATGATAGGTAGTAAATTGGATTATATTCTGAATATGATCAATTATTCCTATGTGGATTCGGTGGATATACATAAAATCGAGGAAGATGCTATCCCTCAGATATTGAATGATCTCGATCCGCATACGGTTTATATTCCGGCTAAAGATATGCAGCGGGTGAACGAAGAGATGGTGGGAAATTTCGGTGGAGTCGGGGTCCAGTTTTATAAATATCTGGATACGGTGACTGTCGTCAAAGTAGTTCCCGGTGGACCTTCAGAAGCTGCCGGGTTGCAGGATGGTGACCGGATTGTGAAAGTCAACGATTCTATCGTCGCTGGCCGGAATATGAATACGGATAAAATCATGTCTCTGATGCGGGGAGAAATCGGTACCGACGTACAGCTTACGATTGTCCGCCGTGGAGAAAAACAGCCGTTGATCAAAAATATCACCCGGGGAAGTATTCCTATCAAAAGTGTGGATGTGGCTTATATGTTCGACGATACGACCGGGTTTATCAAGGTGAAAACCTTCGGGATGAATACTTATGATGAATTTATGGCTTCTCTGGCTAAGCTTGAAGGATTGGGAATGAAGCGGTTGATTGTCGATCTGCGCGAGAATGAAGGAGGGATTCTTCCGATTGCAATCCGTATGATCAATGAATTTTTGCCTGAAGGAAAATTGATTTTATATACGCAGGGAAAAGCTTCTCCCCGGATGGATTATAATTCCAATGGCAAGGGGAAATATCAACAATTGCCCCTGACGGTCCTGATCGACGAGGCGAGTGCTTCGGCCAGCGAGATTTTTGCCGGAGCGATACAGGACAATGACCGGGGAAATATCGTCGGACGCCGTTCTTTCGGTAAAGGGTTGGTGCAGGAACAAAGGCTGTTGCCGGATAATTCGGCTTTACGATTGACGGTGGCCCGTTATTATGTGCCTTCCGGCCGTTCCATTCAAAAACCTTATGACGAAGGAAAAGAAAAATATTATACAGATATTTATCAACGCCTGTTGCATGGGGAATTTTCTCAGAAAGATAGTATACATTTTGATGAAAAACTTAAATTCCAGACGGTTGGCGGACGTACGGTATACGGTGGCGGCGGAATCATGCCCGATTTGTTCGTACCCGGAGATACGGTCGGTTTCTCCCGTTATTTGGTGGAGGTAAACCGGAAAAATCAGTATTTGTATGATTTCACTTTTGATTTTATGGACCGGCATCGTCAGGAAACTAAAAATATTAAGGATTATAAACAACTACTGAAGTATTTGGATCGCTTCGATCTGGTGAATGAAATGGCGGATTATGCAGCGGCCAGAGGACTGAAACGGGATGAAAAAGGGATCCGGGATTCTTATGATGTTCTTGATTCTTTAATCAAAGCCTTTATCGGACGGCATGTATTGGACGACGAGGGTTTCTATCCGATCTTTTATCAGAATGATGTAACTATAAAGAAAGCGATTGAAGCACAAGGTACAGGGGTACAAGCTGATTAGTAAATGACAGGAAAAAAAAGGTATTCCCGGCGTTGGACAAGGCTTATTGGTGGCTTGTTAGGCTTGGGAATTGTTTGGGGGTTTTATGTCTCCCGGACTTCGGATAAAGAAATTGGAGCAGCCTCTTTGCATGAAGCAAAGAGGTTGTTTGAATATACGGAATTGCTTCCTTCGGGTGAGGGAGAAATTGTTCGTCATACTTATTATACGCTTAGTTTCAATAGCCGGCATAAACAAGCCAATTGGGTGTATTATACCTTGGAATTGGAAGGAAAAGAAAGGGTGGCCGAGCGTACAGACCGGTTTAGGGAAGATAAAAAAGTACCTTCCGGATCTGCGAAGCCTTCCGATTACACTAAAAGTGGATACGATCGCGGACATTTATGCCCCGCTGCCGATATGACTCATTCTGCTGAGGCGATGGAGGAAACCTTTTTGATGTCGAATATTTCTCCTCAATTGCCGGTTTTTAACCGGGGAATATGGAAAAGCCTGGAAAAGCAAGTTCGGGATTGGGGAGAGAAAGAACGGATTTATATTGTCACCGGTCCTGTTTTTAAAGACAATAAAGGAAAAATCGGTCGGACTGGAGTTACCGTTCCCGGTTTTTTCTACAAAGTAGTTTATGCTCCCGGGGCCCGGCAAATGATTGCTTTTGTTCTTCCCAATACCCAAGAAAAAAGGCAATTGCGGGATTATGCAGTGACTGTGGATTCCGTAGAACGGCTCACAAACATCGATTTTTTCCCACAATTATCCGATACACTTGAAAATCGCCTTGAAGCGGCGGTCAATTATGACAGTTGGAGATAAGGTTAATCCAGCAATCGGTCGATGACCTCGCACATTTTCCCGAATTCTTCCGGATCGTAGAGACGGGTCATGAAGACTATCTTGCCTTGTTTATCGATAATGATATTTCGGGTGACTCCGGCTCCCTGGGCAGCAAAGGAGTAAAAGGCTTTACCTTCGGGGTCTAAGGTCAATGGATAAGTGATTTTTAAATCCTTGCCAAACTGTATTGTCTGTTCCCGGTTTTCTTTCAGATCGATACCGATCAGGGCAAAATGAGGATTATTTTTGTGTTTCAGCCAAATGTCTTTTTCGATGAAAGGCATTTCTTTACGGCATACTCCGCACCAACTGGCTGTAAATTGTAACATGACGATTTTACCGCGGAAAT